>UMES01054995.1_pt1 | contig 53434 bp, 39 predicted proteins | sample 1964791 | NCBI WGS metagenome assembly UMES01 (sample SAMEA4836024, study PRJEB28245) | human gut metagenome | biome: gut microbiome; material: fecal sample | place: Denmark | collected 2008
TGCGATGGAGCTGTTAGAGCGGTATGGAAACGGTATCTGGGAGAAGCTGGTGCTGACGGCAGTGTTCTGTACGCTGACAGAAGCGGCGGGAGCAGACGGCGGCGCATGGGGTATGGGACTGGTGCTGGCATTTTATTTTTGTGTAATAGGAAATTCAGGCACTAACGTGCCAAGGCACATTCTTTTTCATGAGAAAACGGCAGGGGTGTTTATGAAGATAATCGTTGCCGTCCTCATCGGAGCGTTCGCGTGGCAGGAACCCCTCTGGGTGCTGGCGCTCACGGCTGTCTGCTTCATGTTATATGATGGCTCCAGAGGTCGGAGCAGATTTCGTTCCTTCTTTTATGTCTATTATCCGGCGCATCTTTTGACGCTGTATTTTGTGGGAAAATGGCTGGGATGACTTTTATCCTATGGGAATTTTTGACAATTTTCGGGCGTAAAACACGCCCTTTTTTTATTTCCAGGTCAGGCAAAAAAACTTGACAATAAAGTTAGCATGTGCTAACCTTATGTATGGGTTAGGAGAAACTAATGAAAATTAGTCTCATCTAATGAAAATTAGCTCTCTCTAACAACTGTTAGCAGGCACTAATGAAAATTAATGTACGCGAATCAATTAGATTACCGGCAGATGAAAACAGCCGTTTCCGCCAAGTGAGACATCATGACGGGCAGAAGGTGGAAAAACAGAGGAAGGAGAATCGTATGCAGGGAGCAATGCCGATTTCGATGGCAACCGTAGGAACCGCCTATACGATCAAAAAGATCAGCGGAAACACAGAGGTTCGTTCTCATTTAAAATCCATGGGATTTAACGAGGGAACCGAAGTAAAATTGATAACCCAGCTGGACGGAGACGTGATTATTCACGTAAAGGAGTCCAGAGTGGCTATAAATAAGGATCAGGCAAGACACATTCTGGTCTAAGACAAGGGAATGGGGATATTCCGGAGCAGGTTGTATGGTAGAAAAGCAGACGGAATCCCGAGTAAAAAATTGGAATGGTTAGGAGGAACAGAGAATGACGCTTAAAGATGCACAGGTTGGATCTACCGTCAAAGTTGTCAAGATTCATGGCGAAGGCGCATACAAACGCCGCATCATGGATATGGGCATCACGAAGGGAAGCGAGATTTTTATTCGAAAAGTAGCTCCGCTGGGCGACCCGGTAGAGGTTACGATTCGTGGATATGAGCTTTCACTTCGTAAAGCCGATGCTGAGTGCGTAGATGTTCAGACAGTTTAATAAGTTTGATTAAAAAAGCAGGAGGATGAAAAATGGCAATTCATATTGCTTTGGCGGGTAACCCGAACTGCGGTAAAACAACCATGTTTAACGCACTGACGGGTGCAAACCAGTATGTAGGTAACTGGCCGGGTGTTACAGTTGAGAAGAAAACCGGTAAATTAAAAGATGCTTCGGGAGAAGAGGTAAATGTAACGGACCTTCCAGGAGTTTATTCCCTTTCTCCGTATACACTGGAGGAAGTTGTAACCCGTGATTTTATCTTAAAAGAGAATCCGGATGTCATCGTAGACTTAGTCGATGCAACCAACATTGAGCGTAACCTGTATCTGACCACACAGCTGATCGAGACAGGTATTCCGGTTGTTATCGCTTTAAATATGTGCGATCTTCTGAAGAAGAACGGCATCAACATTGATGTAAAGGCACTGTCCAAGAAACTTGGCTGCCCGATCATCGAGACTTCCGCGCTGAAGAAAACCGGTCTGAAGGAAGTCATTGCAGAGGCAATCAAAGTTGCAAAGAGCCATGCTGCAGGCACTGTAAGTGCTATTTTCGAGAGCGGTGTAGAGGATAAAGTAAGCGCAATCGAGGCAGAGCTTCCGTCCAGCATTCCGAATGCAGAGAAGAGATGGTATGCAATCAAAATTCTTGAGAACGACAGCAAGGTTGTAGAGCAGCTTGGTCTTAGTGCAGACAACCGTTTCTCCCGTTACACCAAGGAGCTGGAGAAAGAGTTTGATGATGACGCTGAGTCCGTTATCACTGACCAGAGATATGTATACATCCAGAAGGTTATCGAGGAGACCGTAAAGAAACCGGCTCAGAAGATGAGTCTTTCGGATAAGATCGATAGCATCGTAACCAACCGTTTACTTGGTATTCCGATCTTTGTTCTTGTTATGTGGGCGGTTTACTATGTATCCGTTACTACCGTTGGTACATTCGTAACAGACTGGACCAATGATACATTTGTTGGCGCAATTCAGGGCTGGGCTGGCGATGCACTGGCAGCAGCAGGCGCTTCTGACCTGATTGTAAGCCTTGTAGTGGATGGTATCATCGGCGGTGTTGGTGCCGTTCTTGGTTTCGTTCCGCAGATGGCTATCCTGTTCCTCTTCCTTTCCATTCTGGAAGATTGTGGTTACATGGTACGTATCGCATTCGTTATGGACCGTGTATTCCGTCACTTCGGATTGTCCGGTAAGAGCTTCATCCCGCTGCTGATTTCTTCTGGCTGCGGCGTTCCTGGTATCATGGCGTCCAAGACCATCGAGCAGGACAACGACAGACGTCTTACCATCATGACAGCAACCTTCGTTCCGTGTGGTGCGAAGCTGCCGGTTATCGCTCTGATGGGCGGCGTTATGGCTGGTTATATGAGCGGCGACATGGATCTGGCTACTATGATGGCTCCGATCATGTACTTTGTAGGTATCGCTGCGGTTCTTGTATCCGCGATCATGTTAAAGAAGACCAAACCGTTCTCCGGCAAACCAGCTCCGTTCGTTATGGAGCTTCCGGCGTACCACATTCCGTCCGCTAAGACCGTTCTCCTTCATGTTTGGGAGCGTCTGAAGGGATTCATCATCAAGGCTGGTACAATCCTGTTCCTGGCTTGCGTTGTTATGTGGTTCCTGTCCTCCTTCGGATTTGTAGACGGTGGATTTGGTCTGGTAGAAGAATCTGCTGATTCTATCCTGGCTATGCTGGGCGGCGCTATCGCAATCCTGTTCCGTCCGCTTGGTTTCGGCGAGTGGCAGCCGGTTGCAGCTTCCATCACTGGTTTCACAGCAAAAGAGGCTATCGTTTCCACCATGGGCGTTCTGGCAAATGTATCCGAGGATCTGTCTGAGGAGACCGATGTCGTAGCAGCAGCAATCCAGACATGGTTCCCGACAACCATCGCAGCCTTTACATTCCTGCTGTTCAACCTGCTTGACTCTCCGTGTCTGGCAGCTATCGCAACGATGGCACAGCAGCTCCAGTCCAGAAAATGGTTCTGGTTCGCTATCCTGTATCAGAATCTCTTCGCTTACGCTGTATCCCTGATTGTATATCAGTTAGGTGGTCTGGTACTTGGCGCAGTTGCATTCAACGTATGGACTATCGTGGCAGCAGTCCTTTTGGTATTCATGCTCTTCATGCTGTTCCGTCCGGATCCATACAAGGATCAGAAGAGCTACACAAGAAGCTCTGTAGAGGCAGCTTCATAAGTTAGTTTCTAAATGAAAAATAAAACAGGTTCTGCCGTCCGGCCGGTGGTTTTGCGTTTCCGCTGACCGGGCATCGGCAGGTGCCTGTAATCATAAGTGATAAAATTAATCCTTTATAAGGCTGCCTCGGATAGCAGGATGAAAGTCTGCTGTTTGGAGGCAGCTTTATTCGATTTCAAAAAAGAAAAGGAGAAAGCATAGATGGGAGATTCATCCGGCTCCATGTTTTATGGTGTGATTGGTTTTCTGGTAGTTTATTTTGTAGGATATTTTATCTGTCGTGTGTATGATAAAATAAAAAAGATACTCCGAAGCCATTCATCGAAAAGTCAGAGAAGAGAGGACGATAACGTATGAGACCGATTGATATTGGAATTTTAATTGTAGTAGCGATTTTGCTTTTGCTGGCATTACGTTCGGCGATCCGTCATTACACGGGAAAGGGCGGCGGATGCTGCGGATGCTCCGGTGGAAGCTGCGGTTCCTGCGGCAGCGATGGGAATGCTGGTGCGCGCGGCGAAGATCTTTCCAAGAAAGCGGTTACAGCGGGTACCCCGTCCAAGATCATGCGGATCGAGGGTATGCACTGTGCAAACTGCAAGAAATCCGTTGAAAAAGCCCTGACCGCCCAGAACGGCGTCATCCGTGCAGATGCGGACGTAGACAGAGGCATTGCCCGCGTGTTCTATGAGAATGGCGTGGACGATGCGAAGCTGCAGGAAGCGGTTGAAAAAGAGGGATTTGTGGTTAAGAATATTGAGACGGTTGTCTAAGAGAAAAAGTGTGATCCTGTTCTGGTGTTACTGTTCACGCAAACGTGCCCAGTAACGGAATTTGCCGTGGCTTCGCATTTAAATACGGCAAATTCCTGCTGCCACCACGTTTTCTTACGGCACTTTCGGTTCCAAAAGTGCCTACCCGTGTACAGTAACGTTCTGGTTTCAGATGTGCTGGATAGGTTTATTTTGTATCGCAAAATAAAAAGACTTGTGGTATACTTGGAAAAAATGATAAAACTTATACAGAGAGGCAGAACGTATGATCAAGATTATAAAAGAAGCACAGGTTCGAAGCGAGGAAGATAATCGGAATCTGCGAGAGACCGTGGCGGGGATTATTGGTGAGGTCCGGGGGCGCGGGGACGCGGCTCTGAGGGAGTACAATGAGAAGTTTGACGGATGTACCCGTGAATCGCTGCGGGTCAGCCGGGAGGAGATTGATGCGGCTTATAAGGAGCTGGGCGAGCAGGAGCTGGCGGATCTGAAAGCGGCGCATCACAATATTGAGGCATTTGCGAACGCGCAGAGGCAGACAGTGAAACCCCTTGACAATTTCAGCCCGGAGCCGGGAGTCTTTTTAGGACACCGCATCATTCCGGTGGAGTCCTGCTGCTGTTATGTGCCGGGCGGCAATTATCCACTGTATTCGACGGCACTGATGTTAGCGACTCCGGCGAAGGCAGCGGGAGTAAAACGTATCACCGCCTGCTCTCCGGTAGTGCGTGGAACGGGTCATATCAATGCCAGGACGCTGGTAGCGATGGATCTGGCTGGCGTGGATGAGATCTATGCACTGGGCGGTGCACAGGCGATCGCGGCATTTTCCTATGGAACGGGGAGTATCAAGCCGGTGGATATTATTGTAGGACCGGGTAACCGCTTCGTAACCGAGGCGAAACGTCAGTGCTACGGGCAGGTCGGCATCGACTTCGTAGCCGGGCCGAGCGAGGTCCTGGTAATCGCCGACGGAAAAGCGAGTGCGAAGGTGGTGGCGGCGGATCTGCTGGCACAGTCTGAGCATGATGTCAATGCGAAAGGCATTCTTCTGACAACCGATGAGGCATTTGGAAAGAGCGTGATTGAGGCGGTAGAGGAAGAGCTGAAGATTCTGGATACGGCAAAGATTGCGAGACAGTCCTGGGATACGTTTGGAGAGATCGGCGTGGTAGACAGCCTGGACGAGGCGGTTCAGTATGCGAATGAGTACGCACCGGAGCATCTGGAGCTCAACGTGGAAGACCCGGATGCACTGATTCCGAAGTTGGTTAATTACGGTTCTCTGTTTATCGGTCAGAATACGGCAGAGGTATTTGGTGATTATGCTTCCGGAACCAACCACACACTTCCGACTCTTCGGGCGGCACGTTATACCGGCGGTGTCTGGGTTGGTACATTCTTAAAGACCTGTACCCATCAGAGCATGACCCCGGAGGCATCCGCGCGTATCGCACCGCTTGTATCGCGTATGGCGCATGGAGAAGGATTATCTGGACATGCAGCGGCTGCGGATGCAAGAAAATAGGGAAAATAGAAAATATATAGAATAAAACCCCTCGGATGCTGCAGCATCTGGGGGTTTTGTGTTTCAAAGCATACCGCCTGCTATTCTTGTCTTTTATTCCGGATAAACCAGTCTCTCCGGACCAATTCCATCTAAGACTTCGCGCAGAAAGCGGTCAGCCAGCCAGTTTGCCATCGGCAGGTTCATATCGAGGTAGTTGCCGCAATCTTTTGCACAAGCACCCGGAACCTCGTCTTTGTAGTCGCGCATGAAAGTAAAGAGCCCTTTCATCAGCGGCACGATCTCCTCGGATGTCAGGTCGCCTGCGAGAAGCAGGTAGAAGCCGGTGCGGCAGCCCATCGGTCCGAAGTAGAGGACGCGGTCTTTCCATTCCTCGTTATTTCGCAGCCAGGTGGCAGCCAGGTGCTCAATGGTGTGAACCTCGGCAGTATTCATGACCGGCTCATAGTTTGGGCGTGTCATGCGGATATCAAAGGTGGTGATGACCTGATCGCCCACGCGGTCCTTGCGGGATACATAGACGCCAGGGAGCAGTTTCAGATGGTCGATAGTAAAACTGGTAATTTTATCCATAAAAAAATACCTCCTAAATCAAAAATGCCTGTCCTTATTATATAAAGAAACAGGCATAAGAACAAGCACTTATTTTTTTGCAGTCTTAAAAACGCGGAAGCCAGCTACTACATTTAAAGCAAGAAACGCAGGAATACAGATAGACTCAATAGAGGGATAGATATCCTGGATACCGCTGATATCCTGAGTCATCATGCGAAGATTGATGTCATGAAGGGAAAGCAGCAGAAAGAGTGCAAAGCAGGCATAACTGCCAAGCGTAAGGATGGATGCCATAGTTTTACCTGTAAAAAAAGCAAGAATGGCAAGTAAAAAGCTTAGTGGGAATAAAACTAAAAGAAAGAGACTCATAAATCAATACCTCCTGTTAAGTAATAGAGACAGTATACAGGATGGAATAGACAACCGTGTTACTTATTCCTTAATAAATCCTTACATATGTATACTTGATGTTTGCATAATAAATAAAAATGAAAAACAATAGGCAGGAATGCATAAAAATGCATAAATGACGTATAAAACATAAAAAAATGTATAAAAAATCTCTTGACGCATAGAACTTTCCTATGCTATAATCTTTCAGAATATGAACAAGGGCGTTCATGGGCTTAGGCTCATGGACGCCTTTGTTGCAGAATCAGACAATTTATAAAATATGTCTCTAATGATGTAAAAAACGCATCTGAGGAAAAACAGATTTGCTCAAATGTGAGGCTATTGAGAATGAAAAAGTAAACTGCCTGCATGAAGCTATTCACAGGCGGGGTACGAGAGAGAAAGGAATGGTGACCAGATGGAGAAACCGGTATATCTTCTGTTGGAAAACGGCGACTATTTTGAGGGAAAAAGCTTTGGCGCTCCTTTACGTGAAGTGACCGGAGAAGTCGTATTCACAACCGGTATGACAGGATACCTTGAGACGATCACAGATCCCAGCTATTTTGGACAGATTGTCGTTCAGACATTTCCGTTAATCGGAAACTACGGAGTGATTCCGCAGGACTTCGAGAATGAAGAGGTATATTTATCAGCCTATATCGTAAAAGAGTGGTGTCAGGAACCTTCCAACTTCAGATGCAGTGGGGATCTTGACACCTTTTTTAAAGAAAGAAACATCCCGGGCGTCTATGGAATCGATACGAGAAAGCTGGCAAAAACCATTCGTGAATCCGGTTCGATGAACGGCTGGCTGACCGAGGTGAAGCCGCCGTATGATGCGAAAAAGCTGGAGGAAGTGAAAAACTTCCACATTACAAAGGCGGTTGAAACCGTTACACCAAAGAAATGTGAGATCAAACCGGCGGATGAGAAAGAAGAGTTCCAGATTGTGCTCTGGGATTTCGGCGCAAAGGAAAATATCATCCGCGAGCTGACCAGGCGCGGATGCCGCGTGGCTGACCTTCCGGCTGGTACGACGGCGGAGGAGATTTTGGCGATGAATCCGGACGGAATCATGCTTTCCAACGGTCCAGGCAACCCAGAGGACAACCCGGAGATCATTGAGGAGATCCGAAAGATTACGAAGGCTGGAAAACCGATGTTCGGCATCTGTCTGGGACACCAGTTGCTGGCGATTGCCAAGGGCGCGAAGACTGGAAAGATGAAATTCGGTCACAGAGGTGCGAACCAGCCGGTCAAGGATCTGACGACCGGACGCGTCTACATCAGCAGCCAGAACCACGGCTATGAGGTACTGCGCGATACGCTGCCGGAGGGCGCGGAGGAGACATTTATCAATGTCAACGACGGCACCTGCGAGGGCATCACCTACCACGATATGCCGGCATTTACCGTCCAGTTCCATCCAGAGGCTTGTGCAGGTCCGAAGGATACGGAAGAGCTGTTTGGGCGTTTCATTCAGATGATGAGAGATTATAAGGAAAAGGAGGGCGCGTCATGCCGTTAAATAAATCCCTGAAAAAAGTTATGGTAATCGGTTCCGGTCCTATCGTCATCGGTCAGGCGGCAGAGTTTGACTATGCAGGAACGCAGGCGTGCCGGGCTTTAAAAGAGGAAGGTCTGGAGGTCGTTTTAGTAAACTCCAACCCGGCAACCATCATGACGGACAGCGCCATCGCGGATCACGTATACATCGAGCCGCTGACCCTGGAATTTGTCAAGAGAATCATTGAAAAAGAGAAGCCTGACAGCATCCTGTCCACCTTGGGCGGACAGACCGGACTGACACTGTCCATGGAGCTTGCCAAAGAAGGTTTCTTAAAGAGCCACAATGTAACGCTTCTCGGCGCGTCCCCGGAGACCATCGATAAGGCGGAGGACCGCCAGTGCTTTAAAGACACGATGGAAGCCATCGGCGAGCCGGTCATCCCGTCCAAGGTCGTCACCACCATCGAGGATGCGCTTGATTTTGCCGAGGTTATTTCCTATCCGGTTATCGTGCGCCCGGCCTTTACCCTGGGCGGTACCGGCGGCGGTATTGCGGCAAATAAAGAAGAGCTTTACAACATCGCGGAGGCGGGTATCCGCCTGTCACCGATCAATCAGATTCTGGTTGAGAAATGTATTTCCGGATGGAAGGAGATCGAGTTTGAGGTAATGCGCGATGCCATCGGCAACGAGATTACGGTCTGCTCGATGGAAAACTTTGACCCGGTCGGCGTCCACACCGGCGACTCCATTGTTATCGCACCGGCTGTGACGCTGGCGGATAAGGAATACCAGATGCTTCGTTCCGCAGCGCTGAATATTATCCAGGCGATGGGCATCGAGGGCGGCTGCAACTGCCAGTTTGCGCTGAATCCGGAGAGCTTTGAATATGCCGTTATCGAGGTAAACCCGCGTGTATCCCGTTCTTCCGCCCTTGCTTCGAAAGCAACCGGATATCCGATTGCCCGCGTGGCAACCAAGATTGCGATCGGTTATCATCTGGACGAGATCCCGAACGAGGTAACCGGCGAGACGATGGCATGCTTCGAGCCGGCCCTTGACTATGTAACGGTTAAATTCCCGAAATGGCCATTTGATAAATTCGTTTACGGACGCCGGAAGCTGGGTACCCAGATGAAGGCAACCGGCGAGGTTATGGCGATCGGCCGCAACTTTGAGCAGGCGCTCATGAAGGCAGTCCGCGGCGCGGAGATCTCCCAGAACAGCCTGAACATGAAGAAACTGGCGCCGATGAGTGTGGAAGAGCTGAGAGAAAAAATTCTGGCGCAGGATGACGAGCGTCTGTTTGCAATCTATGAGAGCTTCAAGCGCGGCGTGACCGTTGCCGAGATTCATGAGCTGACCAAGATCGACGAGTGGTTCTTAAATAAACTGATGCATATCCTGTCTCTGGAACGCCGGATGCAGTCTGAGACTCTGAGCGATGCGCTTTATATGGAAGCCAAACAGAATGGATTCCCGGATGCAGTCATCAAGGAGATGACCGGGCTTTCGGAAATCAAGCACGTACCGGCATGCTACCGCATGGTTGATACCTGCAGCGCCGAGTTTACGGCAAGCACCCCTTACTTCTACAGCACCTTCGGCGAGGAAGATGAGGCAGGAGAATTTATTAAAGAGCATGCAAGCGGAAAGCCGGTTGTTATGGTATTTGGTTCCGGTCCGATCCGTATCGGTCAGGGTATCGAGTTCGATTTCGCCTCTGTTCACTGCGTATGGTCGTTAAAGAGAGCCGGTTATGAGGTTGTCATCGTAAATAACAACCCGGAGACCGTTTCCACCGACTTCAACGTAGCAGACCGTCTGTATTTTGAGCCGCTGACACCGGAGGATGTGCTGGATATCATCCGGATCGAGAAGCCGATCGGCGCAGTTGTTGCCTTTGGCGGACAGACAGCGATCCGTCTGACAAAATGTCTTGTAGAGAACAATATTCCGGTTCTCGGCACTCCGGCAGACAGCATCGATATGGCGGAGGATCGCGGACGTTTCGCAGCCCTGCTGAAAAAATTAAATATGAAACAGGCAGCGGGTCAGACCGTTTACACCGAGGATGAGGCGATCCAGGCGGCAAATCATCTGGGCTATCCGGTTCTGATGCGTCCGAGCTATGTATTAGGCGGACAAAACATGATTATCGCGTACAACGATGCCGATATTCATGAGTATATGAAGATCATTCTCTCCCACAAGATTGAGAATGCGATCCTGATTGATAAATACCTGATGGGTACCGAGCTGGAGGTCGACGCGATCTGTGACGGCGAAACGGTTCTGATTCCGGGTATCATGGAGCACATCGAGCGTGCGGGCGTCCATTCCGGCGACTCCATCGCGGTATATCCGGCATTTATGCTGACCGAGAGCCAGAAAGACCGTCTGGTGGACTATTCCATCCGTCTGGCGCTGTCCATGAATACGAAAGGCCTGATCAATATCCAGTATGTCCTGCATGAGGATACGATCTATATCATCGAGGTCAACCCGCGTTCGTCCCGTACCGTGCCGTACATCAGCAAGGTAACCGGCGTGCCGATGGTCGATCTGGCAACCCGCATCATGATGGGCGAGAAGCTGGCTGACATGGGCTACGAGACAGGTCTGTATCCGTGCTCTCCGTACTACGCAGTCAAGGTTCCGGTCTTCTCCTTTGAGAAGCTGTCCAACGTAGATACACAGCTCGGACCGGAAATGAAATCGACCGGCGAGGTACTGGGTATCGCCCGGACGATGGAGGAAGCGCTGTTCAAGGGTCTGGTAGCAGCCGGATATACGATGAAGCGCGAGGGCGGCGTCTTAATCAGTGTCCGCGATACCGATAAGAGCGACCTGCGCGAGCTGGTCAAAGAGTACGTGGCGATGGGATTCCACATCTACGCGACCTCCGGTACTGCAAGCCGGTTAAACAGCGTCGGCATTTCTTCAACGTTAGTCAAGAAGCCGAAGGAAGCCAAAGAGGGCGAGAAGACGACCATTTCCCTTCTGGAAGAAGGAAAGATAAGCTACGTAATTTCCACTTCCAAGACGGGACGCCAGCCGGGACGCGACAGTGTCCGCCTGAGAAGAAAGGCAGTCGAGCTTGGTATTCCGTGCCTGACATCGCTTGATACCGCAGCTGTCTTGGCGCTGACACTGGAAAGCCAGTACAACGAGGACAACGTTGAACTGGTGGACATCGCGCACATTGCACATGGTGCAGCCGCTAGAAAAGAGCTGAGCCAGATGGAAAAACCGGAAGAAATCCAGATTCCGGGTTATGTGCTTCAGGAGCATGAAAACGACTAAAAAGAACGATGGTCTGCATGGATTCTGCGTTTTGAGGGTTGCGGAATCCGTGCAGGCTGAAATCTTTTGTGAAGGCAAAATCTGACAGAATCATATATGACGGAAAAAGTGGATTAATTTCAAAGAAAGGAAGAGGAGGAAAAGCAGATGGCAAAATTTATTTTTGTGACAGGCGGTGTTGTATCGGGATTGGGGAAAGGTATTACAGCAGCGTCTCTGGGCCGTCTTTTGAAGGCACGGGGATTTAAGGTAGCAGCGCAGAAGCTGGATCCGTATATCAACGTCGATCCGGGAACCATGAGCCCGTATCAGCACGGCGAAGTATTCGTAACAAACGACGGTGCGGAGACGGATCTGGATCTGGGACATTATGAGCGTTTTATAGATGAAGATTTAAACCGGTATTCCAACCTGACGACCGGTAAGGTCTACTGGAATGTGTTAAATAAAGAGCGCCGCGGCGAATATCTGGGCGAGACGGTACAGGTAATTCCACATATCACAAATGAGATAAAATCATTTATCTATTCCGTGCAGGAAAAGACCGATGCGGACATCGTTATCACAGAGATCGGCGGAACAACCGGCGATATTGAGTCACAGCCGTTCCTGGAAGCCATCCGCCAGGTGTCCTGCGAGGCGGGACGTAGCAACTGCCTCTTCATCCATGTAACCCTGATTCCGTATCTGGAATCTTCCGGCGAGCATAAATCCAAACCGACCCAGCATTCAGTCAAACAGCTGCAGTCCTTCGGCATCATGCCGGATATCATCGTGGCGCGCTGTGACCGTCCGGTGGACGATCCGTCCATTTTCCGCAAGATCGCACTGTTCTGCAACGTCAAAGAGGACTGCGTCATCGAGAACCTGACCCTTCCGGTTCTCTACGAGGCGCCGATCATGCTGGAGGAAGCAGGACTTGCCAAGATCGTGCTTCGCGAGCTGGGCATCGAGAAAGCGCCGCAGGAGTGCGATCTGACGGAGTGGAAACATATGCTGGATCGCATCAAGAACAGCAGCAAGACGGTCAAGATTTCCCTGGTCGGCAAGTACGTCAAACTGCACGACTCCTATCTGTCGATCGTAGAATCCCTGCACCATGCCGGATGGGAAAATGGCGCGCAGGTGGAGATCAACTGGGTGGATAGTGAGACGATCACCCCGGAGACGGCACCGGAAATCCTGGGCGGTTCAACCGGTATCATCGTGCCGGGCGGCTTCGGCATCCGCGGCATCGAGGGCATGATTGCAGCAGCGGATTATGCGAGAAGAAACAATATCCCGTACTTTGGCATCTGCCTCGGTATGCAGATCGCAGCGATCGCATTTGCCAGAGGTGTCTTAGGCTATGAGGATGCGAACTCCACCGAGTTTGCGCCAGACAGCAAGCATCCGGTTATCGCTCTGATGGAAGAGCAGATGGATCTGGCTGACATGGGCGGAACGATGCGTCTGGGTGCATATCCGTGCCGCATCAGTCCGGATACGCTGATGATGAAAGCGTATGGAAAAGGTCTGATCGAAGAGAGACATCGCCATCGTTATGAATTTAACAACAAGTTCCGGGAAGTTTATATGGAGCATGGCGCTATCTTTTCCGGACAGTCTCCGGACGGTACGCTGGTAGAGGCGATGGAGATTCCGGGACATCCGTTCTATCTGGGAGTTCAGTACCATCCGGAGTTCAAGAGCCGCCCGAACCGTGCACATCCGATCTTTAGGGAGTTTGTGAAAGCGGCTCTGGAGGTAAAGGAAAAAAATTCTTAAAATATGGAGAAAATAAAGTATGAAGATCAACGAAAACTATAAAAATCTGGAAGAAAGCTATCTGTTTTCCACCATCGCTAAAAAAGTAGATGAGTATACCAAAGCCCATCCAGAGGCAAAAGTAATCAAAATGGGTATCGGTGACGTAACCCTTCCGATCTGCCAGAAAGCAGCTGACGCATTTGCAAAAGCAGCTATGGAGCAGGGAAAGGCGGCTACGTTCCATGGATATGGTCCGGAGCAGGGATATGATTTTCTGCGCGTAGCAGTTCAGAAGTATTATGCGTCCTTCCAGGTTGAGGTGGCGGCGGAGGATATATTCATCAGCGACGGCGCGAAGAGTGATGTCGGAAATATCCTCGATCTCTTTGATGCGGACAACACGGTCCTGATCCCGGATCCGGTATACCCGGTTTACATGGATACGAACGTGATGGCAGGCAGAAAGATCGTATTTATGGATGCCAATGTGGAAAATGGCTTTCTTCCGATGCCTCCGAAGGGACAGAAAGCGGATATTATTTATCTCTGCTCCCCGAACAACCCGACTGGCGGTGTGTACAACCGTGAGCAGTTAAAAGAGTGGGTTGACTATGCGAACGAGCAGGATGCGATCCTTTTATTTGATGCGGCGTATGAGTCCTTCGTAGCAGATCCGGCGCTTCCGAGAAGTATTTTTGAGATTGAGGGCGCCAAGACCTGCGCGATCGAGTTCTGCTCCCTTTCGAAGCTGGCAAGCTTTACCGGAACCCGCTGTGGCTATACCGTGGTTCCGTCCGAATTAGAGCGCGGTGGTTCTTCCATCCGCAAGATGTGGCTGCGCCGCCAGACAACCAAGTTTAACGGCGTTTCCTACCCGGTACAACGCGCCGCGGAGGCAGCTCTTTCACCGGAGGGCATGGCACAGTGCCGCGAGCACCTGGACGTATACCGCACCAATGCGAAGATCATGACCGAGACCTTAAAAGAGCTTGGCATCTGGCACATCGGCGGCGAAAATTCACCGTACATCTGGATGCAGTGCCCGAACGGCATGAAATCCTGGGAGTTTTTCGACGATCTGCTTGCCAAGGCAAATGTGGTCGGCACACCGGGCAGCGGATTTGGTAAGAATGGAGAAGGATTCTTCCGTCTGACTGCATTTGGTACGACTGCGAATACAAAAGAGGCAATGGAGCGGATCAAGAAGGTTTACGGAAAATAAATAGCTCTATTTTATAAATAAGGGGGCTGGTGCATCTGGGGCATTGTTATCCTACGCACCGTCCCTTTTTTGCTGAAGCAGGGAGGTGAGGACCATGGTGACCTTAAACGATTATCTGTATTCCGGCGATACGATGTTTAAGATTTTAAAGAATTACAGCCGGGATTTGAAAGCGGAGGCAAAACAGACAAACAATGAGATAGACCTGATACATGCAAATTTTCTGATTCAGATCCGGGAGCTTTTGGAACACAATGATTTCCTGACGACCCAGTCACAGAAGATCCGGGAATTTTATATTCATATGGCAAAGGAATATCCGCTTCTGGCATTTAACTTTAAGGGAAGAATCAAGTCGCTGATCCGCTCGGAGGCGAAATTTAACGGATATATCGTCGAATATATTTATGACTGTTATACAGAACATAAGGCATTTCCGTCGATCTCCGATTTGAAGCAGAGATTGAGCTGTTTCCGCGACCTGATCGCGTACCGGATCGTGATTTCACTGCCGAAGTGTTACCTGAAACCGGGGGAATCGCAGCAGGATGCGGATATCCGGTACCTCTACCAGATAGCGAATGAACTTCCGGGATTTCTGGAGGAACGCGGGTTTACGGCGGAACCGGCTTACGGGGTGAAAGAGAGTACCTCCCCGTTGATGGATGAGGAGGCAAGGCCGTACTACCGTGATTATGTCTGCGGAAATAGTTCGGATGATTACCAGTCTCTGCATATTACGTTTTACGATAATTGTTCCAGAAGCTATGTGGAGGTACAGCTTCGCACAAAGCACATGGACGATATCGCGGAGATCGGCGTGGCCAATCATTTAAGCTACGAAAAGCGCCAGGAGGGCGAGCGGGCCAGACGGGATGAGATTCCGGAGGGCGCGTGCGTTTATTTTGACGAGGCATACGAGCGCTGCCAGCGCCTGGTGTCGCTCAAGTTGGCTGAGCTCGATGTCAATATGTTTTCGGCGATCAACAATGACCTGGTCAATGACGGCTGCGGGCTGTACCGGGGGCGGCTGATTCTGCCATATGAGCATTTATCGAGGCATCAGAATGAGCTGGTGGATTGAGGGGGTTCACGGGCAGGCATGAATCTGGTTGCGAATAGTTGACGAAACGGGAAGATTCATATATAGTTGCCTGTAAAGGAAAAATGACCGAAAATGATAGGGAGGAACCAGTTTATGGACCATACATCCTGCCGCCTGCGTCTGGCTGCTATCGCCGATGCACCTGCGATATTGGAAATTTATGCACAATATATGGACACGCCGATCACGTTTGAGACGGAGCTGCCGTCCCTGGAGGAATTTGAGGGGCGCATCCGGGCGATCACGGCAGAATATCCGTGGATTGTCTGCGAGGATGAAACGGGCAGAATCATTGGCTATGCATATGGGCATAAGCAGCTTGAGCGCGCGGCGTACCGTTGGAATGCGGAACTTTCTGAATATCTGGACAGTCGGGTGACGTCGAAGGGCATCGGCAAACGGATGCTTCTGGTGCTTTTAGAGCTTTTAAAGGCACAGGGCGTCCACACCGTCTACAGTCTGGTGACAAGTCCGAATGTGAAGAGCGATGCGATGCATAACGGATGCGGATTCCGGACGATGGGCGTGTGCAAAAATACCGGTTATAAGAGCGGAAAATGGCACGATGTTACCTGGTATGAGAAAGCGCTGCTGCCATATGAGGACGTACCGGCGGAGATGATTCCGATTGGGGAGATGGAGAAGGAGACGGTAGATAAGATTTTGGCGTCTTTTTGAACAGAGACATAAAACAAATCTGCATAAAATAAACAGGGCGTATGAAAAAGGAATTTTCCATTTTCATACGCCCTCATCAGTTCTCTTTTATTCACCAGCGCCGTAATGCGCTGTCCATTCATTCACTCAGATTAGTTGAAGTATCTCTTTAACAGACCCTCAAATGCCTTGCCATGTCTAGCCTCGTCACGAGCCATCTCATGAACGGTGTCATGGATTGCATCCAGGTTAGCAGCTTTCGCACGTTTTGCAAGGTCAAATTTGCCTTCGGTTGCGCCGTGCTCAGCCTCTACACGCATCTCCAGGTTCTTCTTGGTGGAATCAGTTACAACCTCGCCGAGAAGCTCTGCAAACTTAGCAGCGTGCTCAGCCTCTTCGTGAGCTGCCTTCTCCCAGTACAGACCGATCTCCGGATAGCCCTCTCTGTGAGCTACACGTGCCATCGCCAGGTACATACCAACTTCTCTGCACTCGCCTTCATAGTTAGCTCTTAAATCTTCGAGAATATCCTCGCTGACACCCTGTGCCACACCAACTACGTGCTCAGCTGCCCATGTCATCTCGTCGGACTGCTCTTTGAACTTGGAAGCCGGAGCGCCGCATACTGGACATTTCTCCGGAGCAGCCTCACCCTCGTATACGTAACCACATACTGTACAGACAAATTTCTTCATAGTCAATTCTCCTTTTCTAAAATAAATTTTTAATTTCGTGTTTTATAGAAACAATAAATAGATAGTAAAGTTGCTTGCAACCATTCTGTTTCATAGGAGCTTTTAAAACGAAATCGTTTATTTGGCTTGAACTAAAACAGTAATGATTACTGATATTAAGATATCATAGATTCCTGCGTTTGTCAATGGAAAAATAGAAATAATTCTTATTTTTTTTCATTTTTATCGATAACCTGGATATTCTCAGAACTTTTTCGCTGGTGATGTATTCATACCCGGTCAGCGCATGGCAGAAATCGGGAAGCGGCTCATTTGGTCCCGTCTGTTCCGATACAAAATCAGCCACTTCCATATTAGTGCTTTTCCCCTTTCAGACACTCATCGCATATCCCATAGAAAAACACGGTATGGTCGTCGATCGTTCCCGGCACAAATTCTTTGGCGGCTGTCTCCAGCTCCTTGGTTGCTTCCATCGGAATATCCATGACCCGTCCGCACTGGCGGCAGACGTAGTGGTAATGTGGGGATGTATCATAATCGAAATGATCCGTGCCGTCGCCGCAGGACAGCTTCCGGATTTCGCCCAGCTCAACTAACAGGTTTAAATTGCGGTAAACGGTTCCAAGGCTGATATTCGGAAACTGTTCCCGGATGCTGGTGTAAAGGGCGTCGGCGGTCGGATGATCCTTCCGGCTCATCAGGCAGGCTTTGATCGATTCGCGCTGACGGCTGTATTTTAAGGTTTTCATAAGCGACACTCCAATCCTTCTAAATAATATTGATAATGATTATTATTTATATTATGCGTCCTGACGTGATGAAAGTCAATCTTTTTTCAAAGATTTCCGTGAGAAATTTTAGAATCAAATTTCAACATCACCGATGCATAAAAGATTCCGTCCTCATAACCGGAAATCCACCAGACCCTGGTACCGCTCGGCGATCGAACGGATGGAGGCGGTTCCCGTGCCGAACCCGTCATGTTTGGTCGAGCGGAACCGCCCATTTTCCTCGATCGGCGGATGGCAGCAGGTATTGTCAACGGCGATCACGATGTGACTGGCATCCTCCTGGGCGCAGATGCGGATAAACGGCGCGCTGTCCGTACATTCCCGGCAGGCATCGAGAGCATTTTCCAGAAGATTGCCGAAGATCGAGCAGAGCTCCGGCTCACGCAGCGGGAGAGATGGGGGAAGCTGGATACGGACCGAAAAATCGACCGACGCCTTGCGCGCCTCCTCACCGTAATAGCTGATAACCGTGTTGACCGCATAATTTTCACACCAGGTCCGCGCGGTGTCCGGTGGAAGCGTCATGCGGTATTGTTCGATATAGGCTTTCAGATCCTCCGTTTTCCCACTCTGCAGGTAATGCTCGATGAGATTTAAGTGCTGGCGCAGGTCGTGGCGCGCCTCCCGTACCTCTTCGATGTGGCGGGAAAGCTGCTGATACTGTGTGTACTGCATCGCCAGGAGCGTGTCCTGCTGCGCCGCGCGTTCTTCCAGCTGCGCCTGCTGGCGGACTGCATTGAGCGCTTCCAAAAGGACATAGTAGATAAGAATTGTCATGGCAAAGAGCCAGAGCCGCGTGAGGATAAAACGGAACTTGCGGACGGTATCAATGTTTAAATCAAAGTTATAAGCGCAGATAATCAGGGTACATGAAAATGGAATAAACCAGACTTTCTGCCAGAATGCGGAGCTGTCTACTTGAAAAACGCGTTCCGTAGCATTTTTCATAAATTTGAGTCCGAGCGGGAGCGTCAGAAGCAGAAGAATCGAGATGAGCAGCAGGCTTTCATCACGGAGTGAATAATAGGTAATGCTGGGATCGTAAAATAGACGGCTTTCCAGAAAGAAACAGATGCCGCGGACCGTGACAAAATAATTCAGGATGAAGTCTCCCAGAAACAGAAGTTTCCAGAAATTAGCCTTCACACATAAAAAATAGATCGCCAGGGAAACGAGGGCAAATACCGTGTCGGTGACGCGGGTCGGTTTACCGTGGCTGATCAGGTAGGTATACAGGGAGGACTGGAGCAGCTGACCGATAAAAATGAACAGAATCAGGATTTTGATCGGAAATCGCAGCTGCTTTTTAAATGGCAGAATCGATAAAATAAAAAAAGGAATGGCATAGACTGTTTCACAGAGAAATGCTTTGCCAAACACAGACCAGTTCATAGAGTACCTCCCTTCCGCAATGTGTCAAATAAGTAGGTTGCAAATGCTTCTTTTGTCTCTTTTTTCTTCCGGCGGCTGCAGAAAAAGCAGCTGCCGTTTTTCAGATGGACAGAACCGTCCTCGTCCACCGAGGCAACCTGTGAAAAATTGATAAGCAGCCCGCGTCCGCTCATGTAAAAACGTCTGCCCTTCGGGAGCAGTGCCATCAGCTCCGAAAAAGAAATCCGTGTGGCGGTGTCACCGGAACTGGTGTGGATGATCAGCCGGTGGTTCTGCGTCTCCGCATACAGAAAATCATCAAGCAGAATCCGTTGCGTGGATGCCTGTCCCCGTCCGAGCGCCGCCTGAATTTCGATGTAGGCAGGCGCGGCGAGAAATGTCCGGATCTCATCGAGACACCAGGCAAGCGCCTTTTCCTCAACCGGTTTTAAGAGATAATCAAGGGGATGGGCACGGTAGCCCTGCAGCGAATAATCGCGTTCCGATGTGGTGAAAACGATCGGGAGACGTTGCGCGCTCTTGCGAAGCTCCAGCGCCGTGTCAATGCCATTGCGCCCGTTCCGGTCCAGCATAATATCCATAAAAACCGCATTAAAAAGTCCCGGACGGAACGCTTCCAGAAACGCCTCGCCGCTCTCGTAGCAGTCAAAGTGCGCCGTTTCCCCATGCTTCTCCAAGTTCTCCTGTATCAAATGAATCAGATGATTCTGATCTATCTTCAAATCTTCAACAATCGCAAAATGCATCAAAGCTCAACCGCCTCCTTTATTCAAAACCGTGACCATTTAGGTCGAGGTTTGACCGTTTGCGTCGATGTGGTTTTCAGTAAATCGCTCATTTGGTATGTTTATAGTATAAAAGTTATGACCCGAAATGTAAATGAAATATCGTTACAGAAAAATCAAAGTAGCTGTGTGTGAAAAGTAACAAATCAAAAAAGGCAGGTGGGATATGGTACGGGTAGTGATGTATGGAGAAAAACTGACCGACATTGAAGGTCTGGAAAAAATGTTGTGTGAAATTTTGACTGAAAACCGCAGATGGCCGATGATTCACACGTATATCAGCGATCTGGACGCATATCTGCACTTTGTAAAGGGGAATCCCTACCTCATTATGCTGGCGTCCGTGCAGGGCAGACAGGGAGTGGAAATCGTAGAAAAAATTCGGGAAAATAACCCGGCGGCATCCTTAATCTGGCTTTCCGGCCGGGACAATGCCCTTGAATCCTGGCGGCTCCATGTGACCGCATTTGGGGTATTTCCGACGAAAAAAGAAGAATTAGAAGAACTTCTGGCGGCGTGCAGCGAAAGCCTGCTGGATCGGAAGAAAGAGTATTTTGTTTAGGTGGAAAACAGACTGAAATAGACAAATTTGTTCAGAATAGATGGAGGGAAAACAGCATGAAAAAGAAATATAAGCGTGCCCTGGCAGCGGCGCTGGCGGCGGTAATGATATGGAATACGTGTGACTGGCACCCGCAGGTGCTGGCAGGCAGTTCGGTGCAGTATATCGAGGAAGTGAAGGAGCTTTCGGATGAAATCCTGCATCAGGAGGTTCCGTATGGAACGAAATATAAGGATCTGGAGCTGCCGGGCAAGCTGAAAGTGCGGGTTTTGGCAGAAGAAGCATCGGATGAAGAAGATGGTTCAGAAGATAAAGACGGTGCGGAAAAGATTGCTACGCCGTCGGAGCTTCAAAGCGGAGACGGTGAAGTGGAAACAGAAAAAAAGTCTCAGACACTTTCTTCATCTGAAACAGATGGTACAGTTCGGAAAGCGTCCCCATCTGAGGCAGATGTTATAGAAAAATCGGAAATAGGGGTGGATGACACTGGGCAGAAAGCATCCCCATCCGATGCGGACGGGACGAAAACCGATAAAAACTGGAAGGAAGTCAAGGTCCGCTGGGTGCTGGATGAGACATTTAGTGAGAAAGATACATACGATGGAAAAACACCGGGTATCTATGTGTTTGATGCGGAATTGAAAAGCAGCCGCTATGAACTGGATACCGGCTTTTTGCCAAGCATCGAGGTGACGGTGCTTCCAGAAGAAAAAGGTCCGGCAATCATCGGATTTTCGGAGTTAGATGAGGCAGTTGCGGTGCAGAAGCTCCCTCTGGGTGCCAAAGAAAGCGATATCATCCTTCCGGATACACTGGAGGTTGAGGTGGAAGAGGCGGATGAAACGCTGGCGGAAGACAGCCAGAACGTGCATCTGGTGGAAGCAGTAGATAAGGGCACAGAGAAAGATACAGATGCGGAAACGGCAGTCTGTCAGATTTCCGGCATAACCTGGAAACTGGACGAAGAGCAGAGTGACCTCCCGGAGTTTCACGGCGGCATTTCCGAAAAAGACTATTTCGAAGAATTTGACGAGGACGGAGAGCCTATCGAAACCTCCGATAAGACTTGGAATGGCTATTATGAGGCAAACCAGGACTACAACGGTTGTGCCTATGTCTACACACCGGTTCTGCCGGAGGAATATTCACTGGGAGAGGAAGCAGAGCTTCCGGAAATCTGCGTTCTCGTAGGAGAGATGCAGCTGATGACTCTGGCAGGCGGGGAGTATGATCTGAATAATGAGCCGCTGCGCATTAATAGTGCTAACCAAAATAAGTTTAACGGAATAACCATTACCGGCAGATATTGCCCTACCACGCGGCCGTATAATTCTCAAGACATTAAGGGCGGCATCATAATTGATAATGTTACGGTCGATCTGACTATTAAAAATGTAACGATCCAATCTGATGGAGTCAGGGGATGGAATCTGGCCGGTATTTACCTGAAAGGCAATGCCCAGCTGAATCTGACCTTAGAAGGAACCAATACACTTGTGGGACTGGATGAGGGAGCCGGAATTGAGGTGGGAAAAGGAGAAAAACTGGTTATTACGGAGAATAGTACCGGAAGACTGAAGGCAGTGGGAGGTGCCTATGGGGCCGCCGGTATCGGAGGAAAAGGAACAACAAGTGACGAAGGTGCAGATAAGAACTGTAGGACAGGAACGATTATAATCAAGGGCGGAAGCATTACAGCTGAAGGTGGAGCTTATCAGATTCCCAAAACGCAGGATTATTATGGAGGAGCCGGAATCGGAACCGGTCGCTATGGAATCGGCGGAACCATTAAAATACTGGGTGGAACGATAACCGCAGAAGGAGGAAAGCAGACAGGAGCCGGAATCGGAGGCGGAATGAGTGGAAGGGTAGACACGATCGTGATCGGCGGGACGAAAGGCGAAGCTCCCGATATAACCGTATCTTCTTATAAGGATAGTACGAAGGGATACATGGGAGCTGCCATCGGCAGCGGATGGAATGGAGTGAGTGGTTTAATATTATCCTGTGGCGATATCCGGATATTAAGTGGATCTGTGGAGGTAACGGGAGGAAATATTGGTTATGGAGTGTTAAGGCCTCTTAATGGAAATGGCATGGAAGGCGGCAGTATCACTATTTCCGAGGAGGTGCAGTTAGAGTTGCCGGTTGAAAGCTCCATTGCTCCCAGGGGAGAATGTATCTACGGGAAAAAAACATTCCGGATCACCGCGTATGATAACCAGCTAGCTGATGGAACCTATCAGGCTGACATATCCCTGTATCGGGAGGATGATACAAAAAGAACAACTCCGGTTTATAAAACAAGCACTCAGATGACTGTCTCAGAATTCAGGGGAACGATACCGGATATAATCCGGTGGATGGGCTATTCCGGGAATATGCAGATGGTTGTAGATCTGAAGTCTTCCAGTGGCGGGGCAGGTAAGACGATGGAGGGAAGTGTTGTTCTAAACAAAGGAAAGGATGAAACCATCTCCGTCACGCTGGGAAAAGCCGCTTACCAGAAGACAATGGATCTGACCATCCATGATGGTCGTTTGAGGGACGATAAGAATTATACACTGACGGCTCGGATCGGGGAAGAAGCAAGTGAAGGCGGCGCTGCACCGGATGTAGTAACCTATTTATCTCAAAAAGCTTCCGGTTATCAGATAAAGACTGGTAAAGTCAGCTGGTATACGCCTCTGTCCGGAGTGGTTCCGGTATCGGTTCAGGTACAGGAAGAAGGAGGGGAAGGAGAAAGTAATAGCTTTACAGTAACAGGAACCCTCACGATGAACTCAGAGGAGGAAAAGAATCTTTCTCTCACCATTGGAGAACCCCTGTATCCTGTCCGGTTCCACTTCTACTCATCCATGGTGCAGGCGGCAGAGAATGTATCCCTGACAGCCGGACGGCTGACTGGAGCTGCTTCAGAAGCTCTGGTGGAATTAAGGCAGAATGAAGGTCAGTTTGCCTTTGACGGGAAGCTGACAATCGATGCAGCAGCAGGCAATCATGCATATGCTCTGGCATATATTCCGGCCGGAAATTACCAGTTTGTGATAAATACAGGTATTGCAGGTTTAGGCAGCTCCGGCGGAAGATTTACTCTGGACAACAAAACGGTAAAGGCAGAGGCTGCCGGAACGGATATTATTGTATTAAATGCGGCAGAGACGCTGGAGGGAGAATTGGATCTTTCCCTTGGAGATATATCTTTTTACGTGGATAATGGTCAGTTGGCGATTTCCTATTCTAAAAAAGCAGCCGATTCTGATCAGGTGGTTAGTGAGAAGTTAATAGACCAGTCCTATGCTAAATGCTATCGGATCACTTCATCTGGGAATAATGTGAAGAATTATCATCTTTCCGTGAATACACCAGCTTCCAGTGAACTAAAGCTCGTATTAAATAACCTTACGATTACACCGGCACAGGCTATCGCACCGATTCAGATAAACGGAGCGTCCCAGGTGATCACCTATCTGGAAGGGGAAAACATGATTTCGATTAATAAATCAGAGAAGTTTTCTTCACCTGCCGGCATTAGTGTAGCGAAAGGTGCAAAGCTTACGATTGACAAGGAACCGGAACGGCAGGGCTCCATAGAGGTGCTCAATAAGACAAATGTAAACAAGACTGGTGCAGCAATTGGAGGAAATGGAGGGGAGGATGCAGGAATCATTCACATCAAGGGGGGAACTGTAATTGCAACTTCCGCTTCTAACGGAGCGGCTATCGGTGCTTCGGCAAGTAAAAGTGTAAAAGAAATACAGATTAGCGGAGGAGATGTAACTGCAAAAAGTAGTGGTGGTGCCGGAATCGGAACAGGAAGTGCTAATGGCCAGAAAAGAACCGGTAAAATCGTGATAGAAGGCGGAACGGTGAATGCAAGCTCGTGGACCGGTGCCGGAATTGGAAGCGGTATTGGATATGCTCCTGGAGACTCAGCGATAACTGCTGAGATTGAGATTCATGGCGGAATGATTACAGCCTATTCTGAACAGGGAGCCTGCATCGGAAGTGGTAAAGACAGTTCATCGAAGGTGCTGATTGACGGCGGCACCATATGTCTGGATAAAAAAACGACAGGGTATAGGAATGTAGCACATATTGGGATGGGAGAAAGTAGTAATACACAGGTACAAACTGATGTGACGATTACGGGTGGAACGATCTGTTTGAAGGAGGCGGATAGATATATACCGCGACCAATCATTTATGGCTGGAAGCAGGTAGGCCAAACGTGGCAGAAGAATAATACAATAAAAGATGGGAACGGTACCCCGGTTTATTACACCACAGCGGATCTGACCGGTATCTATGAGAATAATACACTGGTTGAAAAAGCAGATATTGAAGGAAGCTCCTACGGCTTTAAGGATGTCCGGACAGATTCCAACGGAAAGCTCTATATGTACCTTCCGGCTTCGGAGGCAGTGAAAGCCTCCTTTGGCGGTGTGGAATTTACCGGAAAGGTTGAGGCAGGCAAGGATGAGAATGTATTAGAGCGTGAACTGACTTCTATTGATTATCAACGGGAAGTCCTGAAAAATACGGCTCTGTATGATCTCGAATATGCGGAATCCGAGAATTCTGCAACTTGGACGAAGATCCGGGCAGGACGCGAGGCTTCTTTGACAGAACTTCTGGACAAACAGCCGAAGAATGCGAACGAGATTACCCTGTATGTGCGAAAGGCAGCCGCAGGCGAAGCAACCGAGATAAAGCTTCCGATAAGACCGGAAAAACCGGATCCGATACAGATAACAAATGTAACGAAAGGCAGCTACTATATCAAGGTAGCAGGGACGGCTGATTCCAGTTGTGAGTACGGAATTGCTAAATCCGTGGATGGTGAGCTTCAGTGGCAGCCAGGGACTCAGTTTAGTAATTGGTTTAATGGTCTGACTCCGGCTAACACCTATTATATAACCCTTCGTATGAAAGCAACAGACAGCAGTTTTGCATCGAAGCCGGCTGATCGTTTGAAGGTGACAACACCGGATGCATTACTGATCGACGGTCCCGCTGGCGCTGTATCCTTTGAAGCGAAGGGAACCTATGGACAGACGCTTGAGAATATTCCGGTAAAGCTGGCAGAGAAATTTCAGGTTGTTAATTATGGTAGATCACCGGTTTCAGGAACATGGAAGTTCAGTGCGGATCAGAGCGGAATGTCCGCTTCCTCCATTTATCCGGAGGTACAGGGAACCACTGCATATCAGGTGGAATTTGTCCTGGATGGAGCATCGGAAGGGCAGTATGGAAATAGTTTGACAAGAGACGTGGTTCCGGAGATATCTCCGAAAGAGTTGAGAGCAGTTATTACGACACCTATTGGAAAAGACTATGACGGAAGTACCGGTATCGCATTAGAGGCGACGGTGGAGATAGAAATTCCGGGTCAGAGCACGGGTCATAGCTATAACATCCGCGACCTGAAAGGAAGCTTTGCAGATGCCAATGCCGGAACCGATAAGACGGTAACCATTGATTCCTCAGAGGCAAAGGTTGAGACAGGCGAGAGTGCAGTGAATCTGCAGAATTACCGTATCATATATCCAGCTCAGACCGGAACGATCCGTCCGATACAGGGTTCGGTTTCAATCGACCAGAAAGCATGGATCGGAGAAAAAACCTATGGAGACGACAGCTTTCCGCTGACAGGTGTGAAGATAGTGGGAGATGGAGTTCTGAACTATACAAGCTCTGATGAAAAGGTTCTCACCGTGGACGCACAGGGACAGGTGACCATCAAAGGAACCGGTTCTGCAAAGGTAAGCATCACCATGGCAGGGGGAACGAATTATCTCGGTACAAGCACACCGGCAGAGGGAACCATAACCATTGAAAAAGGAACCCCCACTCTTACCTTAACGGCTGTGAACCGGACGACCGGAGTGCAGCTTTTGGAAGGAATTCTCGGAACAGAGAAAGAAGATTTCGACATCATTGCCAGAGTGCAGGGCGTTTACCAGGACAAGCTGCAGGGTTATGTTCATTTCTATGATAATGAAAATCCGGATGCAGATATAGTTTCGGTAGAGGAAGATGGAACCGCTGTACTCAAGTGGACGAAGCCGGGAGAATCATTTGTAGGCACCCACACAATCAAAGCCGAGTTTGATTTTGGTGAATTTGATACGTGGGAATCCAGATACAACACACCGACTCCGACATCCCTTACATTTGAAATCAGTAAGGCAGCTCCACCGGCAGAGGATGAGCCAGATAACTCCGACAAGCCAGATAACTCCGACAAGTCAGACCAATCAGGCAGCCAGAGCTCTTCCTCCGGACGTGACAAGTCTTCCGGCAGCGGAGCGACCAGGCGGGATTCGGTGAGGGGAAGAACCAACAGCATCACAGGTATTCTCACAGGAACTGCCAACAGCACTGTCAATGACGGAAAGAGTCACTGGATGCAGGATGAACACGGCTGGTGGCTCCGCTTCGCAGACAGCAGCTACCCGAAGGCAGAAAAACGCGGTACAAATGGCATTGCATATGCATGGGAGCAGGTAAACGGCAACTGGTGGGCGTTCGATGAAAGCGGCTATATCAAGACCGGCTGGATGCGAGACGAAGACTATGGCGGCTGGTTCTACCTCGATCCGGAACACGGCATGCAGACCGGCTGGGTCCTGATTGACGGAAAATGGCACTATTTCCACCCGACCTCAGACGGAAGAAAAGGCATCCTGTATGTTGGACGTCTGACACCGGACGGCTACTATGTAGATGAAAATGGTGTATGGGATGGGAAAGACAGACAGTAAAAAGAACGTTTAGGTCGAAGTTTGACTGATTGCGGCTTCTATCTAAATCCCTTATGAAGCCGAGTCAAAATGAAATTCCAATGTGTTTACAGCTGTATTCATGAAAAAATATAATGAGCGCAGGAGAAAAGAATGCGGCTGCGAAGCAGACATATTCTTTTCTTGCGCCATTAACGAACGAACAGCCATGCGAAGCAGGGCGGTAGAGCGCGATAGCGCGGGTTCGTGAGTGGACGGGTGAGAATACGTATGATATAATGAACCCCGGGGGCTCATAATCTGATTCACAAGGGGAAACCAAACCGACACAGGAGGGGAACACATGAAGAATTTCTACACCGAAGAACAATGGAATGAGATTCTGAAACAGCAGGAATCTGTACTTCGCTACGACACATTTACCCGGAAACAGGCGCTTGAGCTGGGGCTTTTGATTGCAGAGATCACGGAGAAAAAGTATCACGGTTCGGTCGCTGTCCGCATCGTGGAGGATGAGACGACCATCTTTGCTTACAAGATGGAGGGAGCGACGCTGGAAGCAGACTGGTGGATGACCAACAAGCTGGCAGCATCGCGGCTCACGGGGATGAGCTCGCTGCGGGCACTGACAGCATCGAGAGCCGGAGAACTGGAAGCATCCTGGAAAGTGCGCGAGGAGAACTTCTTCGTGTGCGGCGGCTGCATTCCAGTTTTCATGAGAGATGGAAGCCGTCCTTTTGCCTATGTGATGGTATCCGGCATGGAACACTGGGACGATCATCAGGTGATCGCGGATGCGATGGCGAAACAGCTGGGGGTTGAGATTCCGGAGATTCGGAAAGAGCAGCCATAAAACGATTGACTTGTAAAAACAAAGACGTTTGCAGAAATGGAAGATAGATGAGCTATCTGCATTTTTGCAGACGTCTTTTGTGGTTTTACTGTGCCGTATGGCGATGAATTATCCGTTATTTTATATAGCGCACTTCCCCACCTGGTGGTATAATTCAAGTATTATAAAATTTGATATGAAAAGAATATTTGCAATGACTCAGATGGTTTTTGCATAGCAAAGAACCATCTGAGAGATCCAGAGAATGCGAGGGATGTGGATGAGTAAAAAAGAGGTACGTCAGGCGGCTGCGGAACTGACCGAGCGCCTTTGTGAAAAAGACTTTTTAGACCGGTCGGGACTGAGCCGGAAAAATGTCATGATGCTCATGAACAAGGATCACTGGGAGGAACAGTTTGCCCATATTTTCCCGATCAAAAAACGGATTTCCTGCCGGGCGGTCTACGAGATCTGTGAGGAACCGTTAAGCCTTTTAGGGCATGAGCCGGAAGAGGGCTGGATGAAGTTTACCTACCAGTATGTGTGCCATATTCTCTACCCGGATGCGGAGTTTAAGAAGAAAAATGCCGCTTTTTCCGCCGGTGCGGAGTTCTATCTGGCAGTGCTTCAGTTCGTGTTTGACCGCGAGCGGGCGGTGCTTCCGTACAAACCGATGGAGGACTTTGCATTTTTGGATGATGAGGAAGCTTCAAGCTTTGAGTGCGCGGCAGAATACAGCCGTTTCAAGAAGTTTTTCGCACAGGAATACATCTATGAGATGATGCGCCTCAATGCGGAGGTGACGCCGTTTCGGACGCTGGAGCACATCGCGGGCGTGCATTACGTCGCGATGACGGTGGCACGCGGGCTTTACGAGGCGGGTGTTCCGATCGATCTGACGCTGACCTCGGGCGCGGCTGCAGGTCATGATCTCGGCAAATTCGGCTGCAAGCCAAATGAGCGGGTTCCGTATCTTCATTACTATTATACAAACCAGTGGTTCAACAACCATTCGATGGAATACATCGGCCATATCGCGGCGAACCATTCGACCTGGGATCTGGAACCGGAAAACCTGTCGGTTGAATCCCTGGTGCTGATTTATGCCGATTTTCGTGTAAAACAGAGCCGCGGCGATGACGGGCGCGAGATTACCTACATTTCTAATCTGGACGAGGCGTTCAATGTCATTCTCTCGAAACTCGACAACGTGGATGAGGTGAAATTAAACCGTTACCGCTTTGTTTATTCCAAACTGCATGATTTTGAGGATTATATGCGGTCTCTCGGCGTGGATGTGGATTTGAATGGACACCCCAAAAAGCCGGAGGTGCTGCCGGATATTTCCCTTCGGAATGCAGAGCAGACGGTGCAGTCCCTCGTTTTCATGGGTATCGAGCATAATATCCGCGTCATGCATCAGATGGGGGCAGAACGCCAGTTTGGCAATCTCCTCGAGGCGGCGCGCAGCGAGAAGGATTGGAAGAGTGTCCGCGCATACTTAAACATTTTCCGTGAATATTTTACATACACAAACGACAAACAGAAAGAGCAGACGCTGGGCTTTTTATATGAGCTTTTGATGCACCGTGAGGGCGACATCCGCGCGCAGGCGGCGAGGCTGATCGGACACGTGATCGCGCAGTTCAACGCCGGTTACCGCAAGGAGCGCCCGGCGGGCATGCCGGATATTGCCGAGGAGCGCGTGATGGAGATCTGGAAGCAATATCTGGAAATGATCATCCGACCGGATCATAAGCTGATGCTGCAGCAGAAAAGGCGCATCCGTTATCACCTGAAAAATGTGCTGGCATCGGTGGTTGATCATGCGACGCCGGGTGATCTGCGGGAATTTCTGGAGGCATTTCTGGTTTGGTATGACCGGGCGGAGGAGCTGGATCCGGGCGAGGCATTTTCCCTGCTGGATACGGTGCATTTCATGCCGTTTGATAAACTGAGCGAAGAGGAACTGGGGAAAATCGCAAAATTTGCCCTGATTGAGTCGCAGAGCGGGGAACCGGATGTGCGGATCGCATCGTGGCGCGCGTTCAAGCTTCTGACGGCGTACCAGCCGGATCATCCGTGCTGTGCCGAGATCGGCATGTGCGTGAGGGCGGCGCAGGTTGAGGACAATATCACGATGACCTTTCTCAAATACCGCGTGTTAAATAATCTCGGAGAGGACACGGCGAGAGAACAGGAACTTTTGTATGATCGCGACGTTGTCTCCGATATTTTCCTGGATAACCTCAAAACAGCGACGCCGTGGGTCATCAAGTCGGCCAATATCAAGCTGCTCGTCGATCAGATCGCGCATGGTAAACAGGAACATATGCTGCATATCGCAGCGCATCTCTCAAACCTTGTAAAAGTCAGCGAGCACGTGATCGTGCGCCATGATGCCGGAACCGCCCTGCTTCGCATCATCGGGCTTCTGACACCGGATCAGAGAAATGAGATCGTGGTTGAGCTGATGAAGGGGCTGGAAGTCGGTGAGTACGAATTTTCCAAATATATTCCGCAGTATCTGGGGCAGGCGGCGCTGTGGCTGCCGCCGGAACAGCTGGAGGAGATCGTTTCCTACCTGCATGGCATGATGGCAAATGCAAACGACCAGATAGTCTCGGTTGCGCTTGATACGGTCGGCGTGCTGCTGGAACGGTATTCGTGCTACCCAGAGCGCTTTGCGGAGGAAAAGGAGGTATGCGAGGAACGGCGCGGACGCCTGCTTGGCATCCTGCTCAGCGGTCTGGCCAATTACCGCGAGTCGGTGCGCCAGGAGGCGATGCTGGTGCTGGGGCAGACCGTCTTCGGCTCATCCTGGATGGAGTGCCGGGAGAAAAAAGAGCTGTTTGCTCTGTCCTTCCGCAAGATGCTGTTCTTATTCAATGAAAATAAGGGAAATGAGCTGACGGCATTTTATCGTGCGGCGTCTCTTTCCAATATTTACCGGTTCATCACGCAGTACCATATGACCGAGGGCAATTTAGAGATCAAAGAGCGGAACCAGGTGGCATTCTTCCCAGGCACATTTGACCCGTTTACGCTGTCACACAAGGAGATTGTCCGCGAGATTCGCGACCTCGGCTATGAGGTATTTCTGGCGGTCGATGAATTTTCCTGGTCGAAAAAGGCGCAGCCGCATCTGATCCGCCGTCAGATTGTGAGTATGTCGGTGGCGGATGAGTTCCATGTGAACCTGTTCCCGGATGAGATTCCGGTCAATATTGCCAATCCGGCGGATCTGAAACGCCTGAGAGAGGTATTTTCCGGAAAAGAGCTGTATATCGTGGTCGGCAGCGATGTCATTGCCAATGCCTCTTCTTATAAGAAGAAACCGGTTAAAAATTCGATTCATTCGATGAACCATATCGCGTTCCGACGCGTGGGTGATGTCAAGGCGGACAATAAATACAATCGTCAGATGATGGATCAGATCAGCGGCAAGGTTGTGGAGCTGGAGCTTCCGGAGCATCTGGAGGACATTAGTTCGACGAGAATCCGTGAAAATGTCGATCTGAATCGCGATATTTCGAATCTGATCGACCCGTCTGTGCAGGAATACATCTATTACAATGGTCTGTATTTGCGCGAGCCGGAATATAAACCATATATCCGCGCGCGTGCGATCTCCTATGAGGAGGTGGAGACGCCGGATGAAATGCTTCTGGCGGAAATTTCGAATTTTGTTCTGCAGGACGAAGAAGATCGCGAGAACCTGTTGAATTCGATGAAGGAGTCGGGTGACCGGCTGCTGCTTCTTAGGAATACCGTGCAGGAAAACCGGCTCGTTGGCGTGGCGCGGCTTCGTTATCTGGCGCCGGATGAGCTGTTTGCCGTTCTGGGACAGGTCAGTCTGGCAGATCAGGTGCGCCGCCATACCTACGGTGAGATTCTTCTGATTTCGGGTATCTATGTCGAGCGCGACCCGATGATCAACGACGCGGAACAGCTGCTTTTAACTGAGGCGATCGCACGATCCTTTGAGTATAAATGCGGCTATGCACTTTTCTTCCCGGCAGACGGTTACTGCCCGGAGCGCGTGCTGTCGGCGGTGGTCCGCCAGGGCTTTGTGAAGGCTCCGGAATCCCCGGAAGACGCGCCGCTCTATCTGGTCGATATGCATGCGCCACTTGTATTAGTGCAGAATCTGGAAACGACGTTAAAAGAACCATTTTCCAGCAATCCGCGCGTTCTGGATGCGATCTACAAGGCGCATCGGGAATTGCAGATGGCGATGACGCGCTTCTATCCGGGACAGCTGGTTCTTTCGATGTCTGCGAGCGTGATTTACCATCGTCTGGTGGAACGGATCACGGCGTTAAATGGTGTGCCACGTGACCCAGTGACGCCGAGACACCTCGGCGGGGCGATGTGCGTGCCGTTCGGCAAGATCCTGCGTGGAAAAGTTATTCCGAATACGGTGACGAAGACGCTGCATACAGATAAAGTGTACGATCCGGAGCTGAAAGAGAAGTCGATCGAAGCGTTCCCGTACTATTCGCCGCTGCGAAGCCAGATCAAGGCTATCAAGTCCTTTGACCGCCCGGTGATTCTGGTTGATGATCTGCTGCATCACGGCGGACGTTTCGAGGCATTGGAACCGATGCTGCGCGAAGAGGGCGTGGAAATCAAAAAATTGGTGTTAGGTATGATTTCAGGCTACGGGCGCGACACGATGGCGACGAAGGGCGTGCCGGTAGACAGTATTTATTATATTCCGAATCTGCGGAACTGGTTTGTCGAGTCCACACTGTACCCGTTCATCGGAGGCGATACGGTGCGCCGCGATACCGTGAAGGTGGCGGGACTGACGCCGTCGATCAATATGATCCTGCCGTATGCCGCACCGCCGGTACAGGGAAGTACGCCGGAAGCCGCGTTTGAGTTCTCCGCGTGCTGCATCCGCAACGCGCGCAACATCCTTCTGGTGCTCGAATCCGAGTACCGGGCGCTGTTTGCGAGAAACCTGACCTTAAGCCGCCTGTCTGAAGCGGTCATCCTGCCGCTCTGCCCGGATAAAGGAGAGTGCGTCAGCTACGATCCGAATCTGGCGGCGTCGGTGTATCTGGAAAATGATCTGGAGATGCTGTACCGGACGCGGAAGTGAGAAATTATGTCAAATAATGCAAGATAATATCATATAAGACATCAAAAAAGAGCAGGGGGTATGCAATATGTACTATTATATAATTGGAGATAAAATCTGCTGTTCCTTCAATGGAAATTTATCATACGAAAAGGCAGAAATGCCGCACCCGGGCACGCCGCTCACATTCTTATTCGAGCGCGAGCCGGGAACCGGAAGAGAGTCTTTTAAGGTAAACTCGCCGCTGCTTTTATTCCAGGAGGCAGAGAATGTTTCCTGGTTAAGCAGCCGGAAGCTGGAAGCGCAGGCGGAGACGATGAAGAAAAAGCTGGCAGAATCGACGGAAAAAGCGGCAGGCAGCGGTGCATCTGAGAGTGGCGCGCCAGCAAAGATGAATTGCGAACTTGACGAGGCTGTCAAAGCCGCGATCGATCAGGGTATGATGCGCGCAGTCAACCGTCTGCATCCGGATTTTGAGGCTATTTTGGCAGAAAAACCGCAGAAAACGAAGAAAAGAGTCCATGTGCTGGCGATCGGCGACGTCGGAAGTACGCTGTTGACCGGGCTTCATCTTCTGGGCGGCGACTGCATCAGTTCGATCGGCATCTGTGATATTTCCGATAAAGTGACCGCACGCTGGGAATTTGAGGAAAACCAGATTGCCTACCCGTGGTCGTATGACGCGCTGCCGGAGGTCGATGTGGTAAAACCGGAAGACCTCTTCAAGTGTGATGTATTTGTATTTGTCGCTTCTAAGGGAATCCCGCCGGTTGGTTCTGGCGTCAAGGATGTGCGGATGTACCAGTTTGAAAATAACTCCAAGATCGTTGCGCAGTATGCAAGACAGGCGAGAGCCGAGCATTTCAAGGGCTTATTTGCCGTTGTCTCCGATCCGGTTGACCCGCTGGCAAAGACGGCATGGCTGGAGAGCAACAAGGACGAAAACGGCATCCTTGATTTAAAGGGACTCCGCCCGGAACAGGTACAGGGCTTCGGACTCGGCGTTATGAATGCGCGTGCGGCTTATTATGCGAAGCGCGACGGGCGGTTTTCACAGTTTTTGACTGAGGGGCGTTCCTTCGGACCGCATGGACAGGATCTCGTCATCGCAGATTCCATTGAGAATTACAACGACGAGCTTTCAAAAGAACTGACCCAGCTGACGGTAACGGCAAACCTGCATATGCGTGCGATCGGTTTCAAGCCGTTTATCGCACCGGCATATTCCTCCGGCGCGATCTCCCTGATTCTGATGATGCGCGGCGAATGGCACTGCGGTTCCGTATTCATGGGCGGCATCTTCATGGGCGTGAAAAACCGTTATACTGAATACGGTCTGGAAACAGAAATCCTGCCACTGCCGGATGCGCTGTATGAGCGGATTGTGACGGCGGAGGAAAATCTGAAAAAGATTGTGTGATCGATGAGTCTTATCGCAGGAAGGAAGCGAAAATAAATGATTCATTCAAATTCAGAAGGAGATATCTATATAGAAGAAATGCCTCTCCTCCTCGTCCATCTGCGCGAGGAGGAAAAAGGCGCGGATGCGCGCCTTTCGGAGGTGTTATCCTATGCGCTGGACGGCTACGCCTACGAGACAGCGATGGAAATCAGTGCTTTTGAAGATTATGTAAACCGATGGAGGCGCCTGGAGAAGACACAGAATCGAAAAAATCCAGTCCAGGGACGTATCCTGTTTGCCGTGCCCCTTGGCACATCTGGCATCAACCTGGAGCTTTACCGTCTGATTCGTTTCCTGCGGGAACATCCGGATTTTCTGAACGGTTTTGTCGGCGGACTTTTGGTGGACAGTGAAAATGACCTCTATTCCAAATCGGCGGCGAAGGATCTGGTATTTGCCGCTAACTGTGCGGGCTGCGCGTTCGTGGGACGCCCGCTCGTCGAGGGCACGCGGACACTTTCCAATTACACGATCGTTTCCAATAATCTTGGAACCGATCTGATGGGGGCATACCGCGAGAGCGCGGCGGGGCTGGTCAAAGAAGTACTGGGAACGGATTGCGTCAGGAAAAAATGTCCGAAAGTATTGGTATTGCACGCGTCAAGCCACAAGACCTCCAACACCTACGCGATCTGGGACCGGGTGAAAGAACAGCTCCCGGAGATGGAGATCCGGGAGATAGGGCTTCGAAACGGTACGCTTTCCGACTGCGCCGGATGCCCGTACAAGATGTGCCTGCATTTTGGCGAGCAGGGAAGCTGCTTCTACGGTGGAGTGATGGTCGAGGACGTCTATCCGGCAGTCCGCGAGGCGGATGCCATCGTGATGCTCTGTCCAAACTACAACGATGCGCTGTCGGCAAACCTGACTGCGTTCATCAACCGCCTGACTTCGCTGTTCCGGACGACGCGGTTTTATGACAAAGCGCTGTTTGCGGTGGTTGTGTCGGGCTATTCCGGAAGCGATATCGTGGCGGAACAGCTTATCGCGGCGTTAAATATGAACAAAACCTTCTATCTGCCGGGGCACTTTGCGATGATGGAGACGGCAAACAATGCCGGGGCAGCGATGCAGCTGCCGGGGATTGAGGAACGGATGAATGCGTTTGCGGAGAGAATCCGGGAGACGCTATTATATAGGTAGAGAGGCGTTATAAGCAGAGCGGCGTCACTGGGAGAGTTTGTAACTGTTCACAGGTAGGAATTTTTTGAACTGAAAATTCCGTACGATACAGTTCCGGCAGCGGATTTTGCCGATTTGGAATGCGTAGCATCGGCAAAATCCCGTTGCTGGGCACACGTGTGTGAACAGTAACAAGAGTTTCACATCTGTTATAAAATTCTTTACAGATTTCATGAAACTAAGTATACTATATGAATATGTAAAAACTGTTTTACTCAGGCTAAAGACCATGTGAAATCGAACCGTTTAAAGAGGGAGAAAGGCAGAAATGAAATCCTGGAGACGAACATTAGCGATAGGCTTTATCATAGCGATAACTTCGCAGCTGTATTGGAACGTATTTGTCAACAATTTCCGTGTGTCAGCGTCGGTTATCCTGCTTCCGGTGCTGATTATGACAGTCGGAAGCCAGATTCACACGATGACGATCTGTACGGTGACGTCGATCATTGTTTTTTTGTTCCGAATTGTGATATATTATCTGCAGGGAATGCCATCCGAGATGCTGGTACAGCTTGCGATGCCCGGAGCATTCTTTTATATCGTGTACGGCATGATGTTCAAGCTGCAGATCCGGAATAAACATATCGCGAATCTGGAAAATGTGATTGCGGCGGCATTTTTCTGTGACTTATGCTCGAATATATTCGAAAACTTCCTGGCGGCGCTTCTTAAAAACAATGCGATGCCGGGACCGGATATAATTCAAAAGCTTTTTATGATCGCTGCAGTCCGCACACTTTTTGTGGCACTGGCACTGATCGGAGAACAGCAGTACCGGCTTCTTCTTACGAAAGCGGATCATGAGAGCCGTTATCAGCGGTTATTTCTTATGACAACGGGACTCAAGACTGAGATTTACCTGATGCATAAGAACACCGAGGAGATCGAGCGCGTCATGAGCAATGCATACAAGCTCTATGAGCAGATTCTGGAAAAGGATCTTCCACGGGAAATGCAGCAGATGGGACTTGAGATAGCGCGGGATGTCCATGAGATCAAGAAAGATTACATCCGCATCATTCAGGGCATTGAGGAGGCGATCGAGGAAGAGTCGAACGAGGAAACGATGAGCCTGCAGGATCTTCTTCGGATTCTGGAATCATCCACCTACCGGACCATGGCGGAGAAAAAGCTGGATATCCGTCTGATGTTTGACTGCCGGGACAATTTTATGACGCAGGAACACTACCAGCTTATGACGATTCTCAAAAATTTGGTAGGAAATGCGGTGGAAGCGATCGAATCGACGAAAAAAAGTGGGATGATCTGGATTCGGGAGTACAAAAAAGATGGTAATTATGTGTTTGAAGTAGCGGACGACGGACCGGGAATTTCAGAAAAACATCTCCCACGGATTTTCAATATGGGATATTCAACGAAGTTTGATGAAAAAACCGGCAATATATATAGAGGCGTCGGGCTCTGCGGTGTGAAAAACGCGGTAGAGGAGCAGTTTGAAGGTAGTATTTCAGTGGATTCGGAAGAGGGAAGAGGAACGAAATTCCATATTGAGATACCGATAGCGAAATTGGAGGAAATAGAGTAAATGGAGATTTATATTGTTGAAGATGATATGTCAGTGATCAGCGTCCTGCAGGATATTATTGAAGATAATGATCTGGGAATCGTCTGCGGTACTTCAGAGGGACAGCCGGCGGATGTGGATGATATCCTGGCAAAGAATCCGGATATGGTTCTGATTGATTTCCTGATGCCGGAAAAGGACGGTGTTCAGGTCATGCGCGAACTGCGGGAAAGAGGCTGCAAGGCAAAATGCATCATGATTTCCCAGGTGGCGGCAAAAGAATTGATCGGCAAGGCATACGATGCGGGCATTGAGTTCTTCATCAGCAAGCCAATCAATATCATTGAGGTAAAATCGGTCATCCGTAATGTGGATGAGCAGATCAAGAATGAGAAAACACTGACGAATATTAAGAAAATGTTCATGGCAGAGATCGCGGATATGCCGAAGGAGAAGAAAAAAGATGACGGTTACGGCAGAAAGGTGCTTTACATTTTAAACCGTCTCGGCATGTCCGGCGAGAAGGGCGGCGACGATATCCTTCGGATCTGCGAGTATCTGCACAACAACGGACGCCCGATCTCCCAGGTCAGCATCGGTCAGCTCTGCGAGCTTTTGAGCGATGCGCCGAAGAACATGGAGCAGCGTGTCCGCCGTGCGATCGCGGTCGGCATGTCGAACCTGGCACATTTGGGTATTGAGGATTTCATGAATGAAACCTTTACTGCATACTCCAGCACCCTGTTCCCATTCGAGGAAATCCGGGCAGAGATGGATCACATCCGCGGTAAACGCCGTTACGGCGGCAAAGTCAGCATCAAAAAGTTCATCGACAGCCTGATGCTGGCGGTAGATCGTGAGGTATAACGGGTAGATTTACAAAAATTTCCAATCTGTTTATCATAAGTTAAAAAAATGTTATAAAAATTTTATGTTTTTATGATGGATCTTGTAGTTTTTTGTCGGGGCTACAGTATTATACACCTGCGAGCAAGAAAAAAATAGGTTGGAGGTAGTTGTATGAAGACAATCGAGCTTGATATGTATCAGGCAACCGCAGTTGCGGCACTTGTACTGTTACTGGGACGTATTCTGGTAGCTAAAATTTCTATTCTTCGTCGGTATTGTATTCCGGCACCTGTAGTTGGTGGTTTCCTTTATGCAATTGTTCATACCATCGTAAGAGGTATGGGCATTCTGGAAATTTCCTGCGACATGACACTTAAAAACGTATTCATGGTAGCTTTCTTCTGTAGCGTAGGTTTCACAGCATCCTTCCGTATGCTGAAGAAGGGCGGCGTTCAGACAGTTGTATTCCTGGCTCTGTCAGCTGTTATGGTAATTCTTCAGAACGTTCTGGGTGCTGGTCTGGCAAGCGTATTTGGTCTGGATCCTCGTCTGGGTCTGGCAACCGGTTCCATCCCGATGGTAGGTGGTCACGGTACTGCTGGTTCCTTCGGACCGTTACTTGAGGAATTAGGCGTAGCAAATGCGAGCGTTGTAGCTATCGCTTCCGCTACTTATGGTCTGGTTGCAGGCTGCGTAATCGGTGGTCCTATTGCAACTGCTAAGATCCGTAAGTACAAACTGTCCGCAGTTGCTGAGGCAGCTACTAAGACTGAGACTGTAGAGACAGATGAGACTGGTGCAATCGATTCCGCTAGAATCCTTGACGGTCTTCTGTACTTAATCGTTGCTATCGGTGCTGGTACTATCGTATCCATGTTCCTTGGCAAGTTTATGACATTCCCGTTCTACATCGGCGCAATGTTAGTTGGTGCTATCATCCGTAACATCATGGATGTTCAGAACAAAGAGATCCCGATGGAAGAGATCAGCACACTGGGCGGTGCTTCCCTTTCCGTATTCCTGGGTCTGGCTATGATCGATATGAAGCTGTGGCAGTTAGCTGAGCTGGCTGTACCGATGGTAGTTATGCTTCTTGCACAGACAGTACTTATGTTCTTCTATGCAAACTTCGTTGTATTCAACGTACTTGGCAAATCCTACGATGCTGCTGTTATGACCAGTGGTTTCTGTGGATTCGGTATGGGTGCTACCCCGAACGCTATGGCAAACATGCAGGCAATCACCGGCGTATATGGTCCGGCTCCGACTGCATTCATGGTAGTTCCGCTGGTAGGTTCCTTATTCATCGACTTTGTAAACGCAACTATCCTGACAGGATTCATCAGCTTCCTGGGCTAATAGATGCGAATTTCAAGAGGTCTGCTTTTTGGCAGGCCTCTTTTTTTGCGTAATAGGAAATTCCTTGGAATTTCCTATTACACAAAAAGGCGCTAACGTGCCAATGATGCGCACTCACACGAAGCAGAAATATGTCGCAAGCGACCGCGCGAGACGCCCGAATGTGCCAGGACACATTCGTTGTCCATCTCCGAGTTATAATCAGGAACAATATAACTCCATAAGCAAATAATAATAACATCTATAACACTATTTTTATTTGATTCTGACGAAGAAATGATCTATAATACATTATAGAAACAGAAAAGTTCACAAAAACAATTTGGAACCAGAGGGAATTATGTACAAGATTGATGAAACCATCGTCAAGTATTTGTGGTAACCATAGTTCAGTGAACTATTCAAACTTATATACATATCAGGAGGTATTATCCAATGAGCAAGTATGTTGACAGAGTTCTTGCAGAACTCAAAGAGAAAAACGCACATGAAGCCGAATTCCTTCAGACAGCAGAGGAAGTATTATCCACTCTGGGTCCGGTTGTAGATGCACATCCGGAGTACGAGAAGGTTGCTCTTCTTGAGAGAATGGTTGAGCCGGAGAGAACTATCGAGTTCCGTGTACCGTGGGTTGATGACAACGGTGCTGTTCATGTAAACCGTGGCTATCGTGTACAGTTCAACGGCGCTATTGGACCGTACAAAGGAGGCTTACGTTTCGCTCCTTCTGTAAACCTGTCTATCATGAAATTCTTAGGCTTCGAGCAGACTTTCAAAAACAGCTTAACAACCCTGCCGATGGGCGGTGCTAAGGGTGGTTCTGACTTCGACCCGAACGGCAAGAGCGATGCAGAGGTTATGAGATTCTGCCAGTCCTTCATGACTGAGTTATATCGTCACATCGGACCGGACGTAGATATCCCGGCTGGTGACCTTGGTGTAGGTGCTCGTGAGATCGGTTACCTGTATGGCCAGTACAGAAAGATCCGTGGTGCATTCGAGAATGGTACTATCACTGGTAAGGGAATGTCCTTCGGTGGTTCTCTGGTACGTCCGGAAGCAACTGGTTTCGGCGCTGTTTACTATGTAGAAGCAGTTATGAAACATGAGAACGATGACATCAAAGGCAAGAGCGTTGTTGTATCTGGTTTCGGTAACGTTGCTTGGGGTATCTGCAAGAAACTGGCTGAGCTGGGTGCTAAGGCTGTTACCCTGTCTGGTCCGGACGGATACATCTACGATCCGGAAGGTGTTGTAACTGAAGAGAAGATCAACTACATGCTGGAGATGAGAGCATCTGGACGTAACAAAGTTCAGGATTACGCAGACAAGTTCGGCGTACAGTTCTTCCCAGGTGAGAAACCGTTCGGCGTTAAGGCTGACATCGTTATGCCGGCTGCTACTCAGAACGACGTTCGTATGGAAGAGGCTCAGAAGATGGTTGCTAACGGCCTTAAGTACTACATCGAGGTTGCTAACATGCCAACTACCAACGAAGCTCTTAAGTTCTTAATGGAGCAGAAGAACATGGTAGTAGCTCCGTCCAAGGCTGTTAACGCAGGTGGCGTTCTTGTATCTGGTCTTGAGATGAGCCAGAACAGCGAGAGATACAGCTGGACAGCAGAGGAAGTTGATTCCAAACTTCATCAGATCATGACTGGTATCCATGATGGTTCCGCAGCAGCAGCTGAGAAATACGGCTTAGGCTACAACCTGGTAGCTGGTGCTAACATCGTTGGTTTCCAGAAAGTTGCTGACGCTATGATGGCTCAGGGTATCTGCTGGTAGTCAGTAGTTCCCCATACCATATGGAGTGAATGTATAAGTAATATAATTGCATAACGCAGTTACATAAAGAGACTGCTGATTCGGACAACCTGGCGACAGGAAGTCCGGCTCAGCGGTCTTTTTTGCGTAATAGGAAATTCCTTGGAATTCCCTATTACGCAAAAAGGCACTAACGTGCCAAGGAATAATTCTTCCCTCCCACACATAAAATAGTAATGGTAATTTTTGACAGTCTATCTAAGACGTAAATGTTCAAGCAGGGAGGAGAATGAGAGAATGAGAAGAACAAAAAAGACGAAAAAAACGAGAATGCAGGGACACATGGCAGTAGCAATTTCCATGGCGATGGCGGCAGGGCTGGCGCTGACGGGATGCGGCAGTACCGGAACGACAGGAGTATCGGCAGAGACATCTGCGGGAGGTAAAAATGAAGCCGGGAGGAATACTGCCGGTAACACAGCAGGCGGACAGGAAGAAAGTCAGAGTGGGGCTGGCGCTGCGCAGGTGACAGACACGAAAAAGGGCGGAAAGGATGGCGGAACCAGCCTCATTTTCACGACGGGAGGCGATCAGGGTACATATTATGGATTTGGCGGCGTGCTTGCAGGAAAGATAGGGGAATCGACCAGCACTTCGGTGACGGCGATCACATCGGGCGGTTCGCAGGCAAATATCGAGGCGCTGGATGCACATGATGCGGATTTGGGATTTGTGCAGTCGGATGTCATGGCATATGCCTACAATGGTACGAATCTCTTTGAAGAATATGGAAAAGTTGCTGATTTCTCGACCGTGGCGGCGCTCTATATGGAGCAGGTGCAGATTGTTACGCTGGATCCGTCGATTCAGTCGGTAGCCGATCTGGAAGGCAAAAATGTTTCGGTCGGCGCGGCGGGGTCAGGCGTCTATTATAATGCGGTGGATGTGCTGGGAGCATATGGATTGGATATCGAAAAAGATATAAATCCGACGTATCAATCCTTTGGGGACAGCGCAGAGGCGCTGCAGGATGGCAAGATTGATGCGGCATTTGTCGTAGCGGGTGCACCGACGACCGCAATCACCTCCCTGGCAGCGACGAAGGATGTGTATCTCGTCAGCCTGGACGATGAGCATATGGATCAGCTGATTAAAGAATCGCCATATTACAGCAAAAACACGATCCCAGCGTCCGCGTATGGAACGGATGAGGATATCAGGACGGTGGCTGTCGGTGCGGTAGTAGTGGCGCGCGATGACGTTCCGGCAGAGGATATCTATAACTTCTGCTATGGCGTCTTTGAAAATATGGATTCCATCAAGGCGGCGCATGCGAAGGGAGCGGAGCTGAACCTTGAATTTGCCACTTCGGTCACAGCGGTTCCGTATCATCCGGGAGCAGCGGATTATTTCGCAGAGAAAGGGATGGAGGTGCCGGTGAAATAAGGGGGAAACCCAGAAATGAAGTATGAAAGGGGGTTATACGAATGGGTGAATGGAAGGAAAAGAAAAACAGGGCACCAGATCTAAAATACCTGGAACGTGAAAGCCTGAAAAAGGGCGATTCGGACACAGGGACAGCTGCGGATGTTGAGTTAGTCATGAAAAAATATGACCGCGAGTCCAACACGCGCGTCTGGCAGGGGAAACCAGCATCGATCATCCGGTGGCTGTCGGTATTATTTTCCGTTTACAGCATTTATGTGACGCTTTTCAGTACCGCCTTGCCGGAAATCCGGTTGTCGATGTTTCTGGGAATGATTCTGATTCTCGGGTATCTGCATTATCCGGTTCAGAAGGGAGACGGACGCATCAACCATATGCCGTGGTACGACTGGGTTCTGATGGCAGTGGGGGCGGTTCCATTTTTCTATTTTGCGGCGAACGCCCATGCGATCATTAAGCTGGCGACGCGGGTCACGAAGAATCCGGTTATGGTGCTGATGGCGATTCTGGCGGTGCTCTCGCTGATGGAACTTTGCAGGCGTTGTGTGGGAATCCCGATTCTCTGTGTGGTCGGTGCACTGCTTGTATATACATTTGCGACGGTGCGTTTTGGAAAGGTTATTTATGATTTATTTTACACGACGAGCGGAGTTATGAATACGCCGATCAATGTCTGTGCAAAATATATTGTGGTCTTTATCATTTTCGGGGCGTTTCTGGAACGGACGGGGATCTCGAATTTTTTTATCGACCTGGCGAACTGTCTCTGCGGTTCCTCGGCGGGCGGTCCGGCGAAGGTGGCGGTTATCTCCTCGGCGCTCTGCGGGATGGTATCGGGATCTTCGGTTGGAAATACTGTCACAACGGGTTCGGTCACGATCCCGATGATGAAAAAATGTGGTTACCGCCCGGAATTTGCCGGAGCAGTGGAGGCGGCTGCTTCGACCGGCGGGCAGATCATGCCGCCAATCATGGGCGCGGCAGCATTCCTGATGGCAGAATATATGGGCGTGCCGTATGCGACGGTGGCGCTGAAAGCGATTCTTCCGGCAGTGCTGTATTTTGCGGGTATTTATATCGCAGTGCATCTGGAGGCACAGAAACTGGGACTTCGTGGAATTCCGCGGGAGGAACTGCCGCAGATGCGGGTGCTGATGAAACAGATCTATCTGCTGGCACCATTGATTGTGCTGGTGGTGCTGGTATCGACAAATACATTTACGATGCAGTTTTCTGCGTCGGTAGCGATCTTTGCCGCGATTGCGGTCGGTGCTCTGAACCGGAATAACCGGATCACGCTGAAAAAGATTGTGGATGCGCTGGAGGCAGGCGGACGCGGCACGATCACAGTGGCGGTTGCCTGTGCGATGGCGGGGCTGGTGGCTGGATGTATCACATCGACCGGTCTGGCATCGAAGCTGATCACGGCAATTGTGGCAGTTTCCCAGGGAAAACCGCTGATCGCGCTGTTCCTGACGATGTTATGCTGTATCGTGCTTGGCATGGGCGTTCCGACGACGGCAAATTACTGTATTATGGCGGCGACCTGTGCGCCGATTCTGATTGCACCGGAGATCGGGATCAATCTGGTCTGCGCGCATTTCTTTGTTTTCTATTTCGGAATCGTGGCGGATATCACACCGCCGGTGGCATTGGCAGCTTATGCGGGTTCCGCGATCGCGAAAGCGCCTCCGATGAAAACGGCGCTCAATGCGACGCGGCTGGCGGTTGCCGCTTTTATCGTGCCGTATATTCTGGCATTTAACCCGGCGATGGTATTCATCGACACGAATGCACTGCAGGTTGTGCAGATCTGCATCACCTCGCTGCTCGGTATCTTCGGGATTGCGGCGGCGCTTAACGGTTTTCTGTTTGGATGGCTGTCCGTTGTAGAGCGGCTGGTTTTGATCGTGGGCGGTCTGTGCATGATGGATCCGGGCGCATGGACGGATCTTCTGGGACTTGTGTTGGTTGGCGGTGTGACATTCTGGCAGAAGAACCATGGATTGGAGAAAGATGCGGAGACGGGTGTTGGATGAATGAATTTGCATTGCAGTTTACATAACGTGTAAACTGTGATGTGAAGTGTGTGTAAACGTAGACCGCACAGGCGCAGGCATGTGCGGTCTTTTGTGGCATAGGAAACTTCGGGCGGTTTCAGCAAGGTATGTTTTTTGTTTCCGGTGGGATGTTTGCAAACCAGAGGCTGTGAATCGGGCGGTAGCGAATCGATTTTAAGATAATTTTCACAAATTCACTCTGGAAATATCGGGTGGAATATGGTTAAATAGTCAATAGAGTTTTGCCACCCAAAAGAGTGTAGAAGGAACGGAAAGGAGAAATACCAGGATGGATGAGAATAAAGAGTTGGTAGAGACAATGGAGGACTATGCCGAGGAGCTGGAGGCGTCTTTCAAGCGTCTGCATGAGGGCGATATTGTGACTGGCACGGTTGTTGCAGTGACGGACGACCAGGTGCTGGTGGATTTGAAATATTTTGCTCAGGGCGTGATTGACCGTGAGAATCTGAGCAATGATCCGGATTTTAATATGAAAGAAGAGATTCAGCCGGGCGACCTGCTCACGGCAACGGTAATTCAGACCGACGACGGCGAGGGCAATGTCGTTTTATCCCGCAAGGAGGCGAATGACAGGATGACGTGGGAACATTTCCGTCAGCTGCTCGATGAGCGCACACCGCTTGAGGTTACTATTTCCGAGGTCGTAAACGGCGGTGCGGTTGCGATGGTGGAAGGCGTGCGCGGCTTTATACCGGCGTCGAGACTGGATGCAGCGTATGTCGAGGATCTGGACAGCTGGAATGGAAAGAAGATTCCGGTGCTGGTGATTGAGGCGGATGAGGAGAAGAAACGTCTCGTCCTGTCCGGCAGAGAGTTGGCGAGAGAAAAACAGGATGCGGAGAAGAAGAGCCGGATTGCGCGTTGTGAGACCGGCGCTATCATGGAAGGAACGGTCGAGACAATCAAGCCATACGGCGCGTTTGTCCTGCTGGAAAATGGCTTAAGCGGACTGGTACACGTTTCCCAGATGAGTAAAAAGCGCGTGGAGAATCCGGGTGCAGTCGTAAAGGTGGGACAGAAAGTGACGGTGAAAATCCTGTCTACCGCAAATGGCAAACTAAGCCTTAGCATGAAAGAGGTAGAGCCGGACGAAGCGCCGGAAGAGGAAGTATTTAATTATCATGAGTCAGGCGAGGCGACAACCGGGTTTGCTGAGCTGTTAAAGGGCTTTAAATTTGACTAAATAGCAGTAAAGGAGAGGGAAAATTGAATATCCCTGAGACGTATAATCAGCTTGACCAGTGGACGACAGTCATGTTTCTGTACAATTCTGCCCTGAAAGCGATTAACACGAAAATTGAAATTCTAAATAACGAGTTTATTCATTTATATAATTACAATCCGATTGAGCACATCAAATCGCGCCTGAAAACACCGGAGAGTATCGTCAAGAAGCTTAAACGCGGTGGACATGAGGTGACGATCCCGAACATGATTGAGCATCTGAGCGATATTGCGGGCATCCGTATTATCTGCTCGTTCAGCCCGGATATTTACCGGATCGCGGAGATGATCGCGCGTCAGTCGGATGTGACAGTGCTGGTGGTGAAGGATTATATCAAGAATCCGAAGCCGAACGGCTACAAGAGTTACCATATGGTTGTGACGATCCCGATTTATCTAAGCGATGGTCCGGTGGATACGAAGGTGGAGATCCAGATACGGACGATAGCGATGGATTTCTGGGCAAGTCTGGAACACAAGATTTATTATAAATTTGAAGGAAATGCGCCGGATTATCTGGAGCAGGAACTGAAAGCCTGCGCGGATATGGCGGATATGCTGGATAATAAGATGTTTTCCCTGAATCAGGCGATCACGAAGATTGCGGAGGAACAGGCGAAGGAGAAGGAAGCTGCGAAAGTGGCGGAGGAAATGAAGAAAGCAGAGCGGGAGGATGTGCCCGCGGGGAACGAGCAGGAGCCGAAAGACGGGAAACGGAGCGGGGAATCTGCGTCCGGGAACCGGAAAGAAGCCGGAGAGTAAGAGACGAAGAAAATGAAGATACGCAGGCGGATGGGTGAGACAAAGCAGATTGTTCAGGTAAATGGGGGGAATATTCTGCTGTTTGAGCTGGCTTTCCGTTTGCTCACGCTGCCGCTTCTTTTGCAGGCAGTGGCGGCGCTGTTCCGGCTGTCGGTGCGCGCGTCTGGCTACAGTTATGTGACGGTCAGCAATCTGGTTTCCTACCTGCTGCGGCCGGTTACGATCGCGATTCTGGTTTTGATGGCAGCGATCCTACTGGTGGGAGTTTCCATCGAGGCGGCGGGACTTCTGGCGGCATATCAGGCGGCGGCACTCTCGCGGAAAATGAGCGCTTTTTCGATGTTTGCGGCAGGCATCCGTCTGACGGTATCAGAGATCCGAAAGCGGAATCTGAGGTTGTTTCTGGTGCTGGCGGTTCACGGCCTGGTGCTTCATTCATTTTTGATTTACCGGATGTTATGTCATGTGAAGGCGGTCAAATTTATCCTTCCAGCGCTTCTGGCGGAGAACTGGGGGCGGCTTTTACTGGTTGGCGTGATTGTTGGCGCGGTTGTGATTTCACTTCCGACGATTTTTATCTGTTTTGGCTGTATGCTGGAGCAGCGGTCGTTTCGGGGCGGATTTCTGCGAAGCAGGGAGCTGCTGCGCGGTAATCGGGTACAGGTAGTTGGGACGCTTGTTTTGTGCAATCTGGCAGTTACGGCGGTGACGGTGGTGCTCTATCTGATTGCGGTTGTGATTGTGGCGGTGTTTGCTGTCTGGTTTGCGGACCGGCGTCTGGAATTGATTCTGGTTTTAGAGGCGCGCGACCGGATCGAGATGGTTTTGATGCCGCTCATGAGCATCGCGCTGATGTCGGTCAATTATGGCGCATTGACGGTGTTATATGTGCAGCTGGACCGGAAACGTCAGAACAAAGAGCGCTGGAAGTTTGAAGCTGGCGAACATGCGGGTCTTCCGTGGATGAGCCGCCGCAACCGGATGGCGGCGCTGGCACTTCTGACGGCATTGAGCGCCGGAGCAATGTACGACGCTTTTTACCGGGGCAATGTGCTGGCGGCGGATCAGCTGAGGGAAGTGCAGCTCACAGCGCATCGGGGCGCATCGACGAGCGCACCGGAGAACACGATGCCTGCGATGGAGGCAGCGGTCGATCAGATGGCGGATTTTGCAGAGCTGGATGTGCAGGAGACGCGGGATGGTGTGCTGGTATTGTTCCATGACAGCACTCTGGAGCGGATCGACGGGACGCGGCGGACGATCCGATCGCTTTCCTGGGATGAGCTGCAGCAGGTAGATGCCGGTGGCTGGTATTCGGAGCAGTACAGCGGGACGCGGATTCCGAAGCTGGAGGACGTTATCGAATATGTCAGGGGACGGATGATGCTGAACATCGAGATCAAATATGCCGGCGCGTCGAGCGATCTGCCGGAAAAGGTCGTGGACTGTATCCGGGAGAATGATTTCGTGGAACAGTGCGTCGTGACATCGACGAGTCTTTCTTATTTAAAGCGGGTGAAGGCGGCGGATCCGGATATTTATACGGGCTATATTTTGTCGGCAGCATATGGAAGCTATTACGAGGATGATGCGATCGATTTTATCAGCCTGATCTCCAGTTCAGCGAACCGGAAGCTGGTCGAGCGCGTCCATGCCTGTGGTAAGGAGGTCCATGTCTGGACGGTCAATAAAAAGAGTGAACTGGAGCGAATGAAGATGATTGGCGTTGATAACATTATCACTGACCGACCGATTCTGGCGCGGGAGGTCATTCTGGGCGAGGAAAATGCGGAGAATCTGCTGGCGCGGCTGAGGGCATTGTTACGCTAAAGCAAGATTACAGGAAATATAAAAATCAGGAGAACAATATGAGATTTGTACTACAGAGAGTCAAACACGCGAGTGTAAAGGTAGACGGCGAGCTGATCGGCTCGATCGGCCGTGGATATATGGTGCTGATGGGTGTCAGTGACACAGACACGGAGGAAATCACCGACAAAATGGTGGATAAAATGTGCAAGCTGCGTATTTTTGAGGATGAGAACGGCAAGACGAACTGTTCGCTGGCGGATGTGGATGGTGAGATCCTGCTGATCAGCCAGTTTACTTTGTACGCGGACTGCAGCCACGGAAACCGCCCGGGCTTTACGGGTGCGGGAAATCCAGAACTGGCGAACCATCTCTACGAACACGCGCTGGCGCGCTGCGCCGGACAGGTGCGGAAGGTCGAGCACGGTATTTTCGGGGCAGATATGAAGGTCGAGCTTTTAAACGATGGACCATTTACGATTCTGCTGGATAGTGATACGATAGTGAAAAAGAAATGATTTGCAAAAGGAGGAAGGATATGTCAGTAGCGAAAGAACAGAGAGAAAAACTGATCTGGGAATTTCCTAATATTGGAAAGAAAGCCCCGGAGCAGGAGGAAAAGGCATTTGCATATTGCGAGGGATATAAGGAGTTTTTAAATGCGGCAAAGACCGAGCGCGAATTTGTGCGCGAGGCGGTGCTCCGCCTGAAAGAGGCTGGTTATGAGGAGTTCGAAGAAGGAAAAATCTATCAGCCGGGCGACAAGGTATACCAGATCAACCGCAAGAAAGCGCTTCTGATGAGCACGTTCGGAAAACGTCCGCTGGAGGACGGCGTCCGCATTAACGTGGCTCACATCGATTCCCCGCGCCTGGATCTGAAACCGAACCCGCTGTATGAGAAGGCAGAGGCGGCATATTTCAAGACCCATTATTACGGCGGCATCCGCAAATACCAGTGGGCGACGATCCCGCTGGCGATGCACGGCGTTGTGATTTTAAAGGACGGTACCTCGGTGGATATTTGCATCGGCGAAAAAGAGGGCGATCCGGTCTTCTGCGTGACCGATCTGCTTCCGCATCTTGCCGCACAGCAGAATGAGCGGAAACTGAAAGATGGCATCAAGGGCGAAGAATTAAATATCATTGTTGGATCCCTGCCGTACCCGTGCGAGGAAGAAGACTCGATCAAGGAGCCGGTCAAGCTGCTGGCGCTATCGATCTTAAATGAGCGCTTCGGCATGACGGAGAAGGATTTCCTGCGTGCAGAGATCGAGTTTGTGCCGGCAGTAAAAGCAACGGATGTCGGTCTGGACCGCAGCCTGGTCGGCGCTTACGGACAGGATGACAAGGTGTGCGCGTACACGGCACTGACCGCAGAGATGAAAGCCAAGTCCCCGGAATATACGACGGTTACGATTCTGGCAGATAAAGAGGAGATCGGTTCCGTTGGAAATACCGGCTTAAATTCCGATTTTACCCTGCATTATATCGAGGGACTGTGCAAGGCAGGAAATGTGGATGTCCGCAAAGTGCTGAAGCATTCTCTGTGCCTGTCGGCGGATGTCAATGCGGCGTATGACCCGACGTTTGCGAGTGTATTTGAAGAAAAAAACTCCTGCTATCTGAATAAGGGTGTCGTTTTGACGAAATATACGGGTGCGCGTGGCAAATCCGGCAGCAACGACGCGAGCGCGGAGACGATGGCGAAAGTGATCCAGATCATGGATGAGGCAGGCGTATACTGGCAGATCGGCGAGCTGGGCGCAGTAGACGTCGGCGGCGGCGGCACGGTTGCCCTGTTTGTGGCTGGCATGGATGTAGACGTTGTGGATATGGGGGTTCCGATTTTATCCATGCATGCCCCATTTGAGCTGGCGTCGAAACTGGATATCTATAACACATATCTGGCATTTGCAGCATTTTGCAGCTAAAAAATAGCCAGAAAATTCCGTCAGGAAAGACAAAACGTTTTTTTCTGGCGGAATTTTTTATCAAATAATTCATATCCGGTTTCCTTAAATTGGGAAAAGTGATGAACTATGAAAAAAGAGTTGCTGAAAATATAAAATATTGAAAAATCACTTTTGCGACAGGCTGGTTTGTGGTATGATGATTGGTAAGACATACGTGCAGATATATCATATGTGCGTTTGAAAGCCAGGTGCCGGATGGCGCAGGCAGGAAATTGAGAGATAGAGGACGACTAAATGAAGAGATGGAAAATAGCAGGCATCTGTCTGGCGGTTGCGGTAGCAGCAGCGGCATCTGGATGCGGAAAAAAGACAGGGACTGAGACGACCGCAGCAGAGAGCACGGCAGCAGAGACAGAGGAGTATGTCGCAGAGAGCAGCGTGAAGCTGGGCGAGTACAAAGGCATCGCTGTGACCGTGACCGAGGCATCCGTGACGGACGAGGAAGTAGAAAACCAGATTCAGCAGGTGTTGAATTCAAAGGCCGAGTACCGCGAGGTAGATCGGGCAGCCCAGACGGGCGATCAGGTCAACATTGACTATAAGGGACTTTTAGACGGTGAGGCATTTGAGGGCGGTACCGCCGAGGGATATGACCTGACACTGGGATCCGGCAGCTTTATCGATGGATTCGAGGATGGGCTGGTCGGCGCTGTGAAGGGCGATCAGAAAGACTTAAACCTGACCTTCCCGGATCCGTATCCGAAAAACCCGGATCTGGCAGGTAAGGCGGTTGTATTTGAGGTAACGGTCAATGCGGTCAAGGAGCGCTCCGTTCCGGAACTGACGGATGAGTTCGTTGCTTCCGTATCACCGGATGATGGAACTGTGGAGAAATACCGTGAATCCACCCGTGAGAACCTCTTAGAGCAGAAACAGCTCTCGATTGACAATCAGAGAGATACGGATATTCTGAATGCGGTCGTGGACAATTCAGAAGTTGTATGCTCGACTGCATCGATCGACGAGGCATATGATACACAGTTAAAGGCATACACCAACATGCTTTCCTCCTACGGCGTCGATCTGGCGACCTATGCGGGCATGATTGGAAGCGACGAGGACAGCTTCAAGCAGGAGATCCGCCAGGAAGCCAAGGAAATGGCGAAACAGTCCCTCGTTTTAAATGAGATTGCGAAGCAGGAAAATATCACGATCGACGATTCGGACAAGGAAGCACTGGCGAAACGCTACGGCTACGAGAGCCTGGAGACGATGCTTCAGAACGATAACATCGATCAGAAGATGGTGGACGATACGGCACTGATGCAGAAGACACTTGATTTTCTGGTAAAAAATGCCAAGATCACCGTAAGCACTGAGGAGAACAATGCGGCGCTGAATACAGAAGCAGCCGAGGACGAGGCGGAGTAGAAAGCGTCTCATAAAAATACAGATAAGGGGATAGACATATGCAGATTTTATACGACAGAATCCGTAAAGATGGAATCGTAAGAGCAGGAAATGTATTGAAAGTGGATCGTTTCCTGAATCACCAGATGGATATTCATCTGTTCCAGGAGATCGGCAAGGAGTTTAAACGCCGTTTTGAGGGTGAGGAGATCAACAAGATCCTGACGATCGAGGCGTCGGGTATTGGTATTGCCTGTATCGTAGCCGAATATTTTGATGTTCCGGTTGTATTTGCCAAGAAAACAAAGACGAAAAATATTGCCGGAGAAGTGTATACAACGAAGGTTGAATCGTTTACCCATGGCACTGTATATGATATTATTGTGTCCAAGGAGTTCCTTGGAAAAGGCGATAAGGTTCTGGTTATCGATGATTTTCTGGCAAAGGGCAAGGCATTAGACGGTCTGACCACTTTGATTCAGGATTCGGGAGCAGAATTAGTTGGTGCGGGCATTGTCATTGAAAAAGGTTTTCAGGACGGCGGCAAACGCATCCGTGATAAGGGCATCCGCGTTGAGTCACTGGCGATCGTAGACAGCATGAATGCAGAGACCGGGGAGATCGTATTCAGAAATGAAGATAAATAAAAAAGCATTGTTTTTTGATATTGATGGAACATTGTTTAGTGAAAAATTAAGGCAGGTACCGCAAAGCGCGGTGCTTGCCTTAAAAAAAACAATGGAAAAGGGAAATTTGACATTTATTAATACGGGGCGGACCTGGTGCCAGACGTCCAAAATCCGGGAGGAAGCGCCGGTAAACGGGCTGCTCTGTGGCTGTGGTACCTATATTTCCGTGGATGGAAAGACACTCTATGACCAGAGAATTTCGCCGGAACGGGCGGAGAAACTGAAAGAGGATATTCTGCGGTTCCGGATGGATACAGTGATGGAGGGCGTGGACGCCTGCTTTTTCCGGCCAGATGGGGTGCAGACCGAAACGATGCGGGCGATCCGCTCGATTCTCGACCAGAGCGGCTCGGTTTCGGCGAAGAACTGGTCGGATCCGTCCTTTTCGATCAGTAAATTTTGCGTGGCAGTCGGAGCAGACAGTGATCCGGCGGGATTTTTTGAGACACTTCGGGATTTTGAGGTGATTGACCGGGGCGGCGGCTTCTATGAGTGTGTGCCGATGGGGCATTCTAAGGCGAGTGCGATCGAGTGGATTTTGAAGCAATATGGGATCGCGCTGGAGGACGCGTGGGTCTTTGGAGACAGCATGAACGATCTGTCGATGTTCCAGTATGTGCCGAATGCGGTTGTCATGGGAAAACACGATGCCGGGCTGGAGCCGTATGCGACGTTTACGGCGAAGACCGTGGAGGAAGATGGGATTTACCGGGCGATGGAAGAGCTGGGGCTTTTGTAAGGAAGCAATGGTTTGGTGTTTGATATATATGTATAAAGAGTGAAATTTGTGTGGA
>UMES01042562.1_pt1 | contig 39285 bp, 33 predicted proteins | sample 1964791 | NCBI WGS metagenome assembly UMES01 (sample SAMEA4836024, study PRJEB28245) | human gut metagenome | biome: gut microbiome; material: fecal sample | place: Denmark | collected 2008
TTACATTTTTTAATAAACTTTTTTCTAATTGATTTGTAATAATATTTAAAATAAAAGCAATACAAAAACCAACTATAAAAGGAATAATTAATTGCCAAAGATATTGAATAAAACTAAAAACAGACGATAAATTTAAAATAATAGCTAAGATAATACCTGCATAACTTATTAAATAAAAGTATTTTTTTAATTCATTGTCATTTGAAAACATAAAATCACCTCTTAAAAAGTATATATTTTTTATATGAACAGAAAATGAAAATTTGCATAAGTTTGAGATTGTCCTTATAATAAAAAAGTGGGTGACTATATAAATTTAAAAGGGAGGATTTTTATATGAAAAAAATCATTATAACAATAGGAAAGAATAGTCAGACAATTTTTTTATTGATTGTTTTAGTAATTGGTCTTGTGATTTTATTAAATATGATTGCTTTTTTTTATAAAAAACATAAAAATCCTCGCTTTTCTCAAAAAGAGTTTTTAAATAATATTTTTTATGAAGATCAAAGTCAAGTATATGTCTTAGTTAGAAAGAAAGATTACAAAGTATTATTTTTATCTTCTCACTTTGAAGAAGTATTTCATATTTTACCAAAACGTATACAAGTTGATATAGAAGTTTTAAAAGAAATTGTAGAAGATGATACTTACCGACAATTTTTAAAAGAATATAAGCAATGGAATCAACAAGAACCTTTTAAATATTCTTTTAAAATGAAAGATGAAAATAAATGGTTTATTTTAACAATTACTGCAATAGAACATGGAAAATATCATCTATTCGCTTTTTATGACCATAGTGAAGATGTTTTAAAAGAATTAGATTATTTACAACAAATAGAAACAACTAAAAATGAAAGTGAATATAAAGCTTCATTTTTATCAAGAATGTCACATGAAATTAGAACGCCTATGAATGGAATTATTGGGATGCTGACATTAGCCAGACAATCAAAACAAGATGCTAAACAAGAAAGCTACTATTTACAACAAGCAGAAGATATTTCTAAGTATTTACTTTCACTCATCAATGAAGTCTTGGATATGTCAAGAATGGAAGCAGGAAAATTAGAATTAGAGAGTAAACCATTTAATATTTATCATTTAAAAGCACAATTAAATAATATTTTTAAAGAAACAATTGAAAAGAAAAATGTTTTATTTAAAATCGATTATTTTGATTTTGATGCAAAATATTTTATGGGGGATGAATTACGTATTATGCAAATACTTGTTAATCTATTATCCAATGCTAGTAAGTTTACTGATAATGGTGAAATTACAGTAACATTTAGACAAATGTATAAAGAAGATAAGGTTGCAAATATTATGATGCGTGTTCATGATACAGGTAAAGGAATGTCAAGAGAGTTTTTAAGTCATATATTCAGACCGTTTGAACAAGAAGGAGTTGAAATTTCTAAAAAGTATGGTGGTAGTGGACTTGGAATGGCTATTACAGATCAGCTTGTTAAATTGATGGGTGGAGAAATAGTTGTTGATAGTCTTGAAGGTAAAGGAAGCGATTTTACAGTCTTTTTAAATTTACCAGTTGCTCCAAGTCAAGAATATGAAGATGAAAAAGAAGTTGTTGTTGAACAATTTAGTTTTGAGAAAAAGCGTATATTGCTTGCTGAAGATAATGAAATTAATGCAGAGATTTGTATGAGTGTATTAAATTCTAAAGGAGCGTTTGTCGATCGTGTAGAAAATGGACAAGAAGCAGTTGATACATTTAAGAAGCATGCTAAAAATTATTATGATTTGATTTTAATGGATATACAAATGCCGCAAATGGATGGCTATGAAGCAACGCAAATTATAAGAACGATGGAATCGGGTAAAGCAATTCCTATCTTTGCTTTATCTGCTGATGCATATGTAGAAAATAAACGCTATTCTAAAGAGATGGGAATGGATGGACATTTTTCAAAGCCTATTGATTTTGATGTAATGGAAAAAGAATTAAGTGAATATTTTTCAAGGAGAGATGCATAATGAAAAAGACATTTAAATTGTCAGTACCGTATTTAGGAAAAGCTGTGGTTGTGACGGTTGTTTCTTTTTCATGTGCGATTTCTGCTTATCAACTTTACCAAAATAGTTCAATCTTCTCACCACAATCACAAGCTTTAGATTTGAAAAATAATCAAGTTGTTTTTTCAAATCAAAATCAACAAACAAACACAAATCAAAATCAAGATGAAAGTCAATATCTTAATGAAAATCAACAAGCATTAGATAAAATTTCACAAACAAATCTTAATAATTCTCCTTATTTATTTAAAAATCAAGGAAGAGTGGATTCAACAAAAATTTATGGACAAACAGGTATGGGGACAAATGGTGGCAATACGATAGGTGTTAATCCAAATGGAACAACAAATAATGGAAATGTAACTGTTGTCATTCCCGGAACAGGAATGCCTATTGCTACAGGAGATGCAAGTTCAGGCATCGCTAATGATGAAGTAAATAAAAACACAAATCATGAAACAACACCGATTGTTGATCCAGATCCAGAACCAACGCTACCAGATTTATCGAATAATGAGATTTATAAAGATGCCATTTCTTTGCCAAATACAGGAATTGAACAAAAAGAAAATACAAAATACAATATCCATTTTATGGCTGCAGAAGATTTATATCTTGACAATCTTACAATGCTCTATGATGGTTGTGTGATCACACCATGGAAATTACTTTGTAATATGGTTGTGATGATTTCAGAAAAGAAAGAAGGGGATAGCTATCCAACACTTTATAGAATAGAAAATTATAATGATAATTTTAAAATAGGTTCTTATCCTCAATATGCAACAGAAAACTTTAAAGTATCATTTTATTTTAGACTAAATGGATCAAGTCCATGGCAAGAATATATTTATGAATTTAAAGTTGATTATCAGGCACGTATTTCCTTACAAGACTATAATCAACAAGAAATAAAATATTTTTATTTAAAGAAAGATGAAACAGAAGATTTACGAAAATATTACAATTTAATAATTCCAACATATCAAGATTCTACACAAATGTTTATTGGCTGGAAAGAGGAAGATGGTAGTGTTATTGAAGATCAATCTGACTACACAATCACTCAAAAAGGAAGAATTACACTTGTTCCTCAAGAAATGGTAGATTTACCAGAGGAATATATTGTTCAATTACAAGATAAAACGATTTTTTCACCAATATTTGCGACAATTTATGAATATGCTTTTACCAATTATGTTGGAGATTTAAATGCTGATATTCATGTACCAGATGGTATAAAAAAAGTAGAATTAAATGATATTTTTGGAAAAGAATTTAATGGTGATTTTTATATTTCAGAGATCGTTGATGATATTTCTTTTGGTTATGGCTGGACAGGACCTGATTTATATGGAAAGTATATCGTTGATGAAAATAATCCTAATTTTAGTTCAAATGAAGATGGATTATTAATGGATAAATCTCAAACAGTGATTCTTCAAACACCAATAGCTGATGCTATTTATATTCCTGAAGGAGTTACATCAATTAGTAGTTCTATTTCGTGGTATGTTCATGATATTTATTTTGAAGGTAAGTGTTTGATAGATAGCCATTCTTTTTCTAATATTCCTACAGATTCAACAGTTCACGTACCTGATCAATATTATTTAGACTATTTTAAAAAGAGTTATGGAAGTTTTGTAACAAGTATAGTTAATGAAAATAATGAATCTTATGATTATACAGTAAGTAATAATTTGGTTTTTAGTGATGATGAAAAGATACTAGTAAGTACTTTAGATAGCGCAAGTGGGACAATTGTTATTCCTGAAACAGTAGAAAAAATAGCTGATCAAGCTTTTAGTGGAAATAGTGATATTACACAGATTATTTTAACAGGAGGAAATATTGAATTAGGTCATCAAATTTTTAAAGACAGTGGTGTTGAAGATGTGATGATTTTAACTCAAGATATGCCAAGTGTTTATAAAGATACTTTTAGTGATAGTGATAATCTTAAAGGAATTAGTATTGCTAGAAATTATTATCATTTGTATGAATCTAAATGGAGTGATTTATTAGAACCAACAGAGTTTGCTTTATTGAATGAAACCGATTCATCATTAAATGTAAAAGATGGTTTTGAATATTTAGAAATGTATTATCGAGATCGTGCACATGCAACCATTTTATTAAATGCGCCAAGTGATTTAGTTTATTTTGATGAAGATAGTATTCCAGGAGTAATAATTACTGAAATTGGTAAAAATGCTTTTTCAAATTGTAAACAATTGAAATCTGTAAAATTATCTAAACAAGTGGTACAAATTGATAGCTATGCTTTTTATGGTTGTGATGATTTAGAAGGTATTTTCTCAGCTAATACAGATACGATTACAATTCAAGAAAATGCTTTGGAAATAACGGATGGATCCTTTCCTAATCTTCGTTATATTGCCTTAAATGCTAAAAATGCAAATTTTGAAAATTATTATTTACCATCAACGAATCAAAAAATGTTTGTTCCTTATGATGGCGATGGATATTATGGTGGTAATACATATAGTAGTAGTTATTTTTTAGATGAATCTTATGGTGGAGCTATCTTATATGGTTATGCTAGAGGATCAGATCAAGATGGAAATACAATTACAATGGATAATGAATTTTATTTAATTAGTGCAACAACAGATATTAGTGGAGCTGTTGCTACGAAAGAAGGTACCTTTGAGATTTGTATGAATGCTTTCGAGAGTGTTCCTATTACATCGATTCAATTAAATATGACAGATGATATGTATTGGATTGATGATTATGCTTTTTATGAAACAAAATTAGAAGGTGAACTTACTTTGCCAGATGGCTTAGGTCCAATAGGAATGGCTGCATTTAGTGGTACGAGTCTTACAAAAGTGACATTTCCAAAAGTTTATGGGAATAATGCAGAGTATCCAGCACGGCTTTGGACAAATAATTTTGGAAGTACTCTAAAGGAAGTTGTTTTCCAAAATGCTACACCTATCTTACTTTATTATTATGGTGATGGAAATGGCTTTGAATTTGGTCAAGATTTAGCAGATGATTTTCATGTTACACTTTCAGGTGATGCGACAGGTTTAGAACAAACATACATAGATAATTGGAAATATAGTTTTGCAGGATATGAAATATCAGATGCTCAAATTCATGAAAATGAAATTAAAGAAGCAGAAAAAAAGGTTGCAGCATTATTAAATTATGTGGTACCTGAAATAAACGAAAATCAAAATTTAGATAATCAAATAGAAGAGCTTGATACTCAAACAAAAGATGATTCACAAGAAATACAGACAGAGAATAATCAAGAACAAGATGATTCAAATAACAATCAACAAGAAGCTTTAGAAAACGAGGGAGAAGAAAATGATAATTGAGCAATCACAACATATTATTGATGAAATATCAAAAGTATTCATTGGTAAGGATGAAATAATTAAAAAAGTATTAATGACAATTTATGCTGGAGGACATATTTTATTAAATGATACTCCTGGTACGGGGAAAACAACATTGGCGTTAGCTTTTTCTAAAGCTTTAGGTTTGGATTATAAAAGAATTCAGTTTACAACAGATACCTTACCTTCTGATATTGTTGGTTTTACAATGTTAAATAATGAAACTCAAAAATTTGAATTTAGACCGGGGGCTGTTTTTAGTAATTTACTTTTAGCAGATGAAATTAACCGTACATCACCAAAAACACAAGCTGCTTTATTAGAAGCTATGGAAGAACATAATGTGACAGTTGATGGTGTTACTTATGATTTACCTCATCCATTTATTTCAATAGCGACACAAAACCCAATTGGTTCAGCAGGGACACAACCTTTACCAGAATCTCAATTAGACCGTTTTATGGTATGTTTATCGATTGGATATCCTGATTTAGATAAACAAATTGAGATTATTAAATCGCGTCGATATGATAATCCAATTGATAAAATTAAAGTAGTTGCTTCAAAAGAAAATGTTATAGAAGTACAAAACTATTTATCATCTGTACGTATCAGTGATGATGTTTTAAAATATATTGTCTTATTATGTGAAAAAACAAGAGAAGTGCCCCTTATTGAATTAGGAGTTTCTCCTCGTGGGGTTTTAGCACTTGTACAAATGGCTAAAGCACATGCCGTATTAGAAGATCGTATCTATGTTATTCCAGAAGATGTACAAGATGTTTTTTTAGATGTTTGTGCACATCGTTTGATTTTACGTCCACAAGCAAGGGTAGAAGGATTAGATGCCAGAGATATTTTAAAAGAAATTTTAGTGGAAGTGAAACCACCATTGGCTGATTAGATTATGAAAAATAAATATTTTGTTTATGCAGTTATCAATATTCTCATTTTTATTGCATATATTTATTCGACTTATTTCTACTTTTTAGTTATTTGGGCAATAAGTATTTTATTTCCTCTTATGCTTTTCATTTTGTTGAAATTAGAAGCACGTTATATTCAATTTGATCTTCATGGACAAAAACAAGGAGAAGTAGGAAAACGTTTATCTTTTGTATCTGAAATAACAAGTCAATATAGATTACTTGTTTCTGGAAGAATAGAGTATGATTTTGTTTATGAAAATAATACGTTACAAAGTCAAATTAGAAAAAGAATATTTATTCCTTTAGGAATGAAATATTCGAAGAAAGAACATCAATATACAGCAACATATTGTGGAGAAGTAACATTTTCTTATGAAAATATTTATTTATATGATGTATTTGGTTTTTGTCGTGTCTCTTTTCCACAAGATAAAAAACATCATGTTGTGATTTATCCTCATAAGATTTCTATGGAATTGCTTTATAATGAACTTTCAAAACCTTATGAAAATGGTCTTTTACAATATCAATATAAAAAAGGTCCTGATATGTCTGAAATCTTTGATTTAAAACAATATTATCAAGGAGATGATATTCGTCATGTTCATTGGAAATTAACAGCTAAAACTAGACAGATGCTTCTTAAAGAAGGAACACACAATAGTAGTTTTGAAACAGTTTTATTAGTTGATATTGGTTTAAATGATCAAAATGAAGAAGTTGATAAAAAGGTTTTATCACAAGCATTATCTTTTGCAATGAGTATGTCAGAAGAATTATTACTTAAAAATATAGGTCATTATGTAGCACTTTATGATCATGGAAGTTTTTATTGGTTAGAAATGAATAATGTTCAAGATTACTATACGACATTAGAACAATGGTTTTATAAAGGTGTTTCTTTACAAAACGGAGATGCATTACATCTTTTTATGAGTGAACAGTTAGATTTGATTTTTACAAAAATGATTTATGTTACAGCAGGAAATTTCAATGAAGAAATTTCAAAATTAAATGATTTTTTAAGTGTTAGTGCAATCACTGTAAAAGATCATCTTGAAAAAGTACAAACAACAAAACATCATCAAAATCAATTATATGAATTACCTGTTGATTTAATTGATGAAAATACATATCGTTTTGAAATATAAGGAGGTCAAAAATGGAAAAAAATAAAATTATTTCTTTAAGTACGACCCTCCTTTATTCATTTGTATTAGTGATTAGTTTTTTGTGCTTTTATCATAGTATCGTAGAAAGTTCATGGTTGTTAGAAATTATTGTCAGTTTATTTGTTTTAATAGGAGTAAATCTTTTATCTTATAAAACAAAAACAAAAGAGATTATTTTTCCTATAGTGATGACTTTTATTATTGGGATTATTTATTCATTTCAAAGCTTTTATTATGGCTTTTTGGGAATTATAAATTATTGTATTCAATGGTATAATGTTCAATTTGATGATGCTAGAAATCTGATGATGACTAAAGCTATTACAACAAGTCATATACAAGCTTTTAGTTTGGTTGTTATTCTATTTATTACTTATTTTATTTATCGTTCGATAAAAAAAGAAAAAATGATGGGTATTATTCTTATCTTTTCCATTGTTTTTGCCTTTACTTTATGGATTGATCGTTTTTCTTTTATTGGGGGATCACTTTGTATAATCACTCTTTTGATGATTTGGATGTATTACCAAAATAAAGTGATCAATTCAAAAACAGTTCAATGGCTTGTGATTATTTCAATTATTTTTGTAGCTGTAGCGTTACCTGTTTATCAAGATAATTTATCTTTACAACAAATAAAAAAAGAAGTCTTACAACAAGTAGAAGACCTTCGATATGGTAAAGATAATCTTCCACAAGGTAATTTAAAGCAAGCATCTATAATTCATGAAAATGAAGAAGAACGTCTACAATTAGCTGTTTCACAAAGAAAGAATTTGTATTTAAAGGGGTTTGTAGGGAGTACTTTACAAAATAATCAATGGCAAGATTTAAAAAGAGCAAGTTATAATGGAAAACATGAAGGAATGTTGAAATGGTTAGAAAACAAGAATTTTTCTTCATCTTATCAATATAGTCTTTATGAAAAATTATCTCAATTAGATGATACATCTCAAAAAGTAGAAATTAATAATACAGGAGCTAATAAAAAATATCTCTATACACCTTATTCTGTTTCTAAAAAAGATGTTTCATCGTCATTGATTCAAAAAGATCTTAATTTAAAGTCAAATGCTCTCTTTGGAACAAAGAATTATAGTTATACAGAAACATCTTCTGTCTCACCAAGTGAATTGATGACAGGAAGTGACTGGCTTAACCAACCAAATAAATCTCAAAAGAAATATTTAGATACAGAAGCTGTTTATCGACAATTTGTTTATGAAAATTATCAGACAGTTGATCAGGGATTAGAAAAAACAATTGCTCATTTATTTGATCAAGATGAATTTGAAAATACAGGTATTTATTCAATTTCACAACATATTAGAGATACACTTACTAAATATATGAAATATGATGAAAAAATAAATACTCAAAGTGAAAATGTTCTTGAAGATTTTTTAAATCAAAAGATTTCAGGAAATGATGTTTTATTTGCTTCAGCAGCAGTAGAAGCTTTTCGCCATTATAATATTCCAGCAAGATATGTTGAAGGATATTTATTAAAAAGTGACGCTATTGATGAAGAAGGGAATGCTACCCTTACATCAAAAGATGGTCATGCTTGGGTAGAAGTTTATTTTGATGGTATGGGATGGTTACCAATAGATGTAACACCGGGATATTATTATGATGTTTATACACTGATGAATATGGTTGCTACTCCACAAGGAGATAATAGTCAAGTAAATATTGAAAAGGGACATAAGGATTCTCAAGGCGTTAATGATGGTCAAAATGGTGGAATGATTTATAACATTGTTAGTGGTATTGAAAGTATGGAATCACTTGTAATGGGTGTTTTTACAATTGGATGTGTTATTTTATTTATTGTTTGGATCTACTTAGAAATTAGAAGATTATTCTTAAATATTGGAACTAAACATGCTTATCATCGAGCTTCGGTTACTCGAAAAGTGAAGTATTTATATGGATTGATGGAGATGTATTTAAAATCTTATGGAATTGATTATCGTTTAGGTTTAGATTCTTTAAAAGTGGATGATACTTTAGAAAAGATGGGAATCATTTATGAAGGAGAATTTTTAAGAGTTTGTGAGTTATTTGAAAAGAGTTTTTATGGTGAAATAGAGTTAGAAGAATTTGAACTTAATATTATTACTCACTTTATTAGTTTATTATATCAAAATCAAAAGGGATTAAAGTGGTATAATAAATTAAGTAGAAGATATGCGATTTTATCTGGGAAAAATATTTATTTAAAATTAATAAGGTGTAATGAGGGTGATTAGGATGGATAAAAATGGGAAAATACTGATTGTTGATGATTCAAAATTTAATCGTGATATATTATCAGAAATATTAAATCAATATACAGTTATAGAAGCAAAAAATGGCTATGAAGCATTAGAGTATATGAAAGCTGATAAGAATATTGCGCTTGTTTTATTAGATCTTGTTATGCCTGAAATGGATGGTTTTGAGGTTTTAAAATATATGAATCAAAATCATTTAATTGATGAAATAGCAGTGATGATTATTTCTATCAATAAAGATGATCAAAGTATTGAAAAAGCCTATGAATTAGGGATATCAGGTTATATTACAAGACCGTTTTCATCTGCTGTTGTCTTAAAAAAAGTTAATAATATTATTTCTCATTATAAAAGACAAAAAAAACTTACAACCATCATTAATAAACAAATCTATGAAAAATATAAAAATAACGATATGATGATTATGATCTTAAGTCATATCGTTGAATCACGTAATGGAGAAAGTGGTTTACATGTATTACACATTAAAAAACTTACAAAATTGTTATTAAATATTTTAGTTAAGAAAACAAATCAATATTCCTTAACTTTAGATGATATGATTTCAATTGAAGTGGCTTCTTCTTTACATGATATAGGAAAGATTGCTATTCCAGAAGAAATCTTAAATAAACCATCATCCCTTACTAAAGAAGAGATGGAAGTTATGAAATCACATGTTATCATCGGTGCAAAGATGTTAAATAGTTTACCATTTTATAATGATGAACCAATTGTAAAATATGGTTATCAAATATGTCGATGGCATCATGAAAGATATGATGGAAATGGTTATCCAGATGGTTTAAAAGGAGAAGAAATTCCTATTGCGGCACAAGTTGTTTCAATTGTTGATGCTTATGATGCTTTAACAAGTAAACGTGTTTATAAAGAGGCTTATAGTCATGAAGAAGCTTTAAAAATGATTCAAAAAGGCAAATGTGGTGTTTTTAATCCTTTACTTATAGAATGTTTAATGGATATTGAATCATACATTCAAAATGATTTAAAAATTAATGAATTTTATGAAGATAATGAATATTTTGAAGAACGTACACAAGAACATTTAAAAGATGAAGGTCTTAATTTATCTAATTTACTTTATCAAGATTTATATTTTGAAAAATCAAAATATAAATTTTACAGTGAATTATCTAATAATATTCAATTTGAATATTCAGTTGTACCACCATTACTTACATTATCTAAAAAAGATGCATTATTATTAAATATAGAACCTAAAATTATAGATCCATTAAGTAATGAAAAAGTTACAAAACTATTTATTAATAATGATTTTAATGTATTCATACAACAAGCTATTGATTTAGAAAAAGAAAAAGATAAGTTTTCGATGAATACAAAACTTAAAATCAATAATACAATTAAAGATGTTAAAATAACTGTACAAGTTATTTATGATGGTGAAGAAGCTTTAGGGGTATTAGGAGATATAGAAATATTATAGGAGAGTTGTTTATGGAGTTAGAAGAATTTTACAAACAAGTTGGTGGGAACTTTGAAGATGTTAAAAGAAGATTACTTAATGAAGAATTTATTAGAAAATTTGTATTGAAATTTAAAGATGATGAAACATTTGATAATCTTATTGATGCTTTTAATAAAGCTGATTATAAAGAAGCCTTCCGTTTTATTCATACCTTGAAAGGAACAAGTGTTAATTTGGGATTTGATGATTTATATCAAGCAAGTTGTAATTTAACAGAATGTTTAAGAGAAAAAGAAAACTTAAATGATGAAGAACTTGAAGAAGCAGGTAAACTTCTACAAATAGTTAAAAATAGCTATCAAAAAATAATAGAATTGATTGTTCAATTATAAAAATATGTGAAAAAAGGTCGAATTTAAAGGGAATTTGTTGCAAATTCCCTTTAAAAATATTATTATACATTTGTAAAGAAAAGAAAAAGGCAAAGCTGTTGAAAAACAGTGACGCAAAGCCCTAGGGTCTAAAGTACGTAAGTGCTATGATCGCCGGTTGCCCTAACCTATCAAGATATGTTTTCGTGTATCTATAAGTTATAGCAACCACCAAAATAATAGGTGGTTTTTAACTTTCTAGGATTTCTTTAAATATCAAGGCAAGGGAGAAGAAAAAAAGAAATGATGAAAGATTTATTAAAAAAATTACAAAAAAAATCTAACAAAAAAGGTTTCACATTAGTTGAAATCATCGTAGTATTAGTAATCTTAGCTATCTTAGCTGCAATTGCTGTACCATCAGTATTAGGATATGTAAACGAAGCTAAAGATGAAAGATACATTCAAGAAGCTAGATCAATCTATGTAGTAATCCAAACTGAAGAAGCTAGATATGAAGCTTTAAATGATACTGCTGATCATTATGCTGATATTGCTGATAAAGCAGAAGAAATGACAGGTTTGAAAAAAGATTCAATTAGTATTACTAAATCTAAAGATGTCTATACAATTAAATGGACTAGTGATGATGGTAAAGCTAAAGAAGCTACATTAACTAAAAACAAAGACGTTAAAGTTAAAAATCAAACAACAGGAGAATAATTTTTAACTTTTAAATTATTACCACTACTTTATAAGTAGTGGTATTTCTATATGTATTCGAGGTGATTTAAATGATTAAAAGATTTAATAAAAAAGGATTTACATTAGTAGAAATAATTGTTGTATTAGTTATTCTTGCAATACTTGCAGCAATTGCTGTTCCTTCTGTTTTAGGATATGTCGAAGAAGCTAAAAAAGAAAAATATATTGCAGAAGCTAAAGCTATTTACACTGTTATTCAGGTTGAAGAAGCTAGATTAGAAAATGAAATAGATTATACAGATAAAGGTGATTCACACAAGAATATGGAATATATGTATAAAAAACTTTGTAATAACACTGCAAATAATCCAGATGGAGAAAATATTATTTCTAATAAAGTAGGTATTAAAAGTATGGACTGGATATATTCTGGTGATTCTAATAAAGACGGTTATGTTTATCTTTTACATTGGACAAGTGATGATGGTAAAAAAATACAAGCAGAACTTTATAAGAATAAACAAGTTAAGATTACATCAATTGAATAATTTAAATTACTATAATTTTATTCTAAGAAGTTTATAACCATTCCTTATAAGAATGGTTTTTTTATGTAATAATTGAGAGAAAATTGTCGGATTATTAGAAATTTTATATATATGTGTTATAATATAACCAAAAAAGGGGAATGGGCATATGAAGGAAAGATTGAAGAATAACAAGGGTTTTACGTTGGTAGAAATTATTGTTGTGTTAGTGATTTTAGCTATTTTAGCTGCTATTGCTGTACCTGCTGTTCTTGGATATGTAGATGAATCTAAAAAGACGCGCTATATTGAAGAAGCTCATTCTATTTATACAGTTATTCAAACAGAGGAAGCAAGGTATAAAGCTTTAGGCAATGAATTAAATGATGATACTTATAATAATACTGAGTATAAAAAAGAATTAACAGAAACAATAACAAAAAAAACGGGTATTCAAAATGTGACGTTTGGTACTTGTAGTCATATTGGAAAAGATAATGCAAAGTACTATGTTAATTTTAAAAGTGATGATGGAAAGAATGTTTATTCTGTAATTAAAAGAAATAAAGATATAACAGTAAGTGTTAATTAGGGTGAGGAAGATGAAAAATAAGAAAGGTTTTACGTTGGTAGAGATTATTGTTGTATTAGTAATCTTAGCTATTTTAGCTGCGATTGCTGTACCTTCTGTAATTGGTTATGTAAATGAAGCTAAAGAGTCTCGCTATATTCAAGAGGCACATTCTATTTATACAGTGGTTGAAACGGAAGTGGCTAAGTATAAGGCAACAGATGATCCTAGTAAAGATGATATAGATAATTATATTAAAGATATATTGAGTGGTAATACAATTGCTACTGCAGATAATAATCAATTAAAAGGTATTATTGCGAAAAAGACAGAGTTAGATGATGTTGATGTAGAAAGAAATGGCAATACTTATACAATGTATTGGATTAGTGATGATAATCATCATATTGAAGCTACACTCACAAAGAATAAGGATGTAAAGATTGTAAGTACTGATAGTAATCATAATTTTGATTAGATGAGGTTTTTATGGATTCAATTATTATTTTGATTTATGTATATATGTTTTTAATAGGAATGTGTGTTGCGAGTTTTATGAATGTTGTGATTGATCGTGTTCCTAGAAATGAGAGTTTTGTCAAGGGAAGAAGTCATTGTGATCATTGTGGTGAGACTTTAAAATGGTATGATTTGGTTCCTATTGTAAGTTATATTTTTTTAAGGGGTAAGTGTCGTTATTGTCATACTTCGATTCCTATTAGAGGTTTTTTGATTGAAATTTTTGGTGGATTGATTGGTATGTTTTGTTTTTATCGTTTTGGTTTTAGTATTGAAACGATTTTAATGTTTGTGATTGCGATGATTTTACTTGCGATTACAATGATTGATTTTGATACAATGATTATTCCTGATGGTTTAAATATAGCTATGCTTCTTGTATCTATTGTTTTAATGTATGTAAGACATATGTCTTTGTTAGAAAGCATTATTGGAATGTTTTGTATTTCTGTACCAATGATTTTATTAAATGTTTTAATTGCTGAATCTTTTGGTGGTGGAGATATTAAATTAATGTTTGTCTCAGGAATAGCTTTAGGATGGAAGTATAGTTTACTTGCTGCTTTTATTGGTATTTTACTTGCAGGAAGTTATAGTATTTATTTATTGGTAAGTAAAAAGATTGATAAAAAAGGACATATTGCTTTTGGTCCTTATTTATCAATTGGTATTTTTATTGCTTTATCTTATGGTAGTGAAATTATAAGTTGGTATTTAAATTTAATGATGTAAAGAGGTGATAGAATGGCTACATTTAAATATATTTCGAAAGATATGTCAGCTAAAACAATAAGAGGAACGTTAGAAGCTGATGATCGAAATGATTTAGTGAGAAAGCTTAAAGAACAAAATTTGTTTTTAGTAAGCTGCCAAGATGTCACTAAAAAGACTGTTAATCAGTATAAAATGAAATTAAATGAATTATCAGCTTATTCTAGAGAAGTAGGAACAATGCTTGCTTCTGGTTTATCTTTGATTCGTATTTTTTCTATTATGGTTCGAAGAGAAGATAATAAAAAAATAAAAAAAATTTATGAAAATATTTATGTAAAGTTACAACAAGGATATACCTTATCCGCTGCTATGGAAGCTCAAGGTGTTGCTTTTCCTAATTTAATGATTCAAATGTATCGTTCAGGTGAAGCAAGTGGGGATATGGATAAAACGGCTTTAACGATGTCTAATCAGTATTCTAAGGATCATCGTATTAAAGGTAAAACAAAGTCAGCAATGATGTATCCTATTATTTTGATTGTTATTACAATTGCTGTTTTGTTGATTGTTTATTTAGCAGTGCTTCCTTCTTTCTTTGATATTTTTAAAAATGTTGAATTACCATTGATTACTAAAATCAATATTAGTATTTCTAAGTTTTTACAAGATTATTGGTATTTTGTCTTATTGATTGCTGCAGGTTTGGTTGTCACTTTTATTGCTTTACTTAGAGTAGAAAAGGTACGTTTTCAAGTAGATAAATTAAAAATAAAAATTCCTAAGTTTGGTAAATTGTTGATGACAATTTATACGAGTAGATTTGCGAGAACTTTATGTTCTTTATACACAAGTGGGATGTCTATTGTTAATGCTTTAAATATTGCTAAAACAACGATTGGTAATGTTTATATTGAATCACAGTTTGACGGAGCTATTAAGAAATTAAGAAACGGGGAAAGTTTATCTCAAGCAATCAAGGACATTGATGGTTTTGATATTAAATTAACAAGTAGTATTTTTGTAGGAGAAGAAAGTGGGCGTTTGGAATCAATGCTTACTACTCTTGCAGATGATTTTGATTTTGAAGCAGAACAAGCATCAGAAAGAATGATTACCCTTATTCAACCATTAATGATTATCTTTTTAGCAGTTGTTATTTGTTTAATTATTATATCTGTATTATTACCAATTTATACATTGTATAACAATGTAGGAAATATGTAGGAGGAATTATGAGTTATATTGTATTTTTATCAACAAAAGGATTACAAATGGTTCAAGGAAATGTTTCAAAGAATAATATTCATATTTCTTCTTACAAAGAATTTGAATTTGTTGAAGGAACAATGTTAGATGGGAATATTCTTGATGATCAACCTATTAGAGATGTTTTACTTGATTTAAAAAAAGAAAATGTTGATAGTGTGAGACTTGTTGTCGATAGTGGACAAATTTTAGTGAAGTGTTCTGTTTTACCAGAAGTTTCTCATAAACAAATGCTTCAATTTGTAAAGGATGAATTTATTGATGTTGAAAGTCAATATACGGATTTATTATATGATTATGCTGTTATAAAAGATAAAGTTGAGGGTAAAGAAGGTCAACTTGTTTTGTGTGCGGCAATGGAAAGAGAGTTTTTAAAGCCGTATATTGATTTGTTTGATGAAATGGGAATTTCATTAGAATCAATTGATATTATGACAAATTCAATTATTAAATTAACAGAATCTATTCTTAAATTAACAAATCTATCTTATGTTTTAACAGTAATCAATGGACAAGATGTTATTCATTATTTATTTATTAATGGACAATATGAAATAGCTAATAGAACACGTATTTTCTCTGATCGTGGAACAGTTGCTTTTATTACTGAATTATCCAATTCACTTACTAAATTAATGCAGTTTACTAAAGGTGCTTATAAAGATGCCCAATTAGAAAAAATCTATTTTGCTGGGCTAGAAACTTATGAAGAAGATATGTTGATGTCAACTATTTCTTCTAATTTGAGTATTGAGACATCTCGTTTTAAACCAACAAACTATACTTGTAGTAAAGATAATAATTTTCCTATTCATAAATATTTATTTGTAGGAAGTTTATGGAGGAGATAAGATGGCAAGAAACAGTAACAAAGATATTGATTTTTTATCTGTCTATAAAACAAAGAAAAAAATAAATACAAATTCTAAAACACTCTTGCTTATCGCATTACCTGTTTTACTCATTCTTATTTTTGCGACAAGTACACTTTATTTAACAATCACTAATAGGAACTTGCAAAAGGATGTTGATACATTGCATACACAAATAGAAGAGGCTCTTGCTGCAACAGCATCTAATACAAATTCTGATCAACAAAAAGAATTAAGTAAGCTCAATGAACAACTTACAAACTTACAAACAATTACACAAACATTATCAAAATACCCTCAAATTGATAAAGGTATTTTAGAAACAATTGATAAATCATGTAAGAACTTAACAATTGATTCAATATCATTTAATCAAGAAACAGGAGCTATATCACTTACTGTAACAGCTTCTAAAGTTAATGGTTGTGAAGAAACAGTAAGAACACTAAGAGAATCAGGTACTTTTAAAACAGTTGATTACAATGGGTATACTCAAGATGGTGGTGTTAGTGAAACAACGGAAACCGTAACAGATCCTACAACAGGTGCGACAACAACACAAGCAGTAACGAATACGACACCAATTACTTATAAATCATCGATTACATGTACATTAGAAGGAGGAACGACAAGTGGACAAGATTAAAGATTCATTTAAAAAACTTTCTTCTAGAGAAAAGACATTGATTTATATATTAGTGATTTTATTGATTGTTTGTTTTGGATGGTTGATTTTATTACAACCACAATTAACGTCGCATACATCATTAAAGTCTTCAAAAGATAGTTTAGAATTACAACTTACTGAATTAAAAGGAACAAGTTCATCTTCTTCAACAGAAGATATCAAAACACAAATTATGAATGTTAATCAAGAAATTAAAGCTTTAAATGATCAATTTTACAATCTTATGTCAAAAGAAGATATTGATCAATTGATTACAAATCTAACAATAGAACATAAAATTAGTCCTACTAATTTAACAATGTCTGAAATAACACAAACAGATTTATCAAGTAAAAAGAGTGATGATAATTCATCTGATAACGCAAATGATAATACAGATGAATCTAAATCATCCAATGCTTTAGTTTATTCATGTGTTGTTACTCAAACATGTAAAGGAACAAAAGCTAATTTACTCAATTTAATTGAAGATGTTAAAAATATGAGTGGTTTACATATTAATTCTGTTGCCTATGAAAATTCAACAGGTAACTTGGATTTAACAATTACATATACAGTTTATATGGTAGAAAAATAGTAAAAGAGGTGCAAACAATGAAAAATAAAAAGGGATCAACAATTGTATGGTCAATTACATTGATTATGGTTCTTGTAGTCATTGTAGGTGCCTCTTTGTCTTTTGCATATATGTCTTATAATCAATCTATTAAAAATAGAAATAAGACACAAGTTGAATTGATTGCCAATTCGGCAATTAAATCTCTAGCTGATGCTATTGAAAATGATGAAAATAGTTCTCAGCTAATTCCAGATACAGGTAAACAAATTAATGTATCAAAGATGGAATGTTCTGTTCCTTATGGAACAATTTCAAATATTAAAATTAATCGAAAAAAAGAAAATTTAATTATTGCATCACTAAAAGCTAATTATCATGATGAAGATTATACAATTTATGCTTATTTAACGCAGTCTAATAATCAATGGAAATGTAAAAGGTATGATACAAGTGGAAATTTAAATGTTTCTACTGATAGTAATTCAAGTGGAAATGATTCAGGAAATAATGGTAGTACAGATAATGATAATGACAATAATATTGGTTTGCCAGAAGGAAGTAATATAGCAGATACACTTGATAAAAGACTTACGGTTATGTTGAATCAATACTATGGAGATTTTAAAAATATTTATACATTTATTGATTGGTATAAAGATCAATGTAAGTATATGAATAAAACTACGGATGCTAATTATAATTGCGATTGGTGGTTTAAGAATAAAGAGGGCTCTGATTATCATATTAAACAAGCGTATTTAACATGTATGACACAAAATAATCAGTTCGATAAATTAGAAGATGATATTTATCGAAAAGTTAAAGATCAAAATATTGTTTTTAACAATAATACATGGTATCCAGATTTATATGTTAATTTTCATGTATTTCCAAATAGTAATGGAAAGTATTTTATCTATGCATCTCCTTCAAGTGGTGCAAGTAATGGAGATGTTTATCTTATTTATTATGATCAATCTTGGTATGTTACTAAAAATAAATCATTTAGAGAAAGTGATTTTTTAAATGTAGACAGTATAAAAAATGCTGTAAGCAATACAGATCAATGGTTAAAAATTGAGTAGGAGGGATGAATATGAAAAATACAAAAGGTATGACACTTATTGAAGTAATCATCTCTCTATTAATTATTAGTACAGCATCTTTAATTATTGTGGTTGGTTTTGTTACTGCACTTAATCTTTTTACAGATTCTAATCATTATAAAGATGTAACGAATAAGCAACAAAAAGCTCTAGTTGATGAAGAAAATAAAGATACAGATATTGATGTGGATGATACTTTAGCTAATTATTCGATTACTATAACTGAAGGAAGTAAGCCTATTGTCGTAAATGGTACTTATAAAAAAGCAACAAGTAAAACATATAAAGATGTTAATCTTTCAAATTTTATTCCATCTATCCAAATTAGTGAAACTGTGAAAGGAAGAAATATTTATAAAAATTATTGCAAAATGATGCAAGAATTTTCGAATTATTTAAAAGAGCAAGGAGTCACGTCAAATGATAAATTATTTGAAGGAAAGACTAAAGAGTATATAAAAGAGTGGATGATGCAAAAAACAGGTGCAAACAAATCAGATTTTATTACAAATTTACCTAAATTATATGCAAGTATATACCCTGATATAGAACTAGATTCATTATTAGAGGTTATTGGAACTTATAACAAAGATTTTGATAAGGAAAAGTATAAATATATTACACCATGTATGTATATATCAGATAGTACTAGAGAAAATTTAACTTATAAAGATTTTTTTGAAGATGAAGGATACAAAAAATACGTATTCATATTAGTTGGTGATAAGGCAAAAAAAGGAGATCGTCCAACAGATATATGGGCATTGCTTGATAATACAACTGTTGAAGATGATCAAGATACTTGGTTAATTCCAAAAAGTGAAATAAGTACAAAAATACTTGAAAATAAAACATATTCAGAGTTTTATAAAATAATAAGTGGTAATGAATGGATTTATTATACAACATCAAAATAGAAAAGAGGGTGACTAAGATGATAAAAAAAGTAAATAATAAAGGTATGACGTTAGTTGAAATTGTTGTTGTACTTTTAATTGCTTCTATTATTATGACAATTACTGGTGGAATCTTAGTCAATTCATTAGGTTATTTTGATACAACAACCAAGAAATCTTTAGATAAACAAACATTAGATGGTGTTCTAGATTTTATTAGCAATGAAATCACCTATGCAACAGATGTAAGAGTATCAAATACTAAACCAGATGATAGAGATTGGCATTATCTTTATGTATTAAAAAACGATAAAAATAAAGGTAGACTTTATCGTGATGGTAAAGCAGTTTTTGATGATGACTATTATATTAATAATCGAGATTTACAAATGGATGTTAGAGGTTTTACCACTAATGGATATCGTTTGGATTTAACGCTTAAGTATTTAAATGGGACAGAAGAAGTATATTCAACAAAGAATACATATGAGTTGGTCAATTTTAATATTAATACAACTGATAAAACGACTTTATTTAGTAATGTTTCTAGTACGACACAGTTATCAGAAAATACAAAACTTTATTATATAAAAGATGACTCATCAAAAGGTAATAGTGAAAATGACAAAACGGATAGCGAAATAACAGTTGCTAAACAGGTTGAATGTATTAATACGAAAAATAATCGTGGTGATTATGTAGAAGGAAGACATTATAGTAAAGGTGATTTTGTTTATTGTGATGGGTCATGGTGGCAGTTAATTCAAGATAAAAGCAATGCTACTTCACCTGATAAAAGTAAAGCAAGATGGTGGAAAAAGATAGATAAAAATTATAGTCCACTCAGTGCATATACTAAAGGTGATATTGTTTTTTTTGAAAAAGAACAATGTTATTATCAATGCTTACAGGATATGTATTCTATGGGAGTTGGCAGTGATAGTTCTGATGGATATGCGCCAGATGGATTTAATGGAAAGCAGACCTATTGGAAGTATATTGGTCCTAAAAATACGGTTACAAAAGATGTACATAATTGTGATGATATTTCAATAAGAAGAACTGATACAGTTTTAAATAAATTGGATCAACTCACGGAAAGCCAAATTAATAGCATTCCTAAATATGATGTTAATAAAACGGATTATAAAATAGGTGATTATATATATAATGAAGAAAAAAACGGTATTAAACAATATTATTTGAAAGTATTAGATGGATCTGGAGGTCCCGGATCAAGTGCATCTTCTGGATGGCAAATTTTATCTCGTGACTGGAATAAAAATAGTGCATACTTAAAGGGTGATATTGTTTTATATTCTGAAGCTCAAGATTTAGGATATCTTAAAGCCATGCAAAATATAAATAAAGATAATAATCCAACAACATGGCCACATATGTTAGAAATTGTTAATGGTAATCCAAATCCAAATTATTTTTGGAGTACAGTAAATTGATGGAGGTTGACACATGAAAAGTTTACCAATAGGTGAAGTATTAAAAGAATATGGGTATATTAATGAAGAACAGTTACAGATTGCATTAGATGCCCAAAAGAAAGATAGAAGTAAAAGATTAGGGGAACATTTAATAGATTTAGGTTTTGTTAGTGAACAACAAATGTTAGAAGCTTTATCTGATAAATTAGCTGAGCCTTTAGTTTCATTGGATAATATAGATTTTGATATTAATGCTGTTAAAAAGGTTCCTGAAGCAATGGCACAAAAATATAATGTCATTGGTTATGCTTTTAATGACAATGTGTTAACAGTAGCAACAAGTGATCCTTTAAATTATTATGGGTTAGAAGATGTAAGACTTGTTTCAGGTTGTCGTATTAGTGTTTCACTTGCAACAAAAGCAGATATTCAAATTGCTATTGAAAGATATTATTCAGATGTTGATACTTTGAATTTAGTAGATGATATTGATGAATCGACTTTACCTGAAGTAGAAGAGGATCTAAATTTATTTGATGCGAATGAAGATGATACACCTGTTGTTAAATTATTAAATTCATTGTTAATTAGAGGATATAATACAAGTGCTTCTGATATTCATATTGAACCATTTGAAGATAAATTACATGTAAGAATGCGTATTGATGGAATGCTTGTTGATTATTTAGATTTAAATAAAAATATACAAGCGGCTTTGATTGTTAGAATTAAAATTTTATCTAACATGGATATTGCTGAAAAAAGATTACCTCAAGATGGTCATTTTATGGGAGTAATTGATGGAGTCGAATTAAATATTCGTGTATCTGTTATTCCTACCATCTTTGGTGAAAAGATTGTTATGCGTTATTTGAATTCTAATAGTACTATTGATCGCTTAAGTACTTTTGGAATGACAGAAGAAAACTTTAAGAAAGTGAATCATATGATGTCTATGCCACATGGAATTATCTATGTAACAGGCCCTACTGGAAGTGGGAAAACTACAACACTTTATATGATCCTTGAAAAATTAGCTCAAGGACAAATCAATATTTCAACGATTGAAGATCCTGTGGAAAGAAAATTAAATCGTATTAATCAAATGCAAGTCAATACAATGTCTGGCCTTACATTTGATAGAGGATTGCGTGCTTTAATGAGACAAGATCCAGATGTAATCATGGTTGGAGAAACTCGTGATAAAGAAACTGCTGAAATTTCTGTTCGTGCAGCTATTACAGGACATTTGGTTGTCAGTACATTACATACGAACGATGCTATTAGTACGATTGTTAGACTTGAAGAAATGGGTGTTGAGCCTTATATGGTCGCTAACAGTTTAGTAGGTGTTGTTGCTCAACGTTTAATGCGAAAGGTTTGTCCTTATTGTAAAAAGGAAGTAGCCACTTCTTTATCTGATCGATTAGCTTTACAAGAAGGAATTAAATATATTTCTAAAGGAACAGGCTGTCCTCATTGTAATCAAACAGGTTATAAGGGGAGAATTGCTATTCATGAAGTTATTGAAATAGATAGTAAAGTACGTAAAATGATTTCTAATCAAGAAGAAATAGATGATATTATGAAATATCTTGTTGAAGAACAAGGAGTAGAAACTTTAAGAGATCAAGCTTTAAAACTAGTTAAAGAAGGTAAAACAACAGTAGATGAATTCAATAAGATTATTGCTTATATTGATTAAAGGGGAATGTTATGGCAAATATTAATGATATTTTAAATGATGCAAGAATTAAAGGATGTAGTGATGTCCATATTGGTGAAAATACAGGTATAACATTGAGACAAGATGGAAAACTTATTGGATTTGAACAAGCTTTTAGTAATGAAGAAATAAAAGAAATGATTTTATCAATGTGTAAAGATCGAATTTTAAAGATTGTAGAAAAACATGAAGATGCTGACTTTGTCTATGTAAATGATTTAGGAAGACATCGTGTTAATATTTATTTTCAACAAGGTTATATGACAGCCGCAATTCGTATCATCAATGAACAAATCAAGACATTAGAAGAATTAAATTTACCTGATGTTTTACATAAATTGGCTTTACTTCCTCGAGGACTTGTTCTAGTAACCGGTCCTACAGGAAGTGGAAAATCAACAACTTTAGCAGCAATGATTGATTTTATTTCTTCAATGAGAAATTGTCATATTCTTACCATTGAAGATCCAATTGAATATGTATATCAACAAAAACAAGCTCTTATTCATCAAAGGGAAGTCTATGAAGACGTTGATTCTTTTGATACAGCTTTAAAAAGTGCCATGCGTGAAGATCCAGATGTTATTCTTGTTGGAGAAATGAGAGACTATGAAACGATTCAAGCAGTTATTACTTTAGCTGAAACAGGCCATCTTGTATTTAGTACGCTTCATACTATTGGTGCTCCTAAAACAATTGATCGTATTATTGATGTTTTCCCTCCTCATAAACAAGCTCAAATTCGTGCTCAATTAGCCTCTGTTTTACAAGCGGTTGTTACTCAACAACTTTTACCACTTGCAAGTGGTAAAGGAAGAGCAGCTGCTTTAGAAATCATGATTGCTAATGACGCTATTAAAAATTTAATTAGGGAAAATAAAGGTCATCAAATAGATACAATGATTCAAACTGGAAGAAATGAAGGAATGACAACATTAAATGCATCACTTGCTACTTTAGTAAATACTGGAAAAGTAAATCGTATGGTAGCAGAAAGATATTCTCTTGATGTTGGAGAATTAAGACAATTAATAAGATAGTTAAAAAGAATAAGCGAGTCTGCTTATTCTTTTGATTTGAGAAGGATGCAATTATTCTATATTGCATAACCTTTTATATACTTAAAAAGCAGCAGTATTAAAGATAAGTTTTAACACTGCTGTTTATTAAATGCAAGTTCTTTTAGTGACACTACAAGAAATAATCACAAACTTGAATAACCTATTTTTTAGTAAGTTTTAAATTACTTACACACTTTTCTTGACAAACCCAATTTTTTAATTCTTCAAATTCTTCAAAATCATATAGATGTTTTTGAAGATTACGAATTTGTTGTTTAGAAAAAGTGCTTATAAAATCACTGATATCTTCATGAAATTGCATTTTAATATACTTAATAATACTTTTCTTTGTTTCATCAAGAATACTATCTATTTCGTTATTTGCTTTTTCAGCTCTTTGGTTTGCTTCCTCCGCTTTTTTCTTCTCTTTCTCGGCTTTTTGATTCGCTTCTTTAATTTTTCTATCACGAGAACGTAAAAGTATTTGATTATCTAACCAGTCAAAGTATTCTAGATCAGTTTCTTCAGATTCTAGATATTCTTTATATAAATTATACATATTTATCACTTCCTACTATCTATAATAGCATATTTTAAATAAATAAAGAATATGTAAAATAAATTTTTAAAGTGGAAATAAGTGGATTTAAAAGAGATTATTATATTAATTTGTTGAAAGATACATGATACAATAAGGATAGGTGATTTTATGAAATTAGAACTTTTAACATATGAAAAAGAGAATCTTCCACGTGGTTGGAAACCTTATTATATATATTTAATCATGGTCGATCATATAGAAGTAGGAAGAATTGTCTTAAGAGAAGGTAGTAATGAAGAAAGATACTATGATGGACATATTGGTTATACGATAGAAAAGGAATACCGAGGGCATCATTATAGTAAAGATGCTTGTTTATTATTGTTTGATAAAGCAAAAGAAAAAGGATTTAAACAATTAATGATTACATGTTCTCCTGATAATATAGCAAGTCGTAAGATTATTGAGTCATTGCCATTTAAGTATCTTGAAACAAAAGAAGTACCTGCATGTTTGAAGAAAGATTTTGATCAAGGTGATTATATAAAAAGAATATATTGTTTGGATTTGGAGGAATTATGAAATTTATACATTTAGCGGATTTACATTTAGGTAAAATTATTTATCAAAATAATCTATTAGATATTCAAATTGATTTATTAAATCAAGTGATGAATTATATGGTTCAAAAAAAAATAGATACTTTAGTAATTGCTGGAGATGTTTATGATCGTGCAATTGCCTCTAAAGAAAGTATAGTCGCTTTAAATCATTTTTTAGAAGCAATGATTTTACATTATCATAAAAAAGTATTGATCATTTCAGGAAATCATGATAGCAGTGAAAGACTTGATTTTGCAAGTTCTTTACTTCAAAGTCAAGGTTTGTATATTGTTTCTTATCCTGAAAAAGAAATAAGACCAATTGAAATAGAAGGTGTTTATTTTTATTTGGTTCCTTTTTTTAAACCTTCTTATATACGTTATTTATATGAAAAAGATGATTTAAAAACGTATCAGGATGCTTTTGCATATTATTTAAGTCAACAAACATTTGTTGAAGACCATCCTAAAGTTCTTGTAACACATCAATTTATTGCGGGAAATAAAGAAGTGATTAGAAGTGAAAGTGAAGTAATTCTTTCCGTGGGTGGTAGTGAAATTATTGATGTTGATTTATGTAAAGATTTTGATTATGTAGCTTTAGGTCATATTCATGCAAGTCAAAAAATTAAATATGATTATGTAAGATATGCAGGAAGTTTAATGAAGTATTCATTTGATGAAGTTCATCAAAAAAAAGGAATGGTTGAAGTAACTATTGATGAAACTGGGGTTTCTACGCAAATTATTCCTTTAAAGCCACAAAAAGATTTAGTGAAGGTCGTTGGAAAATATGAAGATGTTTTACATTATCCAAATAATGAAAATGATTTTGTAGCGATAGAATTATTAGATAAACAAGTCATAGGTCATGCATATGATTTTTTAAAAGAAAAATACCCTTATTTATTACAAATTACTTATCAATCACTAGAAAAACTTAAAACAAATCAAACAGCTTCTTCCTTAGATGTTGAAAAACAATCTCCAATAGAAATATTTAAAGAATTCTATGAAAAAATGAAAGGTGAAGCAATGAGTCAAGAAAGTGAAGAAATTATTCAACAATTACTAGAGGAGGTAAGTGAAGATGATGCCCATTAGCCTTACATTATCAGCGTTTGGACCTTATCCAGATACAATTACAATCGATTTTGAATCATTTCAAGAAGATGGTCTCTTTTTAATTACAGGGCCTACAGGTAGTGGAAAAACGATGATTTTTGATGCTATGATCTTTGCCTTATATGGTAAAACAAGTGGTCAAATTAGACAAACAGACAGTTTAAGGTGTGATCATGCCTTAAATGAAATTCCTACTTTTGTTGAATTTTCATTTTCTTTGCATCAACAAAATTATACAATTAAAAGAAATCCTAAATATTATCTAGAAGGGAAAAAAACACCTAAACAACCTTCAGCGTTACTTACTTTACCAGATGGTAAAATGGTCGAAGGTATTAAAGAAGTCAATCAAAAAATGATTTCTTTATTAGGGGTCGATGATCAACAATTTAAACAGATTTGTATGATTGCTCAAGGAGAATTTACAAAATTGATTATGGCTTCAAGTGATGAAAGAGAAAAAGTATTAAGAGAGTTATTTCATAGTGAAACGTATCAAAAGTTAGAAGAAAAACTTAAAGTTCATTTGAAAGTATATCAAGATAAATATGATTTGTTATTGAATAAAAGGAAAGATTTGATGCAAGAATTACAAGTTGAAGATCATCAAGAATATTTATCTAAACAAACAAAACTTATCGCAAGTCAACAAAAAGAATATGATGATTTAAAAAAAGATTTAGATCAAAAGAAACAACAATTACAACTCTATCGCTTGCAAAATCAACGATTAATACAATTAAAAGATTTAAAACAACAATTTCAAGATTTAAAGAAACAAGAAAATGACTATCAAGAATTAAATAAAACTGTAGATACTTTAAAAAAAGCACAAGAAACAAATTATTTATATATTTCTTATATTAAACAACAAAAGAAACTTCAAACCTTAAACTTAAATCAAGAAGATTTTTTAAAACAATTAAAAAAACTTGAAAAAGATTATCAAGAAAAAAAGGTACAAGCAAATTCTCTTGACTACAAACAACAAACAAAAGAAAAATTACAAAACCAAATTCAAGAAACGAAACAATTAATCAATCAAATCTATCAATATCAAAATGATTATCAAAACTTACAAACTTTAAAACAACAATATAGAATGTTAGATGAAGAACATAAACTCTTTTTAAAAAAGAAAGAAAAATTTGAAAATGGGTTGCAAAGAGATCAAGAAAGAATCCAAAGCGAACAACAAATACAATCTAAATATGAACTGATCAAACAACAATATGTTCGTTTAAACGAACAAAAAGTAAAAGTTCATCAATTGTCGGATTATTATGATCAAATACTCAAACTTAATGAAAATAAAAGTGATTTACAAGAAGACTATACAGTTGTTGAAAAACAAGTTGATCATGAAAAAATGCAATATAATCAAATGGAAAAATTGTATTTTAGAAAACAAGCAGGTATTTTTGCATTACAATTAAAAGAGGATCAACCATGCCCTATTTGTGGCTCTTTACATCATCCTCATCCGGCACAAATTGAAAAAGAAGATATAACAAAAGAAAAATTAGATCAACAAGCTAAAAAAGTAAAACAACAAGAACATAGGTTACAAGATATCTTACAAAAAATACTCTTATCTAATCAAAAAAAGGAAATGCTTGTTAAACAAACAAAACAACTTTCAAGTGAACTTAATATTCAAGAAGAGTTATCTAAAGAAATCTTTATTAAAGAATTAGATCATTTATCAAAAGATGAAAAAAGAATGAAAAAAGAATATCTTGAATTACAAGATGAACTTAAATATATTCAAAAGCTTAAAAAGAGTGTGGCTCTTTCATTGAAAGATATGTCTACTTATGAAAGTAAAGAATTAAAACAAGCACAAAGTCTAGAGAATATTCAAGTACAAATTCATCAATTATCTGGTAAATTAGATGATTCAATGCGACAATATGAAATTGGAGAAGTTAATAAAAATTATCAACAAATTCAAAAAAAATATCGTCAACTTTCATTAGAAATAGAAACTATTCAACAGGCTTATGAAAAGGTCAAAAATAAATATCTTGAAATAAAAACAAAAATTTCGTCATTGAATCAACAAATTATTCAAGAACAAGAAATATATGATGAATTAGATAATAAATATCATACTGCTTTAGATGCATTTATAAATGAAGAAGAATTTTTAAATTTAAAAACACAAATCAATCAAATCAGTATCTTAGAAAAGAAATATCAAGATTATTTAATTTCTTTAAAGAGTTTAAATGAACAAATTATTTCATTAGAAAATGAAGTCAAAGATTCAACATATGTTGATTTATCTTCTTTAAGTGAAACAATTAAAGAAGTAAATCAACAATTGAGAGAAAAAAATGATGATTTAGAAAAATTAAAAATAGATTATTCATTAAAAGAAAAAATGATCAAAGATATTCAAAAAATCAATCAACAATTAAAAAAAGATGAAGATACTTATCAAAGATATTTAGATCTTTATAATCTAGCAAGTGGTAAAAATAATGCAAGAGTGTCGATTGAAAGATATGTACTAGCAACTTATTTTGAAAATATGTTGATTTATGCCAATGTGATCATGAAACAATTGAGTCAAGGAAGATATCAATTATTAAGAAAAGATGATGCAGGTAAAGGAAGAAGTCAGCAAGGGTTAGAATTAGATGTTTTTGATCAAGAAAGTGGAAATATTAGAAGTATTAAGACACTTTCTGGTGGGGAATCCTTTAAAGCAGCTTTATCTCTTGCTTTAGGACTTTCAAGAATGGTTCAAGATTATGCTGGAGGAATTGAATTAAATACGCTTTTTATTGATGAAGGGTTTGGTTCTTTAGATAGTCAGTCATTAGATCAAGCAATGAATTGTTTAATGGAATTGCATCATGAAAATAAATTAATTGGAATCATCTCACATGTTAGTGATTTAAAAGATCGTATTGAACGACAACTTGTAGTTGAAAGAAAACAAAAACAAAGTGTGATTCAGATGATCTAATCTTGCTTGTTTATCATTTCTATAGTAAAATAGAGAAGCATTTTAGAGGAGGAAAAAAGATGGCAAATAACAAGAAAAATGAAGCTATTACTGCTAGAGATGTTGATTTTGCTAAATGGTATACAGATGTATGTCGTAAAGCAGAATTAATGGATTATAGCGATGTGAAAGGATTTATTATTTATCGTCCGTATGGTTATGCAATGTGGGAACAAATTCAAAAACATATGGATCAAAAATTCAAAGAATTAGGACATGAAAATGTTTATATGCCGATGTTGCTCCCTCAATCTTTATTACAAAAAGAAGCTGATCACGTAGAAGGATTTGCACCAGAATGTGCTGTTGTAACAAAAGGTGGATTAGATGATTTAGATGAAAACTTAATTATTCGTCCAACATCTGAAACATTATTTTGTGAACATTATGCAAAAATTGTAAATTCTTACCGTGATTTACCAAAACTATATAATCAATGGTGTTCCGTTGTACGTTGGGAAAAGACAACAAGACCATTTTTACGTGGTTCTGAATTCTTATGGCAAGAAGGTCATACAATTCATGCTACTGAAGAAGAAGCAAGAAAAGAAACTTTACAAATGTTAGAAGTTTATCGAAGTACAGCACAAGATCTACTTGCAATTCCAATGGTCACTGGTCGTAAAACTGAAAGTGAAAAATTTGCAGGGGCTGAAGAAACTTATACAATGGAAGCTTTAATGCATGATGGAAAAGCTTTACAATCAGGAACATCACATTACTTTGGACAAGGTTTTGCGAAAGCTTTTGATGTTAAATTCTTAAATAAAGATAATAAACAAGAATATGTTTATCAAACTTCTTGGGGAGCATCAACACGTTTACTTGGAGCAATCATTATGGTTCACGGAGATGATAATGGACTTGTTTTACCACCAAGAGTGGCACCAATTCAAGTGATGATCATTCCAGTTATGCAACATAAAGAAGGCGTTTTAGATAAGGCTTATGAAATTGAAAAACAATTAAAAGCAGCTGGACTTCGTGTTAAAGTGGATGCTAGTGATAAAACACCAGGTTATAAATTTGCAGATGCTGAAATGAGAGGAATTCCAGTAAGACTTGAAATTGGACCTAAAGATATTGAAAAAGGACAATGTGTCTTAGCTAAAAGATTAGATGGTACAAAAGAAACATATGCTTTAAATGAAGAATTACCAAATACAATTCATCAATTATTAGATCAAATTCATGATGAAATGTATGCAAAAGCATTGAAATTTAGAGATGAAAACATTAGAACTGCGAAAACATATGATGAATTTAAAGAAATCTTAAATACTAAAGCAGGATACATTCGTATGATGTGGTGTGAAGATGATGCTTGTGAAGCTAAAATCAAAGAAGAAACAGGTGCTACATCAAGATGTATCAAAGAAGATGAAGAACCATTTGGAGATGTTTGTCCAATTTGTGGTAAACCAGCTAAAAAAGTTGTTTACTTTGCAAAAGCTTATTAATTTGTATAAAGGAGTAATCGTTAAGATTGCTCTTTTTTATTTTATCAAGCTTTTTATAGAGAAAATTTACATAAATGTGTATAATGGACTCATAAGAATCATTTGAGTAGATAGGTAGAAGTAATGAATAAAGAAGAAGTTGTTCAATTAAATAAATTAAAAAGAAAAACAGGCCTATTTTTTATTATAGTGATGGGTGTCATGTTGATTTGTTTTATTTTTTTAATTCAATTTGAAGTAAATAAAGAAAAAATAAGTGCAAGTTATACTGCGGAAGATACTGTTCGAAAAATAGAAACACAACTTGGAAGATATTTAGAAAATTCTGAAATGTTTAAAAATATTATATCTTCAAAACATACAATCAGTGATGAACAGTTTAATCAGCTTGCAAGTTATATGAAAAAAAATAAAAATGTTATTGAAGCATATGAATTAGCACCTAATGGGATTATTGAAAAGGCCTATCCATTAAAAGGAAATGAAAAAGTGATAGGTATGAATACGTTGGAACTTCCTGAACGTCAAAAAGAAGCGAATATTGCTAGAAAAAGTGGAGAATATACAATTGCTGGTCCATATGAATTAAAACAAGGTGGTACAGGGGCTTTATTGTTTGACCCTATTTATATAAATGATGGAAATGAAAAGAAATTTTGGGGATTTTCTATTCTTGTTTTAAATTGGGATGCTTTTTTAGAAGAATTAGAAGTAGATAAATTAGAAGATGCCACTTATCATTTTAAAGTTTGGAAAGAGGGCAACAAAGGAAAACATGTGACAATTATGTCATGTGGTCATAGTTCTTTAAATCATACATTAAGTGTTGCTTGTGAAGTACCTAATGATACATGGTATTTTGAAATTGTTCCTTTTCAAGGTTGGATACCAATGTCTTATGAGATATTTGGAAGTATTGTAAGTGTTTTGGTAGCTATTTTGTTATCAATGGGTTATTGGCAAATTATTTTAAGACGTGAAAAAGAAGCTGTTTATGCAAAACAAATTGAAAAAGTGGCTACTGAAGCACAACATGCCAATCAGGCAAAGACAAGATTTTTATTTAATATGTCTCATGATATTCGTACACCAATGAATGCAATTATTGGCTATACACAATTATTAGAAAATAATTTAGATAATAAAAAACAGGCATTGGATTATATTTCAAAACTTAAATCATCAAGTACGATTTTACTTTCTTTGATTAATTATATTCTTGAAATGACACAAATAGAAAGTGGTAAATTAGATTTAAAAAAGGAAATAGGAGATTTAGATGATTTAGTTAAAAATATAAATGTTGTAGTTGAACCGCTAATTAAAGAGAAAAAATTGCATTATTCCTATCATTTGGAGATTAAGCATCATCATATTATTTGTGATAAAACTAAATTAAGAGAGATTGTTTTAAATATTCTTTCTAATGCGATTAAATATACACCGGAAGGTGGAAATGTTGAATTATTGATCCAAGAAATTTCATTTGAAAATAATAAAGTAAAATATCATTTTATAATTATAGATAATGGAATAGGAATGAAAGAAGATTTTTTACCACATATTTTTGAAGAATTTGCTAGAGAAAAAACAAGTACAGAAAGTAAAGTACCTGGAGTAGGATTAGGACTTCCTATTGTTAAATCTCTTATAGATATGATGAATGGAACAATTCAAGTAGAAAGTAAGTTAAATAAAGGAACAAAGTTTACTGTAGAACTTTTGTTTTTAACTTCTTTACAAGTTGAAAATGTCAATGAAAGAAATACATCAACACTTGATTTTTCAGGAAAACATATTCTTCTTGTAGAAGATAATGAATTAAATGCGGAAATTGGAATAGAACTTTTAAATACTTTTAAAGTAATTATAGATTTAGCTAAAAATGGAGAAGAATGTATAAAAATATTAGAAAAGATGCCAGAAGGATATTATGATCTTATTTTAATGGATATCCAAATGCCAATTATGGATGGTTATGAAGCAACAAAAATAATTAGAAGTTTTAATAATAAAAATGCTCAAATTCCAATTATTGCGATGACAGCAAATGCTTTTGAAGAAGATAGAAAACATGCTTTACAACTTGGAATGAATGAACATCTTGCTAAACCAGTTGATATAGAAAAATTAAAAGATGTACTTACAAAATATTTTAATCATGAAAAGAGGGAGAAATGATGAAAAAATAAACCATATTTTAAATAAATATGGATGCATTTTTATAGGTTTTATCCTGGTTTTTTCATTATTTTCAATTCCTGTACGAGCAAATGAAGGAAAAATACGTGTAGGGTGGTAGGAAGATTCTTATCATATTACAGGGAAAAAAGGGAAGCGTAGTGGTTATGGATATGAATATGAACAAGCTGTTGCAGGAACGGGTTTAGGAATGCCGATTGTAAAAAACTCGTTGATGTGATGGGTGGTACGATCGATGTAGAAAGTGAATTAGGAAAGGGAAGTAAGTTTACAGTTGTTTTAAAACATCACCTTGCTGATGAAAAATATTACGCGCAAGTAAATGAAGATTTGTCTTTGTTGAATGCAAATAAAAATATTCGGGGGAAACATATTTTACTTGCTGAGGATAATGATTTGAATGCTGAAATTACGATTACTCTTTTAGAAGATATAGGATTAATAGTTGAGCGTGTTGAAGATGGGATTCAATGTGTGGCTAAAATGGAACAAATGCCTGCTAAAAGCTATGATTTGATTTTAATGGATATTCAAATGCCTCATATGGATGGTTATAAGGCAACACAAACTATTCGTCAATTGTCAAATAAAGACAAAACCACGATTCCTATCACCGCTTTAACAGCTAATGCCTTTGAGGAAGATAGAAAAAAGGCGGTTGCTCAAGGGATGAATGGACATATATCAAAACCAATAGATGTTGATAAGATAGAAAAAGTTCTTCTTTCAATTCTTAAATAACACAATATAAAAGAAGTATATATTCGATATATATTTCTTTTTTTATTGACAATAAATATAAAATATCCTATAGTTGATGTGTCAACTATAGGAGGAAATATGAATTTATCACGCTTAATTTCTATTCTTCATAATCAAAAAAATAGTTATATGAATGTCCAACTTAAAGAGTTTGGTTTATCTCATGGACAAGCGATTACTTTAAAAATTATTTATGAAGAAAATAATATCAAACAAGAAGATTTAAATAAAAGATTACAAATTGATAAAAGCGCAGTTACGAGAATTTTAAAAACATTAGAAGATAAGGGATTTATTATTAAAAAAACTTCAAAAGAAGATAAAAGAAATCATGTTTTGTCTTTAACTTCTAAGGGAAAAGAATTATATCCTAAAATTAAAGATGTTATTAAAGAGACAACAGAGATGATGATTAAAGATATTGATCAAAATGAGCTTATTCTTTTAGAAGAACTTTTATTAAAAATGAAAATGAATTTGGAGGATACGTATGAAAAATGATGATAAGATGGGGACTAAAAATATATTACCTTTATTAGTAGAATTTTCAATTCCAGCTATTATCGGAATGCTTGTTAATGCAATTTATAATATCGTTGATCGTATGTTTATTGGAAATGCTCCAGAATTGGGGGCAATTGGTTTAGCAGGAATTAGTATTTGTTATCCTGTAACTCTTGTTTTAATGGCCATTTCTTTAATGATTGGAATGGGTGGAGCCACTCGTTTTTCAATAGCATTAGGTCAAGGTAAAAAGGAAGAAGCTGGAAAGTATATGGGAAATGGTCTAACTTTAACAATTATTTTAGGCCTAGTCTTTATGATTTTAGGAAATGTTTTTTTAGCACCAATGTTACGTTTATTAGGTGCTTCAAAAACTGTTTTGCCTTATGCTGAAAATTATTTAAGTATTATTTTATATGGTGCTGTTTTTCAATGTATTGCAATGGCAGGAAATAATTTTTCTAGAGCTCAAGGAAATCCTAAAAATGCCATGATTTCACAATTGATCGGAGCAGGGTTTAATATTTTATTTGACTATATTTTAATTTGTATTTTCCATATGGGAATGCAAGGAGCTGCTTTTGCAACGATTGGTGGACAGTTTTTAAGTGCTTTATGGCAACTTGCATTTTTATTTGGAAAAAGAACGATTATTCCTTTAAATGCAACTTTATTGAAATTACAGTTGAATATTTCAAAACAAATTATTCAAACAGGAATACCTGCATTTTTAATGCAAATATCGAATAGTGTTTTAAATATTATTTTGAATGCGTCTCTTGTTAAATATGGTGGAGATTTAGCGTTAAGTGCTATTGGTATTGTTACAAGCATTCAAACACTTATTTTGATGCCAATTACTGGTTTGATGCAAGGTCAACAACCATTGATTTCATATAATTATGGTGCTTTAAAAATGGAGCGTGTTAAAGAAACATTAAAATATGCAATTATAGGTGCTACAATGATTGCTTTGATTGGTTTTATCGCAGTACAATTTTTTACAAAAAGTATTGTCTATATGTTTAATGATGAAGCAGATGTTGTAAAATTATGTAGCCATGCTTTACATATTTGGTTTATGTGTTTACCGCTTATTGGTGCACAAGTAATGTGTGCAAACTATTTTCAAGCGATTGGTAAGATAAAAATATCAAGTGTTTTAAATTTATTGAGACAAATTATTATTTTAATTCCTTGTATCATAATTTTTTCATCGATTATAGGTTTAGATGGTATTTTTATAGCTGTCCCTGTTGCGGATCTATCAGCGTTTATTATTACTGTTTTATTATTAAAAAATGCCTTAAAAAAAGAAGCCTGAGCTTCTTTTTAATTATATCTTTTTACAACGAATCGATTCAATAACAGGTTGATTTTCTTTTTTTACAGTTCCATTATTATCTTCTACTTTTACATCTTTACAAATTTGATCAACAATGTCCATGCCTTCATAAACATAACCAAAAACAGCATATTGACCATCCAAATAAGTAGAATCACTTTGAACAATAAAGAATTGTGAAGAAGCACTATCATTATCTTGACTTCTTGCCATAGAAAGAGCTCCACGTGTATGACTTAAAGGATTTTTTACCCCATTATCTGAAAATTCTCCCTTAATTGTTTCTTTACTTCCACCAGTGCCATCTCCTTTAGGATCTCCACCTTGAATCATGAAACCATCAATAATACGATGAAAAGTTAAACCATCATAAAACTTTTCTTTACTTAACTTTACAAAGTTTGTTACTGTAATTGGTGCTGTATCAGCATCAATTTCAGCATAAATTGTTCCATAATCTTTAACTTTAATTTCAACTTGATAATTTCCTGATAAAGTTTTTGTTTTTTTAGTTGCTTTTTCTGTTGTTGTTTTAGAAGAACATCCAGCAATGGAAACAACAGTCATTAAAACTAAAAGTACTTTTAGCATTTTTTTCATTCATTTCACCTCTTTCAATATTATAACAAATATGAATTATGAAAAAAAGATACTCAATAAGACTTGATTGTGCTAAAATACATGAAAGAGGTTTTAAAGATGAGAGAAAAAAGAATTGTATTAGTAAATGATGTAACAGGATTATCAAGATGTTCAGTAGCCTGTCAATTGCCAATTATTTCAGCTATGGGAATTGAAACAGCTTTTGTACCAACAGCAATTTTATCTATCAATACATATCATAAAGATTTCTTTTTTGATGACTATACATCAAAGATGAATGATTATATTGAAACATATAAGAAAATGAATATTGATTTTGATGGAATATGCAGTGGCTTTTTAGGATCTGCGAAACAAATAGAAATAGTAAAAGAATTTTTTAAAGATTTTAAAACAAAAAAAAACTTTATTTTAGTAGATCCAGTCATGGGTGATCATGGAAAACTTTATCCGACTTATACGCAAGAAATGCAAGAAAAAATGAGAGAACTCATGCCTTATGCGACAATTGTTACACCTAATTTAACAGAATTGTGTGCTTTGATTGATGAAGCTTATCATGAAACAAGCAATGAGCAAGAACTTAAGCGCATGTGTGAAAAATTAAGTCAAATGGGTCCAAAAATGATTGTAGTAACGGGTATTTCTATTGGTCATCAAATTTTAAATTTTGTTTATGATCATGGAAAAGTTGAAAAAATCTATGTGAAACGTATTGGAGAAGATCGTAGTGGTACAGGAGATGTTATTTCTGCAGTAATTGCAGGAAGCTATTTGAAAGAGCAAAATTTTTTAGAAGCTGTTAAAAAATCAACAGATTTTGCTTCTAAATGCATTCAACATTCTGTAGACATTGATGCTCATCCACATATGGGATTATGTTTTGAACCATTATTAAAAGAATTGGAGGATTAAGATGATATTATATACATTATATAAAAATAGTTATATTGATATTGCACATTTAGAAAGTACTAAAGGGATTACATGTTATGTTAATTCGACAAATCGTTGTACATGTTCATGTACATTTTGTTTAAGACAAACAAAGGAAATGATTGAAAATAATTCCTTATGGTTAAAAGAAGAACCAACGGTTGATGAAATTATTCAAGAATTTGAAAAATATAATTTAAATGATTTCAAAGAAGTTGTTTTTTGTGGTTTTGGTGAACCACTTATAAGACATGATGATTTAATGAAAGTTGCTAAGTATTTAAAAGAAAGAAGACCTGATCTACCTACAAGAGTGAATACCAATGGGTTATCTTCTTTATATAATAAAAGAGATATTACGCCTGAATTTAAAGGATTGTTAGATACTGTTTCTATTAGTTTAAATACAAGTAATAAAGAAGATTATTTAAAACTTACAAGAAGCCAATATGGAATTGATTCATTTGATGAATTATTAGATTTTGCTAAAAAATGTAAAGCCTATGTGCCTCATGTTGTTTTAACGATTGTTGATACAACAATTCCTGAAAAAGATGTAGAAATTTGTAAACAGATTGCTCAAAATATTGGGGTAACTTTAAGAATAAGACCATTTGAAGATTAGTGAGGAAAGAAAAAATGATGCAATTATCTCGTGAAGAAAGATTACTTCATATAGGAAAAATGACCAATGTAAGAGATTTAGGTGGTTATGAAACACAAGAAGGATATTACACAAAATCACATAAATATGTTAGAAGTACATGTCCAAGTGGGATCAGTGATGATTTAAAAGAACAATTTTATCAATATGGTATTCGCACTGTCATTGATTTAAGAAGTGATTATGAATTAGTTCATCAACCACATAGTTTAAAAGGGTATAAAGATATAGAGTATTATCATATTAATTTACTACAAAATGAAAATATGTCAGTATTACCAAATAATATTAAAGACTATCAAGATTTAAGTGGTTTTTATATTTTTATGATCGAAGCGAATAAAAAACAATTTAAAAAAGTATTTAATATCTTTTTAAATCATCCTTATGACTGTACATTATTTAATTGTTCTGCAGGTAAAGATCGTACAGGTGTTATTGCATGTATGTTATTAGATCTAGCGGGATGTCATGAATACGATATTGTTAAAGATTATTCAGAATCTTATGAAAATAATATGGCAATGATCAAACAATTGGAAGAAATGATACCAAGTGAAGATGAAAAATTTTTAGGTTCTGATCCAAGAGTGATGATGAAATTTATTGCGTATTTAAGAGAAAATTATGGTAGTACTAAAGGATATTTATTAAATATTGGTTTTAGTGATGAAGAAATTGAAGAAATTAAAGAAAATTTCATAATTTAAAAGAAAAAAGGCCTCCTATTGTCATATATAAACATAGGAGGTTTTTTTATGAAGGCATTAACGTTTAAAGAAAAACAAGATGTTTTAGAAGATCTATTTAAAAAGTATCACCGTGCTGTTTTACAACTTAAATGTTTAGAAGAAAGGAATTTTTATCCAACGATTCAATTTGATACTGTTAAAGAAAAGAAGACGTATTATCAAGATAAAGGAAGTCAATTGAATGATCAATTGGTGTTAAAAGAAGAATTAGAGAAAGTTATTGCAACATTTGAATTTATTTTAGATTGTTTATCGATGGAGAGTAAAGTTATTATTGAAAAAGAATTTATAGAGAGAGTTGGTAAAGATTGGTGGATTGATTATTATTCTCGAAGTACATACTATCGTCTTAAAACAAGGGCCATGGAAGAAACTTTGTTCTATTTTAGTTGTTTATAAAAATCATAAAGTTTAAATATAAAGCAAAGAATAACCAAAGAATATAAGGAATATTTAGATAAAAACTTTTTGGATTAATTTTTTTAAAAATGATCAACATATAA
>UMES01054566.1_pt1 | contig 35520 bp, 20 predicted proteins | sample 1964791 | NCBI WGS metagenome assembly UMES01 (sample SAMEA4836024, study PRJEB28245) | human gut metagenome | biome: gut microbiome; material: fecal sample | place: Denmark | collected 2008
TTTTATCTTCTCTTTATTTGCTCTTACTTTTCTTCTGCAACCTGATATGCCTGTGTCACATTTTTCGTGATCGCTTCCGCTTTCCGGTCAGCCGCCACAACCACATGACTCAATGCAAGTAATGCCAAAACGTTCGGAATAACCATCAGCGCGTTGAAGAAATCTGCCAGAGCCCATACTAAATTTACCTTTAACATAGAACCAATGACAATACAAATCACAACGATGAAGGAATAAACCTTTGCCGCGCCCTCGCCGAACAGATATTTCGCATTCGTCAGGCCAAAGAAATGCCATCCCAGAATCGTCGAAAATGCGAAGAACAGCAGGCAGATCGCAATAAAAATAGAACCAAAGTTTCCAAAACTCTGCATGAATGCCGCCTGTGTCAGCGCTGTACCATCCTTGCCGGAGCTCATCGCATCCGTTGTCAGGACTGCAAATACGGTCAGATTTAAAATAACAAATGTATCAATAAAGACACTGATCATCGCACAAAGCCCCTGATGATGCGGGCTTTCTGCTTTCGCACGTGCGTGAGCATGCGGTGTGGAACCCATACCTGCCTCATTGGAGAAAAGTCCTCTCGCTACACCAAAACGGATTGCTTCGCGGACGGTGATACCAGCACCAGCACCCATTACCGCTTTCGGATCAAACGCGCCCTTGATGATCATCATAAATGCCGTCGGCACGTGATTGATATGAAGACCAATCAGAATCAGGCTTCCTACAATGTAAACGCCTGCCATAACTGGCACAACTTTCTCTACCACAGCTGCCAGACGTTTGGTTCCACCAATGAAAATGAATCCTGCCAGTACTGCCAGCACAAGGCCGATCGTGATCGGCGGAATATTGATTCCATATACCTGAAATACCTCTGTAAACGCAGCACCGATCGAGTTGGACTGTACCATATTGCCCATAAACCCAAGTGCTAAAATAATAAAGATAGCAAACAGAGTGGATAATACCTTTCCAAAATTACCTTTAAATGCCGCCTTGATGTAGTAGACAGGTCCGCCTGTTACCTCACCATTTACCTCTGTCTTGTAGTTCTGTGCCAGAACCGCCTCGGAGTAGATGGTCGCCATTCCGAAGAACGCGCTCAGCCACATCCAGAAGATTGCACCCGGACCGCCACCAAACAGCGCTGTCGCCGCACCTGCCAGGTTACCAGTACCAACCTGTGCTGCGATCGCCGTCATGATCGACTGAAACGGGCTCATTTCCCCTTTTTCATGTTTTTCTCCGTTCAGGCTGAAATGTCCAAACACATGCTTGCAGCCCTCGCCAAATTTTCTTACCTGGATGAATTTGAGACGAATCGTGTAATAGATGCCCGTTCCACACAGCAGAATCAGCAGAAGAAAACTCCACAGAAAATCATTGCCTTTGTTTACCAGTGTCAAAATCGTGTCCATTTTTTATCCTCCTCTATGTTTTCGTTACGATTCCGGCTCTTTTATAAATCCGGGATCGAGTAATAAAATAAGAGCTGATACAAATCAGCTCTCCAAAGAGTAGAACATATGCATACAATAGAACTCATCCCCTGGTTCCATTGTGATTGGTTGTATGCCCTGTCCTTTTGCCTGAGAGATCAACGAATACCATGGACGTGCATCCGTCTTACACCTTCGGCGCTCCTTCTTGGAGACTCTCCAGAGTGTCCCTGCCTGACTGACCTTCGATCACTCGTCAGGACGGTTCAGTAAACAGGAACGAACTTATGTGAGGTATGCTATCACATTTCTTCTGCTTTTTCAACTGATTTTTATAAATTATACGAAAATCCTCAAAATATTACGGTTCGCGACACGTTTTCCCCCTTTTCATTAAACTGCTCATACTTTTCCCCAATCAAAAGAGAATCCATCTGCGGGTATGCACCATCTTTTAAAATATACGATGGAATTTCCCCTTCTGGCTGCCATCCCGGCTTTTTCCCTCCCCATTCTTCCCGGTTTTGAGCTGCCTCTGCCTCCGTCACTTTCCTCCATGCCGATTCTGCTGCCTGACCACGCTTTCCCTGCTTTGTCAGAGGAATCACTTTAAAATGATATACACCCGCAGTCTGCATCAACGGTACAAAATCGTACTGTTCAGCACTCGTCCGATGCGGATGTCCGACACGCTTCGCATCCCGGTAAAGCATCACCAAATATGCCGAAGCCCCCGGCGCTTTCTTCCACCTGCCAATTCCTCTTTCCGCCCAGCCTGCTGCATCCACCGTTCCTATTATCTCTCCGGCATCCTGTAATTCGATCGTCAAAAGCAACGTAGTGCCATTATCTTTCCGAACTGCCTTGCTGCATACCGCGCCAAGCCCTGAAAACTGGATGTCCTCCTGGCGAAGGACGGAAAAAGAATCATCTGCGTCGGATTCCAGTTCTATTTCGTATAGAATTTCCGGAGCAGGTTCTTCTGCATGGATTTCTTCTATCTTTCGTTCTTCTAAAGAAACTTCTTTGGTACCTATATTTTCAGAGTCGGCTTGTATGCTCCCTTTATATTGTTCATTTTCTTTTTTTCCCACCTCTGCCCCATCCATCGCCGGTCCGCTTGCCGGATCACCGGAGATTCGTTCCACACCAGTGACGCTATATGCCCTGTCCCGGCTTTCTGCCTCCAAAACAGGCATTCCCATTTCATCAAACTCTTCTGCTGCCAGCCGAATCCTGACCTGATTGATGGATGCCGCGGCAGCGGGAAAACATCCCGCAGCCGTCTGGCTCAGTACGGCTGCTCCGAAGAGCAGCCCTTTCGCCATCTGATTCATAAAATTCCTCCTCTCCCACTTTATGTGCTCTCGAAATCTTTCTGTGCTTGATTTTGTGAAATGTTTTTTGTTAGCCGCAAAAGCAAGTGCAGAAAAGACTCCGAGAGTACATCTTTCTTCTGTTCATTTTCTCTTATTTTTTTACTCCTCCTTGCCCTTATCATTCCTCTCCATATTCTTTTTTATATTTTCCTCCTTTCTTCGCCGCTCTGCGAGCGCCAGTCCTGTCCCAACGCTCATACATATCAGTCCAATCACCAGTTTCCACTTCCAAATCAGTGAAATCACTTCATTCAGACGTTCTTTTTCGTCCTCAATCTGATAAGCGCCTTCCACTCCCCAGGTGGCTGATTCTCCATATCCCATCTTCGGAAGCGGCTTCATCTGTCTGCCGTCGAGAACAATTTTCCCATCTCCACAGATCGACTCTGGCATGTGAACTGTTAAATAGCCCTCTTTCAGCTCTTCTATCACTTTCTTTGGATGTTCCGGCTGACCGTGTCCCGGTCGCCCCGGATTCTCCGGCTTCAAGCAGTCATACATCCGCACAACCGTCACCGTTCCGCCCTCTGAAACCGTAAATGAAACTGGTTCGGCTTTTTCGTAGCCCTCCGGCGCTTCCAGCTCTTCCAGAATATAGCGGCAGCCCTCCTTTAAAATGCCCTGTATACATTTCTCCTTTTCTTCAGAAATCCATTCCAATATTACCTTTCCAGTCTCATCAGAAATCCTCAGGAGGGCACCTTTTACAAATTCGCTATCTCCTTTCTGCTCCCTCCATTTCCGCTTCTCCACCTGCACTTCCGTCGGTCTGTCATACATCTTCACCTGATCGACTCGACCGTCCAGTGATACCGTAAATGTCACTTTTTCTGCTTTCCAGTACCCATCTGGCGCTATTTTTTCTACCAGCACATAGTTTTTTCCAGCGTTTAACTTTCCTTTTATCACATGGGCGCCCCGATCAGATACCCACGAATCAACCAAGGTTCCGCCTTCCTTCTCCTCCCAGAGTTCCATCCGCGCCCCCGGCAGTTCCTTTTCTCCCGTCACACTGTATTTTGTGATTTCCACGTGCGTCGGCTTGTCCTGCATGGAAATCCGCTCGACCGTTCCATCCTCGGAAACAGTAAACGGAATCTCTTCCGCATACGCAAATCCATCCGGCGCTCCCGTCTCGCGCATTATATAACTCTTTCCCGGTGTCAACGTTCCAATTATCTCATGAGGATGATCCGCAGAAATCCATGATTCGATTACATTTCCAGACTGATCCAGAATCTCTATCTGAGCACCCGGAAGCTCCGTTCCGCCCAGATCTGTCTTTGAAAAGACCAGCTTTGTCGGGGAATCTATCATTCCAATTCCGTCTATCTGTGCATCATTCCCCAGAGAAAAAATCATCTGATTCGACTCCGCCTCTTCCGTTTTTCCACCGTCCAGTTCCAGCAGTTCAACCAGGCGGTATCTATTCCCACGTTTGAGCACTTCGCGCACCGACCGATCATTCTGATGAAATTCCCAGAGCACTGTATTTCCCTGCCGGGAGGTCCGTCCCGTGCTTCCTGTACTCTTCCACTCGATCGGCAGTCCATCCGGAGTCTGTGCCGGAACTTGTGCCCGAACCTCATAGTTTGTGCCCCACGGCATTCCTGTCAAAACAACCGATTCGCCACAAGAAAGCGTCAGGCTTCCTCCACTTCGCAGCGTTCCCGATTTAGAACCTGTGTACGAAATCAAGCCTGGAAGCTCTTTTCCCTCCGCATTCTTTAAGTATAACGTATATGTTATATCTACATGCCTTAACAACGCCGCAGCAGTTCCCGTCACCCGCCCGGCGATAGCAATTGCGCCCGGAGATAGAATTGGATGGAAGGATTCATAGCTTTTGCCCGTTTTTCCCCATATCGTTGCCGTTACCGTCATACCAGAATGATTTTCCTGTCCGTTTTCATTTATATGCTCTCCAACCAGAACAGCCACCCGCAAAATGCCTCCTGATCCGGCTGCCACATTCTCTATATTCCAATACCAGGATTCACCTATTTGTTCCGCTCCGCCCATCGAAGCCGCTGTCATTAGTTCACACCCAGCTGGAATTTCCAGTCCAATCTTCATATTTTCTTTTTTATTTGACTGGTTCCGATATGTAATTTCATATACAATTACACTTCCCGGCAGCACCGCTGCTCCGTCTTTTCCAATCGTGGAAACGGCGCGGATGCCACAAGGGTCGCTGTATTCCGGATTTCGTATTTCATGGATATATCCCAGGCCATCTCTGTTTTCCGGGATCCAGCTTTCCACTTCCCTGCCATCTGTCTCTTTCTGATGATATTCTTCCAGACGATACCTCGTTCCTTTTAATGTTCGAAGCGTCAGCGGATAATGTCCGTTCTCATCCCAATTCAGACGGAATGTATTTTTTCCTATCGTCCGGCGGCTGCCGTCACTGAACTCAATGATCTCCCGCAGTTCGAAACGATGTCCTTCCGCCACCCCCTCTTTTTCACATTTTTCTCGTTCCAGATAAGGCACAGAAGCTTCCATCAGTGAAGAAAGTACAAATTCTTCCCCACTGTCCAAATCCCACAGAGTTCTCACCAGACGAAGCGCTTTTCTTCCCTGCACCTGCAGAGACGTTATGCTGTCAAATAAACCGTCTGCTGTCTCTGTCTCCAGCGCATTTACACCATCTCTGGCTGCGTTAATCCCCCTGCCTGTATCTGACACCGTGAAAATCATCGGTTTCTGCACAGTGTATCCATCCGGCGCTTCCAGTTCTTTCAGAAGATACGTGTGCCCGGCAATCAGCTTTCCTTCTATCACGTGTGTTTTCCCATCGCAGATCCAGGTTTCCAATGCCTCACCCGCTTCAGTGTACACACCATCCAAAAATCCCGCTTCATACACTGCCAGCTTTGCTCCTGACACAAAGAGACCCGTATCGAAATCCAGCTTGGAAATTTTGATTTTCGTTGTTTCATTCGGCACCGTCAGATTATACGTTAGCACCTCGCATTCCTTCTGATCTTCCATCAGCACCTCGTACACGCGCGGAATAAGTTGATATCCATCCGGCGGCATCATCTCACGGACTTCGTAATGGTACGGAATCCAGCTTCCATTCTCCCCTATCGTTCCGATTGGCAGCAATGGGCTTTCCGCCTGACCGCTCTCGTCTGTCTCCATCTGAACCTTTTCTCCCGTCTCTCTGTTTTTCACTTCAAACACCGCACCTGCCAGTTTTTCCTCTGGCTTTCTCTCATCCACCTTTTCAACCCGAACCCGTCCCTGTTTCAACGTATTAACTGCTTCGATTGTCTCCCCCGAAGCAGCCGCCACCGTAAATTTCTTAGGTTCCATGAGGCGATAACCTGCCGGTGCCGAAAGTTCCACCAGATAATACACTCCATAGGCAATCGGAGAAATCCGATGCGGCTTCCAGTCCCCTGCCTTCCAGCCTGCCGGAATCTCCTGTTTTTCTGCTTCTTCCTCTGTAAATTTTCCATCCGATCCAGAAATCCAGCGTTCCACTAAATATTCTTTTTCCTGCATCAGGCTTCCATCCTGTGCCGCCCGGAAAACAGCAAGTTCTGCGCCTGCCAGATAAATTGCCTCTTCGGATGCCTCTCCTGAGCTTCCCAGCTTGGAAATATAGACAGACTTTGCCCTATTTTCCAGCCCGTAAAGCTGAATTTCAGCAGTTTCTTCGACAATCACCGGCTTCGGTGCTGCTTTCTGATAGCCGCTTGGTGTTTTCGTCTCCACCAGAACGTAATAGCCTTTCTTTCTGTTCGAAGCCAAATCATTTTTCGTCGGATTCAGCGGTAAATAATCAATTCGGTGAATCCCATCGGAGGTATCATAACTGACCAGAGTTCCCTCCGCCTGGTAATTCCATCGGAAATCATAGCTATAGCCTGCTTTTCCATCTAGCTGCAGATTTTTCGTCACCTGAACAAGCACCTGCGAACCATTTCCCAGATTCCAGAGCTGACGCACTGATTCGCCCTGTTCTGTCGCCGTTTCTTCCTGTTTTTCAGCGGTATATCCACACCATGTAACCGCGTTAAACCTTGTATGATATTCTGCATACAGCTTCTGATAGCGGGCTGCAAAGCTGTCGCTTCCTTGGCTGTAGGCTTTCGCATCTTCGGTCTTCCAGCTCGTCACCCGTTTTTCCCGGTCATAGCGCGGTGTTCCATCCGCTTCCATGACAATTCCATTTTCATCTGTCACTGCCTCATACAGGGTCAGCTCCGCCGCATATGCATTCGGCAGACATTCTTTTTTTCCATCCTTCTCCTCATATTTGAAAAAGGCAGTTTTTATATGATCTTCCTGCATCGTGATGAGCTGCAGCTTAGAAGTTTCCCGGATTTCCACCTCCATTTGATTTGTCAGATATCCCGGAGGCGTCTCTATCTCCCCGAGAATATAATCGCCTGCCGGAATCCCCTCCCATGCCATTGGCGTCTTTCCGACGGTCCATTTGGCAGTCACTGTCTTTTTCTGGTTTCTCTCATCCAGTACCGTCCAGTTCGCCGGAAGTTCCCCTTTCTTTTCCAGATAATACCCGGACGGATGTGCTTCCAAATCATCACTCGCAATTCTTTTTGCTGGATAGAGCGCTAACACGGCTCCTTCCACACTTGAAAACGTATAACCTCCTTTTCCTTCCTCCCAGGTCTTAGAATCCGATTCGTTCAAAATGCGATCATAGTCCCGGACTGGCTGCTGATATTGTTCTGGCGCGTCGATCTTTTCAATCTGCACCGTGATCGGGCGGTTAGTAAGGCGCAGCTCCTGTACTTCACAGGTTTCCTCTACCGTAAGACCTGTCGGCATCCGTTTCGCATAGCCGGATGGGGCACGCGTCTCCTCTAAAATATACACTCCCACCGGAACGCGTTTTAAAACGTCCACCTGCCCATCTCTGATCCGTGTATGGAACGGATCGTTTGGCATTTCATCCCCGGTTATCCAGCTGTTTTCCATCAGATACGCCTCACCCTGACGATGGTACAGTGGTCGGTCATCTTCCCGTTTTTCCGGATCATTTCCAATATCATAGAGCGCTGCTTTCAACTGCAGATCCCATGCATTGGCATTGTAAGCTCTGAGAAGATCGCTGTATCGGTAACGCACATAATCGCCATCCCGATCATAAACGGGATATCCTTTGATATAGGTCTGATCGGAACGCTGGTAATAAACCGGCAGCCCATTTTCATTCAAAACCGGATTGACATGGGGCTGCAGCAGACCTCCGTCATATGTCCCGATCGTGTATTCCTGTTCCGTATCAGCATACATCGTTGCTACGCGGCCAGTCTTTATCTTATCCCTGGCAATCACATTTCCATAGCGATCCTTCGATACCCGGACCACCCACACCAATGTTTTGCCGGTTTTCTCCTCCGTCACATATGCCATTCCCGTGTACGGTTCTACCTCGCTGTCCCGGCTTCCGTCTGATGCCAGATGATAGAATTTTGTCCCGGACGGAACGTATTCAAACCGCCTTTCTTTCCGACTGTACGCCAGTTTTTCATAGCTGGGGCTTACAATTTCCAGAAATGGAACACCGTCTTTCATCGCATAGATCGGTTCGCCGTCTTTTGGACGCACCAGTTCGCCCTTTTCGTTATAGGCATACCGCACGCCCCGGAGTGTCGTAAATACCTCCAGAGCCCCGAGATCGTAATATAAAATGTCTGTATCTTCGCGTTCAACCCGCTTGAGAATCCATCTGCCTTTTCCCTGGTCGTTGAACCGGTCATCCTGCGTATATCGTGTATAATTGTTATTTTCTCCTTCGCTATCTTCCCCCTCTTGATCTTTATCCCTCACATACAGAAGTCGGTTTCCCGCATAACCTTTCTGCACATACATCCGGATCACATTTCCAAACGAATCGCGCACCACATTGACACCGGCATACGCCCGATCCTCACTGTCCCCGTTCTTCTTTACCTCGATCGCATCATACAGGCACATCGATGCACCTGGAAGATAGCGGTTGAGTGCGTGCGCCGTATCTGGAACCCGATGCCAGATCGCCTTTCCAGTAAAAACCTGATCCTCATAAATCAGGTCAATCCACTCCCCGGCTTCCTGTTTTGCCCTCAGACTATCCAGCCAGCCCTTTGACCACCCATATCCAAGGAACGTTCCCGACGCATTGTACGCCAGTTCCAGATTTTCAAGACCATAACGGTTCGAAAGCTCGGTCAAAGTTCCCTCTCGCCGATCGCTCAACTCAAACAAAATCTCCTTTTCCTCCTGTTTTACTTTCGCGATTTCCAGCCGGATCGGCGTATTTCCTACATAAATCCGCGCCACATCCCCCCGGTCCTGCGGCTTATTGCCATTTGGCTTCGTTCCATCCGGATTCTGGACTGCTTCTCCGTTGCTGCTTATCCGGGTTACCATTTCTCTATACACGGCAGCTGCCACCCGCTGACCGCGCTCTCCGTCCCGATAATACGTCACTTCATCCGAATACACTTCCACCGCTATCGGTTTCGTTCTCACGTATCCTTCCGGTACAGATAATTCACACAACACATAGGCTCCTGCTCCCAGCGGCTGCGGCGTGATCAGATATCCTGTATTCTGGTTGGACGGCAGAGTTTCCCCCAAACCACCAAAATCCTGCAGCGTCGAATAAACCCGGAATGTGCCCGTCCGCGTCCCAAAGGCATCCTGCATCACCACCTGATCGGTTTCACTGCAAATCGGAGTTCCTGCCGGGATTATGCCTGTATATTTTCCTGTATAAGGTGCTTTCCAGGGGTATTTTGACGGAATTAGCGTTTTCAAATCAACCGGCGCGATTTTCTTTGCCCCCATTGCCTCCAAAAATTCCCGGCTGGCTGTCACCTGTGTATCTTTTTCATAAAACTGCACCTCCCCCTCGCTGTACTTCGACGTGTCCCGGCTGGCGGCATAAATAGCGAACACCGCATCATCATGCAGAATATTCTCTCCCGTCTCCGAATCTAGTTTTTCAATCCGAAGCTTTGCAGCATAAAACGTATTCCGGTATTTTCCATCCGCGTAGCCGGTAAATCCCAACGCATCATAGGCAGACTCCGCCGCCGGTTCTGTCACACTGTAAGGCACCAATCCCTGAAAATACCGCCCGTCAAACCCGGTCAGCGCCCCGGTGATTGTCCTGACATGATCTTTCAGATAAAATCCCGCCGGATTGTTATCATCCGTCTTCTCTCCATACGGATATTCCACTGAATCTGCCCACCCTGCCTGCTCTGAGACCGAACCATAGCGGTAATAGCTTTCTACCTTCTCGTTGCTCCGGTACCGGCTATTTGCATTTTCAGACCGATAAATGTCCTTGTACGGCGCCATTTCCCTCTGAGCGGGCGAAAATCCGCTGTAGTCATAGCTTCCGCCTGGATAGGAGATCGTTCCCTGCCGTTTATCCGCATCCAGACCATACTTATAAATCTCATAATTTCCATCCTGTCCATGTGCGCGGATCACATATTTCCTCAAATCCGCCTGATTTGTATCTCCCCACTCTTCATTCATCCGGATCTGATAGTTCGCCGCCAGCGTTTCCGGCAATGCCGAGGCGTCATATTGATAATCCGCTGACTTTTTTTCCGGAGATACGAGGTTTCCACCTGCCTCATAAACCGACGGGACTTCTATTTCTTTCGGCTGGTCGATCCGATAATGCTGGTTTTTGAAATCTTCCAGTGCTCCAGAATACGGCTGCTGCTCGACTGCCACATAGGTTCCGTAAGGAAGGTATTTCGAAACGCCGTAATAATAACCTTCCTCGGATTTTTTTAATTTTTCTGCTGACAACGTTGTTTTGTCCCGATCGGAACCTCCATTTTCCGCGCTGTCCCACTCAATCGCGTATAAATCGTCCAAATCATAGGAGAAAAACGGCTTCAAATATTCCTCTGCTTTTAAAATTGCCTGATATAATGCTTCATCATAGATATAATCCGGATAGCTTTCCTGTCCGCCCGATGCTTGAATGTTCTGCTTCTTTACCTCATTCTTCAAATACCAGTCAATCGCAAACTGACGGACAGCATCCGACCGTTTTGCATTTTCTATGGCTGCTTCCGACGTACGGCTCTGGTTCTGTATCGCCGCATTGTTATGATGCGCCGGATCTTTTATTTCTCCGCCACCGGTTCCAAAAATGCCCGTACGGATCCACGCAAACGGCTTAAAGGATGTATCTGCTGCATCTGCCCGCTGCCATTTATCCCGGTTCGCCACCGCCATCGCATCAAAAAATTTCTCATACTGATAGCCGGAAACTTCCCGTACCGATCCCGCTCCATCTTCCTTGGTCCGCATAACCGTCTCAAGAAGTCTTGTATATCCCTGATTGACCTCTTTCGAATCCGCGATCTGCCCGTCTTTTCCATATTCGTACAGACGTTCCTTTGCCGTCACTGCGCTGCCCCAGACATTGTTATTGACGGAACCAGCCGTCTGGGAATCTTTTTTATGAATTACCTGCGTGAAAATTTTCTGAACCGGAGCAAAGGATTCTCTAAGCAGTGGAAAATTCTTTTTTACCTCCGGCAACGAGACAACTTCCCCATCCCGGTTCATCCACACGATTTCGCCATCCGTATTTCGGTACAGACGTTCCAGATTGGATTTCAAATAGAGCTTAAAACGGAAATTTGGCAGTGCCGAAGCGACATTTTCCTTCCCTCCCTCTTTTTCCGTAAACAGATCGGTATGTCCACTTTCCGCATAAGTGTTATGTGCATAGGTGCCCTCCGGTGTCGTCGCTATATTTTTGACGATTTTTATCTTCTGGCGGATCACTCGCTCCAGTACACCCAGCGGTTCTTTCCTTGTCCCGGCATCCTGATAGGTGGTCTCCTGCCCAGGGTACGCCAGTGCCACCGGGACCACATAGGAATCATCGCCTGTCAAGCCAGAACCTCCAGAATCGACATATGCCTTTGCCCGCGCCTGTTTTATCCACGTGTAATAGCTGGAACTGTTCATCTGGTGGCCGGCAAAGAAACCATTTCCCAGCATTGCGGCTTCTTCCTCGTTCAGTGTAACCTTCTTCTCTTTCAATACCGCCTTAAATCCCAGCTCTTCCAGCACGCCTGCATTTGTTTTTTTCACGCCAAAACTGTCGGTAAAATTCGCGTTGACCCGCAGTATGTATCTCCCATCTGCATTCCGGGCTGCTGCCTGATGAACCCATTTTGTCTCCGTTATCTCCCGCTGCTGTGTTTCTGTCTTTTCCCGGTAAACAACTACCTGGATCGGCTGCCCATCCGCATCATACGGAATTTCCCCGGTTTTGTAATAGACATTTACCTCATTTTCCTCTGGAACAATCGTACCATCTCCCTCAATCACAGCATCTGTCTGCAAAAGTGCCGACGCCATCACCTGATTTCCAGCAGTTGTTTCCCTGTAATCGGTATACGTTCCAAATGCGTCCCGCTCGCGATTATTTGAATATGGTATATACACATAACGCGGACACATTTCCATATTATCCGGCAGCCACTCTGCCCGGTGAAAAATCAAGCTGTCTTTCTCCGGATCACTTCCCAGTACCATAAAATTTTCCGGTATTCCTAAAATTCCTGCATATACCGTAAATTCAAACGAATCCGAATACTCATGCACCGCGTCCAGACCGCCATAGCTGATATATGGATGGGTATGATAAAAATCCAGAATGGAAGTGATCGCGTCTCCCACTGTCATTGAGATTCCATCTTTTGTTTTCGGCACCGCAATCGTCTGAACCGGAGAACCATACACTGTTTTTTCTGCCTTTTCTCCCGGCGTCACACCGCTGACGCCGTACACGTCCCGCTCTCCTTCCCGGACACCCCGGTCAAATACGCCGGTATAGATACTGGAATATGCATTTCCTCCTGCTCCCGGTATTCTCGGCGTTGTTTTCATATGTCTGCGGAGTACCCGCTCAGCTTTCCCTTTCAGATAACAAAAGTCATCCACATCAAATGTCTTTACCAGCTTGTCCGCATTTTCTTCCTCTGTCATTCCCGTTTCTGCCTGCAAAAGAACTGCTTCCACTGTCTCCGGCACAAGTTCCTGCACCCGGACCTGGCGCATCCACCCCGCCGCATAATCAATCGGAACCTTTTTACTCATCGGCGTGCCATCCGCATTGTACTTTGGATACTGATAGTCGTTCTCTGCCGCTGCCAGTTCCCCGGTATAAACTTTTTCATACTCACCTGTCCCGGCTTCCACCGAAACCGTACCTTTTCCCTCATCTTTTCGATAAAAGCTCACGCCCTCCGGCAGCCCTGACACCACAATCTCATAAACTCCATCTTTCGTGTTCTTCGACTCTGCCGAAAAGAAAATTTCATTCGTATCAGCGCCGCCATCGCCTGCCTGCTCTTCCCCGTACATCTGCATGGAAATATGGGCATATCCTTCTCCCGGTTCCAGGGCCGCTGCCTCCAGATCCTGTCCCAGGTTTGTAACTGCGTGAAGTTTATTTCCAATCGAAAGTTCAAAGCCCTCGGATCGGCTTAATTCCTTGACATAATATTCCCCCATCAGAAGCGGGCGTCCAATCCAGGCATTTCCATTCTTTGACGTATTGTTATAATAAATCCGCTCCCAGGCTTTATCTGCCGTATAATCATCGATCGCCGCATCTTGTGTATACAGATTTCCCGGCGCTTTCTTTCGCCATCCATCCGCTGCATCCGCAATTGTCCCCTTCGAATAATCATAGGTTCGCCCCGGCGCCTCTGTACATGCCAGAAACGAGGCATCGCCATTTTTGTCTGTCGTCGCCACCGCCACCAGATGATTGGCCCGGTAAACTACCCCTGTTTTCCCGTCCGGATGCAGCAGATCTTCTGCTGCAAACAAGCCATACACTGCACCTTCCAGCGTTGCATCCCCCTGTGAGTCCCCAAGCGCATTGTAAGACTCATTTTCGCCCTTTTTCAGATCCAGATCCTTTTTATTGATATGTACCTCGCCCTCTGTCCGGTGATCGTAGATCCTCCAGGCATCTTTCTCGCCGTCTGCCCCATTGCAATGGCTGAAATTGCCAGCACTTCCCGGCTCTATCGCTGAACCCACACTCGCGGAAACAAGCGCCGATTCATAGGCTGGGAAAAATAGAGACTCTGCTGCCGCACCCGCCAGTGTTTCCGTTCTTTGTGACAACTGCGGATTTTGATACAACGAAGAAGGTGAATGCCAGCTTGTATAAAAACCTGCCTCGGTTGTCAATAAATCTGAGCCGGTTGCCATATATCGCCGAATACTTGCACGTTCCGCTTTTTCTGCTTCTTCTAAATCATCATCCGCTTCATCAATAAACACAAAACCTTTCTGGACGCGATTTACCAGACGCTCCGAAATAGAGACTTTCATCTCCGAGGCAGTTGCTTCCTTCTTCTCCTGTGTCAATTTTCTGCCTTTTTCATTTATGTCCTGTTTGTTTTCACTTGTCTTACTCCTATTTCTCCCCGCTTTGCTTCCTGTATCTTGCGGTTTTTCTCCTATCTCCGCCTCCGACGGTGTCCCTTTCCCCAGAAGCGCTGCATCCAATGCCGTAAACAGAACCACCCTCTGCGGCAAAACACGCATTTTTAACGGCCCTGGAAATGCAGGACTCTCCCCCAGAAAAGCCGCTAAATTTTCCCGGATCGTCCAGCCAGACGCACTTCGACGATCCCAGCCATTTTTTTCAGAAATTCCTGCCTTCGCCTCACTTTCTCCATTCTGATTTCCGGAAGCCTCTCCGATGCCCTGACTCCTTCTCACACTCTTCGTTCCCAGCACCACATCACGCGAATATCCGCCTCCAAAGGCTGCATTTGCCCCATGCTCAGATGCATCGGTTGTGATAATCTCAATTGGCAGGTCATCTGCATGTTCATCATGCAGAATATATCCATCCCGCGCTTTAAATTCTTTCCAGGTATAACTGTACTTCATGGAAATGAACTTCTCATACGTCTGCCCACAGTCCTCCTGGCAGCCAGACTTTGCATACGAAGTTTCCCCGTCTGCCCCTGTCATCGGTCCCGCATCGGGTGTTTCTCCCTCGGAGCCGCCGTCTGACGCGATACCTTCTATCTCCCCTGCATCGACCTCCTCCATTATCCAGTGGAAATGGACGCCCTCAAAGTCTCCGCCCGCCTTTCTTTCACATTCCTCTTCGCACAAAAGCCAGCTATTTGCCAGGCGGATATTTTCTGCCTGCGCCGCCTCAATCTCATCCTCATTGATGACTTCTCCCTCTTCGTCCTCCTCTTCCTCTGGAACAGGTACAAAGACCGGCGCCGGATGACCGTCACAGAATGTCTTATCATAGTGATAACCGTGTTCCACTGTCTGGGAGGCGTAGCCATCGCCATCTGTTACCGCCGAACCCACTTGTCTGAAACCATCCCAGAGAACCGGCTCATCCTGATAATGACTGGCATATGGTTCTCCGCCCTCATACAATTCGGCAGCTCCGTCCCGCTCAGTATTTACCCTGTTCTTATCGTCAAAGCGCTCAAAGAAGCCAAACCGCGCCCCTTCCAGCGCTTTCCCTGTCTCATGATCGTATTTATACATCTGTAGATTATAGGTGGAAGTAAAATCCTCTTCATGCCTAAATACCTCAAACTGAATGCCTCCCTGCTCCGGTACCGGGGTTGGATCGCCCGCCAATGCAGCAAAATAATTGACCGGAACCATTCCGAGCTCCATCCATGCCATCCGCTGATGAATCCACGGATCACTTTTGGCAGGCGTTCCGCCTCCGTGTGTCCCCGAACAGGTCACACACTCCCAGATTTGAAGCGACTGGTCAATCGCCTCCTCCGCCGAAGCATATCCCCCGCCGCCCGAAGCGTATGGGGTTCCTTCCACCCGGAAACGAATCAGGGCTTTCGACGGTTTTGGATTTGGATTTTTAAATACAATCTGCGAGTCGGTTTTTGTATACGTCCATCCATCGGTCGGAACCGGGCTGAATGAAACACCGTCATTGTTTGAAAATTCAAGCGGTACAGAACGGATAAAATCCCAATCCGAGCCATCCGGCGCAAACGACAGCGTCAGAGTCGCCGCATCTACCTGTTTTGCCGTTCCCAGCGAGGTGCTGGAAGCTATCACATTTGGAATCTTTCCGCCGCCGACACCGGTATTTTCCTTTCCGCTGCCTCCGCCAGACAGCATTCCTCCCATTTGCATGTACGCCTCACTATTTGACACAGCTGCCTCCAGCCACGGATATTTTGCCCGCACAGCTGGAACATATAGGATTGTTTTCAGATCTTCCTCGGACACCATCTTGATAATTTCCGGTTTTCCCTGTGCTTTTGCTGCCACATTGATCGCCCGGATAAATGTATTTGCCTTTTCATCCCCCAGTGCGGCTCTGAGCGAGAGCATCGCCCAAAATACATATTTCTGTTCCTGACTGCTCAGCGGAACGGATGCCTGGGAGGGACGGTGCGCTTCATAGAGATCCCCTTTTTCTGCAATTCCCCAGATCGCATAACCGCCCTTATCGATACAATAAAGCTTGTGTCCCAGCAGCGTATCGCCATGGGCTGTCGTCAGTGCTGTCTGCTGACCGATCGCAGGTGCTGCTTTCGCCGGAAAAGCCGGAAATCCTGGCAAAAAAGCCATTCCTCCCAATATAATTGCCAGTACAAACGCCATCCCCCGTTTCACATTCTCTCTGTACCGATACTCCCCCATAAACTTCCTCCTCGTTTTTAATGCCCCGCGCCCCTTAACACCGGCAGTCCCTCGTTTTCTTTATTTCTCAGTTCCCCAAACTGATTTCAGCAGCGAGATAATCCCCTTTTCATACTCCTGTCTTGATATTTCCTGTCGTCCCCACTGTTCTTCTATCTGCCCCATCGGTGCCTGTATTTTCTCCCAGGCAGCCTCGGAAATCGTCCCTTCTCCCCGCATACTCAAGGTCAGCGCCAGCACATTGGCAAGACTGTCTGGATCCGCTTCATACTCCTTTCTTCTCTGCTCCCGCTCCTTATTCTCATAGCGGTAAAACTCCGTCTCAAAGTCAACCGGGTACGTTTTCGCATTTGAAAATAGCGGCAGACTGGAGGTCGGATCCGTCGCATACCACTGTGTGCCGATCCGCACCAGGCACGCATCATGGAGATATTCCGGCGTGTAGGTCACACACTCCAGCCCTACGATCCGGCATAGGAACTGAAATTCTTCCGCGAAATCCCGGCAGACGCCAACGCCTCCTTCCAAAACCGGGAAATCCTTTGCTTCTTCCGGTGAACCGTAATGATTCTGGTTAAAGCCTCCCTCTCCGTTTGCAATCCGGTTATGCACATACAGAAGACGCGTTTTTTCATCCGAATGAAGCCAGTCAAAGCTATTGACAAATTTCTGCAGTTCCTCGAGCGAAGCCCAGCTATAATTTGCTTTCGGTTCCCCTTTCGTATTCCACCCTGGATTTGCTTCCCCCGGATAACGGACTGCCTCTTTCAGGTAATATTCCGGATCGGTGATCTCTGGGTGCTGCTCTGAAAAAATACTTCCATTTCCATAAAAACTCATCTCTCCATTCTGCCACTCCCATATCAGGCTTTCTGTGTCCTTCCATTCACCGCCATGCGTCCCCTGATTGCCCGCATAAGCGCTGAAACCTCCGGCTGCGATCATGGCTGCTGCCAGTACGGCTGTACATCCCGATTTATTGGTTGTTTTCTTATCCTGTTTCATTTTTTATACCCCCATTTTTCATTCTTTTTGTCTCATTCCACTTCATTTTTATGGAAAAAATCCCTCCTTTTTCCTGTTTACCTCTGTTTTCTTCTTTCCTCCTCTCTCAGCTTCTCGTCTGTACTATTCCGTCCAGCACCCAGGCACCATCCGCATTGACTAAATTTCCATCGGGCGTGTGCGTATTTCGATACAAACGTCCCCTCATTCCATCAGATTTTTCCTGAAAATAGTAACAATGAAACACTCCATCGCTTCCCGGCAGCCAGTTCCAGCCAGTCAGCATACGCCCCTGTGTTCCATCTATTTCCTTCCAGAGATAATATGTGTTTCCATCCACATCCGTATACCAGCCGTTCACCATCCTGCCATCTGCATCAAATCGGAACCAGTCAAACGTACTCTGCCCCTTTGCCGGATCGGCATATGGATTGTGGACAGCCGCCCATTCAGAAGCATAGCTTCTACCGCCCGCTTCAAACTGCCAGCTTCCATCTGCATTCTTCCGCCAGTTTCCAGCTACTACATATTCCGGTATGACTGCCGCATCCGCATTCTGCCCGGGGCCTGCCTGTCCTTCTGTCAGATTTCCAATACCCGCTCCTGTCAAATCACTGAACCCCGATGCCGGTCCGGTTGCATTCGCTGCACTGCTTCCTGCCGCTGCCCCCTTTCCAGAAGAAGAGCCTCCACCCAAGCCGCCGCCCGAATGAGAACCTCCGCCCGAATGGGAACCTCCGCTGTATGTCTGATCGACCGCCTCATACTGAATTGTGACTGCCGCCCGGTCCGTGAAGCCACCATCCTCGGTTTTCACGGTCACATATGCCGTATGGCTGCCTGATTTTAAGTATTGACGGTCAAGCTCCTGTATCCAGGAAGCCGTCGTATTGACCGTCACGGTTCCATCCGATGATACATACAGCGAATCATCACTTGCCTGATATGTCACTTTCTGGTTAAACGCCTGCGCCGGAAATACCGACGCTGCCAGCTTTTTCGCACCGGTTCCCGTCCATGCCTCCACCGGACGATAACCCGCCCCCGTCCGTGTGCGTTTGATCTCGTATTGCAGCGTTTTCGGTATAAGTCTGATGCCTTCCACACAAATCTTCGATTCGTCCACTGTCCGGAAATCCACCTGTACTCTGCACGATGCCGTCTGCCGGTTTCCAAGCATATCATCGCCGATCACTGTCACCTTCGTCGTGCGGCTGCCGGAAGCTGTCTGTATTTCATATGGTGTATTCACATGTCTGCCCTGATCTGCCGCGATCAGATCCCGGATCCATTTTGCATCCTTTTTCGCCTGCACACCGGCAGACTTGTCCTCGCCGTCCACCGAAATCAGTGCTGCGTCACCGACAGTCCACGATATATCTTTCCGGTCAAAATAATCGGGTGTAAAAGACGCACTCAAGACCTGCGGTGCCGTAACCCGGATCATTTCATCTGGATGTTTCCGATTTCCGTTTAATGTCCGCACCACCTCAAATTTCAACTGATCCTGATTTAGTGCCGCACCTTCATTGGCTACATAGGTCTGATCCTTGATCTGGAACGTAACCTCAATCCGCGCATTTCCCCGGCACGGCTTCCCATCAAAGCTCGCCGCCGGTTTCGTCTCTGCCGTCAGCACCGCTACGCCGCCGTTCTGATACCCTGCTCCGTATATGTCGCTTCCGATCGCATACTGGTATCCGCGGTCTGCCTGCTCTTTTTCCAGCTTCCGTACTATATCAGTGATAAACGAACTATTTAAATTTACCTGAACCGACGCGCTCTTTTTCGTATAACCATTTTCCTCATCGTCATTTGGAAGTAACGTAATCAAATCTGAATCATCGATACTCCAGCGCACCGATGCATCCGCCACATCATTATTCCGATCCACAATCGCCTGCACCGTCACCGGCTGCACCTGTGTTCCCGCCTGCAGATTTCCATGGATGTACGTCGCAATTAATTTTCCATTTCCATCCATCACGCGTGTGACTTTCGTCGGATGTTTCCGGTTTCCGGTCCGCTCCTGCACCACCTGGAATTTCGTCACGCCCGGCGTCAGCCCGACCGAAACTGCCACCTTTTTATAAACCGCCGACACCTGCGTATTTTCCTCCGGCATCGTAAAACAATACTCGCCGCCGTTTACATAAGTAGTATCTTTCCGGCTCTTCCCACGCGTATACGTCGGAACTCCCTCCATCTGAAAGCGTGCTTTTTCCGCCTGCTTTGCCGAGGTGCTGACCGTCACCGTCTTTCCCGGTGCCACCGCACCGCGGTGTTTTTTATCGAGTGTCCGGTAATACGCGCCATTTCCCCGCGCTTCCAGCACTGCCACATCGTAATAATTCGTTCCATTGGAGACGGTATCGACCTGCGGAATCGTAATCAGATAACCACGGACCGGGCATCCCGCATCATTTGGTGCAAAATGGTCAAGATCATACCCGACCGACTCCGCATCCATCTCCCCGCCCAGCTCTTCATCCACAATCGAGAGAATCCCCTGTTCCAGTTCTTCATAAAAATATCGCTCGTCCACATCCCGCGTGACACCGCCGGATACCAGCGTGAAGAAATTGTCCTTCGCGTGGGAATATCCGATGTGCGCCGCGTATGTATACTGGTTATCATCTGAAATGCCGCTTCCACAGACATTGTTTGCGATTTTCGCTTCCGTATCCGCAAACAGGTACGCGATGTCATCCCCATATTTAAAATAATTAGCTGGTGCGCGGTATCCGATGAAGGTTCCTCTGTGTCCGGCAACCCCGGTTCCCGACTGACCGATCATTCCCTCAAACCGCCCCACTTTCAAGTCTCCGCTGATTCGTTCTCCAACGAGTCCTCCGACATTCTGGCTGCCAGAACCGCCGATCGTGCCATTTACATAGGTATTGTAGAGAGCCGCCCCATTCTGAAGCCCCACAATTCCGCCGACAGTCGCATCCGTTCCCTGAATCCGCGAGGTACTGTTATCCCCGGTGCGGACCTGGCAGTCAATGATACGAGAATCATCCGCCGCTTCCCCGGCGATTCCGCCCGCAAGCGCCTGCGCTCCGGCTGCACGTCCCGTCGTTCGGACGGTTACCTGTGCCATTCCGTTTTCCACCGTGCTGCCTTCCATGTGCCCGATCATTCCACCGACCGCTCCGGTTCCTTCCACATCGCCTTTTACCTGACAATTAAAAATCTTGGAATTCTTCGCATTTCCTGCCAAAATTCCCACCTTACGCACTCCCTTGACCGGCTTTCCTGGTTCCAGAGTCAGATTTCGGATCTCCGCCCCATCCAGCGCACCAAAAAATCCAACATTCGGCGAACTGCCTCCTGCAAACCGGAAATTTGAAATCTTATAACCGTTTCCATCCAGATTTGCCATAAACGGGTGCGTCACCTCCCCTGAAAATTCCGAATCATCCCGGTAATAACCGATCGGATTCCAGTCCATTCCTCCCAGATCGATGTTCGCCGTCAGCTCAAACCATGCGCCCCGGTAATCCCCTACGATCTCTTCTTCCACCTCGCCGTGATCCGGCTGCATGCCAAATGCCGCCAAAAAGCTAAGTCCCATCAGCTGATGTTTCGTGCGTACCTGATACGGTTTTTGTTTCGTTCCAAGTCCATGTGTTCCATCCAGAAAGCTCAAATCCGCCACATCCCAGTTTTCCCAGAGATTTCCGAGGCTGGCGCTGACGATAACGCGCGGCATGATTAATTGTGAAGGAGTTGCCTCTATGACTTTGGAAGAACGTAATTCTGAGGGAGTTGCCCTCACATCCGCATTCATAAGCTCACTGGACGATGCAGCCAGTTTCTGCCATTCTTTCTGCCTTTTTATGGCATCGTCTGTGTCATCCAACTTTTCCTTTCTTTCCGAAACAATCCCCAAATCCCAATCCTCAAACACAAACCCGCTCGCCGCAAACGCCGGCAGCGTCGCCGACAAAAGCATCGTCGTCATCACCGCAAATGGAATCACTTTTTTCATCTTCTTTTTCCCCATACACGTTCCCCTCTTTCCCCAAACATTAGATTGATTTCCCCTTGTCCAATCTTTTCTCCTAATCAAACTGCCAAACAGCTTCACTCCCGCTTTCCAAGCTCAACAAGTATTCTTTTTTACATCTGTGACAGTGCAAATGCCGGACGTACTCCATATGTCTCACTGTCCGTCCTCACCGGACGCAGACAGCCATTTACCAGATCAACGCCATAAATCTGCTGATTATAAATGAATTTCCCGTTTTCATCCTGCAAATAAAAAGGCGTCCGCAGATAATATCCCTGTGAATAGGCACTGACCTGACTTTGTGGGTTATCATCCCCGGAATCAAACCGCCATAGATATTCCCGGTACGCAAGTGCCTCTTCCAATGACAGGCAGAAAAGCTGGTCGTTCATAAGCTGAAAACCAATATCATGACGCGCCAGTTCCCGCCCGGACGTTTGCGAAAATGCACCAGCCGCCGTGCTTCCCATGTACGCGGTCTGGATTCCCGTATGGATCGGTTCCAGACAGAAGCTGCTGTTCTGACTGTTTTTCTGCAGCCATGCGCGCACCTGCGAAGTTTTATAATTATTGTCTTTGCCAAACGAGAAAATCTTCATCTTTTTTCCCGGTGCCGTGTCCACATCCGCCCGGATCACGCGGTCACAGAGAAACAGCGCTGCTTTCCGGTGTTCATTCTGCCAGTCATGGTAATCGTCGTCGATACAGGTAAATGACAAAATCTCTCCGCCCACCTCGCGCAGTTGGACATCGCCCTCCTTCCAGATCACTTTTTCGGGCATTTCACTTTCACTCCAATCCACGCTTCCACAGCGGTCACAGATTTGATCCCCGTTTTCATCCAGGTGCCCCAGCGCCGGAAGGCGCTCTATCTTTTCTTTCTGACATCGTCCGCAGACATACACTGCCCGCCCATTCTTTAAGCAATCATTTTCCTCCCACTCCCATTGGCTCCACTGATGCGTACAAGTACGGTCATCCCATTTTCTCCGCACCCGGATGCGCGTGATGATATATTCCTTTCCATCCACCGAAAAGGAATCCTCTTCCACCTCAGAATAAACCGCGTCGTATTCCACCCCGATTGTTTTTGCCGATGGTGTAAAATCCTGACCAATCAGATAAAATTCATGCCACGCTGCATCCCCGATCGCAGATACCAGATTCCGGATCCTGGCATCATTTTCCGACTGATTTTGAACGGTCAGACCGGAATCGCTGCCCGATACCGCCGCATCCTCGCGCCCAAATATGGCACACTCTGCCTCCCATGCCCTCTGTTTCCATCGTTCCAGGCGTTTCCGAAGCGCTAGCATGGCGGCATCCTCCTCTGCTCCCATTTCTGGGACCTTGCCGCCTCTTTCATATTTGATATAAATTTTTTCAGTTCCTGTTCCATACAGTTCAAATATTTGCGGTGACTGTACCGCTGATTTCCAGATATGCCCGTCGCTCCCTATGATTTGCTCTGGGAAAGATACATTCAGGGAAGTTCCTTCCAAAACTTTGCCCGTTTGCGTATGAAATATAAGATGATTTGCATTCTCAGCATCTATAAATGAGACGCTGTAGCCGACTATGACAGCTGTTTCTGCCTGTTTCACTGCATTTTCAGCTGCCAGCGCCATTCTACCGGATGAAAATATCAATATCAGTGATATTCCCAAAATGGTACCATTCCGGCAGCGACGCCCTTTATGAGCCCCCATGTTTATTTTTAACAACTCAAACCTCCCCCCTCAAACCTTTTTCACATCTCTTTTCTTATCCTCTTTCGCAAGTTATATAAGTTCTAATTTATATCAAATTTCTATTCTCTATTTTCATTCTTCTAATTCAAAACACATCCTCACTCTGAGTTAAACAACGGTTCTTTCCGTCTATAAAAAGCTTTCATTTTACATTGCATATATCATATAATATATTGCACATTTTTTATAACGATACAGTTATCCGATTCTCCCAAATTTTCCTAAATCATCGAATTCTGTGCGAAACGCACCTCACAAATTACCAGAATAAAAAGATAAATTAGAACGAAACCACCTGCGACCGCAGTTCATTTCGATAAGATATATTGAGTCTAACACATCTATTCTCTAAATGCAAGAACTCTTTTGGAATTTTCACAACGAAAAACGCCCGCCCCAGAAAATAAAATTCATATTCCAAATTTCATTTTCCAGAGCAGGCACTTTCCCACTAACTCATATATAAATTCCTATTTATTTTATCTCAGCCACATTCTCCCAAGGGTATCCCACATCAATGCCGATGCATCGAGAACGACGACATATCATACGCCTTCAGGTTCTCATGTACTTCTCTTGCATCTGCCTCGGCGATGAGTTTGTCTCTCGACTTCTTCGCCTCCAGCTCGGCTTTGTGCTTGCTCGGTCCGCCGACACAGCCGCCGACGCACGCCATACCCTCGATGAAGTCCTCCGGCAGACGTCCCACTTTCAGAAGAAGAAGGGCTTTCTTACACTCAGCCGCACCGTTGCAGCGCGCTACCTTGATATCGGTATTCTCACCAGACTCCTTCAGACATTCTAATACCGCCGCTGTTACGCCGCCGCCGTTGCCGAAGCGTTTTCCAAATACACTGGCTTCCTGCATACTGTTCTCTTCCGGCTCCAGATTTACGTCTTTCGCCCGCATCATCGCACGGATCTCTCCGTAAGTCATCGCATAGTCCGCATTGCCCTGGATATTCAGATCCAGCGTCTCGCTCTTCTTCGCGATACACGGTCCGATAAAGACAGTGACAACCTCCGGATCCTGCGCCTTCAGCATACGGGAGACCGCACACATCGGGGAAACCGTCGTGGACATATTGTCAAGCAGCTGTGGGAAATGCTGTTTGATCATGTTGACAAATGCCGGACAGCAGGAGGTCGTCATCTTCTTGCCCTCTTTGTAAGCTTCCGCCCACTCTTCTGCCTCGGCTGCCGCGGTCATATCGCCGCCCAGACCAACCTCGATCATATCTGCAAATCCAATCTTCTTTAAAGCTGTTTTCCAACTTGCAAACGTGATGTCCGGTCCAAACTGGCCTTCGGTCGCCGGTGCCAGCATCGCTACGACCTTTTTGCCTGCGTTGATCAGGCGGATCACATCGACCATGAAGGTCTTGGAACCGATCGCACCGAACGGGCAGGAATGGATGCAGGCGCCACACTGGATACATTTTTTCTCATCGATCACACATACACCATACTCATCGTAGGTAATCGCATCCACTGGGCAGACCTTCTTACACGGGCGCTCCAGATGGGCAATCGCATTGTATGGGCATGCCTGGGAACACTTTCCGCACTCGCGGCATTTATCCGGGTCGATGTGCGCCTTGGTATTTCCCATGCTGATCGCTCCAAACGGACAGGAGTTCTGGCAGGCTTTACCCATACATTTACGGCAGTTATCGGTGACTGTGTAGGACGCAATCGGGCACTCCTCACAGGCTGCATTGATAACCTGTACGACGTTGTTTGTATTGCGGTCAGACGGACATTTACCTTCTGCCAGACGGATTCTCTGGCGGACAATCTCTCTCTCCTTGTATACACAGCAGCGGTACTGTGCCTGCGGACCAGGGCTGATTTTGTACGGAATATCGTCTCTTCCGTCCTCTAACTGATCATTCCAGGCAAGCTTTGCTACCTCATAAAGTATCTCATGTTTGATGCGCAGAATTGTCGCGTCATTCGTTACCATGTTTTATCCTCCTTATTAATAATACGTTACCGTAACTTTCTTTCCCATACCTTCGACTGCTTCTTTTAGCTGTTTGACCAGGTTCTGGCGGATTCCCAGATCAAACGCCAGCCCTGGATTCTGGTAGGCGCTGTTCGCCGCCGTTCCCACAAACATATGTAATTCCGTGCAGTCTTCTATCAAAATCTTCGCGATCATGGACGCACCATTTTTCTTGTCCAACTCGCTGAAAAACTCAGAACTTAAATCGCATTCGATCAGATAGCGTTTCAGAAGTTCGATCGCTTTCCGCAGCGTCAGGACTCCCTCCGTCACCAGATCGATGCCTTCCATAAAAGCGATCGGCGGAATATCCGGGTCGCTGTAATCCATTGATACCCGCAGCGGTCGTCCCAGCTCCCGCGACAGGATCGTCGCGCTGGTTCCGCCCGATACAATGTGCTTTGCCGACTCATCTTTCATAAAATCCGCCGTGATCGTCTCATCGTCGTTGCGGTCGAGCGGCGGTCCCGTCATCAGTTTGCCCGGTTTCCGGTCAATGATCCGAGCTACCACAACCGTCGTATCATCGCCCGGTTTTCCCTCGTAAATCTGGCTGCATTCCGCACAGAGTGCCGCCGCCATACGTGCCGACGAAAGAGAGGTCAGGCATTGTTCCGAAACAAACTCTGCCACCGACTCCCACGGCCAGCCAAATTTATATTTGCCGCTCTTTCCGACTCCCGCGTGCGTCACGCCGTCGCTGACAAGTACCAGCGCATCACCCTTCTGAACCTGGAACCGGCACTCGCTGATCTCCTTGTCCTTGACGAGACGCTTGTATTTCTGCAGCTCCACCACATGACCACAGCGCAAAAAAATGCATCGCGGGTTATCATATTCAACTAAATATACCTCGCCGTTGTTGAAAATCTGGAGAATCGAGAACGTCGCATACGCCACCTGTCTCGTCTGACAGATCGGAAGCGTCTGCACAATCGTCTCCACACATTCCTCCAGCGTGGCTCCATTTAAAAACATCGTACCCAGAATCTTTGCCGTCAGCGTCGAAAGAATATTCGCCTTGACGCCGCTTCCCATGCCATCCGCCAGAATGATAACGTCCGAATCTTCCGTTTTCAGGCACTCTACCGTATCGCCGCACAGGATCTCTGAATACTTATTCAGACTTTTAAACGTGACATCTACGGTTACTCCCATTTATCGGACCTCACTTTCGCTCTCATCGTCAATCAGGGAACAAAGCTTCATCAGGGTTGTCTTCGTCTCCGCCGTCGTCTCACCCAGGAGTCCGGCAATATTCTGTGCAACCATCATCTGTTTGTAAATGACATTCTGTGCCAGATCAATGGTCGCCTTTTTCTTGGCATATTCCTGTTTTGCCTGTTTTTCCTCGCGCGTCACATCAATGATCGTGGCAATGACAAAATTGCCGTCATCGATATACGCAATGTTTTGAAGCGTCACAAGATTCCGATCCGGATAGATCACCTTCCGGCTGTGGACGCTTGTGTGCGTCCGGAATACCTCGCGTACATCCTCGGCGTTGATAAAGTCCTCCAGCGGTTTTCCCTTGATCGCCTCCGGTTTGACGCCGAAATACATTTCTGCCGCCACCGAACACTCCCGGATCCGCATATCATCGTCGATGATCATGATCAGGTTCGGGGACGTATCCATCACCAGATGAGACAGCGACTGCGCCCGGTCATGCAGGTACGGAATACACATATCGACCTCCGCCTTTTTCTGGAAAACGGCGATCGCTTTCTCCCGGCAGGTCGGATAACCGCACGCACCACAGTTTAATTCCTGCTCTGGTGTCGTCTTGCCCGTCTTTTTCAAGATCTCCCGGATCTCTTCCTCGGTCGGAATCCGCTCCTTCTGAGAACGGTCCGCAAACGTCCGGTGAATCTCTACCTGACGCGCCGCCTCATGCATCAGGGACAAATCTGCCGGTTCCTTCGGAAGCATCGCTTCCAGATCCAGCTTAACTTTAAAACTCGACACCGAGGTCGCCGTGGACGGTCCATTGACACAGCCTCCATGACAGGCGTTCATCTCGATGAAACAGCCAGCCACCTCGCCGGTTTTCATCGCCTCACAGACATCCAGACAGTCCTTCACGCCGCTGACGTAGAACTTGCGGTACTTGTCCGGTTTCTTCTGGGTCGCCGTCACCGCCGTGAGCAGTCCGCCGCTGACCGGATAACGCAGGTTCGCGCCCGGTTCACGATCCTCGAACGGTTCTTCCTCACATGCTTCGATCTCGATCTGTTCCTCTGACAGCCACTGTTTTAAATCCTCAAATGTGAGGACTGCATCCGGCTTCACAACCCTGTTTTTCTCTTTTTCCGCGATACACGGTCCGATCACAACTACCTTCGCCGTCTCGCCGAACTCCGCGTGCAGCATGCGCGTATGGATCCCCGACGGAATCAGCACCGGTGCCAGATATTTGATGAGTTCCGGATAATGAATCTCAATCAGGTTCACGATACTCGGACAGGCAGTTGTGATGATATTTTTCATCTCGCCCTGCTCTAATAAACGGACATACTCTTCCGTCGCCAGCGCGGCGCCCTCCGCCGCATCACAAACATTCGTAAATCCCAGCTTTTTTAATGCTGACTTGACCTGCCCCCGCTTTTTATACGGCAGAACCCCCATATAGGAAGACGACAGCGATGCAATGACCGGTGCGCCGCTCTCAATCAGCTTTTTGACCTTGGAAAGTTCGCTCGGAACACGTTTTGCCGACTGCGGGCAGTTCAAAAGGCACTGCCCACAGAGAATACAGCGATTTGGCATGATATATGCATGACCATCCCGGATCATGATTGATTTCACTTCGCAGCCCCGCACACATTTATAACAATGCTTACACATCGTCGCCTTAAAATCAATAATCGGCATAGACTCTCCCTCTCTTTTTGCCGTTATATGTAAACGATTACGCGTTCAGGCGTCCCAGAATCTCCTTCTGGAAAAATTCTTCGGTTGTCTCCGGTTTTACGGAATACAGTTCTCCGTCTATCGTCACACAGACACCTTTACGGCAGTTGCCGCTGCAGAAATCTCCATTTAAATCTACCTCACTGTCCAGATGATTCTCTGAAACCAGCTTCTGCAGCTTCTGGATTACCTCACGGGATCCTTTCAGATGACAGGCACTTCCGATACAAATCGATACTCTCATATAATGACCTCCTCACTATCCGTTATAAAACAGACGCAGCCTTTCACCGGAGATTCCCGGTCAAAAAACTGCCTGTTCACATGCATCTTCCAGGGGAATTTACTAAAAATGCATCTTTCCCCATTCTTCTTCATTATCTCATATTGTGATATTATTATCAATCAAATTTCTTGCTGATTTTGTATTTTTTTTAGACCATAAGTGCCTGATTCCAAAACCTTTTCACTTTCTTTTCATCAGCTTATGACTCTCCCGGTGTTTTTTAGGAAAATAATCTTTTTATCGGCCACCTTGCACTGCTTTTCTATAATATTTCCATCTCCTCCATGTACGCCCGCAGCCTCTCCACATTCCCGTCCGCAAAACAGTAACCATCCATGCCGCAGCCCTTCGCGCTATCGATGTTATCCTGACGGTCATCGATGAAAAAGCATTCTTCCGCTTTGAGATGAAATTTTTCAAACAATCTCTCATAGATCGCCGGATTCGGCTTCGCCAGCTTCTCCTCCGCTGAGACAAGCGTGCCATCAAAATATTCAATGCCCGGAATCTCATACTCGAACACACGCAGGCGCACGGAACAATTCGAGCAGAGGTAGATGCCGCAGCCCTTTTCTTTCAGTTCCTTCACCAGCTCTCCCATCCCCGGCTTTGCCCAGATGTTGTACTCATGCCAGTGTTCCAGACTTTCCTTCGCCAGCCAGCGCAGATGTTCATTTGGCAGGCGTTTCTGCACCCGCTCCAGCGCCTGTGCATCCGTCAGCGTTCCCTCGTCTAAAAGCGACCACTCCTTCGAATCAAACAATTCGCGGCGCATCCACTCCACATCCTCCGGATTATCTGTGTACTCCCAGCACACCTTGACCGGATCATACTCCAGTAAAACCATTCCCATATCAAATACTATATTTCGAATCATACTTCTGCCTTTCTCTCATCCCGCAAATCTGCCGCCATTCCTGCGGCAGATGGAATTTTCAGTCCAAAAAATTCTCACCTGCAAGCAATCATAATCATTTATATTTTAACATAAATTTCTCATTTTTTTATTTCCATTTTCATAAATTAATGGTACAATAATAGAAAATTTTTCAGGAGGTACCGCTTATGAAAATGATTATCGCAATCATTGGCAGTGAGGACGCCGATGATTTAGTATATGAATTAAACCAGCACTCCTTCTTTGTCACCAAGCTTTCCACGATGGGCGGCTTTCTGAAAAAGAAAAGTACAACCCTGATGCTCGGTGTCGAAGATGAACGCGTCGAGGACGCCATCTCCATCATCAAAAAAATGTCCGGTGCCCGCGAGCAGCTTGTATACACGCCGCCGACCATGGCCGGAAACTGCTGCCCGACCGTTAATATGACCGTTCCGATGAACATGAAAGTCGGCGGAGCAACCGTATTTGTAATAAATGTAGAAGAATTTCAGAAATTCTAATTTTTTGATTTATATTACAAATTCGAATTACAAAAGGGGCTTTCGCTTGCGCGTTTGCCCCTTTTTGATTCCTTGTATAGAAAAAGAAAAACTCCCGGAGAAATCATCTCTGGGAGTTCCACGCTGCACTCAGGTTCTGCAGCTAATCATGCAGAAGAAGGGACTTGAACCCTCATGATGTTGCCATCACACGGACCTGAACCGTGCGCGTCTGCCAATTCCGCCACTTCTGCGTAATTTCTAGTGCGGGCAACAGGACTTGAACCTGCACACTCTCGTACCAGAACCTAAATCTGGCGCGTCTGCCAATTCCGCCATGCCCGCTTGCTTGTCTTTCTGACTCACAAGTGAGTTTATTATAACATAGGGTAGTTCAAAATGGAAGAGTTTTTTTTATTTTTTTGAATTTTTTCGAAAGTTCTTTTTTAAAAAATGTGCGGCAAATTCATCGATACTGAAAGTCCGTGTGATCTTTCGTGTGATCCTTGTACCGAAAAGTTTGTACCTATAACGGAATATTTTGTTCCGCTTGAAATCTTAAAAACACAAAAAAGCCTTGAAAACAAAGGAAAAACCAGTGTTTTCAAGGCTTTCTCTATCATGGAGACAACGGGATTCGAACCCGCGACCTTTGCGTTGCGAACGCAACGCTCTCCCAGCTGAGCTATGTCCCCGTCCAAACTGTTATCATTATAGCACAACTGGAATGAATTGCAAGTAGAGAATAAAAAAACGGAAACCCTTGTAAATCAAAGACTTCCGTTCTTTTCCAGCAGAGCTGCTGACGGGAATCGGACCCGTGACCTCCGCACTACCAATGCGACGCACTACCGACTGTGCTACAGCAGCATCTTTTTGTTTTCGGCTCATCTCTAAGCCTCGATTAGTTTATCATGATACAATCGTTTTGTCAACGGTTTTTTTGAATTTTTTTTATTTTTTTAAATTTCCCGTTTTTTTCATCGGATGCCTCCGTTTTCATTCGCAGACATCCGATTCTCATTTCCTATCTTTTCATATTTTTATATGATTCCAACGGGGAGGGGAGTAGCGGAATCGGTTGCCCGATACCTTTCACTTACCCTACATCATTCTCTGACGCACAATCTCATATGCCAGCACACCAGCTGCCACCGATGCGTTCAGGGAGTCGATATCTCCCTTCATCGGGATCGATGCGATGAAATCACATTTTTCCCGCACCAGACGGCTGACACCTTCGCCCTCATTGCCAATCACCAGACCGATCGGTCCTTTTAAGTCGAGGCGGTACATGCTCTCTCCGCCCATATCGGCGCAGACAAACCAGAGTCCTCTCTCTTTCAGCTCCTCGATCGTGGCTGAAATATTGGTTACCTTCGCCACCGGCGTATAATTCAGCGCTCCCGCCGAGGTCTTAGCAACCGTCGATGTCAGTCCCACTGCGCGGCGTTTCGGGATGATCACGCCATGTGCGCCTGCCAGATTGGCAGTACGGATGATCGCACCCAGATTGTGCGGATCCTCAATGCCATCCAGAATAAAGAGAAACGGCGGCTCGCCTTTCTCTTCTGCCAGCTTTAGCATATCTTCCACCTCTGCATAGCGGTATGCCGCTGCCTGTGCAATCACGCCCTGATGCTTGCCGGTCTCAGAAAGCTGGTCGAGCCTCTCCTTCGCCACATAGTGGATGATCGTATTCTGCTTTTTTGCCTCTCTCGTGATCGTCTTGACCGGTCCATCCTGGCAGCCATCCAGCACAAACAGCTTATCCACCGTCTTGCCCGAACGGAATGCCTCTAAAACGGCGTTTCTGCCTTCGATCATCGTCTCTTCAAATCTATTTTCCTGCTTATTTTCCTGTTCCATCTATCTTCCTCATCATGATTTATAACGATATTAATTCTCCCATCTGTTCCAGCCCTTTTCCCAGAAGTTCTGCCATCCTGTCAAACTGCTCGGTCAGATAGAGATAGCCCATCAGCGCCTCAAATCCGGTCGCCATCCGGTAATCCTTCATCGTCGCGTGCTTCGGCATCGTAAAAGATTTCGCATTGCGTCCGCGTCGGTATGCCGCCTTCTCCGCATCCGTCAGCTCTTCCTCCAGAAGCAGATAAAAACGTGCCTGTGCGTCCGCCTTGACCAGGTTCGCCGTCTTCTTGTGCATCTTGTTGACCTGCATATTGCCGCGGTTCATGACAAGGGTGCGGATCGCCAGCTCATAGACCGCATCGCCGATATACGCCAGCGCCAGCGGGGAATACTCTCCCGCCTCAACATGTTTTAAATGCAGCGCTTCCTTAAACGCATTTAAGCCCGTTTCCATTTGACGCCCTCTCTCGTATCTTCCAGAATAATTCCCATATCGAGAAGCTGTCCACGGATCTCATCTGCCAGTGCGAAATTCTTGTCTTTTCTCGCCTGCTGGCGTTTTGCGATCAAGTCTTCTACTTCGCTGTCCAGAATCTCTTCCTTCTTCTCCGTGATAATACCGAGCACATCGCAGAGTTTATCCATCGTCTCTTTGACATAGGAAACGTATGCCTTCGTCGATGCTTCCGAAATCGTGGAGTTGCTCAGGCGTACAATCTCAAAAATAGCTGAAATCGCATCTGCGGTGTTGAAATCATCGTCCATCGCCGTCTCGAACTTCTGAACCAACTCCTCGACTGCTGCCTGATTCTGCTTCTCCTCTGCCGTCATCTCGCCCTCTTTCGCTGCTTTCAGGCAGTCTGCCTGATGCTCTGCCGCAGTGCGGATGCGCTCTAAGCTGTTTTTCGAAGCTTCCATCAAATCCGCGCTGAAATTGAGCGGGCTGCGGTACTGGGCGCTCAGCATGAAGAGACGCAGAACCTGCAAATCGTATTTCTCACTGATCTCACGCACGGTAAAGAAGTTTCCAAGAGATTTGGACATCTTGCGGTTATCGATATTTAAGAATGCGTTGTGCATCCAGTAGTTGGCAAAAGTCTTGCCGTTCGCGCACTCGCTCTGCGCGATCTCATTTTCATGGTGCGGGAAGATCAGATCCTCTCCGCCTGCATGGATATCGATGGACTCGCCAAGGTATTTCTTGGACATCTCGGAGCACTCGATATGCCAGCCTGGACGGCCCTGGCACCACGGAGACTCCCAGAACGGCTCTCCTTCTTTTTTCGGTTTCCAGAGAACGAAATCGGTCGGATCTTCCTTGCCTTCCTCGCCGGTTACCTTGATCTCACGGAAGCCGGACTGCAGATCGTCCAGATTTTTATGGGACAGTTTTCCGTACTCTTTAAAGGATTTGGTGCGGAAATAAACCGTGCCGTCAGCTGCCACATACGCATGTCCTTTTTCGATCAGCGTATTGATCATCTCGATCATACCGCCGATCTCCTGAGTCGCCTGCGGATTCTTCGTCGCCGGTTTGACGTTCATCATCTCCATATCTTTTTTGCACTCTGCGATATAGCGCTTGGAGATCGTCTCCGCATCCACGCCCTCCTCAATGGCTTTCCTGATGATCTTGTCATCCACATCAGTAAAGTTAGATACATAGTTTACTTCGTATCCTTTGTACTCAAAATACCGGCGGACCGTATCAAATACGATCATCGGTCTTGCATTTCCAATATGAATAAAATTGTAAACGGTCGGTCCGCACACATACATCTTAACCTTGCCCGGTTCGATCGGCACAAACTCCTCTTTTCTGCGGGACAATGTGTTGAAAATTTTCATAACCTCATTACTCCTCTTCTATTTTAAATCTGCTTCCGGTGCTGCCTGACAGCCGCCACAGCCGCCGCATCCACCGCAAGCCGCTGCCTGCGTCATCATTTCACTATCATAACAGTAATTCTCCACTTCCGTCAACAGGGTAATCGCCTGTGAGGAAATGCCCTCGCCGCTGCCTGTAAAACCAAGCCCTTCCTCGGTCGTCGCCTTGACACTCACGCGGCTGACCGGAAGCCCCAGCGCATCTGCAATATTTTCTGCCATCTGTGGGCGGTATGCAGCCAGCTTCGGGCGCTGCGCAATGATCGTGGCATCGATATTTTCAATCACATAGCCGCGTTCCTGCAGAAGTTTCCCTACCTTTTTCAGAAGCTCGATGCTCGACGCACCCTCATATTCCGGATCCGTGTCCGGAAAATGCTGTCCGATGTCGCCCAGTGCCGCCGCCCCTAAGAGCGCATCCATCACCGCATGCACCAGCACATCCGCATCCGAATGTCCCAACAGCCCCTTCTCATACGGGATCGTCACGCCGCCTATAATCAGTTCCCGATCCGGAACAAGTTTATGCACATCATATCCCTGTCCTATTCTCATCGTATTCCAGTTCCTTTCTTGGTCATTTTGTAACTGTCCGGACTGCCCGCAGTTACTTTATTTGATAAATTATTTTATACTTTTGAAAAATATACACTTATCCAACAATTTTTAATTTACGCTCAATACAGCGGACTTCCAGATTGCTCTGGTACTGACAGCTCTCGCCGTCCACGTGAACTGCCATCGGGCGTTCCGTGTAGATCTGGACCTCCCGGCAGCTGAAGCACCGAAGCCCCCGGTTGTGAGAGCGCCGGAACAACGCCCGGAGCAGGGTTCCAAGCACCTGCCGCTTCGAGGCATGGCTGACAATGCAGACCTCCAGGTTGCCGTCGCTGCTGTCCGCCTTCGGCGCAAACCAGAATCCGCCGCCCTCGCAGGGTTGAATCTGTGCACTGATAAAATAAATATAATTAAATTCCACCCGGCGCGTTCCATCGAGCAAAATATACCCCCGGATCGGTTTCGCCTTCAAATACTGTATAAATCCCAGTATCCGGTACGACAATCGCCGCAGATGAATCCGGTTGCAGATATTTTTGATCGCCGAACGCTGCATATGCTGGCATACTTCCGCATCCAGCCCGATCCCCGCGCTGACGATAAAACGCCGATGTCGGAGCACATCATCGCCATATGCAATCACACCATAATCGATCTGCCGGATCCGCCGCGCCTTAAAAATCCGGCGCAGTCCACGCATCGGTCTTCTCGAAAGCCGGAGCCCGCGCGCCAGATCACTGCCTGTCCCCACCGGAATATAGCCCAGCGTCACCATGTCGCAGGAAACGATTCCGTCCACGACCTCATTCATCGTCCCGTCACCGCCCACGACCACAATCACCCGTGCCTCCTTGCAGTGGGACGTCAGCTTCCTTGCATACTCTGTCGCCTGCCCCGCATATTCTGTCAAATATGCCTGATACTCAACCCCGTCCCGCACAAGCCGCTGCTCTATTTTCTTCCATATCTTATAGCCGCGGTCACTCTGTGAAGCGGGATTAATAATGAAATAATACATTACTCCATCCTCATATTTTGCCATAACGTCCCCTGCTTTCCGAAAATACAGAAACTCCCCTGCTGGGCCGTTATATTTTATCTTTTACCCTGCCAGAATACCTGTCACAGGATACAGCGCCATTACAATTTTGCATGAGATAAGTATACCATACTTCCTTTTAAATGATAAGAAAATTTCTATAAATTATTTTCTCAAAAGTGTTGACAATCTTGAAAATTTATATTATACTTGCAAAGCAATCGTGATTTGTGCGAGTGTCAGCGGGATCTTAGCTCAGCTGGGAGAGCATCTGCCTTACAAGC
>UMES01036482.1_pt1 | contig 33196 bp, 71 predicted proteins | sample 1964791 | NCBI WGS metagenome assembly UMES01 (sample SAMEA4836024, study PRJEB28245) | human gut metagenome | biome: gut microbiome; material: fecal sample | place: Denmark | collected 2008
TTTTCCAGTGCTTTGATTGCTGTTTCATACAACCCAATTGCCAAATCCAATGTTTCATTATGTACAGGATTGCAATATTCATCGTATTCTTTTTGTGCATCTAATGTGCGAATTTTTCTTTGCAGAAACTCTATCGCTTCTTTAACTTTCTTTTCGTCCACTTTCTGTACCCTTTCTAACCCTAACAACCTCTTTGTCTGTCTCTTTTGCTACTCTTCCACTTGCACATTTCACGCATTTTATTCTCCAACCGCCATTGTGTCTTTCAAAGTGTCCAAATCCAGGTTCTATCCATTGACCACAACAATAACAACGCCCTGCATATTTATTTCTTGCCATCTTCCATCACCAAAATCCCTTCATCAATCAAATTATTTACTGTTTTCAACAAGTCTTCCTGTACTTTTAAATCATTTTCGTGCTCGATATCTTCAGATCTAAAAAACTTGTTAAATTTATAAGTACTCATTCCTCCCAAACAATTACAATAAACACGAATTCTACTATTGTAATATGGCTTATCATATATACCTATCCAAAACTCGTTATCAGTGCCGTACTGTATATCTTTATCAGTCCCAACCGTTCCACTAATACATCATGCATTGATAACATTATTTCTCCAAAATAAAGGTTCCTTAATTTTGGACTCATCACCAACTTTGAGTTTTTAAATTTTCTTCATTGTTAAGTTGTATTTATTTTCTACTTTAGGCTTTCGCATTTCCTATCTCCTTTCAAGTAATTAATCATCAAAATTCGATGGATTCATAGAGCAATTTTCACATGCATCAATCCATTCTCCATTTTCATCTACGTAATAATCATCACCATAAATTCTACATTCATCACAATGATCATATAAATCATTTAAATAGTCGTAATTACACATTTTTTCTCCATTTCATTTATAAACAAATTTAAACCTTTTTATCTATATACTTTTCTAATTTCTTCTAAAATTTCTTTATCTGTTTTCTATTATTAAAGTGATCAATTGCAGCATCAGGATTTACAATGTCACACCATATACAATTCAACAAACATTTTCAAATAGCGACAAATGGAATTGTTTGCTGAATCTTTGTTTACAGTTATAAAATATCTGATTGATTATACATGATGTGCTCACTATAAATCGTGATGCTAAATGATGTTTTCATACGCGAAACTTTATATATAAATAATTTCGGGCTTTTGGAGGTTTAATGTATAGGAAATTATTTTCGCATATGAATTATGGATAAAGGAATCGAACCTTTTCTAATGCGTCACGCTGCATTGTGCTACCATTTACACTAATCCACAACTTTTATAAATCGTTAATTGAAGCTTCTGTAAAAGTCTCCTGTTTTATCAATACTTCTACAGACCATCGAGTCAATTTCTCGTTTCATTTCTTCGCCGCATTCAGGACACATATGTCCATCTCTTACGTATTCTTTTATTGACATTGTAATAATTTCTTTATGACCGCATTTCGGACACTGAAATGGATAATTCATATTAATTATTTCTCCTTTTCACTCTCAAGTTCTTTTAATTGTTTCACAAGCTCTCCCAAAGTTTCGTTATCTGAATACTGTTTTACCATATTTTCATAATACTCGATGTTTTTCCTTTTTGAGATTTCCTTATCAATTTTCTTTTTAATTTTACGTTTGAGTTTTTCGATATTATTAATACGCTCTTCCTCTTTATGTCTTTTGGCATATGCATCCATATTCACAACACCAACAACCTGCGCAGTAGGCTTCTTACCGTATTCTTCTAAAGATACTATATCTTTTACTTCTCCCAATACTCTTCTTTCTTTTCCACATGCATTAACAACCACAAGTGTATTTTTAAAATTTGCTGTTCTGAGTAACTCAAACTCTTCCTTATATAAAGCAAAACCATAATCTTTATTGTTCCAATCTTCTAACAAGTTTACAATTGCTACTAAATCATATCCTGTCATTGTTTATTTCTCCTTTTATTTTAATAATGCTTTGTCAATAATTTGAAAGTTAGCTCTATGTATATACAATGCTTCTCCATCAATCATTAGCTTTGTCATTTTAGGTAGATCATTCGGAATCTCCCAATATACTTCTTCTCCTGAGTATGCTGTAATAGGTTGTCCAAGCTGTGATTTAATAACGACCACCCGCGACTTCCCAAACATATTTTTGTATTTATTTACAAACTCAGCAACGAATGTATTATCAGAAAATGAACCATCTGTCATACTTTTAATTCTCTCTTCGATAAAATCAACTTCGCTATTTAGTCCATCCTGTACAAAAATACAAGTATCTCCGCAACTTTCAATTTCTTTACCGTCAATTGTAATTGTAATTACAGATGATAAATCATAATTAGTGGATATAGATCCATCACTGCTGTAACTCGTAGTCTCCACTTTGATCCCAGAAATATTGATTTTGTCTCCTGATGTTTCTAGCACCTTTGAACCATAATTATCATATGTATCAATACGATATCCATTTCCAATCAATGAACCTTTGATATCGTTAAATTCCGATTCCAACATTGCACATCCAGATAGAGCTGTAATAAAGCAACTCATTGTTACTATAGTTACAATTTTCTTAATTTTTCTCATTCATCTATTCTCCTTCAAATTTTTATATGCCATATATAGTATTTAAACAAGTTGCAAACTACTATATATTGTGCTAAATTCCGAATGAAATCGAGATTTTAACTTGATAATATCTCATCTATCATCTTATCCATCTCATATGTAAATTTGACACAATTACCATGTGAAATATGATTCTTCCAAGATTCATAAGATTCTAGGAATTTTCCTTTTGATAACTTATTCTCTTTTACCATCTTTGCCATTTTTCGATATTTCTTTTTCGCTTTTCTCTTTTTTTCATTTGTAAGTTTTCTAATTACTTTTCCATCTTTTGTGACATATGTATGAAAACCACAAAATTTAATTCCGTTTTTAAAAGGTATAATCTGAGTTTTGCCGTTCAATTCAAGATTTAGTGTGTTTACAAAATCTTCTATTGCACACAAACAATATTTTGCATATTGCTTTGATTCCACAATTAAATAGAAATCATCCATGTATCTTCCATAATATTTGACACCCAACTCTCCAGTTATAAAATGATCAAAACCAGACAAATATAATAAAGCAAATACCTGACTAACTTGATTTCCAAGAGGCAAGCCATTTCCGCTTGTGCTATCAATAAATTTTTCACATAACCAGTACGTATCTGGATTAGATATAAAATATGAAACAATATCTTTCAGAATATTATGATCAATATTATAGAAAAATTTTTTAATATCACCTTTAATAATCCAACAATCATATCCGTATTTCTGATATGCTAAATACATTTGATATTTCAGACAATCCAAACCAAACAATGTTCCTTTTCCTATTTGTCCGGCATAATTCGTATATATAAATTCATTACTTAAAATAGGAAGAAGCACATTATCACATAAACTGTGCTGCACAATTTTGTCTTTAAAACTTCCTGCTTCTATAATTCTCTCTTTCGGTTCATATACTTTAAATCTATTATATCTATCTACTTCATATTGCTTTGATTCTAAAAGTTTCTTAATTTGATAAATTCCGTCAAGAGCAGATAATTCAAATTTAATTCTGCTTTTCGTAAAACCTTTACCACTTTTTGAATCTCTGTATGCTTTATATAAATTTTCAAAATCAATAATCTTATCAAAATCTGTGTTATCTTTTATCATGATATATTTTACCTTTGTATTTATCCTGTCCTTTGCTAGACAGGAAAGGCTGTTTGCTCTTTTGATATCGGGACTCTAATTTCAGCGTTTCTCTTACTTTATTTCGTCTTCCGACCCAGAACGGACGAACTCCATAATCGTTCCAATTGCAATCATTGTAGTTCACATTACCATTACTGTTAACAATCTGAACATAGGAAGTCATATAGCAAACAACCGTTAAAAATCATCTTGTTTTATCTTTGTTTCTCCAGGCTATTGTCATATATTTAATATCACATATCTTCTTCTGCCAATGTTCAACTGTATCAGATCCTATAAGATTTAGATTCATTGACAATTCAACATAGCAGGACAATTTATCACATGAGGAAATAGATCTAGTTTGTAAATCTAATCTTTTCTGTTTTTCTGCATTTATTTGCATTCTATTTGCACTCATCAGGAAATCATATATATTCATACATTCATTCTGAATTCTTTCTATAAGCATTTTGTATTTTGCTGGATACCTCTTTTTATTCGCTGTCACGGAATATGTATATTGCATTAAGTCGATAGCTTTTGTAATAACTTCCACATAAATCACTCCAATCTTGCTGAGTTTGGTTCTTCGGAGACTTACGAACAACGCTTGCGCATTGTTCTGTCTTCGTCTCCACAAAACGTTATCGACAAGATAAACAGATTTAAGATTCGGTGATAAAAAACGGACGAACCCCAAAAACGTTCCAACCGCAACCAACGCAGTTCACATCACCATCACAGTAAACAATCTGAACATAGGAAGAATCTTTTCTTGATTTCGTCTGATTTGGAGTTGACAGCCAGTGTGGATAATTGATTAGTGGAAGTTTTTCACCACATTTTCTGAATAAATCAAAAGTCGGAATAGACAATACATCATCTTTTACAACACCATAATCATTAAATCCATCCATACTAAGCAAGTTATTTTCAACTGGAGTAATACTATTTCCATATTTACATTTAATGTCTTTTGCAAGCTTGCACTCTTTAAGATATTTTCTTACAGAAGATTCTGCGTAATTATTATTGCTGCCAAAACTCATCCTCGTAAGAACTCCATACATAAAATGATATATCTTTCCATCCATTCGAATGTTTGTCCAATAATATCCAAATTCCTCTTTAAAGTGCTTGTTCATAAAATCTTTAACGGATTCTCTAAATTCATCTTCATATCTCTCTGGATCGTTACTATACCATTCTGGTACAATATCCTGATCGACTTTATAAGTCCACTTTGAAATATCAGAAGTGATAACATATTTCTCTGGCGGGATTAATTCTGCTCTCACAAATTTCTTAGAAGCATTAAATTCATTATCTTCTATATCCAATTTTTCAAGCAAACTTGAATGACTTTCATTCTCTAAGGGTGCAAGTTCCACCCTATTCTTAAAAATAATTCCACTTTTAAACTCACACATAATTTATTTCTCCTTTTCCTTATTTAGACAATTTCAATTTCCTCTCCTGTCAGCTCTTCCAGCTTCTGTTTCATTTCTTCCACAGTCATTTTCTTCGATTCGGTGCGTTCCCAAATGAGTTCAAGGTTGCTTTTAATAAACACATCTTCTATGCGTCTGAGTGATTCCGGAGTAATCCTATAGACTTTAACGATGTCTCCTCCTGTATAACCTTCCCATTTCAAGTCATCAGTGTAACCGTCTATACTATTGTATCCGCCTTTTCTTACTGTCTTCCCAGCCAATACAAGATACATGTTGCCATTTCTTTGTTCAACTACCATCCCATCTCTCAAATCTGCTTTCGTAAATTCTTTTTGCATGTAATCACTCCATTCTAAAATTTTGTATTTATACTTCTCGGAGTAATCATAACTTTGATACCCACCATTTCCAGCGTAACACGTTTTATCCCTGTATAGCTCATAGCGTGTATAACTCAAATAACTATTCCCAGATGCCCATTCCATGCCATGCTTATGCATCTGCTTGCAAAAATCTTTCGCTTCTTCCTCGGTCTTACAGTGCACCGCAAATTTTACTTCTTTAAATTCATCCCAGTTAAATTTTCTCATCTTTTTTACCTCATTCTTCCTCTCCCATATATTTTGCAGCGAACATCAATGCTCCGACACCGAGAATAAAACCATAGAAAAATGAATCTTCTCCAATTTCATATAATCTAGCGCCGGCTAAACACGATGTAATTAATCCACCAATTTGCATTATGTTCCAAAATGTTTTATCCATATATTATTCACCTCCATTTATCCAGCAAGTTCATATTTATGTCTCAAGAATTCACTAAGATCATTCACCATATATGTATAATTCTCTTTCTGATCTTTAATATATGTATCGTTTCTTTCGAAGAAACTTACCATCCATACCGGAATTTCTTCATCAAGTTCATTTTCAATGCTGTATGCAATTACGGCAAGTAATGAATTATTATTTCCAGGATCGAGAAGTTTTGATGAATTATCTACTTCCACAGACCAGTCTTCTAGCAGTGATTTGTACAATTCAATATCATCTTCGATAACATCTTCTTTTACGTTATGTCTGATAAATTCTAGTGTATTCTGTTCTGTACAAATGTTTTCAATTACATTATTCTCTTCTACTTCAACAAAGTTTTCTTCATCTTCTTTAATATGTAAATACTCTTTCATAAGAGCAGTTAAGATGTTAATTTTCTCTTTTAAAATAGCCTTTCCTTTTGTATGACGATCCTCGTTTAATTTGTCAAATGTTACTCCATTTACATCTTTTTTATATAAAGACTTTTCAAATTCTTCTACAAAATCCTTAAACTTAATATCATCTAATCCAAATTTAGCAAACTCTTTAAACACAGGAATCCAAACAATAACATTTTTTGGCACAAACAATTCTGTGAAATTATCTTTGCACACAGATTCAATCCTGCTAAAATATTCATTTACAGTATCAAAATGTTCTTCTGTTGCATTCTCATTTAGGTATTTGCTCATATTTTTTATTGCACTTTTCCAGTTATCAAAGAAAAACGTTGTCATGACAGATTCACATACAAGTCTTTCTCTAATACCTTTCGATTGCTGTTTACCGGAACAAGACATACAATTTTTAAAGAATTTATTTTTCTCAGATATTGTCCTTATTTTTCTTGCATGTAAATCAATATAAGTAAATGCTTTCTGAGATGTATTCATTCCCAAATGATTGTTATATCTTCTCACCAACTTACTAATCTGTGACATCGTACAGTGCTGATGTATTGTAATATCAATCTGATAATCATCAAACATTTTTTTCAATTCTGGCGGTAACATTTCATATGTTTTTCTTCTCAAATCATATTCAACAGATTCCCAAATAACTTTTCCGTATTCATCTTTACAGATTTTATTGTTTTCATCTTTCTTTTTTCTCTGATATTGGATAATCGGATCTTCTAAAGTAGCTGTAATTTTATAGTTTTCATGCTTAAATTTAATCAATGCAGAACTTCTTTGCATTCCATCTACGATATATTGCTGCACGACATCTTCATCTAAATCTTCTTCGCCCAAAATAATCGGAGGAATATAATCATCGGTCAATACCGTTTTGATCAACTCATTTATCATCCCGTTTTCCCAACAAAATAACCTTTGTACATCCTGGTTATCACTGATATCCTCTTCTACTATTTCCTCCAGGTATGATTCCAGAGATAAAGTCTTTTTTCTGATTTTCTTTGCCATGATTATATTCCTCCAATTTTTTACTTACGTAGTAATATTTTTACATTTTCATAACGCTGCATAGATCCGAGTATCTTATCTCTATATTCTCTCTCTGTCATATGCAATTCTTTAAGAATCTCCTCCTGAGAATATCCAGAACAAATAAGATCAACCGCTTTTTGTTGTTTGTAAGATAAATTACTCTTGTACATTTCAATCCTATCTGTAGTAGGACAAATATTATTCTCTACTTCATCCTCCAAATTAAACCCTGAAGAGATGCTTTCTTCCAATGTATAATCTTCATCTGGGTCAACTTTCATATGTATAGAAATATCTGTAATAATTACAGGATTTCCTTTATTATCCCTTTTAATTTTCCCTTTTTTGTCTGTTTCAAGATTACACCGCTTAAACCTGAAATTATCTCTTTTCCACGTTTCTCTTCGTCTTATAAGGTTCCCATAATAATATGTATTGAATTTACATTTTTTTGATTTATCGTATGTTTTTATGCTCTCCACAAGAATTTCTACCGCTTTTCCATAGTAGTCATCCAAATACCCTTTTGGTATATTTGTACTAGAAAAAATCTTGTCACAAATTCTTCTGATTTCCTTCATGTTGTTTCCTACATAAAATCTGCATATCTCGTCTATTTCTTTTTCGTCCAGTCTACTCATTTTAATGTGCCTCCTTCAGATTGTAATTCATCAAAGAAATCATCGTCTTCCACAATTCTTACTTCAAACCTCCTAGTTCCTAGCCGATTGAATGTCTTTTCAATATTCTTAATTACAACAGAACATTTCGTGTTGTCCAGAACAGATTGAATGATTATCAACTCATCTTTAATCTGTCGTCTCTTTTCTAAAATTTCTTTTTCTCTCTTGTAAAGTTTGTATCCATCGCAACCAGATTTCCATTTTTCTAATTCTATCTGATGCATACAGTTTGACAATTCACGATCAATATTTGCCAATTTTTTATGTAATACTGTTCTTCTTCTCGTAGCCTCTTCCACAAATTCGCTACACTGTTTTGATTTTTCAATCCACTGTACAACCTCATCACAAGGAATGTATGAGTCTTTTTTTATGTACTTCTTCTGTTCTGTTTGTACACTATCTGGATCCGTTTTGTTCTGAATAACTTCCTGATCAGACTTTGAAATAGGTTTTACTCTAAAATGAAAATTCTTCAATACTTTGGGAAGATTTTTCTGTATGTTCTCAGCTTTATCTTTTTCAAAAACCTGAGCATTACTTTTAGAACAAGTAACAGGAGACCCTTCAGAGTTTAACCTGATGTACAATTTGTCGTTAGTCACGACACAATTCATTTTAATCACCCTTTCCTTTTTTACTTTTCATTACGTTATTCTCTACATTTGACATGATTTTCTAAAAAAATGCATCAGAAATAAACGTTTAGAAACTTGTCCACACGAATAAAAAGTAAATTTCAATATTCAGTTTTCCAATATTTGGAATTTTTAGCTGATACGCTTGACTACTTTAAGAAAAATATGTATTATAATAGTAGGGATAGCGTAAAGCTGTTCTTAGCACTCCCATTTTGGGAAATGCGTGTGTGTTTTTAGAAGAGTCGGAACCGGAGGTGTTGGCGCACCGTTGATGGAAGTCCGGCTCTTCTTTTGTTGTGTTTACAAAAAATATATTATCACAAACATTTGTTCTTGTCAATAGTTACCAGAACGTTTGTTCGTTTTTTGTTCTTTTTCTTGCTCTTCTGAATCTGGAAACGGATCATGAACTAATATTGTACTCATAGTTCCAATGGGACGAATGCTTATTACATCTTCTTGCTTTTCAGAAAAAACTCTTAATTGATTAAGAAAGTCATCACATATCTTTGCAATAGTTTCAGATCTTTCTATGATTTCCTTGCATTCCTGAAAAGTTTTTCTTTCAAATCCTATTACTTCATTTTCACTTTCTAAGTCCTGTTCCGCAACTAAGACTTTTTTCCCTTTACAATATTTCACTGCTTCATCAATATCCATTAATACATATCTCATTTTAAATCATCTCCCCACATTGGATTTGCTTCATAAACCCTTCTAATTTCTCGTTTGTCTTCTATATCTGTCAATTTGCCGAGGTATTTTATAATTCTTAATTCTGAAATTTGTTTTAAGCATTCTGCTAAAACAATAGAATCTTTTACCAAACCAGTTCCTCTACCTCTTTTAATCAGAGTATGCGTTGGCTGATTTGGATTTTTTAATTTTGTACTAAATGGCATAACCAGTGTAGTAGCAGCATGATGATTTCCGATATCGTTCTGTATTACAATTGCTGGTCTTTTCCCACCCTGCTCATGTCCTATCGGATTATCTCCGAAATCAACCATAACGATATCAAACTGTCTTACATTCATGACGCATCCTCCTTTCTTTTGAATCCATGTACTTCTCTCTTTCGTTGTTATAAGTATATACTCTTTACAGTATATTGTCAAGAGTATATTCTGTAAAATATATTTATTTTCTCAAGAATATATGCTAAACTATATACTGTAAAGAATATATAATGAATAGGCGGTGAATACATGCGTTTAGAGATCAAAGATTTAGTAGATAAAAAATTCAAAAATAAAAACCAGTTTGCAAAAGCAATCGGAGTCGGATATCCTGCTGCTTGTAAACTTTATGATGGAGACACAAGCAAAATCAATTTTGATACACTAGAAAGAATATGTATCGCACTAGAATGTACTCCAACTGATTTATTCAAATCTGACGATCCAGCGTTAAATAGACTTCTTTTATATTATTACAAGTTGCATGAAGCCAATAAAAAAGACGATACAAAATAAGTATCGTCTTTACATATATTCTTACATCTGAATTGTTTCTTTAGCCTTTCTAACTGCTATGTCCCAATTTACTTCTATCCCGGAACCAATGCTATACCATGTATCTTGGCTTTCACTGTACTGCAACACATTCCAACACCATAAGTTTGACTTTTCTTTGTGCGGTTCTAAAATTACTTTTCTCATAACATTTACACCTCCCGGATGAAAGTTAAATTCTATTTATATTTATATGTTGATAATTTCGACATCCTCCTTTGGAACGGTATGCCAATCGTCATAGAAGTAAATATATAATAAATCTGGATTAGGATGTACTCTATACGCAACATATTTATTTACTTCTAAAATCCCAAATCTTTTAAGTAAACATTTCTTTACCATACAAAATCACCAACCTTTTTATATTTTTAAATAATTTTTATCTAACATTCTTCCATATACGGATTATCTTTTAGTCTATAATCACAACCTTTTGCCAATAGAAATTGTTTCCATTTCAATAATTCTTTCGATGTTAATACAAAATCATGGGTATCTATTCCATTTAATGATAAATCCAGTGTATCACCAAATTCGGGGTATTCTTCCATTATATAAATGTCGCAAGATATTTGATTCGATTCTTTGTCTCTTTCAATATTGTTTACACATCTTGTATATGGAAAAATTTCTTTTATAATGAATTCAATTTCCTCATCAGTCAAATCGAGAAATTCTCTGTATTTCAACATTATATTCCCTCCGTCCATTACCATCATTAACAAACTTGTCTTTTCCAACCTCTTTTTTTGAGTTCTGAATAATAATCTGCTTTCTCCAGGCACCTACATTTTTCATAAGAAATCATATCAATCGTTGGTTTATGAAAGCATTCTTTTTTCTTTACATCATTTTCAGATAACCATACTTGATGTGATCTGCACCAATATTTTGGGTTAATACATAATTTATTTCCTAATCCCATTCTAGGATGATTAGCATCTGCTATTTTATACTGCAATTACACTCCTCCAATAAAACTATTTTACTCTATGCTGCAATACCCAATACATTGAGGTACATCATATATATCTTTTCCAAACCTTTTAGTACATACATACCGCAGTTCTTTCCAGTTGATTCTCTCGTCTCTTCCGAAATCTTCCGAAATACTCAAGTCCTCTCGATCAAAGAAATCATACCCAGTATTCCAATCATTCAAGATATAATCGTACATCTGATCAATGGTATCGAATTCCTTTGCTCCATCTATTGATTCACTCAACATACCTCTATGCGGTCTATATTTAACCACTCACTTCACTCCTTTCTCAAGATGAAACTTAGATTTCAACTGGATTTTCTAATTCAACAATCTTTTCTCTATTCTCGACCAAAGCAGCTTGAGCAATACTGTTGATCTTATTCTGACAAAATGCTTCAATTTCTCCTTTTGCCTCTAATGTTGTCTTTTCCATCTGTTCGTCAAACTGTTCAACACAAAAATCTAAATTACTTCCAATATTATATTTTACTTGTTGCAATTTAGATATCATTTCTTTTCTGTCTTTTACACCTAAACTCTTTTTGTCATCTAATGATTTTTGAATCTCGTTTATCTGATCCTGCACCTGTTCCATTGCTTTTAAAATTGTATCAGAAAACTCATTTCTAAACTGCTCTCTCTTTGAATTATTCTCTGCAATTGCCGGTATATGCCCATCTTTCTCAGTGTACCTGATTGTACATGGAACCCCGTCTCCAACATTCATTGCAGTAATACATTCTGCGAATTGAGAATAACTCATTTCTACCTCTGTTATTAAACCACGACCATAATACCAATCATCATGTAAATGTCTATCCTGTTCTCCATGTTTTAATGTCATAACAATTCTATCATTATGTTTAATACTACTTCCAAATAGTGTGTTTTCTCCACCACTTACTCTTGAAAACCCAATCATTCCAAACGCAGGATGTTTAAATGTTTCTCTTTCCAAAGAAGTTCCCTGTTTCTTTACTGTTCTTTCTATTTCTTTATATTCAATCATAATATCTCCTTTATATTCTTCCATAATAATCAATCCTACATTTCTTCCATTTCTTTTACTTTAATAAACATCTTTTTCGGGAGTATTTTATTACAGTTTATGCACCTTCGCCTTTTACTACAAAATTCTGTAATATCTTCAGAAGCTCCACATGGCTCATCATTGTAATCAAAAAGCAAATCTCTAATTACTCTTTCTGTTATATAGTATCCATTTTCTGAACCACAAAACGGGCATATTTTTTGTTCTTTCATAATTCCCCCTTCACTTGAAATCAATCTTTCAAACCATTTAATATTTCTAATCGCTCATAAAACATATCGATATATTCCGGAAAATACTGAAACCAGTCACGATTTACTTCTTTTATTTGATTCAATCCAATTTTCCCAACAGCTTCTAATGCAGCATCCTTCTGACTAACTCTTTTCCCAAAACAAGTTTGACAATTTAAACCGTCTACTGTGTCATACGAGTTAAATGTCTTATTGAAATCCATCAATGGGTGAAGAGACACTGGTTTATTATTCGCATTATTTACCAGAACACCCCAGTTCCCCCAATGACGATCAGTATTCCCAACAAGATAGTCAATAATATTCATCATATCTATCTTTATGCATTATTTCGAAAATATTATTATTCATGTTGTTCTATTTTCCTGTCAAAATTTCTGTTACTTGCTGCACTGTAACTCCATATATCTTTGCCACTTTCTTCTTATCTTTATACTTCTCAAATTCTTCTATAATATCATTCTCTGTCCAGTTGTATTCTACTGGCTCGTTCATAAAATTTTCCATCACATTTTCTCCAAAATCCAATTTTCCAAGATGCTTTCCACAGAATCATACGGACAAAACAATTTCCCACTACGCACCATAATCACATCAACCTTTTTCTTATCTCTGTAGATTTTCGTAAGTTCTGTGCTTATCTCATATGTTTGTCCTGTACGAAACCCCATACTTCCGTCTCTTCCAATATATTTTCCTCTCAATTTTATTCCTCCATTGCATATTATTTTAACACATATTACAAATCAAGTACAGCATTTGCAATTGTAGACTCATCCATGTGTACATAATATCTAGCTGCGGTTTCAAGGTTTTTATGTCTTAATTGTCTCTGTACAATCATAATGTTGTTAGTTCTATTATATAAATCTGTTCCAACCCAGTGTCTAAGCATATGTGGATATATTCTCCCATCAGAATATCGTTCAAAAAAACTTGTTATTGCCCCTTTGCTCATTCTCTTGTTTTCGTTTGAAAGAAATAGTGCCTTATTAGTTATTTTTCGTTCTCTAATAAAAATATCTCTCATGGTCAAATATTCTTCAAGATACATTTTTGCACGTTTTGACATATATACTTTGTCATACATCTCTATATTTCCTTTACCCAAAATCATCATGTATGGGCGATCTTCTTCATATAAATGTAAATCATTAATATCCATATTAATTAGTTCTTCTGATCGAATACCGCTTCCTTTTATTAATTGTACAATCGCAATATTTCTGATAACATTAAATTCATTCTTGTTTCCATCATTAACCCTTTTTAAGAATTCTTCCACTTCTTCATCTGTTGGAATTTCTACTTCTTTGAATTTTTTCTCTGACTTATACAAATTTTTAGGAATATACGCAATAACATTCTCATCTACACATTTGTTCTGTCTTAAATAATTCCAAAATGCACTAAATACATTTTTCTTAGTATTGATTGAATCCAGCGAATTGGATCTGCCTAATATACCATTCTTCAACTCATTAAGATATTTAATCACATTATTACTCGTGATGTCGTTCATATCTTTTACTGTTATGTCTGAAATACTGTCCTTCTTGATCCATCCATTTGATAACATCCAATTAAGCATGTCTCTAATATAAATCCAGTTAATCTTTTTTGTTGCTGATGACTTGTATCTATCAAAAAAATCTGCGATAAAATCTGGAACGTTTTTAAATTCATCAGCTAATTTTTGTTCAATTTTTCTTTGCTTTTCAACTTTGTAACACATACTTATTCCCTTCTCTATAATACATCTAATGCTTCTGCCAGATCCAATTTGTTACCCAAATACTCTAATGCATCCATTCTTTTGCCAAATTCTTCTGATTTTTCATTTTCAAAATGACTGATTTCCCATAATTCCCCATCATCTGTCCTATAATATCTCTGTTCATCTGGTTCATTGTTCCTTGTCAAATATTCGTATACACTCTTATGACATAATTTCTCATATTCTCCTACAGGGATATCTTCTCTACTGAGTTCTTGTATATACAACACCACCTACTTTAAAATTTCCACCCATGAAGAACTCCTTCTGATTTTATTCCTGGAATACTATTATCATCATCGCATGATAACTTATAATTATTCCAAGTTGAATTCTCCATATCTCTTATTCTCTCTTTCGTTTTTCTGCTTTGCTTCTTAAAAAAATACTCCATATTATTTCTTCTATCCATTACCTTCTCCTTTTCTGCAATAAAAAAACAATCCGAAAAAATCAGATTGTCTCTTCTTATGGATACTATAAAAGTCACCAGGATAATCTGATGACTTCTAACTACACATAATTATCTTCTTTTATTGATCTTTCTCCACTCATATTTCCAGCGTTCATCTTCTGTCATATTCTTTGTCTTTTGATTTTCGGCGAATGTAAACAAACCTCCAATAACAAGAACAATCAACCCAAAAATAATTCCACCCATAATGTTTACCTCCAATTATTTTTTTATTTTAAACTATCACTAAGATTTTCCAAAAAAGCACATAACATCAATAAGAAAATCCCACCAATTAACGCTCCCATATATATCCCTCCTTCATTATCCATTATATATGTAAGCACACTTATGTGCAACACCACTCTGTGTTCTTCCTAACTCTTTTGCAACTTCTCTATAAGACATTCCTCTACGCAACATGGATTTTGCATAGTTTATTTCCATATCTGTCCAGTATTTTCCTTTGTTTGGTCTGTCATATGAAAATTTTTCACACCTTACCCACGCCGGTTCCAAAGCCAATGTCATACAATCATACCTAGACCAGTTGATAATATCCTTATGTTGTTCAGCCCATTTCCAAAAATTTTCAAGATCAATCATATATTTTGTGCAGCACGAACATTTAAATTTCCGACATGGAAGATCATATTGATTTATCCACTTCATAACCACCTTATGAGTAACATTGAAACACTCGGCAAGTTTATTCACGCTTAAAACATCATGCACCTTGCTCAAACCTATATCCAAAGCCTTTTTAACAACTGCACGTTCTGTTCTATTAAGTCTTTTTGCTGTAATTGACACAGCCTGATTCAAATATTTTGATTCCAAGTAATTTATTTCTCGTTCTGTCCATCTTCTAGCCATATCTACACAATCTCTCTTGGGATATAATTTGCTAAATAATCCACCTGTCGTTCTCCAAAACGAATTTTCAATTCGCCAACATAATGATATTTAATGTTATGCTCCTCAAGAAGTCCTTTGAAAATGTCTCCAATCGGTTCACACACATCCGCACATAAGTGAAACCTTCTTGTTGCTTCTCCGGCAAGACTCTCCACATCTCTCTGTTTGTCCATCGGAATCTGATATACCTCTGGTTTCAGTCCATAATCTTCGTCATGTTTGTTACCATAAGTTCCGTCAAAATCTAACACAAACAATGTCCACATCATAATTTCAAACTCCTTTATTTTAATCTATTATCTTTCTATTATCTTATCAGCATAACGATCAAGAAAATCCTTTAAGACATATCTATCAAGCTGCCAAAATTTCCTCTTTACGCTGTTAAATGTTTCTTCCTTCATTAGATATAGCTTGTCTGTTATCTTCTGATTTCGTAAGACAATCAGACAATTTTCATATTGTGCTCTGTATCTTAGATAGCCTTTATCGTCTACTTCTTCTTTATCGCAAATATTGCATATATGTAAGTTTCCGCTATTACTGTTTATGTAAAAAATATATGATATGTCCTTCAATTCGTCATACATATCATCATACCTCCTTTCTCACATTAAAATAGCACCCAAAGATATATTCTCTGAATGCTTTTAGATCATTTTATTTTTTTTATCTGTTAAAATGTGAAGTTCATCTACCTATACATTACAAAATTCATATTCTGTTTTTGTAATAATACCTTGTCTTACCATATCTTCAAGTGTTCTATATACAGCCCTTGCTCTCCATGCTGCATAACAAAATCCATCAAACTCACCAACCGAATAATCATAATTTTCTTCAATTTGTTTCTCTAAGATTTCTGCCAACTCACTTTTATGAAAGAAATATGCTTTATACATTGCAGTTTTCAATCTGTATTCTGTGATAAGCAAATCTTGTTGATCTATCATGTCACTTAGTTTTTCTAATCCTATGACAAATTCTCTTGCCTTATTTACAGATTCCATAATATGTACCTCCAATCTATTTATTATCTAACACATCCAGTAATCCTTTTCCATTCTCCATTGACGTTAGTTTTAGTTCAACATCAGTGATAGTATTTTCAGCAACCAATTTAACAAATTCGATAGGTAACTGATTTCCGTTTTTTCCTGCTGTTATTTTCATTCCTTCAACTAAAGATTCTATTCCAACCTTTACTCCAGCCAAATAAGCTAATTTTAATTCATCCATAACATTCTTCCTCAAATCTTTAAAACAAAATGCGACTTTTATCTGTTATTTATCAATTCCATTCTTCTTTTATACATTTCCAAACTGATATTTCCGGCGCATCTTTCGCACAGATCTAGCCCTAAGTTCTGACAGTTAATGTCTGTAAATGGTTCTCCATAATTTAATTTTCCCATGCGATAATATTCTCTTTCAATTCCAAAGATATCTTTCTTTTTTACTTTTGGAATTTCTTCTCCGCAGCAATCACAAATTATTTTTTCTATTTTCATGTGTATTACCTCTTTTGAAATATAACTTTTATTTAATATACCAAGAATCTGTTTCTATAAACTCAATATTCTCTAAACTAGGATTGTATTCTTTTAATTTTTTCTTATATTTATCTAACAAACTTCCGCCTTTTCCGATCATAAATCCAGGTTTATCTGTGCAAACCTTAATTGTATCTCTTAATCCTGGAAATACTCCAAGGAGAATCACTCCTTTTACTCCTGCTTCTTTCTTCCATTCTTTAAAAATGCTTGAAATTTCTTTTCTCATACTATATAAACCTCTTTTCTTGAAATACGAGTTTCAAAGAAAATCCATCAACTGATTTTCTAACATTTCTTCCAATTCATCATCTACACTACAATTATGATCACATTCTGGATTGCAGCAAACACACCGTACTTCTGGATAATGTTTGCATTGTCCTGTTTTATTAATATTCTTTCTATAACTTTTTCCATCTTTTTCGATTATTTGAAAAGCCATATTAAAAGCCCCCTTAGATAAATTTCCGATTTTATCTTGAGATACTATCCTTTGTAGCCTTCGTATTTACACAATAATCAACTTCAATTTCTGCCACTTCTCCGTCTTGTAAATTACTAAATACAGTTCTCTCATAATTATCTAATGTGATAATTTTTGTGATTTTAACAATCCCATCTTCGTTATATACTTTTATTTTCATATCAAACCTCCTAATAAAATCCTGATTTCCTACTCTTCCATAATTTCCGTTTCACACCATGAATTACTACAATTATACGGCGCGTCTCTACGTCCTTCGCGAATATCATTCTTTACAATTTCTTCCGCTTCTTCTTTACTATTCGCTTCTACTTCATATGATTTACTGTATGTTTCGTAATAATCTACAATATATTTTGCCATAATCATTTTCTCCTATAATCCCATCAAATCTTTTGCAACACTAACACCATAAGTTTCTTCAAACCACGACCAGATTTCATATCTGTGTGTTCCTGCTGCGAATCCATTCCACTCTTCTTCAATACATTCTGTTTCAGGATTCATTGGAACGTCTCCAAAGTCTAACCATAAATCCTTAATATATTGTGCGCGTCTATACTCATAACTATCATTCATACCACGATTGACAATACATGCTAAATCATCATCTGTGATTAAGAATTTCCGTTCTGTGCAATAGTACATGATTGCATTATATTCTTTGTCACAAAATTCTGCATCATCTTCAATCTGATCAATTTTCAGTTCTTTTAGATATTCTCTTAATGACATACTATTTTCCCTCTTTCCAATGTTCCATATCTTCATTTTTCAATGCGATCATTTCCAACATTTGCAGCGTACTGAAACATTCATTTTGTTTTAAAATTTCCAGTTCTTCTGTGATACACTTTACTTCTTCATCTTTGTATTCTAAAGAGTCCGCATAATCCATATCTAAAGACAGATTATATAATATTTTCGCAATTTTCTGTATGTCCATGTTATTTCCCTCTCTAAAAATCTGTATTTCAATTAAAATCGCTTATTGCACACGAATCAGCTATGAAAAGTTTTCCATTATATATACTTACATTTGTATCACTGTCTTGATACATTCTTTCATTTTGAAAATCGTAATTACTATATCCCTCACAACAAACAAAAACTTGCGTATCGTCTGACATATCTTTAATAAATTCTCTTAATTCCCCTACTGTCACTATTTTCTTATTTTCGTTCATAATCTTTCCATCCTATCATGTAAATTTTATAAAAATTCATTCCCGGTAATCACAAGCAACACATTATACAATACTCTGAAGCAATCCTTATTGTATTCATTCTGTGCCATTGCTTGCAAAAGATCTAAACCATTTTCCAATTCTTGTTTCAATTCTTCTGATGGTTCCAAATTTGATAATTCAAGCATATTCTCAGCTACATCTTCAATGTCATAATATGAATTTTCTCTGTACTGCTTTAGTTCTTCCAGATTTTCTTTATTATTTTCATCTTTTACCAATGTATCCGCTAATTCATTAAGCATTTCTTTTATAGCTTCCGCATCTTCTATGAGTTCTCTAATACTATTAGGAACACCAGCGACTCTTCCTCTTGCTTCGATCCACATTTCTGCGTGTTCATCGGCATCAAAGTTATTTGCATATTCTCTAACTGATTCTGGAAAATTTTCCACATCTACACACATTAAAAAGTTTTCTCCTTCCGGTGAATACGTTTCAAGCTCCACTCTCCCATCATCTGTATAAGAAGAAATGCCCCAATCATTTTGTTCTAAGATGTCTATGTATTTTTGTTCTAATTCTTTCATACCGCCACCACCTTTATTTGAAATGTTCTTCTTATCATTCTTCAATATCTTTAACTTCGATATTCAAAACTCCGTCATTTGCAAACATATATGTGATTTCTCTTTCTAAAATTTCTTCATTGATTTCTAATTTATCAAGTTCAAAATCTTTTCCTTTTGCCAAAATTTCATAATCTGAAATGTCATCTTTCCATACTTTAATTATGAAGCACCCCTGAATTTCAAACTGTTCACTTAATTCATTAATACACATATTATAATTCCCTCCTGTGAAAGCGTTCTTTCATTTCATATATCCAAATTTATAAAAACAATTTATCATCAAGATTAGCTGTGAAAATTGCTTCAACAACCTTTCAGACACAATAGTTCTTCCATTCTTTAATGCTCTATGTATTTCAATGTTATCTCCAGTCATCACAAAATCAATTCTAAAAGGTTTGTCGCAGCTCAAACGGGGAACATTATATAAATAAAATTCATTAACATTTCCGGTAAATACAACATTCCATTCCTTTCCAAAGCAGTCTGTAATATTCCATTGCTTTTGATTGCCATATAATGCTTGAATAGGTTTTATTTTTAAACCTTGAAAGTCGATCATATTTTCAAATGATTCTCTTTCCGTTTTGTTTTCAAATTTATACATTATTCTCACCTCACAAAATCGTCATTTTATCTGTCTGATTCAACAAGAAGTTGTGCAAGAGTACAATTACATTTACAATGACAGTAAGTTTCCATCATACCTCTAAAAAATGCTTCTTCAACTTCTGTTAATTCCCAATCAAAAGTTTCTGTATCAGTATTATCATAATCAACTTCATATGTTGCTTTAATTGTTCCGTCTGCATAATAATAAGTATAAAAGTTAATCCAAGTATTATCATCTCTTGTGTTAGTCCCAAAATACTTATCAACATCAAACCATAATTCATAAGTAATATTGATATAATCATCTTCGACATAAAAATCATCACAACATCTAATATCTTCTTTTGTAATATCAATTTCTCTCATTTTACTAACCTCCCAATAAAATTATCTTTTCATTTTTCATTCTTTAACCAATGTTTCAAATACAACATTTACATTCCGTTCTTTTGCAATAATACCTTTTATTTCTTCCATACTTTCAAATAATGTGTCTATATCAGTGATGCAAGCCGTATCAAGTTTTCGATATCTAATATCATTTACTGTAATTCTATATAGACCGTTTCTTATTTTCCATATTGTACATTTTATTATATTCATAACTATTTCCTCCCGATAAAATCATTATTTGTTTCCGTAACATACGAAACAGCTTTTGCTGTTCCTGGTTGTTCCAAAGTTCTACGTTATTCAACAGATACACAGATTGAAGATTCTAAAGAGCAAAACGGACGAACCCCATAACCGCCCCAATAGCAACCACAGTAGCCCACATTACCACGACTGTCAACAACCTGAACATGGGAAGATGAGCCTCCTTCATTTGTACTGTTTGGCGTATCTAACCAAAATGGTTTTTCATTCTCTTCTCTAAACATACCATTTTTTCTGGCTTTTCTGTAATCATCAAAAGTTCCTAAATGTACCTTACAATCACATGTTTCGTAGGTGCCCAACCCATCCATAGATAGTAAATCAACTGTATCAACTAATACATTTTCTTTTCCAAAACCTTTGTAAATATCAGTAAGAATCTTCTCGCTTTCATCATTCAACATATTCTTGATTTCAGAAGTTCTAAAATCATTTGATTCACTGTCGAATTTATAAGTTCCGTCAAGAAGTTCTTTTCTCCAAACTTTGGTTCTATTGTTCTTGTTATCATGTTCCACCACATACCATTCATTTCCAATGTTATCTACAATCACGTTCCCAACCTTACATTCATAAAGTGACTTACTATGGCTCATTCCTAAAGACTTTCTTAATTCTTCCGTCAATTCAATTACAAGATTATTTCCTTCTACTTTTACATTTGTCTTATTTACTTCAATATTCATAATATTTCCTCTACTTTCTTTTAATAACTCTTATTTACAAAATGGTTTCCAGTATGCAATCAGTGCAACACCTAATGCAGCAATATACAATTTTGCATCCGTTTCTACAATAAACAGTGCGATCAGCAATAACACTAATCCAGAAAATTTCTGAAAGTTTAATCTACGTTTCCAACGATTGAATCTTTGGTTTGTTTCCGCTAATACATATCCTTCTAACCAGTTTTTATTATGTTTCTTCCATTCTTTTTCCGTCATTACTGTTTCTACTACACCCATTTCTATTTCCTCCAATTCTTCATATACTTGTTCTTTGCATTGTTATATTCCCATTTTTCCATCACAGATACTCCACCTTTTGTTTTGACTGTACAATACTTCTTTCCGGAAATTGTAAATTCACTCAAAATCTCCATTGTCTTATTCTCCTTTATGTTGTGTTTATTTGTTGTAATTTTAGAAATCATCCTGTGAGCTGTGACACTCACAGAACGTAATATGTAAGTTGTATTAAGCAGTCTTTGCTACTGCTTTTCTTGTTGTTCTTTTCCGTGTTGTTGTTTTTGCTTCAATTACAGGAATATCAATATTTTTCTCAATTACATCTGAAAGAAAGTCAAATAATGAATCTTGCCACTTCTCTGATAAATTATCATTAAAATATTTACTTCCTTTACAGTTATTCAACAGAACCCTTTCCATGTCTGTCTCTCTTCCTGCGTAATAAGAATACAGCTTCTTAAAAACTCTTAGTGTTTTAGCACTAAACGCTTTTCCGTCTCTATAACTTTTTCCTCCGTTCCATTGAAGTTTTACAATAAGTTTCAAAATTCTATCTAATAAATCCGGGCAATTTTTAGCCATTTTTACACCGTCTGAAATAGGAGTCAAAACTCCGATAGGATTGTCTACTGGTTTTCTATCACCTTTAACAGCTACATGATTTCTGTCACATATAGCTTTCAATCTAACGTATTCTTCTTTTCTTGCCACAAGTGCTGCACTATAAGTATCTACCGGTGCCATATTTTTTCTGTCATCTTGCTGTGATAAGAATAAGTCAACCGCTTCTGCTTCTGTAATACCGATTAAAACTTCAACCTGAATCAATTTCATATTTCCAAAATAAGCACCGATTACCCTGTGCATACCGTCAACAACATAAAACTTATCATTCCTATACATGATTTTCGGTAAATCCCATTTATATGGACTAAATTCGGAACCGATTTTCTTCGCATCAGATATTGTTAAATCTCTCTGCCAATCAGGAATATGAATAAGTAACGGATTGATGCTGATAATTGCCTTTTCTCTTCCATCATGTTTCGATCTTGCTTCTTCCATCTTGTCAGATACGATCATTTTTTCTCCAACTTCAATGATATTGTTTAGCATTCTTGCTTCATTCATCATTGTTTCCACTTCCATAGGTTCAAGCTTTCCGTTTCTACTCATTTTTCTAATCTCCTTTATATGTAAAATTTTCTATAATAAAAGCACCTGTATAATTACAAGTGCTTTCTAAACGTATGCATCTATGTTACATTGTCTTTCTTCATTTTCGATATGAACATCTATCCATATTCTACCGCGTCTGTATGTACTTCTTCCTAAAATCTCCAATGTTACGAGAGGATTCTCCAGAATCTGCTCATACTCTTCATTCGTTAGTATATTCTTATCCAAGGCTTCCAATTCCTCAAATGTATAATCTGCTAAAGATTTTCCTACTGTTATCATAATCATGACTCCTTTCCTTTTGCTTCGTTCCACTTCTTTCAACCGAGATCAGCTCAATCTGGCGTTTCCTCTGTGTGATATTAATTAACTGTATCTGATGTTTGTTATAAAAATTTTCCATCATGTCTCTTCCTATTCCATTCTTCCCGCTTTCGTATTTGTTGTATATGGCTCTTTGCTGATTACCCAATCACCTACAGATATATATACTTTTTCATCATCGTTCCAGGTTTCCCAACCTTTTATATCATTTACATTGATATATCCGCTATCCGGTGTAACGTCTGTTTCGATATAATAGCCAGTTCCGTCCAAAAAGTTTAACTCAAGACCATCTGTTCCTATAGTAACGCTTTCAATTTCTTCTGTGTCTATATATGTTTCCGACATTTCTGTGACTGTTTCCTGAGCTTGTTCCGGCACGTTTTCAACCGAGTTTCTTCCTATTATAAAAGTGGTCAAAGAAATAATTGCAACAGCACCGATATATAATATTTTCCGCTTCATCATTCAAACCTCTTTCTATAAATCCTTTACGTTTCCGACTACTTTCCAATCTGTTATTGAGTCCGTTGTATTTAGCTTTTCCAGTGGTAGACGCTCAATATTTCCATTTCCGGCATTATATGTATATCTGTATTTCCGTGTATCAATGATTGATTCACTGACAACACGTCTTAAAAATCTATTTGTCATAGTTTATTTCTCCTTACTATGCGTAAATTTTCCCATTTACACCTGTTTTATAATTCTTAAAGATAACAACTGGATTTTTAAAACAGTTCTCTAAATCATCAATATACCTACTGTCAAAACAGCCATATTTTGATTTTGTAATTTTTACATTTTTATTATCTTCAAGAGTTACTTTTATTTCCTCTTCTTTTAAATCCTGCCAACCTTCAAAAATCATCATAGAACAGTTATAGAAGAGTTTTCTATATTGTGTTCTTTTTCGGTATGGTGTAAAAATCATTTCCATAACATCACTATACTGTGCATATGTTTTTGCTTTCATGGAATGGAAAGTAATTTTTTGAGCTACTGGGAAGCCGAATTCGTTCAGATATACAAGTGTATATCTTTTTCCTTCCTGTAATTTGTTATAAAGTGCTTTCTGTAATGGTTCCGCGTATTTCATAAACAGATCATCAAATACTTTGATAGCTTCGATTTCCGTTGATACTGTTTTACTTTCTAATTCTTCGTCATCTTCATACATTGCCATGATTTCAAATTCTCCGAAAATCTCACAGGCATCAATAATGATTTTCTTTCCCATCGTATACCCGCCTTTTAACTCTTCGTGTTTGATTGTTCTTTTTAACATTCTATTTTCCTCCTATTTTACTTGTGCATGCTTTTCCACTTATAAAAAAAGACAATGTTCAAATTAGAATTAAAACTATACTCTAAATGATCCATATTGCCCACTTTTATAAGCGGAAAATCTCCGCTATTATTATATTAAATTTATCAATCTTACTGAATGGTAATCAGATGTATTCATGATTTTTCTAAAACCATTTTCTTTCATCCAGGTTTCAAAAACGTTTTTGGACGTTTTAAATTTTGTTGTTCCAAAAAACGGGAATGGATTATAACCGCTTATCTCTATCCATTCTTCTATATTTGTGCTTTTAATCCACACATTAGTAATTTTCCATCCTTAATCCATTTTGCCTGTTTAATTGTCATTATCTTTTCCTCCTAATATGTAATAATTCTATTTAAAAAGTAGAAAAACTTATACTTCTACTGTAAAAATCCTTCCTTTATCCCAATTTGCTTTTTGTAAAGCCTGATCAGATACAGATATTCTTACTTCTAATTCGCCATTATTATTGATATAATATCTAGTATTATCATATTTTTGATTGAACAATTTTGAAAAATATTTCTTCATGTCCTCTACTTTTTCAATTCTTTTTTCCGTCAATTCCTTGTTATAGTTAAATTCATCACCGTAATTATATCTTGCAAATGTATCTCGTTTCCCATCTGAAAAGACTCTGAACCCCGCTAAATTATCAAGCACAACTATTTCTTCAAAATCAGCGTTGCAATATTTATTAACAAAATTTAAAATATTTTCTTTTGTGTATTTTACTTTTTCGATGTCGGAATTTCTTTCGCATTCTAATCTTGATTTATTACAATCATCAATTTTCGGATCATTTGTAATATAATAACAAAAATCGCAAGTCAAGTAACCATCTTCTGAAATTGTTTTCGGATACTTTAGTTTTCTTCCGTTCTTTCCGTATTCAACAACTATATGTTTATATCCGCTTATAAATTCAATATAAACTTTTTTACCTTCTTTGTTAGTAAATGCTGTTCTAATTCTACAATTTTCCACGTCATTACATGGTACACAACCTGCGCCTTCAAAATACAATACTTTCTTGCTCATAATTTCCACCTTTTAACCTTTCTTTATATATGTTTTCTTATTCTCTTCTAGTTTCGCTCATGCTCATCAGTATCGGACTTTTACCGATAGACTAGGTCGCCGTTATCCTTCCTGTGGCTTTCCGCTTTATTCGCTAAGTTCTTCCACGTTTTATTCCAGGTTTGCCCTTGTGCCACTACGCACACGTTAGCTGGGGCGGTTCTGGAATATCCTTCACGGCTTTTCATATGAAGTTATCAATGTACTTTAAGATTAAGTTTATCCGTTTATATTGTAGGATTTCCTTAATCTTTGTGCTTTTAATATAACACCTTCTAGCAAAGGTGTCAATAGTTTTTTCTATATTTTTGTAGGTTTTTCTACATTTTATTTCTAAAGAAAAAAGCAGATATATCTGCTTAAATTTCTTTACCATCTTTAAATCGGAATACTGAAATATATTCCGCATCCAAAATAGAAGCAATTTTTTGAAGTTCTTCTTTCGTGAATTTACCCGTTTTTAGCCTTTGACCGAAAGCTGACGGAGTAACATTCATTTTTTCAGCAATTTCTTTTTTTGTAACGCTTCCAGAATATGCAATTGCCATTTCTATTTGTTGTTGTAATGTCACTTTAACCACTTCCTTTCCTTATTATTATAAAGGATTTCCTGTTTTTAGACAATAAAAAACATAGATATTTTTGGCTGGGCGGTGTATCCAGCATCTCAGGTACTCTTTTCAGAGTGTGTCGGGAACCTTTTCCGACCTCAAAAACATCTATGTTACTACCAATTATATCAGTTTGTACATATAATATACCATATTACAAAAAATATGTCAATGTTTTTACAAAAAACTTTTTAATCTTCCACTATGTAAACGTCTATCTATTTTACTTTGATGTATGTCCATCATCGTAGAAACATAAAGATAATTTTTTCTTTCATCATATTTAATCCCAATCATTACATTGTCTTTGTATACCTTTATCAGCTCTAATGATTTTCCTTCTTCATTCGGATTAATCCCAACATAGTCAGGACTATTTATAATTTCAGATATATTGTTAATATATTTTAGCGCCTTGAAATGTTTTCTTTTTATCATGTGCGTTTTAAGTCCATTTGATCTATATATTTCCAATTCAGGCAGATTGATTCCTAGAATATTATTAAATTTTGTATTGTATTTTCCAACGATTACAAGTTCATCCGTATCACTCAATGTTATATTCTCCTTCAATTTTAATAATTATAACATATTTGTTCTTATTCATCAAATACAATACATTAATTTTTCTTGACAGTGCCGGAAGGTGTCCGGCTTATTCAATTACTTTATATTCACTTACTTCTCTTTCTACAAGGACAAGCTTTCCTTCATAATTATTTGATTCCACGTCATGCCGATAGGTCAAGCTTCATGTTTTATAAATTTTCCAAAAAAGAAAAATATTCTTTTATTTCTTTTCTGATAGAAAAAAGTTTTTCTTCTTCCTTTTCCAGTTTTTTCTCGTATTCTTTGGCGATTCTGAAACAAGATTGAATATTTGATTCCTCTGTTTCAGATTTCGCCATTTCCAAAATACCATCTTTTGAGTATTTAAAATTTTCTACATTTCTTAAAGCACGTTTTTCTTCTTCTAAAATCTCTAATAATGATTTGTTCATTTTCTTTTCCTCCTTATATATATAATATCAATCCGCTTCTTAGCATATCAAAGAACCATTCCTGAAAGTCATGATATTCTGTTTTATCTACAATATCACGATAAACTTCTTTGAGCTGATCCTCTGTAAATGTTTTATTCATTATTTCCGGAAGTGATTCCCGGTTATCTTCAGAAAAATAATATTTGTTTTCAGCCTCTTCATAATTTTCAACAAATTCTTTCAGTTCATCCAGTGTATCAAAACGTTTATAGAAATCTGTTTTAATCCATTTACCATTTTTATTGGCATATTTTGTAGCTGTCCATTTGTGTTTACAACAGTCACAGTAAACCGCCGAAAATACGATATTTTCATTTGATGTTTTAAAAGTATACATTTTTACTACCTCTCTTTCTTAATATCCAAAAGCTAGCCAGTAACCAACCATTCCGACCGTAAAGACAACCGGCATTAACAGAGTTGTGATCTCGTTGATTCTGTTTCTCAGATTTCTTTTCTTTTTTCTCATTTTGTTTACCTCTCTCATGATTGTTTATTCTCTCTTGCTCCACTCCGTTTTCTCTCACTCCCGACTTGTGACGGAATGTTAGCACGTTAAAGCAAGATATAATTTTTAGTTGTACACTTTTTCGCAATACTGCACTACACCGACTTGGCTACGGTATCATGGACAACTACGATATTGTTTAGCGGTTTCGTCTCCGCTTCCTGTTGTCGTGGGACTCACTTGTTAAAGGTGTTTGTTTTCTTTAACTGTCTTTATTGTATCACGTTTTCGTGATATGTCAATACTTTTTGTGATATTTTATCATGTTTTCGTGATATATAAATTCAAAAGAAAAAGGCTTGTATAGCCTTAAATTTCTTTTTTGAGATCATTTAAAGTAAATATCACATTGTAACTACAATTTAAGTGGCTGCATATTTCTTTAATGTCTGATTCGCTAAAATCATCACGTTTAAATTTATTGTATAATGCAGATGGGCTATTGTATCCCATTTTTAAAGCAAGGTCTTTCACTGTTAATTGTCTATATTCTAAAATAACTTTTATCTTTTCGCCTATTGTCATATTTTCACTTCCTTTCTAAATCCCATTATATAGGAAATAACAGGTTTTTACAATAAATATCTGTCAGAGTCATGAACTCACGCCGGACTGGATACCCGTATACCGATAACAAATATTAAGCATAATTTTAAGCGGTTTCAAAGTTTGTTGTAGATTATTCTACACCAGTGACTAAGGCGTGACTTAATTTTTGCTTATTACATCCATATTCTATAGGATTGATAAAGTTTTTACGTGTTGCCTACTGAAGTACTCACGGTTTGTTTTTAGTTCTATTTCAGGTACAGATACAAACATCATGTCAATTTTAGACTTCCTGCTCCAACTATTTTTTAGGATAATAGTTACTTACGATAAACCTTGTATAATCTGTTTTAAAAAGGAGATATACAAGCTCCTTAATGTCAGCACAACTATGAGGCATTGCTGATCTAGAGCCTTCGGAAGTATAAGCCGTTCCGATGCTTTTGCAATTCCTAGTTATTTTTGTGTGTACTCCTTGCCACCGTCACACGTCTTTCACATTGTTTTTCTTCCTGGAAAATCTTAATGCGGAAGTGTTGCACTTGATAGGTCTTATTCTTGTCGTGCCTATACAAGGTTTTAATTTTTGTTATTCCGTATTATTATTTAAAGGACTTGCCAACTTGACAAGTCCTGATTTACAAGTTACAATAATTTATGAGTTGTCGTGTATATATTCTTTTGCTTCTTGTTCCGTTGGACACTTTACAAGTTGCTTATGGTCTGAATTATACACGACATTTTCATTGTCGTATGTTATATAGTACATACGTTTTCACCTCCTTTCTGTTGGAAGTGAAAAGTTTGTTTTAATTTGACTTATGCAAAATTCATTTTTCGCTTGTCAATCTTATATACGTTTGAAAGTCTACTTTTTCAAAACCGCCGTAACCAGTGACTATAACTCAAACACTCTGACTATTTGATTTATAATTTGATTCAACCCTTATGCACGTCTGCGCTGTCTGACTAATGATGCTATACGCGTGGAACGGTCTATTTCGCTTCTTTCTTTCCCCTATAAGATAGAGAAATCACTTTATTAAGTTTTATTAAAAAGGAATTTTTTCACAAGAATTTGTGAAACACGACTTGAAAAGCGAATACTAAAATGTTAGAATATAGATAATCACTTTTCAGGAAGTGTGTTTTCATTGAGCAGTTGTGTTGATTGGTAGTCGTTGCAACTGCTCTTTTGTTTTCCTTTTGTGATTATATAATATCATATGTTTTTATGTTTGTCAACTATTTTGATGAATTATTTTTCATCTATTTTAGTTACCGTTTTTTTATTAATGATAGCTAATATTTTATTTGCATCGTCTAAAGTGAAATTTGATTTATTTAGAAGATTGCTAAATCCTTGTCTACTGATGCCCAACTGGTCTGCGATCCAACTTTTTTTATATCCAGACTCTTTTATTGTCTCATCAACCGCTCGTCTTAATTCAGCATTATTATTTATCTCCACTGTATCACCTCCTATTATAATAAGGAAAGTATACCATAAAAACAGAAGTTAGTCTAACATTTCACTATTCACTTTTCAAGGTGCAAATTCCTTTTATAATTGGGTATCACTCGGTCGGAATTGACTTTGCTTTTCAGATATGCTACACTTTAGATGTTTAGTTTATGTATCGTGCAGTAAATCTGTACACCCTATACAAGTTTTACGACTGATACTTTGTTTGCAATCTCGATTGTTATCTGTACACCTGTCGCTTAACTTGTATTTATCTTATCATAGGTTAAGCTATATTTCAAGTAGGTTAATCTATATTTTTTATATTTAGTAATGTACCACAATTTGATATTGTTTTATAGGTTAATCTATTGTATAAAATAAACAAGAAAGTTGGTGTCTTATGGCATATAACGCAGAAGCTCAAAAAAAATACAGAGAGAAAACAATAAATTTTTTAGTAAAATACTATCCCACTGACATTGAGTATGGAAAAAAGTTAAAAGAGTATCTGGCAGATACCGGACAGAGTGCAAACAGTTATTTAAAAGAGCTTATAAAGGCGGATCTGGATAGTAAAGGTGTATAATATGATTGATAGTAAAATAGTCGATATACTAGAAAAGTATCATAGTGAGTTAGCTAATGAAATATCAAATATAAATTTAGCTATACAACGAATACAGGATGAATTGAAGTTTATTAGTAATTGTTTAATGGATGACTTATTATCATATGGAAAGAATACAGGTATTGAAAATAAGGAAAAAGAATTAGAATTATTGAAAGATAGTCAAAGCATTAGAGAATATATAAATTCATTTGATATACTTGATTTTCGGAATGATTATGCGGATGAAGTAGAACCGGTTTTAAGTCTATATGATGTTGTTGTCTTAAGCAATACTTTAAATTGTAACTTAAATCATGATGTATATGATATAACTGTAACTTTACCTGTATTAGATGAAAATGGTGATATAAATAATATTACTGTACTTGCATCATATTGTAAGGATTGCGACAGATATACGATTACTAAAGATGTATTTAATAATATTAACGGTGTTTTAATGTGTCAGGTAATCGATAAAACATCTACTTATACCGATGGTATAGAAAGTGATACAGACATAGATCAGCATGAATCCCTATTGTATAGATACGGTTATAACGTGAAAACATCTGTTAATTTATCAACAAAACAGAGACATATTATTTTAGCGTCCCTTGTGGAGTCTGGCATAATGACACGTAATCAAATTTCAGATCATTTAACTATGTTAATTAACCGCGGAGAAAAAATTGATAGTTGGAAAGACGCAACCGATAAATGGAAACAAGATAGATATTATGTACAAGATTATAAAACATATAATTTACCGAGTGTAATTGTTGATAGAATTTTATTAAAATACAAAACCGCATATAATAAGTAGTAACACGGTTTATGAGTATGTAACTTTTATTTGATTGTTATTTATGGTATAATATCTGTAATAAAAGAAAAAAAGGATTTATAGATAGTATGTTTAGATATAAAATAGATATATTAAAAGCACTCGCAGATAATGGATATAATACAAGTAGATTGCGAAAAGATAAGATTATGAGCCAGGCTACCATGCAAAACATACGGCAAGGTAAAGGCATTACAACAGATACAATCAATACGATCTGTATTATTTTAAGATGTCAGCCGTCGGATGTTATCGAGATTATACCGACTGAAGAAGAAAAGATAAAATACTTTTAACACTGATTTTAGTGCTTGACTTCGCACTGATTTTAGTGCTATTATAATTATAGTTGGTAAATGACAAGTGCTAACGGGAAGAAATGGAGGAAATCAAAATGGAGGTATTGAAAGATATGGGAATGACCGATAAGCAATTTAATGGATTTATTAGGTTTTTGATTGATGATCTCAGAGAAGCAAAAGAAGAAAAAGACGCGGAAAAGAAAGATAAACGTATACAGAAAATACTGGAGAATTTACAGAGTACATTAGAAGATTAGTATTATTATAGCGGTGACTTGTCACACCGCTATTTTATTTATTATTAGTTAGTTATATGTAATATGTGTTAGGTATGCGTAGGTGTACTGTGTACTGTGATAAGTATTATTGTATATGTATAACCATGCAAGCATCATGTATGCATGTATGTTATATAACTATGGTAACTATAGTAATATTGTATAATTATAGATAGTATATGTATATTAGTAGTGTATTGATTGGCAGACTGTTATTAAGTGTGACCTCGTGTGATGTGGTTTGGTATGAGTAGATTTATTAAAATTAGTAATTATTGCTATTATTTGAATACTATTATTTTGTGTGATGTAATCCTTTTCGTGATGTATATTTATGTATATTGTTATGTATATTTATATACAAATTATTGCATAGTTATACACATAGTGTGGATATGTTTAATTTAAAAATGGTGACTGGGTGGTGATGTTGTAATCATTTGTAGGTTATTTTAGGTTGAAAGTGGGGAATATGGATTGACTTTGGCATTATTTTGTGTGTCTGGTGGGGAAAGTCGTTTTTGAAGTTAAAAGTTATTCACATTATGTTTTGAGTTATTCACATTATGTTGATAACTTTTTAGTATAAATATTCGTACAATAATCCCCCGAACGCCACGAGAAGTACACGTATTAATACGTATTGCTCCGAATTTATAAGTCCTTTTTGTCCTCTCCTGTTATGACAAAATCCCACCAAAATCACCAATAAACCGCCCCTATTTTGAATAAGTCCATAGTTATAAAATTTTGGAGAAATGATGAATGTGCAAAAGTCCATAAAATAGTATAATAGTGTAGTATTATGCCATTCCATAATAGGGGCGGTATTAAACATTTTTGACTTATGTTATGCATCGAATATAGCAGGTATGGGTTCTATCCACACCTCACTACCAAAATTTCGACCTCCGATTTCCATACCAAAATTTTCATCTCCCACTTCAAAAAACCAAAAAATTACCTAAAAATACTTCGGGAACTCTCTCGACCAACAAAGCATAAACACTGCATTTCTACCATTCTAAACAGTCCAAAAATAACCCAAATCCATCACAATATCGACTCCAACCCCAAGCAAACTCTTACCGTTACTGCATTTTCCCGAACTCAACTTATATTCCAAAAAATTACATACAAAACACCCTATCAAAAGTAAGCGCAAAATATTGCTACGCTGCCCATGAATCACG
>UMES01011681.1_pt1 | contig 30439 bp, 32 predicted proteins | sample 1964791 | NCBI WGS metagenome assembly UMES01 (sample SAMEA4836024, study PRJEB28245) | human gut metagenome | biome: gut microbiome; material: fecal sample | place: Denmark | collected 2008
GACAGTGAATTGTTTGGCTTTTCAATATCTTATTTAGATGAAATGCTAGAAGTTGATGAAAACTGTTATGAAGTACAAGCTTTAATAGATCAAGTACAAAATCAACATGATATAGAAGAAATCAAGGTCAAAAAATTATCACAAGAAGCTTTTCATCCAAAAAATAAAACTTCTCAAATTATTTATGTTATCTTCTTACATCTTATTCGCTTTGTATCTTCCTCTATTATTAGTTCTATAATAGATGTTTTATTAGCGTGGATTTTATTAGATGTTTTAAAAATATGGATGACAAGTGATTTTTGGCGTATTGCTCTAGCAAGTCTTATCGCTAGAGTTATTTCTACAATTGTTAATTATGTAGTTAATAAAAAATATGTTTTTAAAGGAAAAACAAACAATAGACAGACAGCTATTCGTTTTTTGATTCTAACAGTTATTCTTACAATTTTATCTACTTTATTTGTTTATGTGGCATCGATTTTTAATATCATGTCAGAAAAACTTGCGAAACCAGTAGGGGATTTACTGTTATTTTTACTTAGTTATAGTGCACAAACAAAGTGGGTATTTCATAAAGAATAAGAGGATAAATCAATGATTTATCCTATTTAAAAAAATATTTTAAATAAAAAATGTTGATAAAATCAAAGAAAATTAAAAAAATAAATAAATTTGAACTTCAAAGTATTTACTTTTTATGTTCTTCGTGTATAATACAAACCGTATTCAAGGAGGAAAGTAAAATGGATTTTGAAAAAGTAAAAGAGATCATTGTTGATTCATTAAGTTGTGATGAAAGTCAAGTTACAATGGAAGCAAATTTAAAAGATGATTTAGAAGCTGATTCTTTAGATGCTGTTGAATTAATTATGCAAATTGAAGAAGAATTTGAAGTAGAAATTCCAGATGAAGTTGCTTCTAACATGAAAACTGTTAAAGATATCGTAGATTATATTGAAGCAAACAAATAGTAAAGAGGTGTCGCTGAGGCGACTATATATTTTATAATAAGCTTTGAAATTCAAAGCTTATTATTTTACTATATGCTTTGAACTTCAAACAAAGGAGAATGCTATGAAATTAGATTTCATTAAACAAATTATGAGTGAGTTTGATCAATCAAATGTCACTAAAATGAAAGTAGAAATAGATGATTTAAAAATAGAATTAGAAAAAGAAAGTGAAAAAGTTGAATATGTAAAACCATTAGAAAAAGAAAATAAAATGGTTGCAGAAGTTAACACCAAAGAGTCTACAGGTACACCTGTAAAATCACCAATTGTAGGTGTTTTCTATGGTGCAAGTTCACCTGAAAGTGATCCGTATGTTACTGTTGGAAAGACAGTTAAAAAAGGAGATATTATTTGTATTATTGAAGCAATGAAGGTGATGAATGAAATTAAGGCACCATGTGATGGAACGGTTACATCAATTCTTGTAGAAAATGAAGCGCTTGTAGAATATGATCAAGCTTTAATGGTTATTGAAGAAAATGTTTAAAAAGATATTGATTGCTAATCGCGGTGAAATAGCCGTTAGAATTATTCGTTGTTGTAAAGAAATGGGAATTGAAGCCGTTGCTGTTTATTCTTCAGCAGATGCCACTTCTTTACATGTTCAATTAGCAGATGAAGCTTACTGTATTGGACCTGCTAAAAGTAGTGAGAGTTATTTAAATATGGAAAATATTTTATCAGTAGCTACTTTATCAGGGTGTGATGCAATTCATCCTGGATTTGGTTATTTATCTGAAAATTCGACGTTTGCCAGACTTGTTGAAAAATGTGGTATGACTTTTATTGGTCCAAGTGGTGATGTGATTGATCAAATGGGGAATAAAAGCGTTGCTCGACAAATGATGATTGAAGCAGGAGTTCCAGTTGTTCCTGGAAGTGATGGCAGTATTGAATCTGTCAGTCAAGGAAAAGAAATTGCTAGAAAGATTGGTTATCCGGTTTTAATTAAAGCTTCTGCCGGTGGTGGTGGAAGAGGTATGAGAAAATGTTTTAAGGAAGAAGATTTTGAAAATGCTTATTTAACAGCTAAAGCGGAGGCAAAGGCTTGTTTTGGTGATGATGATATGTATATGGAAAAATTGATTCTAAATCCTAAACATATTGAATTTCAAATTTTAGCTGATCATTTTGGTAATGTTATTCATTTAGGAGAAAGAGATTGTTCAATTCAAAGAAGAAACCAAAAGATGATGGAAGAATCTCCAAGTAAAGCTTTAAGTCAAGAGCTTCGAGAAAAGATGGGAAATGATGCTATCAAAGCAGCTAAAAAAGTAGGATATGTTAATGCAGGAACGATTGAATTTGTTTTAGCACCGGATGGAAAATATTATTTTATTGAGATGAATACGCGTATTCAAGTTGAACATCCAGTAACAGAGATGGTAACGGGGGTTGATTTGGTTCGTGAACAAATTAGAATCGCTGCACATTTAAAATTGAATTATAAACAAAGTGATATTGAATTAAAGGGACATGCCCTTGAATGTCGTATCAATGCTGAAAATCCTCAAGAAGGTTTTAGACCTTCACCAGGAATTGTTAGTAGTTTACATATTCCAGGAGGTTTTGGAGTACGTATTGATACAACTTTATATCAAGGTTATCAAGTGTCTTCTCATTATGATTCAATGATTGCTAAGGTAATCGTTCATGGAAGAAATCGTATTGAAGCAATTCGTAAAATGCGTAGGGTCTTAAGTGAATTAGTGATTGATGGTATTGATACGAATCAAGAATTACAGTATTTGATTTTACATGAAAGTGATTATGTCAAAGGAAATTTTGATACAAGTTTTATTGAAAAACATTTAGATGAGTTGGTGAATGAAAGATGATGGAACAGTTATTTAAGGAAAGAAAAGAAAAACTTCATTTATTTAAGTCATTAAGAAAAAAAAGAGAAAATGAAAGAAAAGAAGTTCCTGAAGGACTTTATACAAAATGTCCAAAGTGTAAAGAATTGATTCTTACAAGTAAACTTAAAAAAAATATGTCAGTTTGTCCTCATTGTGGAAATCATTTAAAGATCACTGCTTATGAAAGATTAGAAATGATTTATGATCAAGGGAAATATAAAGAACTCTATAAAAGTACACAAAGAGTAAATCCTTTAGAATTTCCCGGATACGATGAAAAATTAGAAATTCTACAACAAAAAACAGGTTTAAATGAAGCTGTTGTTGTAGCAAGTGGAAAAATAAATGGGACAAAGGTGATTACTTGTGTGATGGATTCACGTTTTTTAATGGGTAGTATGTCTTCTATTGTAGGTGATAAAATCACGAAAGCTATTGAACATGCAACCAAAAGAAAGTATCCACTCATTATTTTTACAGCTTCAGGAGGCGCTAGAATGCAAGAAGGAATTTATTCCTTAATGCAAATGACAAAAACCTCCGCAGCTCTTGCTAGACATCATCAAGCGGGTTTACTTTATATTTCCTATATTACCCATCCAACAACAGGAGGAGTAACAGCTTCATTTGCAAGCTTAGGAGATATTATTATTGGTGAACCTCAAGCATTGATTGGATTTGCAGGAAGACGTGTCATTGAAAGTACGCTTAAACAAAAATTACCGGAAAACTTTCAAACAACAGAATTTATGGAAGAACAAGGATTTGTTGATTTAATTGTGAAACGTCAAGAAATGCGTTCAACACTCATTAGAATTTTAAAAATGCATGGTAAGGGGGCATAAAGATGTCTTTAAGTCAAGTAGAAAAAGAAATTGAAAAGTTACAAAAAGAACTTCTTGATTGCAATCAAGAGAGAAAAAAAGAAATCGAAAGTCAAATCAAAAAACAAGAAGAATATTATCAACATCTTTCACCTTATGATCATGTTTATCTTGCTAGAAAAAGTACACGACCAAATATTAAAGATTATATCAATCATCTCTTTGATGATTTTATTGAATTACATGGAGATCGTTTAGCAAAAGATGATGGTTCAATTGTTGGAGGTATTGGTTTATTTAATCAACAACCTGTAACAATTATTGGTCATTTAAAAGGAAAAACTTTAGAAGATAATTTAAAATGTAATTTTGGAATGTCTTCACCAGAAGGCTATCGAAAGGCAATGCGCTTAATGAAACAGGCAGAAAAATTTAAACGTCCTATTATCGCTTTTGTCGATACTCCAGGAGCTTATCCAGGAATGGAAGCAGAAATGCATGGAATTGGAGAAGCAATTGCTCGAAATCTTTTAGAAATGTCTCTTTTAAAAGTTCCTATTATTACTATTGTTATTGGTGAGGGAGGTTCTGGAGGAGCTTTGGCTTTAAGTGTGAGTGATCGCTTAGTCATGTTAGAAAATAGTGTTTATTCGATTTTATCTCCTGAAGGATTTGCTTCTATTTTATGGAAAGATCAAGAAGGAAAGCGTGTTGCAGAGGCTGCAAGCTTAATGAAATTAACAGCTAAGGATCTTTATGAGCGTCATATTATTGATCATATCATAGATGAAGATTTAAAAGGGGCTACTGTTGAAAGTTATGAAGTTTATCGACAAATAAAAGAATATTTAAATACAAATCTTAAAGAATTACAAAAGTTATCAACATCTCAATTGATTAATAAACGTTATGAAAAATATAGAAAGATAGGACAAGTATTTTAAAGGAGAAAAAGATGAATGGAATTGAAATTGTTTCTACAGGTTATGCCAAAATTGAAAAGACTTTAGATAATCAACAACTTGAACAAATGGTAGAAACATCTAATGAATGGATCGTTTCACGAACGGGTATTTTAAAAAGACATCTTTCAGATAAATCAAGTGCCTTTCTAGCTATTGAAGCTGCTAAAAAAGCAACTCAAAATCAAGATTTAAGTCAACTTGCTTTAATTATTGTAGCTACGATGACACCAGAAAATAATACGCCAAGTAATGCCTGTCTTGTACAAAAAGCTTTAGGTTTAAATCATCAATCAATGATGTGTTTTGATATTAATGTTGCTTGTAGTGGTTATGTTTATGCTTTAAAAGTTGCTCAAAGCTTGCTAGAAGAAAATCAATATGGACTTGTTATTGGAAGTGAACAATTAAGCTCTATTGTAGATTATCAAGATCGTAATACGTGTATTTTATTTGGAGATGGTGCAGCCGCTACGTTGATTAAAAAAAGTCAAAAGCTTTTTTATAGTTATTTAGATAGTGATGGAAATGAAGAAGTACTATTTTCTAAAAGAAATGATTATTTAAAAATGAAAGGTCAAGATGTTTTTAAATTTGCTATTAAAGCAATTCCTTTAAGTATTGATCACGTCTTAACCCAAGCAAAAATGACATTAAATGATATTGATTACGTGATTTGTCATCAAGCAAATGAAAGAATTATTAAACATGTTTATAAAAAATATCAATGTTCAAGTGAAAAGTTTTATATGAACTTACAAGAATATGGAAATACCTCAGCAGCGAGTATTCCATTAGCTTTAGCGAAGATGAATGAACAAGGGTTACTTCAAAAAGGAATGAAAATCATTCTCGTTGGCTTTGGTGGAGGACTTACTTGGGGTGCAATTTTAATGGAATGGTAAGGAGAACAAAATGAAATTAAATGAGTTATTAAATATTAAATATCCTATTATTCAAGGAGGAATGGCCAATATTGCTACCGGTGCCTTTGCTGCGAGTGTTTCTAATGCAGGAGGTTTGGGTTTGATTGGAGCTGGAGGAATGAATGCTAAAATGTTAAAAGCAGAAATTCAAGCATGTAAAAAATTAACAAATCAACCTTTTGGTGTCAATATTATGTTACTCAATCCAGATGCCAAAGAAATGGCACAAATCGTTATTGATGAACATGTCCCAGTTGTGACAACTGGTGCTGGAAATCCAGGTGTATATATAAAAATGTGGAAAGAAGCAGGAATTAAAGTTTTACCTGTTGTTCCTAGTGTGGCTCTTGCTAAAAGATTAGAACGTGCAGGTGTGGATGGTTTAATTGTTGAAGGTTGTGAAGCAGGAGGACATATTGGTGAGGCAACGACTATGGCGCTTGTTCCTCAAGTTGTAAGTAATGTTTCTATTCCTGTTATTGCTGCAGGAGGGATTGCCAGTGGCAAGCAAATGTTAGCGGCTTATGCCTTAGGTGCTTGTGGTGTACAAATTGGAACAGTTTTACTCGCAAGTAAAGAATGTCCAATTCATGAAAATTATAAACAAGCAATTTTAAAGGCAAAAGATACTTCGACAACTGTTACAGGAAGAATTAATGGAACACCAGTAAGAATCTTAAAAAATAAAATGGCAAAAGCTTATATTCAAAAAGAAAAAGCAGGAGCAGATATGATGGAACTTGAAAAATATACTTTAGGTTCATTAAAAAAAGCTGTTTTTGAGGGAAATGTTGATGAAGGTTCTTTGATGGCAGGACAAGTTGCAGGAATGATTCATGAAATTAAACCCGTTAAACAAATTTTAGAAGAAATGATGAGTGAGTTACAAGAAACTTATTCAAATTTGGAGATTTAAAATGTTAGAAATCAATCAAAAAAGCTTAACTGTTCCTTTAATTCAAGGAGGAATGGGAGTTGGTGTTTCTCTAGGAAGTTTGGCAGGGCATGTTGCTAAGTGTGGAGCGATGGGGGTTATTTCTACAGCGCATCCAGGTTACAAGGAAGATGATTTTGAAAGTAATCATCGTCAAGCAAATATTCGTGCTTTAAAAAAAGAAATTTTAAAAGCACAAAAGCTTTCTCAAGGAAAAGGTTTAGTAGCCATCAATGCGATGGTTGCTTTAAAAGATTATGATGAATTGATCAATGCAGCATTAGAGAGTAAAGTTGATGCTATTATTTCAGGAGCTGGACTTCCTTTACGTTTACCAGAATTGGTAAAAGATCATGATGTTTTAATTGCTCCAATTGTTTCAAGTGGTAAAGCCTGTAAGGTAATCATAAAACATTGGCTCAAAAAATATCAACGTACACCAGATTTTATTGTTATTGAAGGAAGTCAAGCAGGTGGACATTTAGGGTTTAAAAAAGAAGATTTAGAAAATCAAACATGCCAAAGTTTAGAAGAAATTTTTAAAGATGTTGAAGAAATTGTAGAAAATAATAAATTGAACATTCCTATTTTTGTAGCAGGAGGAATCAGTCAAAGAAGTGATGTTAAGCATTTCTTTGATCTAGGTGTCGATGGTATTCAAGTAGCAACACGCTTTATTACAACTTATGAATGTGATGCTTCTATCAAATATAAAGAAGCCTTCTTAAAAGCTAGAAAGGAAGATATTGGTTTTGTTTCTTCTCCTGTTGGAATGCCAGGAAGAGCAATGCAAAATAGTTTTGTTAAAAAAACCAAGAAAGAAAAAATACCTGTTAAAAAATGTTATCAATGTTTAATTCCTTGTGATGTTAAAAATACACCTTATTGTATTTCAAGAGCTTTAATAGAAGCAGTTAAAGGAAATTTAGAGGATGGTCTTATTTTTACAGGAGCTCATGGTTATAGGCAAGATCATTTGATGCATGTTGATGAAGTGATTCATGAATTAATGGAGGATGACAAATGAAATTAGGAATTATTTATGCTGGTCAAGGAAGTCAAGTTGTGGGAATGGGAAAATCATTTTATCCTCGTGAAATCTTTGATCAAAATGAAGATTTAAAGGAATTATGTTTTAATGGACCACTTGAAAAACTATCTTATACACCATATACCCAACCATGTATGGTGATGGTTGCAACAATCATTACAGATTTATTAAAAGAACATGGAATTGTGCCTGATTATACAGCAGGTCTTTCTTTAGGGGAATATTCAGCATTATATTGTGCAGGTGTTTTTAAAAGACAACAAGTGATTGATCTTGCGCGTTTTAGAGGAAAAGTCATGCAAGAAGCAGTATCAGAAATTGAAAGTGAAATGATTGCCGTTTTAGGAATGAAGGAAGAACTTTTACAAGATTTGTGTCATCAAGCAAGTTCATTAGGGGTTGTTTCTATTTCTAATTATAATTGTCCTGGTCAACTTGTTGTTGCTGGTGAAAAGAAGGCTGTGGAAAAAGTTAAAGAATTAGCTTTAGAAAATAAAGCGAGAAGAGTGATTGCTTTAAATACGAGTGGACCTTTTCATACGTCTTTATTAAAAGAGGCGTCACTTGCTTTAAAAGAAAGATTTAAAAAAGAAACTTTTCATGAAATGAAAATACCTGTTATTTTTAATACTTTAGGTCATGAAATCGAATATCAATCAATACCAGAAATTTTAGAAAAGCAAGTGATGTCACCTGTTTACTTTGAAAAAAGTATTCGCTATATGATAGATCAAGGTGTTGATACGATCATTGAAGTAGGACCAGGAAAGGTATTAAGTGGTTTTGTTAGAAAGATAGATCGAAGTATTCAGCTTTATCAAATAGAAGATATGGAATCATTGAAAAAAACAGTGAAAGCTTTGAAGGGAGAATAAAATGAGATTAGAAAATAAAATTGCTCTTGTTACAGGTGGAGGACAAGGTATTGGTAAAGAAATTGCTAAAACATTAGCTTTAAATGGTGCTTTTGTTTTAATTAATTATATAGATTTAGGGAATAATCAAGAAATTGCTCAAATGACAAAAAATGAAATTGAAAGTCTTGGAGGAAAATGTGAAATCTTACCTGCAAATGTAGCAAGTTATGATGAAACATTAGAGATGTTTAAAACAATTAAAAATGAATATGGAAGATTGGATATTTTAATTAATAATGCAGGAATTACAAAAGATGGCTTAATGTTACGCATGAAAGAAAATGATTTTGATGCAGTTATTGATGTCAATTTAAAAGGAACATGGAATTGTATGAAACATGCGACAAAATTAATGATGAAACAAAAATATGGACGTATTGTTTCCATGTCATCTGTTGTAGGCGTTATGGGAAATGCTGGACAAGTCAATTATGCTGCTAGTAAATCAGGAATTATTGGAATGACAATGTCTCTTGCTAGAGAGGTTGGAAGTCGTGGTATTACTGTTAATGCAGTAGCACCAGGTTTTATTCAAACAGCAATGACAGATGTTTTAAGTGATGATATTAAAGAACAAATGAAAAGTCAAATTCCTTTAGGAGCATTTGGAAGTGTTCAAGATATTGCAAATGCAGTTGTTTTTCTAGCAAGTGATGAAGCAAAGTACATTACTGGACAAACATTGCATGTTGATGGTGGCATGGCTATGTAAAGGAGAAGCATATGAAAAGAAGAGTTGTCGTAACAGGAATAGGTGCTTTAACACCTATTGGAAATAATGTAAATGATACATGGAAGGGTATTTTAAATCATCAATGTGGGATTGATTTGATTCAATCATTTGATACTTCAAATATGAAGGTAAAAGTAGCAGGTGAATTAAAGAACTTTGAAGCTACTGAATATTTAGATAAAAAAGATGTTCGTAAAATGGATAAATTTATTCAATATGGACTGATTGCAGCTAAAGAAGCTATCAAAGATTCTAAATTAGAGATAGATTCTATAAATCATGATCGTTTTGGGGTAGTAGTATCAAGTGGTATTGGAGGATTAGGATCTATTGAAGAAAATCATCAACGTGGTTTAAAGAAAGGATTTGATCGTGTTTCTCCATACTTTATTCCTATGACCATTGTTAATTTAGCAGCTGGTCAAATTGCCATTGCCTTTAAAGCACAAGGACTTGCTACATGTCCTGTAACAGCTTGTGCGGGAGGAACAAATGCTATTGGTGATGCCTTTAGAAATATTCGTGATGGTTATTTAGATGTAACCATTGCTGGAGGTTGCGAAGCAAGCATTACTCCTCTTGGTATTGGTGGTTTTACATCAATGAAAGCTTTAAGTGAATCACATGATCCCAAACGTGCCTCCATTCCTTTTGATAAAGAAAGAAATGGTTTTGTCATGGGCGAAGGAGCAGGAATGCTTGTTTTAGAAGAACTTGAACATGCTAAAGCAAGAGGGGCACATATTTATTGTGAGATGGTAGGTTATGGTGTTAGTTGTGATGCTTATCATATGACAGCTCCAGCTCCTGAAGGTATTGGAGGTGCTAAAGCCATGATCAATGCACTTCAAGATGCTTCTCTTGAAGCTAATCAAATTGATTATATTAATGCTCATGGAACATCAACACCGATGAATGATAAGTTAGAAACGGCTGCAATCAAAAAAGCTTTTAAAAATCATGCTCATAAAGTAGCTGTATCTTCAACAAAAGGAAATACAGGTCATTGTTTAGGAGCTGCTGGTGGAATTGAAGGTGTTTTATGTGTTAAAGCATTAGAAGATAACTTTATTCCAGCAACTATTAATTATCAAAATTTTGATGAAGAATGCGATTTAGATATTGTCGCAAATCATGGAAGAAAACAAGTATTAAATTATGTAATGTCAAATTCATTAGGTTTTGGAGGGCATAATGCCTCAATTATTTTTAAGAAATATGGAGAAGAGTAATGGAACTTAATAGTAATCAAATACAAGAAATCAATCCTCATCGTTATCCTTTTGCTTTAGTAGATCGAATTACAGATTATAAACCAGGTGAGTATGCTAAAGGAATCAAATGTGTCAGTGTTAATGAAATGCATTTTTGTGGACATTTTCCAAGTCATCATGTCATGCCAGGAGTTTTGATTGTTGAAGCTTTGGCACAAGTAGGATGTATTGCTATTTTATCAAAAGAAGAAAATAAAGGAAAAATTGCTTTTTTTGGTGGTATTAAAAATTGTCGTTTTAAAGGACAAGTAACACCAGGGGATGTTTTAGAAATGGAATGTGTTCTTACTAAACAAAAAGGACCCGTAGGAATTGGTGAAGCTATTGCAAAAGTAAATGGTAAAGTTGTTTGCAAAGCTGAACTTACATTTGCAATTCAATAATCTTGAATTGCAAATTTTTTTATTTTATCATGATAAAGAGGTGAAACTATGAAACTGATAGAGCTAGAAGAAGTTGATTCAACAAATGATTATTTAAAAAGAGAATATCAAAATTTACCTATGCAAACATGTGTCATTGCCAAATATCAAACAAAAGGTAGAGGTAGAAATGGTCATGTTTGGGAAAGTCATGCAAATGAGAATTTGATTATGAGTTTTTTATTTAAAGATTTTCATAAAATAGAAGATGCTTGGAAAATGACACAATTAGCAACATGTAGTGTTGTTGGTTTACTTGATCGTTATCGTATTAAAGCAACGATTAAATGGCCTAATGATATTTATGTTGATGGAAAAAAGATTTGTGGTATTTTAGTAGAAACGATCTTAGATCCTGATTTAAAAGGAGTCATTGTAGGAATAGGATTGAATGTTAATAATAAAGATTTTCAATCAATGAAACAAATTACTCATAAAGAGTATAAAATATCTAAACTTGCTATTGGACTGAAAACATTTATGTTGATTTATTATAATTTATATCAAACAAATCAGTTTCATAAGGTTTTAGAATACGCTAATAGTATTTCTTATTTAAAAGATCAATGGGTAGAATATGGTGATTATGGAGAAGTTTGTTTTCAAAAGCTATTAGATGATGGTTCTGTTTTATTTGTTGATCGACAAGGAAAAACATATAAACAGGTAATTAATGAAATATCTTTACATAATAAATAAAAGTGCAGGCTTAAGCTTGCACTTTTATAATATAACAGTATTTCTTATAAAAGGATATGCCATATCCTTTTACATGAAGATATCCCTCATTGATGATTTCTTCTTCATATTTATTATCAATGATTTGTTGGGCTCCTTCACTGGCATCCTTAATTAAATCCTTAACAATCTTAGAATGTAAACATTCTAAGATTAGTGCTGTCTGAAAGATTTGTTTAGGAAAGATACATAAATCAAATCTTCCATGCACCGCTTCTCGATTTGATTTGATCTTTTTACCACTAAAGAGTCCTAATAGAAAACCATGATAAAAAGATTCTTCATTATCAAAGTAACTAATACTTCTAGATAAGATATCTCCTAGTATTTCATTTGCTTGATCAACGTCTCCTTTAACAAGACTTTGATAAAGATCTTCTTTTCTTACAAAAGTATAGTCTTCAAAATAAGACATGAATGTTTGTTTATAGATTTCATAGACTTCTTTATTGGGAAAAATCAGTTTATACTTATTTTCTCCTAAATCATCTTTTATCTTTAAATATCCTGTAAGTAAAAGAAAACTATAGATATTATTAATATTATCCATTTCTCGATAAGTAAGTTCAGGTTTGATATATTTCGTTAAAGACTTTCCTTGAATGAGTTGTTCAAATTCTTCATGAAGTTCACCACTGCCATTTTGAATATAGTTGACAACAAGATCATTTCCACTGGTATTTGCCCAGAAGGAAATAGGTTTGTTATCTGAGCTATTTAATTTACAATCAACATATATAAGTGTACTCCAAGGATTATAGATTTCGATGTTTCCAAATAAATAACCATCATACCATTCTTTAACTTCATCTACATAATCTGTTAGATTGTAATCTTTTAATAATTGTAAGATTTCTTTTTTTGTAAAGCCAAAATACTCATTTTTTGATTTATAAAGAATAGAATAGGCTTTAAAATTATTTAAACCGGTGAAGATACTTTCTTTAGAAATACGAAGACAACCTGCCATGATTCCTTTTTCTAAAGCATCATTGGTTTTAAGTGCTGAAGAAAAGACACTTCTTAGAAATTCTAACATTTCATCATAGTAGTTATATTGATAAGCAGCTTGTAAAGGAACATCATATTCATCAATAAGAATGATGACTTTTTGATGATAATGTTTATAAAGAAAATATGAGATATTGAATAATGATTTTTCTAATTCATTATCTTCTGTTTCATTATCAACATATTTTTGAAAAAGTTTCTTTTCAGAAGCTAATAATCTCTCACTATTAAGCAATTCAAGACGACTTTTTGCACACAAACAAATAACTTCTTTAAAGCGATTCATTTGTTTTTCATAGGAACTATTTTTCATATCTTTTAAAAAAATGAATATAACTGTGTACTTATTTTGATGTTTTAAAGCTTCTTTATTTTTAGAAATATTTAATCCATCAAAGAGATATGCATTTTCTTTTTCCTTGATAGAAAAGAAATAATAAATCGTTGACATATTAAGTGTCTTTCCAAATCTACGAGGTCTTGTATATAAAACAACTTGTTCATTTAATACATCACCAATAAGATTTGTCTTATCTACATAATAGGCATTCTTATCAATTATTGTTTTAAAGCTTTCAATTCCTATAGGTACTAATTTCATAAATTATTCATTTCCTTATGTTTAATATAATTTTAATTAGTTAAATTATATATTGTTGTACACTAAAAATCATTGGACAGATTGTCCAAGATTTGTTGTAAGAAAAGATGAATATATGAAAAATTATTTCTTTGATAATATCGAGCTATAAGAATGAGCATAATATAAAAGTGTACTTAATGAGTACACAAGTTGTTAACTAAGCTTTAGTAGTAACCTCTCGTTATAAGGGTTCAGGGAGACTAGAGCTTTTATTTTATATAAAAATACCTCCAGTGGAGGTATTTTCTATTTGATATAGTGTAGTTCTTGTAATTTTTGATAGACTTGGTTTGCAAGTAATTGATTGAATGTATCATTACCTGCGAATTTGTCTTCTTTTAGAAGACTTGATGGGATATAGCTATTTGTAAGATCTTTTTGATCTTGTTCAGTAGCTGTAATATTTGCATCTTTTAAGCCATTTGTAAGAAGATAAGTTCTAAAGTCTAAGAAATGATCTTTATGTTCTTCTTTTAAGATGTTATTATCGTCTCTTACAAGGTTGTTTTGTCTTTTTGATGTCATTGATACAACAATATATTTTTGTGTTTTAATTTGGTTTAAAATAGCTCTTTGATAAGTGATTGTACGATAAACATCTTGGTTGTTTTGTTTATCATAGTTTCCAGAAAAGATAATAACGATATCATTTTCATTGAATTCAGGAAGTGTTGCTTCGATTTGTGCAGGAGCTGTTAGGGTAACAGCTTTTCCAGATTTGTCTCTTGTAAATGTATGAATATTACGAGATGAATCGTAAGCTAAAGTTCCTTTAATACCTTGAATGGTAACTTCATCGAAGTTTGATCCACTATTTTTTAAAGCTTCTACTTGTTCACCTTTTTCATTATAGAAAGTAAGGTCTACAGCTTCTTTATCACCAGGGATGGTGATATTATTAGCGAAAATCTTTGTTCTTCCTACACGAATAGATAAATCAAAAGTTGTATCTTGGTTTCCACCGAATTTAATAATTTCACTATTTGTAAGTGATTCTAAATTAAGTGGGTAACTAGCAAATTCACTTCCCAAGGTAAAGCTATCACCAATACAATAAATACGTTGACTATTTTTTTCCTTTTTTGTTTTTGTTGTTTCTTCTTTTGTTGTAGTTGTTGTTTTTTCTTCTGATTGGTATTTTTTAGCGTTTTGACTTGTTGAAAAACGGTCATAACCAATTAAACCAACAATCATAGCAAGTAAAACAACAACAGTAATAGAAAAAGTAACTTTTTTCATATTAGTAATAGTAGTAATGACTACCAGATAGAGATTTTGCTTTTGTTAAAACACTTCCTAAAACGTTTACATTATTTCTTTGAAGTAGTTTTACACAATTTGCAGCATCTTTTTTATTAGTATCTTGTGAAGAAATAGCAAAAATAGTCCCGTCAACGGCATTTCCTACAGGAATGGCATCAGATATCATTCCAACAGGAGCACAGTCAATAATAATGAAATCAAAGGATTTCTTTAATTCATTAATATAATCTTTAAATACATGTGATCCTAATAATTCAGAAGGATTAGGAATATGAATCCCACTTGTTAAAACAGCCATAGTACCTGCAAAAGAAGGATCTTTTACACTTTGGAAGTATTCAACATTTAATTTTTTAGTTTGACGATATTCAAGTAAAGCATCTGTTAAACCATGTTTGTTTGATAATCCCATATATTTATGTAAAGTATTTTTTCTTAAATCACAATCAATTAATAAAACTCTATTATATTTTGTTGCAAAAATATAAGCAAGGTTAATAGATAGTGTTGTTTTTGCTTCACCAGCTTGTGATGAAGTAATACAAATTGATTTAATGTCTTTGTCTACTGTAGAAAATTCAATGTTTGTACGAATATGACGAAAGATTTCAGTATAATCAAATTGGCTATGTTTTTTATTTTTATCTAAAATATTTAATGTTTTTCTTTTACTCGTTTTTTTTGCCATAATTATCTCCTTTTAAATATTTTTTTAAAGAAGGATGTTTTTCCTTCAATAGGATCAACTTCTTCATTGTTGATGATATGTAGAGGATTTTCATACATTAATGTATGAATATCTTCATAACTATATTTCTTTACAAGTAAATCAAAGACTTCTTGTAAACAAGGAGAACGATGTCCGTCACAACGATGAGTATCCGTTGCAATTACATGAAGTAATCCTTGATTTAATAATTGATAAGCAAACTTTTGAGCATGTTTACCATGATATCCCAAAAAGCTTGTTGCATTAACTTGAATAAGATAACCATTATCTATAAAATCTTGAATTCTTTCGATATCTAAAGAATCTTTAAAGTATCTTTCAACATGAGCAATAACGGGAGTATATCCTTTATATTGAATTTCATAAAGACGATCTTCTACTTCATTTTCATTTTCTAATTCTTTTCTAACATCAAATTCTACAAGTAAATAATGGGTATTTTCAATAGGTATAAAGATGTTTTGTTCAAGTGCTTCTAGATAATCATGATTTAAAAAGAGTTCACACCCTTCTAAAACTTCAATATTGTAAACTTTAGCAAGCTCTTTTAAATCATGAATTCTATCTTTAATAACTTCTAAATCTTTTAAAGTATGTTTTCCAGAAACAACATGAGGTGTTGCGACAATCGTAGAAATACGATTATTTTTAGCTTTTTCTAAAGCCTTTTTAGCATCTTCAAGTGACGGCATTCCATCATCTATATCCCATGCATAATGACCATGTATATCAATAAAAGCCATAACTAATCCTCAAAATAAGGAATAACGCCAAGATTTGGAATTTCTAAATATTTTTCAACGTCTTCTTTAGTATGTAAACGATTATCTAACATAAATCTAATAAAGATAATACCAATACTTAAAATAGCACCTACTAAACCACCAATAACTATATTTTTAGGAACACTTGGTGAAACAGGTGATGTTTGAAGTTTTGCATCATCAACTGTTGTAATATTGTTGATATTTAAAGTTTCTTTCACTTCATTTGTGAAGACATTAACCGTTGTATCAACAATTTTTTTACTGAGTTGTGGATCAGTTGTTGTTGCTGAAATAGAAATAATTTGGGTATCTGTTTCATTTGAAATAGATAAAGCAGAAGAAACAACATTTGTATCAACGTTTAATTCTTTAGCAACTTTACTTTGAATATTGTTTCCTCCAAGTAAAGCTACATAGTTTTTAGTCATCGAATTATTTGAGCTAATTTGTGAATAGTCAACGATTCCTTCGTTAACTTCTGGCTTTGGGAAAATACGAGCCGTTGATTCATATTTTTTACTAACAAAGAAAATAGTAAAAGCTCCCACTAATATAGCACAAATCAATGTTGAAATAATAATGATATGTAAATGTTCTTTTAATACTTGAAACAATTCAGCTAAATTAATTTCAATCTCTTCATTTTGGATTTCTTGATTATCCATTACTTAATCTCCTTTAATACATATTTTTATAAACAATTATAGATACTACGTCGATGCTCATTATCTAACAAAAGCCTTTAAAAATCAACAGAATTAGATTTTTTTATAGAAGTATTATTATATAAGAAAAGGAAAAGTCATAAATTTGACCGCTTGGTTATAAAAATCGACCGTTCAGTAATTATTTATTGATAATTTAAAAAATCACGGTATAATACGGCTGATTATAGATGAACTCCAAAATACGTCGTATTAACTTTAAAAATTGAGGGAGGGGGGGACAAATATGTACATAGAAAAGTTTTTTTAGAATTAAAAAGAATATTTATATTAAAAGAAATAAGTATAATTTTATCAAAGCTTTTTACATTATGTAGTACACGTAAAAGAAGGTTTAATAAATTTGAAAGTAATCATGATGACAAAAGATAAATAGAAAATAATCGTCGCTGTGTCGCGTTGTTTTCTCTTATCTTATATATTAGAAAAGAGTCCAATAGAGTTATTGGATGGGCGAAGCATGCTCAAATGGAGGTTATTGTATGTTTGACAATTGGTATGTTGTTCAAGTAAGAACAGGAAAAGAAGAAGAAATCGTTAAGAAATGTCAGTTCTATATTGATCATGGTATTTTACTTGATTGTTTTATTCCAATCACGAAAAAGAAAAAGAAATATCAAGGAAGTTGGCATATTGTCGATGATATTCTTTTTAAGGGATATATCTTTATGATTACTGATAAAGTTGAACAACTTTATACAGAACTTAAAAAGATACCAGATCTTACCAAGCTTTTAGGAAATGATGGAGAAGACATCTATCCTATTTATCCTCAAGAAGCCATGTTTCTAACAAAGTTTTCTAATAGAAATCATATGGTTGATATGTCTTGTGGTGTTATCGAAAATGATAAGATTATTATTACAGATGGCCCTTTAATGAATCTGGAAGGATATATCACAAAGATAGATCGACATAAGCGAATCGCTTATGTCGATGTAGAACTACTTGGAAAGATTACAAGAGTACAAGTAGGTCTAGAAATTATTAGTAAAACATAGTTTTTATGTTTTATTTAGGGAGGGGTATGAATATGGAAACTTTTAATCAAGAGCAAGTTTTAGAGGAAGTATTAGTTGATGAATGGTATGATATAGAAAAGGAAAAACCAATTTTCTTTTTTATTAAAAGATGCATAGATATTATTCTTTCTTTATTAGGGTTGATTATTTTATCACCAGTCTTCTTATTAATAGCAATCTTAATAAAGAAAGAAGATCGTGGAAATGTCTTCTATAAACATAAAAGAATAGGTCATATGAATAAAGATATCTACATTTATAAATTTAGAAGTATGACCAATAAATATAAAACTTTTGATGAATTTTATCAAACACTATCTGATGAACAAAAACAAGAATGGGATGAAAACTTTAAATTAGAAAATGATCCTAGAATTACTAAAATAGGTAAATTTATCAGAAAAACATCTCTAGATGAATTACCACAAATTATTAATATTTTAAAAGGAGATATGTCTATTATTGGACCTAGACCAGTAGTCAATGATGAAATTGAAAAATATGGTAACCAAAAAGCTAAATTCTTATCAATAAAGCCGGGACTTACAGGATATTGGGCAGCTAATGGTAGAAGTGCTACGACATATGAAGATAGAATTAAGCTTGAATTATATTACATAGATCATTGTTCATTATTATTAGATATTAAGATTTTCTTTAAAACTATTTTGTCAGTTCTTAAAAAGGAAGGTGCAAAATAGTGGAAAAGCAAGAACAGCCTATTAGAATAGCTCAAGTTATTGGAAACTGGTTTGGTGGAGGTATTGAATCAGTAATTATGAATTATTATCGCCATATTGATAGATAAAAGATACAGTTTGATTTCTTTTGTAGTGAAAAATCAACAGATATTCCTTATAAAGAAATAGAAGAATTAGGTGGTACAGTCACTTTAATTCCTTCTTATAGTCAAGTGTTCAAGTATCAAAAAGTATTAAAAGAAAAGCTTAAGGGATATAAAATAGTCCATTGTCATTTAGGAACAATGGCTGTTTTTGCCTTAAAAGCTGCAAAAACAGCGGATGTTCCAGTAAGAATTGTTCATAGTCATTCGACATCTAATAAACAAGAATTTGTAAGAAATTTAATGAAAAATATGCTAAGACCATTGAGTAAAATTTATGCAACTGATTATATGTGTTGTTCTGAGCTTGCGGGAAGATGGTTATTTGGAGATAAGGTATATGATGAAGGAAAAGTGTATCTTTTAAATAATGCAATTGATTTAGAAAAGTTTACATATAACGAACAATTGAGAAATAGAAAAAGAAAAGAGTTAGATATAGACCAAGATACATTTGTGATTGGACATATAGGTAGATTTGTTGAACAAAAAAATCATCGATTTTTAATTGATATTTTTAATGAGGTGCATAAGCAAATTCCTAATTCATTATTACTACTTGCTGGACAAGGACCATTAATGGATGAAATCAAAGAAAAGGTAAATCATTTAAATTTAAAAAAAAATGTAATGTTTTTAGGTCAAAGAAGTGATGTTAATGAATTATTTCAAGCAATGGATGTATTTTGTTTACCGTCACTTTATGAAGGACTTCCTGTTGTTGGTGTAGAAGCACAGGCATCTGGTTTACCTTGTTTTTTTTCTAATGATATGACAAAAGAAACTAAGGTGTTAAAAACAACAAAATTTTTATCTTTGAAACAAAATATAAAAGAATGGATTATTTCTATTATACAATTTGCTAATAGCCATCAAAGATGTGATACATCAATAGAGATAACAAATAAAGGATTTAATATAAAAAGTGAAGTAGATAGTTTAGAAAAATATTATGCTAATATTTTAATTGATATATTGGGAGGCAAATTTTAAATGAAAATTGCATTGATAGTATGTTGGATGGGAGAATTACCTGATTATTTTGATTTATGGGAGTATTCGTGTTCTAAAAATATAGACTATGATTTTTTTATTTTCACAGATCATCCAAAAAAAGAAAAATATGAAAATGTACATTTTATACAATTCGATTTGAATGATTTTAACGGGTTGGTTTATAAAAAAATAAAAATAAAAACAAACGTAACCAAAGCGTATAAACTATGTGACTTTAAACCGGCATATGGAGCTATTTTTGAAGACTATTTAAAAAAATATGATTATTGGGGGCATTGTGATATAGATTTAATATTTGGAAGAATATCAGATTTTCTACCAAGCAATTTAGTATGTCAATACGAAAAAATAAATAAACATGGGCATTTTGTTTTATATAAAAACAACAGTAAAATGAATAATCTATTTAAAAAAGAGGGCAGCATATTTAATTACAAGGATGTTTTTATGTCGAATGAGAATTTTGCTTTTGACGAGTATACGGGTCTAAATATGATTTCAAAAAAACAAAATATAAAATTGTACTGTACAAATGATTTTGTTGATATAGATAAGAGTTTAAAAAGATATGTTTGTAAAAATCATTTGAATTATAAATATCAAATGTATTTATATGAAGATGGTAAAATTTATAAAATATATTACGATAAGAAACTTCAAGAGAAAGAAATGATGTATTTACATTTTCAAAAGAAAATACCTAAAATAAATTGTTCATCATTTAATCATGTAGGAATTGGCTATAAGAAATATTCTGATTATATTTCAACTATAGATAAAAAAACTATTGAAGAATATAATGGAAGAGATAGCTACTTTGTAAAAAGCTATGAAAAATGTTTATATTTATTAAAAAAAGTATATGAATTTTTGCAATCTTCAAATGAAAAGAAAAAAATTTGGATAAAGCAAAAGAGGACGAGGGAGGAGAAAAATGAAGAAAAGAGAAATTTTAATGTTACAAGTAGCCTATAATTGTAGACCAAATAATCAGTATGAAATGTATAATTTAAAATGTTATGAAAGAGTGATAAAAAATATTGAGGTGATAGTATGATTAAAGTAGCATTTGTCATGCCAAACAGAGGATTTTCTGGGGCAGAAAAGGTTGTTATACAAATGATTAACGGTCTAAAAGATGAATTTGATTGTTATTACATATCGCAATCAGGTTCTATTGATAAATATACAAATGAAAATGGCTCTATTAATACATACTTGAATGAAAATAATATTAAACATGTACCAACACGTAATAGACTTAATAGACGAGAATTAAAAAAAATATTAAGACAACTTAACCCAGATATTGTAATTGCAACAGATTATACTGCAAGTGTAATTATTTCAACAATTAAGGGCAAATATAAAGTGATTTCACATTTACATAACAATCCTTTATGGATAAAAAAAATAAATTTAAACAGTATTGCTTTTTTATTAGCTTCATTTAGACTTGACAAAATATTTATTGTTTCTGATTCTATAAAGAATGAATATGTTTTTAAAAAATTCTTGAAAAAAAAATATTGTTTAATTTCTAACCCTTTGAGTAGAAAAGATGTTTTAAATATGAGTACAAACAACTGTGAAAAACAATATGATATTTCATTTATTGGACGTCTTTGTGATCAAAAGGATCCTGAAAAATTCATAAGAATTGTAAAAAAATTAAAAGATAAAGGGTTTAATGTTAGGGCATTGATAATGGGAGATGGATCTTTGAAAAATAAAGTAATTAATTGGATTGAATTATACAATGTAACTGATTGCATCGAATTAAGGAATTTTGAAAAAAATCCTTTCCCATATTTTAGTAAAAGTAAAATAATTGTGATGCCATCAAAATTTGAAGGATTTGGATTAGTAGCATTTGAATCTTTATGCTTAGGTGTACCGGTTGTAGCTAGCCCAGTTGGTGGGTTAGTAAATGTTATTGATAATAAGTGTGGTTATTTTTGTCAAGAAGAGGATGAGTATGTAGAAATTATTTCTAAGATGCTATTAGATGAAAATTTTTACAATAAAAAAGTAAAATACGCAATAGAAAAAAGTATAGATTTAGACAATTATAATGAGTATATAAATATGATAAAGCAAATTATAAAAACGGTGGTACAAGGTGAATAAAACAACAATAGATTTAAAATCAATAATAATTTTCTTGTGTGTGCTATTTAAATATTTAATAGAATATAAAATTAATACATATGTATTATATGCTATTGTATTGATTATATTATATTTTATTTTAATAAGGTCATTATTAAATTTGACAGATAGAAAAAAAATATTATTAATTTCTATATTTTTATGTGTTACTATTTTGAATGTAATTATATATAAAGATGTAAATTTATTAATAACACTTATTCTTGCTATGACTTTAATAAATTCTAATTTTTATGATTTTTTAAGAAAATTTATGATATCTTCATCTGTTATGTTTATTATAACAATTTGTTTATACTATTTAGGTTTTTTAAATGATAATTACTTAATTAGAATGACGACAAGTGGATATGCTATCAGACATAGTTTAGGTTTCACACATCCAAATAGTGTATTTATGTATTTCCTACCTATTGTATTATGTAATTATATACTAATTGAGGATAAGAAAAAATTCTATATAGTTTTTCTTACATTGTCTTTTATTTTGTATTATATATCATTATCTAGAACAGGTATATACTGTGTTATATTGCTATTTATTTTAGATAAAATGAAAAATAAGATTAATATGAAAACAATAATAAGATATCTACCAATAATATTGTTTTTTGCTTCATATTTAATAGCTATTAAATTTGGTAATGCAAGGAATAATCATATTAATATATTATTGAGTGATAGGCCATATTTATGGAATCAAATAATATCTAATTTAAAAATATTTACACCTTTTGGAACTAATGCATTAACAGAAGTAAATTTAGATAATTTTTATTTATCAATTGTTTACAGAAATGGTTTATTTAATACGTTAATTTATTATTTTATTTTATTTTTTGGAATGAAGAATATTAGAAATAAAAAAGTTTGTGTGTCAATAATAGTATTTATGTTCTATGGAATAGCAGAATCAAATACAATAATTGGGAGCATAAATTTTACACTAGCAATATTACTATATTCGATACTTAATAGAGAATTTAAATATAATGAGGGTTAAGTGTATAAATAAAATCAACATTTTTACGAAAAAAAAGACAACTTAAAAACAAGTCGAAAATATTTAAAAAAATTCGAAATTAGGTGAGTTATTGTTTAGCTGATTCGAACTGTGTCATATCTACACCGATTTCAGATATGATCATAATTGCTGAAAGAAGCCTAATACCAGTTATTTCAGTAATGTGAACAAACTGATTAAAATAGGGAGCTGTAATTTTAAGAATTTCAGTTTCACAGGATTCAATATGTCGATCAAGTTCATTCATTTGTTTGGAAATTTCGTTCATTTTAAACTTTTGATCAGGTTCAAGTTTGATATTTTTAATGGATTTAAGAAATTCTTCTTTATTCTTACAGGAACCATGAATAAGCTTTCTGATTTTTTTTGTCATCAATAATTTGTGATTCAAGAACTTCGCTCATGATATTCTTGGCAGTCTTTCCAAAAGAATCAGATAAAGTAGAAGCAAGTCCAATATTAGAAACAGTCATAGAATTTTGATATCTGTTTCTTTCAGAAGAACGCATACCAATAAGTTTGTAACGATATCGGCAAAGTTCTCTAAGCGCGCGGATATCTTTTGGTGGAATAAAAGAACTTTTAACGAGATTATGTTTAAAAAGATCACAAATCCATTTTGAATCTTTTTTATCAGTTTTTTACCTTTAATAGCTTTAACGTATTTAGGTTGAACAAGAATAGGCTTCATGTTTTCGTTTTCTTCAAGAACATTAAAAACAGGTATCCAATATTTACCAGTAGATTCCATACAGACTTCGAAACAGTTATAACTGATAAGCCAGTTCAATAAATTATGGAGGTCATAATTTATTGTCTTAAAATTTCTTTGGTAGTACTCGGTTACAGAAGTTTTTTTATCGGTAATACCAATAGTTGCGACAATGAGATCTTTATGAACATCAAGACCTGCACAAGTAAAACGAACAATCTTAAACATAAAAAAATCTCCTTTCAAAAAAAGGAGAAGTGGCATTGACTGTCAACTAGCGAAAATAGACGAATTGTTTATTATACAATCATAAGTGTCCGTGCTTAAAATCTTACTTGTTTGTGCTTGAAAAGTTGACGGCGACTTATAAAAATTCAGGATATTCTATATGTAGGTAGTATTACCTATTCACTCCACCGTGCTCTGTAGTATACCACCTTTTTTTAAGTATACTACATGAAGTAAAAATGGTGAATAAATTGATATTACGTGTTTGTGTCTGCGTTGAGCGCAGCTCAAACGCAGAAATGGAGGAATAAATGATAAAAAGTAAAAGCGATTATTTGTTTTATATAAAAGCAGATAAAGAGGCAAGAGGATTCGATAAAAAGTATTATTTTGGAATCCGAGGGGAAATACCTGTTTACAAATTTCAATTACTAATGAGAAAGGTTGAATACTATAATAATTGTAGATTTGATTTTTTTTCAAGAATTTATTTGTATATATTGAAATATAAATATAAGAGATTACAGATAAAATATGGATTTAGCATACCAATCAATACTTTTGGACCAGGTTTATATATACAGCATAGAGGTACTATTTGTGTTAATGGAAGTGCAAGAATAGGAATGAATTGTAGAATAAATGTTGATGTCAATATTGGAACAAATATGGAAAAAGAAGAAGAGGCACCAATAATTGGTGACAATTGTTTTATTGGACCAGGTGCAAAACTATTTGGTAAAATTACTATAGGTGATAATGTAGCAATTGGTGCGAATTCTGTTGTTAATCGTTCTTTTGGAAATAACGTTAGTATTGCTGGTGTACCAGCAAAAGTGATCAACAATAAAGGAACGAAAAATAGAATGAGATACTATGTAAATGGAGAGATTAATGAAAAATAGAGAAAAAAACTTTTATAAAAATACTATTATTATTTTTGCCAGTAAATTCTGTACACAATTTTTATCATTCTTTTTATTACCATTATTTACATCTTTATTGAGTACAAAACAATATGGTTATTTTGATTTATTTTCTACATACTCTTGGCTTTTAGCAATTTTTTTAACATTACAGTTAGAAAATGGCATGTTTCGTTATATGATTGATAAAAGAAATAATACAGAAGGTCTAAAAGAAATTATAACTAGTGGATTATTGATGATATGGATTCAATTTTTATTATTTACAGTATTGTATTTCTTTTTTGTGAAAATTATTCATGTAAATAATGTTGGATATATATTTGCTATGACGGTCAGTACTTCTTTATTAAATCTTACATTGCAAATTGCAAGGGGGTTTGGGAAAAATGTTGATTATAGTATGGCGAGTATTATCGCTGGTGTATCAAATGTACTTTTATGTATATTGTTTATTAAAATTTTATCATTAAAACTTTTAGGAATTGTATTAGCAAATGTTTTATCTAATTTATGTGCAGCTATTTATTTGATATTAAAAATGAAATTATTTAGTTATCTAGATTTGAATTTTATTTCGAAAAAATATATAAAAAAAATATTAGCTTATTCTTTGCCTTTGGTGCCTAATAGTATTTCATCATGGATAATGAGTATCTCTGATAAAGCTATGATTTCAATGTTTTTAGGAGTATCCTTTAATGGGATTTATTCAATATCAACAAAATTTTCAATATTATTATCTCATATTTTTACTGTATTTAATATTTCATGGACAGAATCAGCTTCTTTAAGTAATAATGATAAAGATAGAAGTTATTATTTTTCAAAAATGGTTAATAGTATTTTTTTGATTTGCTCATTCATATGTCTTATTATGTTGTCTTCATTGCCTATTGTATTCAATTTATTAATAAAAGGAAATTATTCAAGTGCTTATAATTATATTCCAATTCTAATATTGTCATCTTTTTTTGAATTATTCAGCGTTTTAATTGGTGGAATTTTCATAGCTTTAAAGCTATCAAAAGAAATAGCAACAACAACGATGGTAGGTGGAGTTATAAATATTGTAGTTAATTTTATTTTTTTAAGAAAATATGGACTTGTTGTTGCATGTGTATCAACACTATTATCTTATATATATATAAGTATTGCACGATATTTTAAAATATCAAAACATATTAAAGTTGAATTAGACAAAACAAAATATTTAATAATAATTATTTTGTATATATTATCAACAGGTATATATTTTAAAAAATCTATATATTTAAGTTTTATTAATATAATAATTGTTTTTGGGATATTTTTTAAAATGAATGCTACTTATATTAAAAAAATAATGTATTCTTTTTTTATAAAAAAGAATTAGTATATATTTCTTTTTTATTTTTATATTTAACATATATTTTAAAATGCTGATTAACTAAAGATGTTTTTATATTTGTAATTTTGGAAATATTGTTATATTTGGGAAAAAGCTTATTATTGGTTTTATAAAATCATGAAAACGATGAATTATGTTTAACTCAATAATGTAAAGATACACCAATATTTAAAGTATTGATTACGATATTAAACTAAAACAATGTAAACAATCAATAAGATAGTAAATAAAATCAGGATAAGCATTTATTGCGAAAAAAGATGATAAGAACAAGATATTTTATTTTAATATGATTGTTTTTTATATATTATTTTTATAAATTGATAAATATTATAAAAAACAGGGAGGAAGTTATGAAAGTAAGAAAAGCAATTATACCAGCAGCAGGATTAGGGACACGATTTTTACCAGCAACAAAGGCAATCGCTAAAGAAATGTTGCCAATCGTAGATATTCCAACAATTCAATACATTATCCAAGAAGCAGTAGATAGTGGAATTGAAGAAATCTTAATTATTACAAACAGTAATAAACATGCAATGGAAAATCATTTTGATAAAAACTATGAACTAGAAGAAAGACTAAAAGAATCAGGAAAACTAGAACAAGTAAAAATGATCCAAGATATAGCAGATATGGCCAATATCTACTATATCAGACAAAAGGAACCAAAAGGATTAGGACATGCAGTCTTATGTGCTAAATCATTCATTGGAGATGAACCATTTGCAGTCTTATTAGGAGATGATGTCGTTGTCAATAAAGAAGGGAAACCAGCTTTAAAACAACTCATAGAACAATATGAAAAGACATCAGCATCCGTAATTGGAGTACAAACAGTCGATAAAAAAGATGTCAGTAAATATGGAATCGTAGAACCATCAAAATCACATCCAGCCAAAGGAAGACTTGTAAAATTAACAGATATGGTAGAAAAACCAGCACCAGAGAAAGCACCAAGTCAAATGGCAGTATTAGGAAGATATGTATTGACTCCAGAAATCTTTGAACTGTTAGAAACACAAGGAAAAGGAGCAGGTGGAGAAATCCAATTAACAGACGCTATTAAAAGATTATTAGATAGACAAGCAGTGTATGCTTATGATTTTGAAGGAAAGAGATATGATGTGGGAGATAAATTTGGATTTATCAAAGCAACTATTGATTTTGCTTTAGATCGAGAAGACTTACATGATCAAGTGTTTAATCATATATCTAATTTAGTTAAATAGAGAGGTACATGTATGGAAAAACTTAAAAAAGTTATTTCTTGGCCTGTTATATTGGGAATACAGGTCATAGCAACATTAATTTTATTATTTTTTATTTTTAAATTAAATATTTTACCAACAACATATGCTGTTATGGTTGGGATGATACTTGTTTTATTAGGTTTTATTAATTATGCATTAATGAAACCTAATAAAAAAGAACATCATCATAAAACAAAACCAAGAGAGATTATTGGTAAAGTATTAAGTTTATTATTAAGTGTATTAATGACATTTGGATCAGTAATGGTTAATAAAGGATATTCAACATTAGATGATATTACGAATTCAAATACAAAATCTACTCATTATGCAATTGTTGTATTAAAAAGTAGTAAAATAAGTAGTTTATCTGAATTAAAAAATGAGTCTATTGAATATTGTTTACAATATGATGAAGAAAAAGATATGAATAAAGTTATTGCGGAAGCTAAGAAAAAAGAATCTAGCTTAAATTTTGATGTTGCAAAAACTTATTCAAAATTAGGAGATGATCTTTATAATAATACAGTTGAGGCTATATTAATTAATACAGCTTATAATGGTATGTTTGAAGATAATCATCCAGAATTTGAAAATGAAATGAAAGAAATATGGTCAAGTGAAATTGAAGCCAAAGTGAAAGATTTTTCAACAAGAGTATCTGTAACAAACACACCATTTACTATTTATATTAGTGGTATTGATACATATGGAAGTATTTCTACAGTATCAAGATCAGATGTTAATATGATTATTACAGTTAATCCAAATACAAAGAAAATCTTATTGACATCTATACCAAGAGATTACTATGTAACTCTTGCGAATATGGGTAAAAAAGATAAATTAACCCATTCAGGTATTGCTGGTCCTGACAATACTGTAAAAACAATGCAAAACTTTATAGGTGAAGATATCAACTATTATGCAAGAGTTAACTTTACTTCTTTAGTAACAATGGTTGATGCTTTAGGTGGAATTGATGTTTATAGTGATAAAACAATCAATGGTTTTTGGACAGATAGAAGTGTAAATATTAAAGAAGGAATGAACCACATGAATGGTAAAGAAGCATTAGCATTTTCAAGAGAAAGACATGCTTATGCTGAAGGAGATAACCATCGTGTTCAAAATCAACAAGATGTCTTAATGGCAATGTTGAAGAAAATGATGTCACCTGCAGTTATTACTAATTATAGTAGTGTTTTAAAAGCTATATCAGGATGTTTTGAAACAAATATGTCATCTAGTGATATTACAGATTTAATAAAAATGCAAATAAATGATAATGCCTCATGGACATTTAAACAAAAACAATTTACCGGAACAGGAGTTATGCAAACAGGTGGAGCTTACATGCCTGATAGCAAACTTTATTATATGATTCCTAACGATGATAGTGTTAAAGAAAATTTACAAGCAATTAAAGATGTTTTAAATGGAAAATAGGTATTTGGGTCATTTAGAATGACCGTTAAGTAGTTATATATAGAAAATAGATAACACCAATTATATGATGGAGGTGTTATCTATTTATTTTATATATAAATGTAAGCGGTAACAATAATTATTTAAAGAAAAGTGGTAAGCGTTAAATAGAAACTAGGTTAAACAAGATCCTTTTTTGATGGATACTAATCCTAGCAAAGAAGGATTTTTGTTATGAAACAAACATATCCAAAAGATGAATGGAATCAAATGATTCTTGATTATCGTAACAGTGTATGGGACTAGTCAAATGGTGTTAGCTACATAATGTAAGTTCCTACACCATGAAGTTTCATATATATCACAAGTCCAGCATCCCTTATACCTTTTAAATCAATTTCATCTAGTGTTATATTATTACATGATCAACTAGAGTGGAATAATCATTACGTTTGACAATTATCATATTAAAATGTTAAAGCTCAATATTGATTAAGCAGTGATTTAAAGATGAAAAAAGCATCACTAAAAACGTAAAAATTTTAATGTAGATACAAATATATTAAAAATTATGTAATCTTAATAAGGGCGGAGTAAAATATTAGTTTTATTTTTCAAGAGTGAATATAGAATCATTTGGTTATGAGAGATGATCATTAAGTATGTAGTTATAGAAAATAGATAATATCAATTATGTAATGGTATTATCTATTCATTTCATTATCAAATGTAAAATAGTAATATAGAAAAAATCGCCCAATGGGATAGGGCGATTCGGTTGTGTTCCTATTAGTAACATTACATTGGTATGTAAAAGGAAATAGTTAAACCTTTTACAATAAAAATATATCATATTATTTATCTTTATAGCAAATAGATACAGTATCAAATTGAAAGTTCACATTAATATTTTTAAAAGATAGATGTTTTGACTATTTATTTTGTAAGGAGGCGCGTTGATGGATTCTAAAGAGGTAAAAAAGATTGTTAATAACTTGTTAAAAAATGAAGATCATATAATGGATGAATTAGAGAAAATGTCTAATAATGAAATAATAAAGTTAAAGGCAAATATTAAAGGAAAAATAGTTCATTTTGACAAATTGATGACTATTGTAATACCATTTATCGCAATAGCAATTTCTATTGCTGGTATTATATATAGTCAAAAAGAAAATACGTTACATTTTCTTTTATATGCGTATCTTATTTTTGCTGTGATTGTTATAATTTTTCATGTGCATAATCAAATGAAAAAAGAAAAATATACAAAAATTTTAAGTTATATTGAGGACTTTGAAAAAATGACAAAAGAAAACAATAATACTGATTCAACAACAGGTAAAATTGTAAATCAAAAAATCGAAAAAAGATTAGATAAGACGATGCAAGATACAAATGGAAATTCAAAGAATCACAAAAGTGATTTTTTTAGTCAAAAAGAAAATAAATTTATTTTATTGATGTTTGTTGTACTGTTTATTGGATTTATATGCGATTTAATGAAAATCTATTTAGTTTACCTTGATGATATTAATTCTTTATCACTTACTATCATGCAAATTCAAACAACAATAGGTGTTTTGGTTGTTACGGTTATATCTCTTATATCTAGTAATATTGAAGAA
>UMES01043768.1_pt1 | contig 28770 bp, 24 predicted proteins | sample 1964791 | NCBI WGS metagenome assembly UMES01 (sample SAMEA4836024, study PRJEB28245) | human gut metagenome | biome: gut microbiome; material: fecal sample | place: Denmark | collected 2008
TGAATGTGGTTAGCCAAATGAACACTTTGCCACAGGTGCTTAATGTTCAATGATTCTTCAAGATAACACTTTTTGTGTGTTGTCCTCAGAGAGAAAAACGGTAAGGGATAAAGGCCCGCAACCTTGATGACGTCTTCCAACTTGAGGGGATCAAGTTCTTCAAAAGGAACATCATAGAAAAAAGAGGTTTCTTTGAGGTGCGGTTTGAGCGCTTTGATTTTTGCGCAGTTCAATATTGTTATTAAGTTATAAGCGTAGATATTTTGCATTTTTCTTATACAAGCAAAAGTGTAAAAACTACGTGGGAGCTGCGTAATTGAGCGCACGATTTTAATGATCGTTCTAAAAATTTAAAGGCCTTGATCAGAAAAAGAGCCAATATTTTTCCTTTCCCTTACAATTCGATCTATCTTATTTTTGAATTGAATCAAGAGGTTCAAGTGTCTGTTTGCAGTATGACGGGCTTTGCCCATCTTCAGATTGAAACGCTTTTAGGATTACTCGCGATTGATGTGAAAAGCGTTAATTCTCGCTATCAGGAAATCACCATGCGTTTGCCTGAGGAACTTCGTTTTATGGATGGCGATATCCGCGCAGTGATTGCCAAAAATGTGGTGCGAGGAAAGATTGAATGTCGAATGCAATGGGTGGGCGAAGCTGTCTGTGAGCAGACCTTAAATCAAACCGCTGTGACTAACTTGCTTTCCCTTCAAGCCGAGGTTCAGAAAATCCAACCGGATGTCAGAGCCTTGACAGTTTCTCAAATTTTAAGTTTTCCAGGGATTCTGGCACCTAAAAGTATTGATTTTGATGTGTTGAAAACTCAGGTATTGGATGGCCTCAATAAAACATTGGAAGTGTTTTTAGAAGCCAGGAAGCGTGAGGGTGAAGCATTAGCGGTGGTTTTAAATAGCTACTGTGATCGGATTGTTGAGACGGTTGATGAACTGGCGCCAAAGATTCCGCAAATCATTGAAAACATCCAGAAGAAGTTAGAAGAGCGTTTAGAAGAAGCGTTATCTAAAACGCTGGTGGACCGCTCCACGTTGACACATGAAGAAGTGAGCGACCGCATTCGCCAGGAAGTGATTCTTTATGCCATTAAGCTTGATGTAGATGAAGAAATGAAGCGGTTGCTCACCCATGTGAAAGAAGTCAGACGCCTATTGAGTGCCGGTGGCGAAGTGGGTAAAAAGCTTGACTTCATGATGCAGGAACTTAATCGTGAGGCAAATACCTTGGGCAGTAAGGCAGCGGCTATTGAAATGACGCAGACCTCTTTGGCCTTGAAGGTTAACATCGAAAAGATGCGAGAGCAAGTTCAGAATCTTGAGTAGGGGGGGGCACATATAGCCCCATCTGTCAAGTGATAAATGCGTAACCAATAAAATCCCTGGCACCGGTTCTCGGCAGCCATTCAGTCGAATCCCAACAAACGATTTTCTTATAAGCGGACGATTATTGACTTCGATCGACAAGTGCACGTTAGCGTCCTGAAACATGCTCGGACAGGCGCACATCTGGATCTAGGCTTGATCACACTGCCTCAAAGGGAGTCCACTGTATCAGCCCCACCGACACATGGCTCTGCAAGGTCAGCCACTCACTTTGATCTGGTCCGATTCCTGGCCTAAAGTTTGTGATCAGGCATCTCGGGCTCTCCGACTGACGTCGGCTCCCACCCTGTCGAAGGCTCAGGAATCGGCCGAAGCACATCATAACACGTCTCATCATATTGACTAAATCTTTTGTTCGGGATCAAGTAACTGTGGCCTACTCGGGCTTGCAAGGGCTCGTGGACCCATCCCCCCACCTCAGGCTCACAGTCCTTGATCAAAGAGGTTATTTAAAGGCCTGTTCGATCTGGAAATCCTTGTCTTTTTCAACATATGCCAGATACAGCGTGCTAATTTAGCCGCAATCGATCGAATGGCCTTGGCTCGTAAATGGCCTTTCTTGAGTTGGCGGTCATACTTCTTCTTGATCACCGGATTATGAAAAACCATCAGGTTGGCCAGCTCAGTCATCGCCCAACTCAAGTAAGCGTTGCCGTTTTTACGATTACCGTCGCCTTTCTTTTCTCATTGGACAAGCGTATGGCAGGCGATAACCTGCAGTACGAAACGAAGTCTTTGTCTGTACGGAATCGGTTAATGTCGACGATTTCGGTTGCAATGATTGACCCGAGAATAAAACCACAGCCTTTCATGGAGTACAGCCGAGGCAAATATCGATGGCAGGTTAAGTCATTCTTTATTTCCTGAGCTTTGATTTGCTCTTCTAACTACTGAATTTGCAGGTTCAGGTGATGCATGGCCGTCAAATAGTGTCCGGCCTTAAGGCACGTGTTGTCATTGTCAAAAAGGCTATATAGTTCTGTCGCATCGCCATCGCAATATTGTTCAGCTATGCGGTTTAAGCGCGCCGTGGTGATCTTCATGTAACGTTGGTTGTTGAAGAAGTTTTTAACACCGTGCGATATCGAGCACGATCTTGAACGAGATCGACACGTAAACGTACGAGGTCTCTGAAAGCTCGATCTTGTTTGGGAATAATATCAGCCGCTTTCAATGCCCCAACTCTCATTTGTTCAGCTAAAAATTCTGCATCAGAAATGTCGTCTGAAAACTTTGTTTTGTTATTTTTGACGGTGGTTGGGTCGGCCAGTTTTAAATGCCATCCATTACGCTCAAATAGATCGGCGATGTTGTACCAGTTATAGGTTGATTCAACGGTGGCTTGGTGCTGCGCACTGCAGTAGGGATCAAGGAAGTATTGCAGTTCTTGCAGTTCAGTGCTTAAAGCAATCTTTTTGCGTTTAATGACTTTCTTGACGAGCTGTCCGGCTTGATTGGCGGCATTTTGTAAAACACAGACGACAACATTATTTGAGTGCAAATCCATGCCAATGAAGTATGTCGGATTTAATGCAACTGTTGTACCATACATAAAAGGCCTCCGATTCTAGAGTTTGGATATACCTCCAGTTTATCGAGTAGGCCTTTTTCATATCCGATTTTTTGCTGACGTAGTCCGTCAGCTTCTGTAGCAGAGTTATCCACGATTTTTCGCAGCGCTCATCCTCAATAATGGGCCGTAGCAAGAAAAATGGTGGGTAACTCGTCAATATCTGTCGCTTTCTCTTCCCTATCCAAAGTGCTACTCAATAACCCTTGGGGCTATATGAGTATCTGGCTGCGCGCCGTAATTAACTGTCCCAATGCTTGAGAATCAAACTGTCCCAATAATTAAGAACACCAGTCCCAATCACCGATAAATTCCACATAACACTTGACCATGAGGTAACTTATTTGGGGAGATTAAACAATCTCAGATAACGATACAATCTAGTGAGAAATGAAGAGAATACCGGCAATCAAAATAGATACAAAATAAATAGTGATCTCAAATTCGACAAATAAAAGTTGTAGTACGACAGATTTTGCCGAAATTTCATAAGGCAGAGATCTATTGTCTAACATAGAAAAGCACTTGTTAAATACAAAATGTGTGATACGTATAAATAACTTAGGAAAAATACGTTGTTGAATCTCGTTTGGAATATCTTTACGTAAAACCTCCAACACTTCTTCTTCAGAAGAGTTATCCGGAAGATTGGAGAATAGTGACGGATCGGAAAAATTTTGAGCGCCTTTATAAGTTATGCCTGCCATATAAGAAAAAAATTTGGATATTATTCCCATACATCCTGAGAGCGTTAATCCGAAGAATATCCAGCCAAGTGTAGAAAGATCAAAATATAAACTTAAAACATTAAGCTGATAGATTAAGATGCCTATTGTTGCACCAATAATGGTTAGAAACCAGTTATTAAATTTTTCTGCTGGAAGGCTAGATTCTGTTAGTAATTTGAAATAATCAATTAAAAAAGCGTTTTTAAATTCTAGATATTTTTCAGATGACATTTTGGTCCGCCTAATATTCAGATTAGTGAAATTGAATCCAGTGATAACGCCGACTTTTTTCTATTTCTACCCACTTTTGAGTACTTACTAAGTTTGGGACAAGATTATTTAGCTTTTTTGCAATCTCGATCAATATGCTTGAAGCTAGTGGGACATCGACTCCAATTGCTTGTAACTTTTCCAGGGAAAATTTATTCAAAATATGTTCAATACAAGAAATAATTTCTTGCGGAATCTCATTATTGTTTCTCTTTCTTAAATACTTTTCAATTAGATCCAGACAATCTACAAAACAATTCGCCACTTCTAGAAGAAGTCTGCTACAGATCAGTTTAATGTACTCGTTTGAAATTTGATCGTTTCTAATCAAAAAACGTACTTCATTTGATACTGACATAAGCGTACGGTTATCTTTTGATGACAGCCCTTCTAATAAATCGCTGTAACCTCTGCACTTTATTACGTACGATTCAAATTCTTTGTAGAACTGTAAAAAATCCCCTAAATTCAAAAGTTCTTTATAGTGACGACGAAGGAAGCGATACATTTCGTCAAGGAGAAATCGATAATCAGGTCCAAAAGGCTCGTTTCCTGGAACTTTTTCTTTAACCAATTCTGGTTTTAGACGGTTAAAACTTTGGACTAGTTTCTCCAACAAATGGAGTAAATCTTGGGAACTGAAGTTTAATTCAAGCTCTAAAAGAGAAAGCAATATGAAACGGGGAGACAATTCTTTTTCATTTTCAACCCCTATAGCCCAGAGATACTTAGAGTTAATGATTGCCTGTATAACTTCTTTTTGATATTTTTTTGTTTGATTTGTGACCCAGACTAGTGCTCTCCAGCTGTAAAAGTCAGAACTGTCCTCTTTAAGTACAGTAATAACCTTTTCTGTAATAAGCGATAGTTGTTGTTGAGTTAGAAAATCTTTAATATGAATCAAAATCGCGAAATCTCGTCTACAAGAAATCCCAGCTATAAATTGATTAAGTTCCTCTCTTAACTCTTTTGTAACCTTTTTAGGGTGTGGTAAAGAAGAGAGTTTTATCAAACAATTGTCAAAGTAGAATCGGTTGTTGAAAGATTCCGATTGTTCTTTATGCCTTAGTAGATACACAAGTAATTTCTGTTGTAGAGTTTCTGATTGGCAACTTTGCAGGGCTTTTTCAAAGAATATCCATACTGCTTTACTATAAAACGGATACTCAAAGTATGATGTCAAATCCAAGGAGATAATTTTTTTTATGTGCTTTTCCCAGACTTTGGGTTCTACAGAAACAAAAAGCTCTGCAGAAATATATATTAGTGATAGAACCATGTCTTTTGGAGTCATGGGATCCAAAATGGCTGATAAAATCCGAGTGAGAATTATTTTGTTGATGCCATTTTGATGGAGAAATTCGGAATAGCTGATCTCTTGTCCGATTCGCTTTAAAATCTCCTCATTAGTGATAGAGCAACTTAAAAAAAGACATGGGAACGGGTACTGTTCAAGTAATTTTTTAATAATCAGGAATAAGACCGTATCATTCAAGTATTTTAATCGGGGCTTTGTATTAAAAATAGGTATTTCAAATAATAAATATAAATAATGCAGGGCTTCGTTATAACTCAATATTGTCTGTTGGATATTCGAAGAAGCATCTTCGTCGTCATAAGCTTTTATGTCTATACTCCCCCTAGTATATGTTGAATTTAACTGATGACAAAAGCCTCGTATTCCGGTCAATCCCAGATTCTCATATTTTTCAGTAGAGACTCGTTGAGAAAAATCGAGGTAATTTAAAAATTCACTTGCATAAAAGCGCTCTTGAATGGAACTTTCTTGGTTAATGAATTTTTTTAGTGCATCAGTAAGTGTTTTTCGTTCATCAGGGAAAATTGAAAGAAATACGCATTTTTTTAGAGTATCTACATGTTGAGTTTTCCAATTTCTTAAAATTTGATTTAACTCACTAAACTTCAATTGAAAGGCTAGTTTAAGGACTTTCTGGTACGTATTGATAGGATTTTTGCGAGTTTTAGTTGGATTTTGAAAAGCATCACAAAAGTTTAAAAGCTTTGTGATTTCTGGATTATTCAATCCATTTTTAAATTTATCGTATTGACCTAAAAGTAGTGGAGAATGTTTGAGTGTCTCAATCAGAATTTCCTCATCTTCTGGATTAAGATTCTTTTTCTTATCTAACTCACTTAGAATCGAAGAGATGCTTAAAGGATAAGTTACTACTCGTTGCGTTTCTTCTTTGATTCTTGCAAGAAATTTTATTTTTTGATCATTATTTTCGTCTCTATTCTCTTTGATTTTTTTGTTTTCTTTGTTTTCTTCTCGGTAAGAAAGGTAAATATTAGACCATAGCTCTTGATATGAGGGCATATGTGAGTGTTGATATAAGTAATCGAAAAATCTATTAATTAGCGTTTTATTGTCGTCAGAAATATTTCCTTTTATTGCGCTTAAAACAGTCGTTTCCCTTAAAGGAATTACCACAATACGATGATTTTTATAGAATAATTCCTTATCTTTTTCAGGGACATAGTTACCAACAGCAATGAGAAAAATTTTAAAAGAATCTAGTTTATTAGAGCTGTTCTTCCTCATTTCTGGAGCTAACACGTTTCTAACCCACTCCACCCATGATATGAAATTAGGATCATCACCTGAAAAACCTATCAAGCAAAAAGTTCCTTGAAGTAAGGATATCTTCATTAATTGAGTGAAAGCTTCGTGCTCAGTAGGATAGTTCTTGTAGTCAGATCGAGTAAAAATGTACCTGTGGTGGTGATTACCATCAAAACAAAAACCTTCATCAGCATTATTTTTAAGAGATCCGTGAAGCTTAATTATGTTCTGCTGATCGCTAAGAGTTAGCTCCGAGGCAGCTTTTACAACATTCCAGTATTTAGCATCTCTTTTTGCACAATCTTCCAGTAAACTATCGTAGTTTGTCGTATATATATTTTTCCAGTTCCCTGAAAGTAGTTTGCTGTGAGTTCCCCAATCGGACTCTGTTAAATTTATCGAGCGTCCTTGTATGTGAATAGTATTGTTCGTTAAGTTGACGGTTGGAATATGCTCTTCTATGTAAGTTTCAATAGATTCTCGATATCCTTTGGAGCTTATATAGCGGTCTATGATATTTAAATAACCTTCAGATTTAATAATTTCATGAATTTCATTTTTTAAGGAAGTTCTTGTTCTTTTACGTGTTTGCCGAGAGCAATTGTAGGGTTGTCTGCGGTAGATTTCGCATACAATATCTGCTAGCAATTGATCCCATAATGGAAAGAACGAGGAAATATTTTTTGAGAAACCGGAACCAATTAATGCAGAAACCCTTCCTTCTGTGTAACGTTTTTTTAACTCATCTAGTGCCTCTAAATAGCCGAACATATTAGGTATCCTCACTGTATATTTTTGGAACAAAATTTTTCAGGGATAAAATATACGTTTCTATGAGCACGAGTAATGGCGACATATAGTTTATTTTTTGTTATTGGTGCTAAATCTTTGGAGTTGTCTTTCGTAAAGAAATTGAGTACCGTCTGGTTCAATAGAACGCATACATCTTGATAATCGTCTTCGCCTTTTGTTTCTCCCCAATTTTTATGCGTAGGATCATATGAAGCGGCGTTCCTATAGTGTAACTTCACTATATTGGTATCATCGAGAATTTGTTGAATTTCCTTTAGTTCAGTGACAAAAGACACTTTGGTGTTTTCATCTTTAGGACGATTAGAATAAATGTCAATTTTTAATTTTTCCCGGATGAAAGTGCAAATAGTTTCGGAACATCGCCAACTTTTTTGCAACGTTTTATCACATATGAAACCGTGAGAAGTAAACTTGGATTCATAAGATTTGTCATTAACAAAAAGTTTTTTATTAGTATTCCCATCCGAACTCGTACTATAAGTGTGCTGGTTGAAGTCTCCAACAAAAATCATGTTGATATTCGCAGAAAGAAGCTTCTCTAGAAAGTTAAAATCTCGACCACCAATATCTTGAATCTCATCGATGATAAACTCATCAAAATATTTCTCCATTCTATCCTTAATTTCAAAAAGGTAGTCTTCAAGATACGTACTAAGTCGGTTACTGTAAAAGAAACCATTTTTCGAAAAATAGAACTTCTGGCTCCCTAATTTGGCATAAGGGTCCTCAGGCTCATCAAAGGTGATTCCTCTGGCGCATACTATGTCCGATAAAATCGGCTTATAACAGAAACGGTACAAAAATTGAAAATAGGTGTAGAGAGTTATATTATCCGGCCAGATACCGTTAAACTTTGTAAGGATTTTGTTTTTTAAATTCTCATAGTTTGCATCAGTGTATGTCACTATAAGTGAACGCTTTTGAAAAGAAAGCCCTTTAACAATGTAACTGGTTTTACCTGAACCAGCGACTGCAAGCATTAACCTCTTATCCATTGGATGGCTTCCTTAATATATCGAGGAATGTTTAATGGTAATGATTCTGATAGTAATTTATAGGCGCTTTCTGTTTTGTGGGATATCATGGACTTGAGATCTTTAAATTGTTCTTTGCATATTTCAGAGTTATCACTAAACAACACCGCCTCAAACGTATTTTTTGAATTATCAGTTTCATAAAATATCTTGATGTTATCTAGAGAATGGAAATCTTTGTATTTCTCTATACAATTTTTTTTGTAGTCACCATCATTATCTGTAATTACTGCTACACGACTTCCTGTTAATTTAGCAATTTCTAAATAACGCTTAAAACTTAACCCTCTAATTGCAAGGATATTTGTATTTTCTCCTTCTGGTTTATTTCCCGCTATTTCCTTGTAGAAAGAATCCATAAGCATGTACTCAGAAGGGCCTTCAACCAAAATTGTTTTTGGAGCTAAGATAAACTCGATGATTCCGACGGGAGGAGCTTTGATGAAATATTTAGCTGTATCTTGTTGAAGATGATTAAGTTTTAATGGTCGCTCACCACCTCGCATAATCTGTAGGTTATTTAGTTCAAGTCTAGTACTAATGAGACTGCTGTGGGTTGTTATAAATAACTGTCCCTCAACTTTATTAGATAATTGATTAACAAGTTTGCGAAGGTTATAAGCACTTAAATGATTTTCGGGTTCCTCAATTAAGACTACGTCCATCGTTGTTCCGGATCGATTTAATGCAAGATCTGTTTTTATAAATATTTGCCGACCTGTTCCTTTACAGTCAATGGGAATGTCCTTTTCGTATACCATAAGGTCATCTTCAAAGCTAAACGTAGAAGAAGTCTTCAGACCAAATCTATAACCGTCTCTTGTTGGTATACGTGAATTGAGTTTAGCGAATTGCCCTTCACTGAAATTGGTTTTCATTAAGCGATATTGATTTTTGTGAACAGCACGTTCATGAGTGTTATCTTCTGTGTACTGCAAATAGCTTCGTCGAATGAAATCATTAGTTGCATAATCGGAGTCCATTTCAGAACTATTGATCAAAATAGTACGCAATTTTTTTCTGTATCCGGAGTATCCCTCATCAGCAAATGTTGAGAATCTTACGGAGTAGTAGTCAAATGGGAAATAATTGGCCTCCTTCAAGGACTCGGTAATCTCCGACAGAAAATCTGAATTAGGTTCGCAAACCATTCTAAGACCATCACAAGATCTTTTTTCGGTATTGTTTTTGCCGTTTAATGTGTGATCGCTGATCCCTTCGAGATATAACTCAATAATCAATTTAGGTAAATTTTTGATACTTCGTTTGCCATCGTTAAATTTCTTAATGGCTTCAATATTAAAAAGTTTATCTAATCCTAAATGCTCAATCTTCCGAATGTTTCCACTAGCTACGAGGTCTATAGCTTGAAGGATAGAACTTTTACCAGCTTCATTGTCGCCGACCAGAATGTTGATTCTGTCATTAGGTTCAATCGTGTAGTTCTCAAAACGTTTGAAATTTATTAATTTAATTTTGGAAATCCGAACTGTCATAATTTTTAATAGGAAGTCAATGTTTATAGTAAATTACCCTAATAATTCGTAATTATCCAGAAGTTTTTAGTACTTTTTGTGACGACCGTAATGTTCTGACACTCCTTTCTTAAAGCGAATCTGAGATAAATATCAGATTTTTTCTTGATCACACCGAACGTTGACCCAATAAAGTTGATTTATAAATTTGTTTACATAGTTAAGGGTTTCATCGTCTTATAGACGTATCAAACTCAGTCCTAAAATAAAACCAAGTTGTAATAATGGTAAGGAGGCGGCTATGAGTGCTCACATCATTGATTCCCAATTCTTATCAAGAAACTGGCAAACCCCTGAAATCAGTGAAATTTTCTCTGATGAACATCGTCTTCAGTGTTGGTTAAACATAGAGGCAGCGTTAGCCAAGGTGCAAGGGGAGCTTGGAGTCATTCCCAAAGAGGCCGCTTTAGCCATAGTTAAGGCAGCCAAATTTGAAAATATCGACATGAAACAGTATCAGGATGAGGCTGCAGGAACCGGTCATATCTTGGTGCCGATGATTCGCTGTTTACAGTCCGCTTGTCCGGGTGAGACCGGACAATGGGTTCATTTTGGAGCAACGACTCAGGACATTGTTGATACGGGCAACATTCTTCAAATGCGTGAAGCGACGCAGTACATTCTTCAGAATATTTTGCGTTTAGAAAAAGCGATATTAAAAAAGGCCTCCGACTACAAGTACTGTGTGATGGCGGGGCGGACACATGCGCAACAAGCTTCTCCAATCACCTTGGGGTTCAAATTTGCGACTTGGGCTGCTGAAATTCGCAGGGATATTGAAAGAATCAAAGAATTTCCGCAAAGAGTCTTTATGTTGAGTTTGCACGGGGCGGTGGGAACTCAGGCTGCCTTTGGCTCAAAAGCCAAAGAAATTACCGCAGGGGTTGCTCGAGAGCTCAATCTCACGGAACCGCCGATCTGTTGGGCGACTTCTCGAGACGGCATCGCGGAGTTTTTAAACACAATGGGGATTTTGGCGGGCACTTTGGGACGCATTGCCAATGAAATTTTCAGTGAATCTTCAACAGAAATAGGGGAACTTTACGAACCCATGGGTAAGAAAACGGTTGGCTCCTCCACTATGCCTCATAAACGTAACGCCGGCGTGAGCCAAACGACAGTCTCTCAAAGTCGGATTGTTCAGACCAACGCGCTTTTGGGAATGATCGGTCAGGTTTCCGAGCATGAAAGAGATTTAAGAAGCTGGCGATCAGAAATGCATCAGATTCCTGAAACCTGTGTGTTAATGGGACGTATGTCTAAGGCCATGGCTGATGTGCTCGAAGGGCTAGAGGTCAATGAGAAAAATATTCGCCGAAACATTGATCTGTTAGGTGGCCTTCTTTTAACAGAAGCAGTCATGTTTAGGCTAGCTGACAAAATGGGTAAGCAAGACGCTCATGAGTTATTGCGTGAATTGACGCTATTTCAAAAAGATGAGCTCACTTTCATTGAACGCCTTCATGCTAATGAAAAAGTGAAAGCTTGTCTCAGTGATGAAGAAATAGACGCCATCTTTGATTACAGCCAATTTATCGGGCGGGCGCCGGAATTTGTTGATCAGGTCATTGATTACTGTCGTGAAAAAGCAAATACGGATCCGACATTTTAGGAGGCCAAAATGACAGTGGATGTCTTAATGCCTTGCTTTGCTCTAGTGGTTATCGGTCTAACCGGTTGGATGATTGTTAAACGCTATCAAACGGCCATGGTGTTATTAATGGCTGGTTTATCGATGATTATCTTCGCTGTTGTATGCGGGGTGACGGGGGTTTTGCCCAAAGGGATGAAATCCTCCGGATTGATTTGGTTTGATGTTATTGATTTGTTGCGCAGCATCGCCGTTAAACAAGTCTCGGGCCGGTCTATTGATTATGGTAGCTGGCGGCTTTGCCGCTTACATGGATCGAATCGGAGCTGCTCGAGCGCTGGTTAACGTATGCATCACACCTTTAAAGTCCTTGTCCTCGCCTTACTTAATTATGGTGTTTGGCTACCTTATTGGACAAATGCTTTGCATGGTTATCCCAAGCGCGGCAGGTCTTGCAATGTTGCTGTTGGTTGCTCTATATCCGATTCTTGTGGGTGTTGGGGTGTCACCTGTTGCCAGTGCCGCCGTAATCGTGACTTGTTCCGGTATGGCCATGGGACCAGGATCCGGCACTTCAAACTTAGCTGCACGTGTGGCGGGGATGGATCCCATTATCTATTTTGTTCAGTGCCAGTTGCCCGTGGTGATTCCCTCTTTAGTGGTCATAGCTATATGTCATTATTTTGTACAGCGCTATTACGATCGTCGCAATGATGATGTCTATACGGAAGAAAATATCAAAAACACAGTTGAACAAAGATCGGTTCCTGTGTGGTACGCATTATTGCCTCCCTTGCCGATTGCTTTAATGATCATTTTCAGTCCATTAACTTTCAGCAGCATTCGTCTTAATACCATCAGCGCTTTGTTATTGGTGTGGATAGCAGTAGTTGTTTTAGAGATGATTCGTCGGCGGGAAGTTGAGGAAGTTCTTAAAGATGGCTCTTGTGTATTTAAATCCATGGGCAGTATGTTTACGTCCATTGTTGCCCTCATTATTTGTGCGGAATTTTTCGCCAATGGCCTAAAAATCACAGGATTGATTGATGCTTTGATTGTTCATGCTCAAAATTTAGGGCTGGGATTAAACGGCATGACAGTTGTCTTAACAGGTGTTGTGGGGATTGTTAGCGTGTTGACCGGTTCCGGAGTGGGTGCTTTTTCAAGCTTTGCCGCACTGGCACCAGATGTCGCTTCAGGTTTAGGTGGCAGCGCAGCCTCTTTTGTTAATCCCATGCAACTGTCTTGTGGAATCATGCGTTCGATTTCGCCCGTGGCCGGAGCAATGATTGCCATGGCGGGCGCAGTTGGCGTTACACCGGTTGCGTTGATTCGGCGAACTTTTATTCCGATGATGGCGGGTTTTGTCGCAGTTTTATTGTTTAACTTCCTTTTCATCGGTTAAACAGCAGAAAGAGTGGGTGACGGTGAATTCTGATGTTTGTTATGGATTCACCGTCATATTTGTGCTTTTTGCGTTTTTAATCACACAAAAACATATAAAAGTGTGAAAAATCTCACATAAATATGAATAATTATGTGATTTGAGCCGAAATGAGCTATGCCCAAAGAGCTGAAAATGGTACTGCATAAAGTCGAGAGCCAAAACTCAAAATGTCTTTCCCTGCATAAAGAACGATTCCTCTAAAGTCATCAACCTGTTTGGAAAACCACTTAAGATGTTTAAAATCGTCCGTGTTGATGGATTCGGCGGCTTTGATTTCAATCCCTAATTTTCGGTTTTTCTCGTCGGTAATCAAAAAGTCGATTAACAGAGTAAAACGGATCACTTAACGCTTCAAATTTAGAAAATATTTATATTAAGTTTTAGAAAAAATACACATTAATAACAAGAAAGTATTTATATCAGTGTAGGTGATTATTTTGGCAATTATGGGGAGGAAAATGCACCTTTGGATGAGTGTAGATGAGTTAATTGTGAGACTCTGATCACGAGGAAATGAAGTTGTCCCTTAAAAGAGTAAAAATCAGATGACGGGTGACAAGTAAGACTTGCCACCCGAACAACTTTTAGCTCATCGCGTTAACGACAGTCATCATATAAACCTTAATGAAATCGAGCCAATTCTTTAAATGAATTCGTTCATTTGGTTTACCCATGGCAAATTCAGAATAGTCATCTGCAGCACCAAAGAAAGGAATTGGCATACCGGTTACTTGATGAATCCAGGCTGCATCGGATCCCGCGGGTCCGACCCCAACTTGTACATCTTTCCCCAAGATTTCTTTATATGACTTCTTAACTAATTCAATAAATGGATCGTCATTCGGAACTTCTAGCAGTGGACGCTTTGAGGTAACTTGAATTTGATACTCATAAGCAGGATCTTTAGCTTTTAGGTTGTCAAGAACATCCGTAATTTCTTTTAATGCAACATCATGTTTCTCTCCGGGAATGAGTCGACGATCGAACCAGAAGGTAACTTTTGATGGAAAAACATTGGCTGCTGTGCCACCGTTGATTACGGCAATCGTCAAATGAGGAGGCGGTACGTTGACACCGACCGGACGCTTGATGAGTTCATTGTTAAGTTTATAGAGTTCACTGATAGCCCGAACGGCTTTTTGGATACAGGTTTCTCCATCGTAGAGCAAGGCAGTGTGTCCAGCCTCACCTGTATAGGTAATTGTGCCACGCAAAATACCACAGTGTTGCGGGAATAAGACTCCGTTTGAGGGTTCTGGGCAAATGCCAAAGTCTCCTTTCAGTATGTCAGGGTGATGTTTAAGAAGATATTGAACTCCCAGCTCTCCGCCATTTTCTTCGTCGCACATCCACGTTAGGGCGATGCTTCCCTTAGGATCAAAACCCATATTACGAAGGAAAATCACAGCCATCATCGCTCCAGCATCTCCTCCTTTCATATCACAGGAACCACGACCGTACAGATAGCCATCGACAATCTTTCCGGACCAAGGACCGTAGTAGCCAGGATCCCTGTCATCGGGAGGGAATACGTCCATATGTCCATTGAACACAAAACGTTTTCCTTTTTGACTACCGAACCATTCTCCGCAGAGATTAGGACGATGAGGCTTCGCTTCAATTCTTTGGATTTCCAATCCCGCTTTTTTCATCCATTTTTCAAAAACGAAACTCACAGGTTCTTCATTACCAGTGACACTTGGCGTTTGTACAATTTCTTGCAGGAATTGGATAGCTTCATCTTTATGCGAATCAACATAATCGGAAATTTGTTGTGCAGTAATCATATTGGCTCCTTTTAAATGAGGAAGATAACTTCATTCGTTCAAATAATAGGAGCCAAATTTTTGAAGGAAAATCATGAATAGCGAAGGCTATTAACGAGCATTAGTTATTGCTTATAGGCAAGGACACCAATGAGAGTTTTACATTGGGGAATCATTCTCAGAATTTTGGGTAATACTATAGTTTTCAATAGATGTTGGCATTCTGTACGCATCATAGCCTGAATCATGCGGGAGGATGTTTGACGGGAAGCTACAGAAATTTTTCTGTAAGGCCCCTCTTTTAGAACTTCGAATCGGACGTTTCCCCAGCGTTTTTCTTCGCGTAGGAAAGCTGAAGGGTAGGAAATAGTCCATCCCAAACCTCGTTCAACCATTTCAAGTTGCAGAGAATTGCTATCTATTTCGTATTGATTAGGAAAATGAATACTGGTTTTGGACAGAAAGTTGGAAATATATTTGCCGCTGGCTGATTCGTTAGGGGAACGAATTAAAGGGAGTCCGCACATTGATAAATTTTGTAAGTCACATTGTTCAGAAGAGATTGACAATGTTTTAGGAACAATAACGATAGAAGGCTCGTAAAAAAGTTCCTGTTTTTGCAAATCTGTTTCATTAGATAAATCTCCGCTAGTGACGATAACATCAATTTCATTCCGTCTTAATTTTCTAAGTAAAGAGTCAGTCGTTCCCATTAAAAGCACTAGTTTATGAGTTTTTTTAGAAAGACTATTCATTAAATCAATACCCATGCAGTCAATCATCGATTCATTCATGCCAAAATAAATATTGGGAAAACTGTAGTTAGAGTATTGAATTCGTTGGATGGTCTCATCTAAGTTATTTTTGTATAAATCAATACTCTCCTTGAGTTGTCTAGCTTCCGGCGTGATCGTCAAGGGACGCGTTGATCGATCAAAGAGAGTGATTTTCAAATTAGCTTCGAGTTGAGCAATTTTCTGGCTGACGGCACTTTGAGTAATTCCAAGTTGCTGCGCACTGTGTTGAAAAGAGCGTGTGTCAATCAAACTGAGAAAAACGTCAGCATATCGCATGACAATTGTAGAAAGGCTAGTTTGATTTTTATTCATATTTAAAAATCCCAAAGACACCTAAGGCGTTAAGTTTTAATAAAAATCAGGAGGAATCGATAAAGACCCCTCCTGACAGTAATGGCAGATGATTACATCACTACGCTGGCGATGGCAAACGCAATTGCCACAGAGCTGATTGTTGTCGTTAAACCAGGAATAAGGTAGCTGTGGTTGATTACAAATTTACCAATCCTTGTCGTACCGGTCGAATCGAAGGCGACGCCGGCGACGATGGTTGCGTAAGTTGGAATGATGTATAAACAGGCGCTGGCAGGCCAAGAAGCCACTAACGCGGCAGGAGAAAGACTCAGTGCGATCGCAAGCGGGTAAAGCAAACGAGTAGTCGCCGCTTGACTCAAAACCACAGAACCAACTAAGCCCATCCCAATAGCAAAGGTCCATGGATAAGTATTCACGAAATCTTGAGCCAAAAGCTTAATATCGGGTAGGTACGCAGAAATTAGAGTATCTCCCATCCATGCCAAACCGTAGATGCAGATAACGCCAGTCATACCAGCCTGAAAGACTGAACTTTGTGCCACTTTACCAATAGGTGGTTTACAGGCTAAAGCGACAAGACCGGCAACAACCAACATGACAATTTCAATGACATATGTCATTGAAAGTTCTACAACTTTTCCGCCAACTAAAAACGTCGGACGAAGACTAGGTATTGTTCCTAATAAAACAATGACGATTGCACCTAAAACAAAGAACAAAACAGAGAGTTTTGCTCCAGGGATGGGTTTCCGTTCTTCGTGAGGTACTACAGGAGGAATCATGCCAGCCGCTAAACGCTTTTGGTATTCTGGATCCTTATCCAATTCAAGACCATGTTTCCATACCGTAAGTGCCCCAAGTAGACAACCAATGATAGTTGCAGGGACGCAAACTAACATAATCTGTCCCATACTGACACCTAAAGGAGCCAACAAGGCAACTAAGGCAGCCATAGCAGCAGAAACTGGGCTAGCTGTAATGGCTTGTTGACTTGCAACTACCGAGATAGACATCGGACGTTCAGGACGAACACCTGTTTCGCGAGAAACTTCGGCAATTACGGGCAATAGTGCGAAGGCAATATTGCCGGTACCGGCCATAAAAGTAAAGAAGTAACACACCATCGGCGCAAGAAAGGTGATGTACTTGGGGTGAGATCTTAGTAATCGTTCTGCAATACCGACTAAATAGTCCATGCCGCCTGCTACTTGTAGCAAGCTAGCAGCCATGATTACGCTGGTGATGATAAGCATTACGTCTATTGGCGGGGAGGTTGGTGCCAATCCGCAGGCAAAAACCAAAACGCCAAGTCCCAAGCCACCTGCAATACCTAAAAATATTCCACCAATTCGTGCACCTAGTGCAAGAGCAGCAATGACGATCAGAACTTCAATCCATAACATGGTTCTCTCCCTTGACTAAAACGAAATACGTGCAACCCCAAGGGGCCTTGCTTGAATTTTTTGGTTATTTTTGGGGTGTGTCTAAGAAGATTAGAAGTACTAATTCTTGCTAGTAGTACCTGCTTATTATGTTGTGAAGCTTACAAATTTCATTCAAACTTAATCCGTTGAAATGGAAAAGGCTCTGAACTCTAAGCGTTAATAGAAGAGGAAAGTTATATGTTTAATTTTCAGGTAATTAAACCCGGTGATTTTATTGTTCATGGGTGGTCAGGGGGAGTTACTTCTGAAATTTTTCTTTACCCGGAAGGCTCCGATTACAAAAAAAAGAATTTCCAAGTAAGAATCTCATCAGCTCAAATCAAAGAGGAAGGGACACCCTACACGGATTTTAGTGGTTTTACTCGATTTATTAGTCCTATTCAGGGTCAAATGAGAATTTTTCACACGGATCATCATAATGCCGATTTGTATACTTACGAAATTGATCAATTTGATGGGGGATGGGAGACACGTTCTTACGGTTTATGTACCGACTTTAATTTATTGCTATCAAAGCAATGGAACGGAAAAATGGAGTGTATAACTACTCCTTCAGCTTTGTCGTTAAAAAAAGATTGTTACCATGGTTTTTTCGTATGTGATGATTCAAAGGCCTCAGTTAGTTTAAATGATGAAGAAACGCGAGAAGAACTAGTACTAAAGAACAGAGATTTCCTACTCATTGAATCAATCGATGGATGCTCTGTCCAAATTAAAAGTGAAAAAGTTCAAAAGCTAATGTATGTGCGTTTTAGCTATCGTAGATAAGGCTGAGAGTCAGCGGTTGACAAGCCCGAGCATATATCGGGATGATCTACAAGACACCTTTGCAGGCGCGGGAGCATATCTGCTTTAAGTCCAGAAAGGAATATCTCTCGTATCTTGTGAAGCCAAGGCAAGGGATAGTCTGCACGTGAGTATGCGTAGATGGAACGGAAGGTGCTTTTCCCTGGTACTGGAAAGAAAGATAGCTTTTCAAACATAACCTCACCTTCGGCTAGTAACGCAGATGGTTGTGTGATTCCCCATGCAAGACCAGATTCCACGAGTGAGAAGACGAGCCGATTGCTATCGACTTCTATTCTGCTTGGAACTAGCCCAATGTTTTCATTAAAAAAACGATCGGTTTGGTGACTGGAAGATGTGTTGGATGTGTAATGAGCAAAAGGCAGACCGATGAGCTTAATTTCATCCCAATCCCAAACTTCATGTTTTTTGGCGATTTTTTTGGGCAGGATCACAATGTGGGGTTCAGAGAACAAAAAGAGTTTTAAAAATTTCTCTGAATCCAGAAGATGATCACTCGCAATAACAACATCAATCTTGTTAGAAATCAATTTTTCAATCAGATCATTGGTGACGCCTGATTGCAAATGCACCTTTGAAAAGCCCCTCAGAATATTTTGGAAAAAGAAGGATGAGAGATTGAAAATCATGCTTTCAACCGCACCTATTTTTAAAATAGGCTTATAGCAATTTCGTTTTTGAAGACTTAAAAGTGTTTGTTCAAACGAAGCGTTTTGAGAATGAAGCTCAGCTTGCAAAATCAAAGCTTCAGGAGTTAGTTTGTGTGGGCGGACACTTTTTTCAAACAAATCAAACCCCAACTGTCTCTGTAGGGCAGAAATTTGCTGAGAAACAGCACTTTGAGAAATCCCCAATATCTGACCAGCACGTGTAAAGCTTCTCTGTTGAGCGACAGCAAGAAATACTTCAAAGGGACGCGACATAATCAGGGACGTCAGGTGTTTTGTACCCATGTGAACCTACATTAGCAAAACTAATACTTTCAATCAGTCTATCATTAATTTGCTTTTATTCTCAACAAACATCCTGAGAATAATTTCAGTGTAGCTTAAATATTTTCTATGTTGGAATAAGGTGTTTGAAAATGAAGTTAACCCTCATGACATTGGACCAGTTTTCTGTTGAATTAGGAAGTTCTTCTCCTGCTCCAGGGGGTGGTAGTGCTTCCGCGCTTGCAGGGGTACTCTCTGCCGCTTTATCCGGTATGGTCGCTAATTTGACAGTCAATAAAAAGGGTTATGAAAACGTCTTTGATGAAATGCGATCTGTAGCGGATCAAGCTGAGGGTATAAGAAGGGAGTTGAGCTCTTTAATTGACCAAGATGCGGAAAGTTTCAACGTATTTTTGTCAACGATGAAGTTGCCTAAGCAAACGCAGGAACAAAAGCTGCTGAGAGCAGAAAAAATGCAGTCTGCATTGAAGTCTTGCTGTGAAATCCCAATGCAAGTCGCACAAAAAAGTTTTGACATTTTCTCTCTGGCAGAAGTCGTTCTCTGTCATGGTAATTCAAATGCGGTAACGGATGCTTTGGTTAGTGCGATGTTGGCCAGAACGGCAGTTTTAGGGGCGTTGCTTAATGTGGAAGTTAATTTATTAGGGATTAAAGATGAAACTTATGTCAGTCAAATGAAGGTCAAAATTGAACTTTTGCGTTCTCAAGCTATCGATTTCGAAAGAAGAATTCTAATGAAACAAAGTTTCTAATCTGTTATAGGAGACAAAACGATGAGCGACAAAATTGTTGAATGTATCCCGAATTTCAGTGAAGGCAGAAATCAATCGGTTATCGATGAGATTAGTAAAGCTGCTTCCTCTGTTGCTGGTGCACGCTTGATTAATGTGAATGTGGAGCCAAGCTATAACCGCTGTGTACACACTATTGTAGGTGAACCTGATGCTGTGATTGAGGCGACTTTTAGAGCGTGTGCCAAGGCTGTTGAGTTGATTGATATGAATAAGCACAAAGGAGAACATCCTCGGATTGGTGCTATTGACGCAAGCCCCTTTGTACCTGTGAAAAATGTTACATTAAACGATTGTGTAGAGTATGCGAATCGTTTGGGAGAAAGAGTTGCTAATGAATTAAAAGTGCCGGTTTATTTGTATGAAGCAGCGGCCAGAAAGCCAGAACGAGTCAAATTACAAAATATTCGTCACCCAGAATATGAGGGATTGAAAGATTTAATTGGTTTACCTGAGTGGAAGCCTGATCTTGGGGAAGCGGTCATGCATCCGACTGCTGGCGCTATGCCTCTTGGGGTGCGTGGTCCATTGGTTGCTTTTAATATTTCATTAAGTACGCCTGATGTAAGAATTGCTAAAAAGATTGCTCAATCCTTCCGCGAGGCTAAAGGAGGATACAAAGATGCCAGAGCAATTGGTGTATATGTGCAAGATCGAAATATCACACAGGTCAGTTGTATGATCAATTATCAGGTTGTGCCACTTTATAGAATTATTGAAATGGTTCGCAGTGAAGCTCGTCGTTACGGTGTAAGTGTTATTGGTACAGATGTTTGTGGAATGGTATCAAAAGAAGCTTTAATGGACTGCTGTGAGTACTATATGCAATTGGAAAATTTTGATCGCCATGCTCAGGTTCTAGAAGAATTAATCTGATTAGGCTTTCCTGCCTAATGGTGTGGGATTGGAGTTAAGAGGATAACGCTTACAGTTGTTTTTGTAAAACGCTTAACTCCAGTCCTTATTTTTATGGAGAAGTCCCATGTCTGAAAAAATCCATCGCGGGAAACTAAAAACACCGCCAGATCCGCTAGTGGTCAAATATTTAATTGCTCCGGGTATTAGAAGCGACATTAAGTATAGATATCAAGCTTTTCTCGACTGCAATAAAGCTCACGTTTTGATGCTTGCGAGACAAAACATTATCTCTAAAACAGTTGCCGCTGACATTTTGCGATGCAATAACGAATTGGCGGCTATGGGAGATTCCCCAAATTTTGAGATTGACTTTGGTCGAGAAGATTTTTATTTCAATATTGAGGCCTATTTGATTGAACATGTTGGTATTGAAATTGGGGGACAACAGCACACGGCTCGTTCTCGCAATGACCTATACGCCACCTGTGCTCGTTTGGGTGTTCGGAAAGTTTACTTTGATCTGTGCAAGACTTTTAATGAAATGAGGTGTGCAATCTTAGATGTCGCCGCGCAAAACACAGATGCTGTGTTTGCTGGTTATACCCATATGCAACCCTCCGAACCCATTACTTTCGCTCATTATTGTTCTGCCATTTTGGGGGCTTTGCAAAGAGATTACCGTAGAATTTCCCATTGTTATGAGTCCCTGAATCAATGCCCATTGGGAGGTTGTTCGATGGGCTCAACCACTTGGTCTATTGACCGTGAATACACTTCTAAACTTTTGGGTTTTGACGCTCCAATTGATAACTCTATTGATTGTGTTGCCTCACGTGATTTCATTACAGAAATTTTGGCTACGCTGTCGTTAGCCGCTAATACGCTAAGTAGGTTTTGCCAGGATTTGTATGTTTGGGCGACACCTGACTATGGGTATATTGAAGTTTCAGATAGTTGCGCAGTTTGTTCTTCTATCATGCCTCAGAAGAAAAACCCTTGGGTTTTGGAACATATCAAGGCTAAAGCGGCCCATGTGGAAGGCGCATTTATAAGTGCTCTAAACGTTTTGAAGAACGTTATTTATTCTCATAGTGAAGATACATGTGGAGAAACAGCTAAATATCTTTTTGAGGGAATGAGCGAAATGAAGGAAATGTGCGAATTGATGCGTGTCAGTATCAAAGGTATCACAGTGAATAAAGCTCATATGATTGAAAAGGCACGAGGTAATTTTTGCACTGTAACTGAACTGGCTAACTGTTTGGTTCGCCGAGATAAAATAAGTTTTCGAATGGCTCATGACATTGTCGCCGAAGTTGTGGCCTATATGGTTGAGCATAATAAGAATGCCGATGAGATTGGGAAGGAGGTTGTCAATTCGATTTTTGAACGTTTGTTTGGTCGAGTTTCAACTCTAACTGACGATGAAATAAAGGCAGCCTTAGATCCTCAAAAGATCGCTGGTGCCAAAACAATTTTGGGAGGTACAGCTCCAAAAGAAGTTATGCGTCAACTAAAACATCAACAGATTGCTTTAGATAAAGATAATGCGGAATTGCAGCTTCGAGAGACTACTGTAGCCAAAGCTAAAAAGGAACTCGAAAATGAGGTCGCAAAAATGATTGTGTAAATAGTTAGAAAAAAACGCCGCAGATTTGTATAAATTTGCGGCGTCAGCATTTTACAGGTTTGGTTGGCGAGTGAAAATGTTTATGAGAAAAAATTAAAACGAAAAATTAACTAAAAGTTATTATTTGAGAATTTAAGTGATCTCATTTTTGTTGATGTTTTAATAATCCTTTATTCTCTCGTTCTTTTGTGATAAATCCCATAAATGCCAGCATTGTCATAGCTCCAAGGCGTGCCGTAATCCCACTTGGGTCATATTGTGGGGCAACTTCAACCAAGTCAAATGCTACAACGTTGCCTTTTTTAGCGATACCTTCCAAGACATCGGTCACGAATTCGTAATTTAATCCGCCGGGAGATGGCGAACCTACGCCAGGAGCAGTGCTCATGTCATAACCATCAATATCAATGGTTACAAAATAGTTTTTAGCCTGAGGAATTTGTTTAATGACTTCTTTGGAGCCCATTTCTAAGGCTTTGCGCGCAGGAAGCACAACGGAGCCGAAATCATAGGCAGCTTGAAAATCTTCACGAGTATTGCTTCCCAAGCCGCGAATGCCGATTTGACACATTTTCTTGAAATGAGGCATCTCCGAAATCATACGCATGGGACTCCCGTTGGTCCAAGTACGTTTGCCAAAATCCAAGTGAGCATCAAACTGTACGATACAAAGATCATCGTACATATCAAGAGCACGAGCGGTTGGAATCGTTACAGAATGATCTCCACCCATCATGACTGGAATTGCACCTTTGCTAATAATTTTGCGCACGGCTTCGGTGACATTATCAAAAGAGACATGGAAATCCATAGGATGCATATCAACGTCACCTGCGTCTACAACCTTAACGGGAGCTTCAAGGTATTGAGTTAGCCGTTCAGGATCCCAGAAACCGGCGTCGCCGCGGCCGTAATGGCAAGAAACTTCGCGAATGCGCCTTGGACCAAATTTGGTACCAGTTAGATAAGGGGCCCCCATATCGTAGGGAATACCCATAACGCATATATCAGCGTCAAGTTCATCCAAGTTGGTACAAATAGGATACTTGGCGAAGCTTGCAATCCCTGTAATAGGGAGGTTGTATACAGTTTTAGGCATATTAGATCTCCTTCTCACTGAAGATGAATGATCGCTAACGCCTATCATACGATGGGAATTTGATTAACAAAATTAAAATAACCAACGGCTCTACTTAGAATTAGTAAAACTAATAGTGAGATTTTTGAATATTTGTTTTGTATAGAAATACATTAAGAGATATACGTAGTTAGGGAGAAAATTATGCTTAGTGAATTGTTTCTATACAGAAAAAGTTCTTATGTTGATCAAGCGAAGCGAATAAATAGTGTTCGGTTAGACAAGGCGGGTGCTGATTAATAAAGAATTCTTATCAGGATCAAATATTCTGTATCAAATTTATTTTGGGGATTGTGTGAAAAAATTTGAAACCGGAAAAAGCTGATCATAGCCAAGAGGATTACGATAATTTTTGCTTAGCAGAATCACTTCGTTTTTATTTGGATAAAAAAGTGAGTCGTATCTACTCAGTTCAAACTGTCTCGTTTTCTCTATTCTATTTTCGTAGTTGTTTATTGCTTTGGGCGTAAAATCCTTTATGTTAATCGGTGTGTTAAGGGCTCTTTCTAGGGGCCTCAATGCCTATTTCCTGATACGCTTAATTGGCACAGTTCGTACTTTATGAGCGCCACTAGAAAAATCAATATGCTTGAAGGCAGTTTATGGGACAAGCTGATTGTCTTTGCCTTACCTTTGGCTTTTACCGGTTTGCTGCAGCAACTCTATAACGCAGCAGACGTGGCTGTCTTGGGGCGTTTTGTTTCTGACCTTGCTGTGGCGGCAGTTGGTAACAACGTGCCGGTCTTTGGCCTCATCATCAGTTTTTGCATGGGCTTGTCCATTGGCGTTAACGTGGTTGTTGCCCGTGCTTTAGGGATGAAAAATGACCAAAAAGCCAGTGAAGCGGTCAGAACATCTTTCATTACTGCGATTGTTTTTGGTATTTTCGCGTTACTGATTGGTCAAGCCTTTGCAAATTCAGCCATGGATTGGCTTGATGTGCCCGAAGAAGTGCGAGACTATGCGCTCATTTACTTGCGTGTCTATTTGCTCGGCATGCCTTTTATCGCCATCTATAACTTTTTGGCAGCGGTCTTTCGTAGTCAAGGGGATACTCAGACGCCGCTTTGGGCATTGCTCATTGCAAGCCTCTTTAATATCGGCGGAAACTTATTTGCGGTGCTTGTCCTTGATTGGGGCGTTGCGGGTGTAGCCCTTGCGACAGCATTAGCTAATTTACTGTCTGCCGTGATTTTGTTTGTAAAGCTCACGCATCTGGATGGTCCGCTGAAGCTCGAAGTGTCACAGTTATTGAACGTTGACATTGCTTCGCTTAAGAGCATTGTTCGGATTGGACTGCCCGCCGGTGTTCAGGGGGCTGTGTACGCCCTTTCCAATTTAGTCATTCAATCGGCAATAAATAGTTTGGGGCCGGAAGCCATGGCTGGCTCTGTGGCTGCTTTTACGATTGAAAATAGTGTTTATTGCTTTATCAATGCCTTTGCCTTGTCGGCGACAACCTTTGTGAGCCAAAACTACGGCGCGAGAAATTTAGAGCGCTGTTCGCGCGTCATGTGGGTGACCATGGGACTAAATATGTGTGCGACTGTCCTGTTGACGGCAGGTGTTTTGGTATTTTGTCGAGATCTGCTGGGAATCTTCTCTAGTAACGAAGAAGTTCTTGCTCTTGGCATGATTCGCATCTTATGGGTGCTTGTACCGCAACCATTAAGTGTTGTGATGGATACGCTTTCAGGCAGTATGCGTGGTTACGGTTATTCAATGCCGCCCGCGATGGTCACTTTAGTCGTGGTTTGTTCTGTGCGTTTGATTTGGGTGTACACCGTTTTTCCACTGGCTCCGACCTATGAAACCCTTATGATGGTTTATCCGTTAAGTTGGGTGATCACCATGGTCGGACTCATCATTCTTTATGTTCGTCTACTGCGCAGAATCCGCAATCGCAGACAGATGGTTGAAGAAGCGATTTAGGTGACTACCAAACGATCAAGTTTCTCTTGAGTAACTTGGATAACACTAAAATTTGATTGAGTTCACTGAAAGTTTCTAAAGTGAACTAGTTTTGTTGGTTGAAGATTCTTTTTTGCAAAATGTAGAGACGTCTCTAAATCCAACGCATCAATCACATTCCTAGCTAAAAAGGTTGCATATGAAAATCGCGGTCATTGGTATTGGATACGTAGGCTTAAGTAACGCAATCGTTTTAGCTCAACACAATGAAGTGGTGCTGGTTGATGTTATTGAAGAAAAGGTCAACAAGATCAATTTAAAAAAGAGCCCTATTGCTGAACCACTGATAGTGGATTATCTCGAGCACCGCGAGCTTAATCTTTCTGCGACTTTAAATCTCTCATCAGCTTGTATAGAGGCAGACTTTGTTTTGGTTGCAACGCCCACGGATTACAACGATCAAACGAATAGTTTTGATACGTCGTCAGTAGAGGATGTTGTCAAAAAAGTTTCAGTCATCGCTCCTCAAGCGACCATTATTATCAAATCCACCATTCCCTTAGGCTTTACAGAAAAGTTAATTGCCCAAGGTTATAAAAACATTGTTTTTGTACCAGAATTTCTAAGAGAAGGCAGTGCACTATATGACAACTTGTACCCCTCAAGACTCGTCATTGGGGATTTGTCTGAAAAAGGTAGGGCTTTTGCTCAATTAATGCTGCAAGGCGCTATTAAAAAGGAAGTTCCGGTTTTATATACACAACCGACAGAAGCCGAAGCTATCAAATTATTTGCCAATACTTATTTAGCGATGCGAGTAGCCTTTTTTAATGAATTGGATAGTTACGCATGGGAAAATGGGTTAGATAGCCAAAAGATTATCGAAGGGGTTGGACTTGATCCCCGCATTGGCAGTTATTACTGTAATCCGTCCTTTGGTTATGGAGGTTATTGTTTACCAAAAGACACCAAGCAACTGCTCGCTAATTACGAGAATATTCCGCAAGAGCTGATTTCTGCCATTGTTCAGTCCAATAAGACCAGAAAGCATTTCGTTGTCACGGAGATTTTGAAGTTCTCCCCGAAAACTGTTGGCGTGTTCAAATTAGCCATGAAGCGTGGGTCTGATAATTGTCGCTCGTCAGCGATTTTTGACATCATTGGTGAACTTCAATCAGCCGGTATAAAAGTCATTGTGTATGACCCTAACTACAGTAATAACACGACTCTGTGTTATTTAGATTTTCAAAATAGCCTTGAGAAATTTAAAGCTCAATGTGATCTTATTATTGCCAATCGATTTGCCCCAGAGCTAAAGGATGTCATGTCCAAAGTGCTGACTCGGGATCTTTCCGCTAATGTTTAACTTTTTGTGTTTAGTATTAAAACGATCATGGATAACGAACAATCTCGGCCAGTCATTTTATCGGTTGTTTCGCCGGTTTATAACGGGGCAAAGTATTTGGAACCGTTTCTTCGATCGGTCCTACAGCAATCATTTCCTCATTTTGAATTGATCATGGTCGATGATGGGTCAACCGATTCATCTATTGAAATCATTAAGACCTATCAAAAGAAAGATTCAAGGATTCATTTGATTGGGCAAAACCACAAGGGGGCGGGGAGTGCTCGAAATTTTGGCTTATCCCGGGCAAAAGGGCAGTACATTATTTTCTTAGATTGTGATGATTGGTTTAGTGAGGACTTTTTCAAAACAATGATTGATCGTATTGAAGCGGATCAGTCTGACATCGGTATTTGTGAATTTTTTATCTATAACCAACAAACCGGAGAAATGGGAAAGTCAGCGATTCCTGAGACAAGGAATCAGAAAATTGAAAGGACAAATCTTGTTTTTGATATCTTTGCGCCTAATCCCTGGACGAAGCTTTATAGGATTTCTTTTTTGAAGAAAAAGGAACTCTTATTTCAAGAGATCCCGTCGTGCAATGATTGGAGCTTCGCCTATACATCATTAGCTTGTGCGGAAAAGATATCCGTTATTCGGAAGCCTTTGGTTTACTATCGAACCAAAACTACCACCTCTATTTCATCTTATCGGTACAAACGAACAAAGGATATTGTTTGGGCTATTAAACATTTGAGGCAAGAGTTAAAAAGTCGAGCCCTATTTTCTCAATACAAAGAAGGATTTGCGAGAAAAAGTATCAGTCATTTGGTTTATGAAGCCCTCTCTGATCAAGGGGTAAAGGTTTTTTATGTCCTTTTTCGTAATTTATTAATGGTTAATGATTTTGCTGTCTATAAGGCGTTTGTCCAAAAAGTCATTCAGTATCTTGGGAAACAATATAGAAAGTTAATTACTAAACCAAAGAAATAGGCGCAGTCCTTCTTGTGTTAGAAAGACTGCGAAATTTTTTTATTTTTTATCAATGATTACTGGAACGGTTTTCTGCGTATCTTTAACTGTAGTGTAGGAGAAGCGATCAATAACAGTTGGATTTTGCATGAAGATGATTTTTTCATCATACATGGCTGCATCTACAGAGTCTGGAATGAAAACCGTCATACCATAGCATGAGGTTCCAGTGCTCTCATCGCAACGTAAAGCAAGTGCACCACCGTCAATAACTTGTAAAACTTGAAAATGTCTCGAACCATCAATAGCTATTAAGTCTGCGGTTGTGCATCCGGTTAGTACAAGAGTTACTCCAAGCAGAAGAGAAAGCAATTTCATGGTATCACCTCCTTTTTTAAAAACATTTTAGATGAAGGTTAGAGATTAAGAGCTTTTCGAACAATATTATCTGGTTCAAAATAAAAATTGAGAGATGATTTTGAGTAGGCACAATTAGTCTTTAAACGATTTTCAGTAATGGAATTTTTTGCTCAGTTCTCAAAAATAAACTAGCCCTCAACTTAAATTTATATAACATTTGCTATCGATTCATATAACAATGAAAATATTTTAAGAACTCATATATTTCAAATAGATAGAGCGTCTACTGATAGATTTGTTAAAAGTCTACTATATGATTTGTGCAAATCCTACTATGTCATTTGTTAAAACCGAATGGTTATGAAAAGTTTGAATGCAAGAGATATGAAACCCATCTCTGAATTAGAAATGAACGAGCTAACTATTTTTAACTAAATGCATTTTCTTATTGTGAAAGTAATTTTCCTTTGAAAACTCTAGAACGATCGTATCTTTGTCGCTAAAATCCACCTGTTCAGAATAATAGGAGCCTCGCAAATGGCCAGCATTGATAAAGTCCTGCAAATGATTCAGGACAATGATGTTAAATTCGTCGATCTTCGCTTTACGGATATTAAGGGTAAGGAGCAGCACGTGAGTATCCCTGCTCGCGCGGTGGATGAAGACTGGTTCGAAGAAGGCCAGCCCTTTGACGGCTCCTCCATGGCAGG
>UMES01004988.1_pt1 | contig 27268 bp, 31 predicted proteins | sample 1964791 | NCBI WGS metagenome assembly UMES01 (sample SAMEA4836024, study PRJEB28245) | human gut metagenome | biome: gut microbiome; material: fecal sample | place: Denmark | collected 2008
ATGAGAACCATCAGAAGTCGTGTCTCTCTTTTTTCGAAGGGCGGTTAAAACCGATGCTTTGATAAGAAACAAAAAATGCCGCCCGCAGGGCGGCCTACCAACTGCGAGCCCAGCAAAGCGGGTCGCAGTTGGTAAGGAGGAGCAGCGGCGTGAGCGCGCTCTGAGGTATGAAATAAGTCGGAGCAAGCGATACAAAGCTCGCTCCGATGTGTAAAGGACAGTTAAAATCGATATTTTCTCAAAATAAAACAAAAACGCCGCAAAGCGGCGAAACCAAATCGCAACCCAGCGCAGCGGTTGTGATTTGGAAAGGAGGAGCAAGGGAGCGGGCGGATGACGTTTTTTCTTCCGCAGGAATAAAAAACGTCGGAGCAAAGTGGACTTTGCTCCGACGTGGTGGAGCGTCCGCAACCAACGACGAACACAAATTATGGTTGGCCAAGTCGTTGTCCAGGCCCTCCTCGATCTCGTCCAGCAGAATGTCATCGATAACAATCGGCTTATCGCTTCCGTTCAGAATCAGGGTAAAAGTTTCGTCGAACAGATAGACGGCTCGAAGGAAAATATTGATAATGCCCCGTTTCGTATTCTCATCATTCTTATCGCCGTATTTGAGCGCATAGAGGTACGCCCTAATGTCGGCTGCACTCAGCCTAACCTGCTTGTTCATCTCAATGGCCAGCTGTGCTTGCAACTCTTCTTTTTCTTTCTGGCGCTTTTCAATCCGCTCGGTAATCATATCAGCAGCCTGCCCTTTCTCCAGAGCTTTCCAGAGATTTTCAATGGCGGTGTCTGCTTCCTGAATGGCAGCTTTGATGCGCTTGATGGAAACTGTATCCCGGTCGGACTCACAAACTGCGGCCACCGAGGCTGCAATATGCTCGATATTGCTGTCCGTCAGCAGCTTGCGGCATTCCAGCACCACGCGGTTTTCTATCTTCTCTTTGCTGATAACCTTCTTTTTGCATTTGCGCCGCTTGAAATTATTGCAGGCATAATAGTGATACGCCTTGCCGGATTTCCCTGTGCCGCCATAGCCGGTCATCATCTCACGGCAGTAACCACAAAGCAGCTTGGTGGTGAGCAGATACTCCTCCCGACCTCTTGCACGGGCAGGAGCTTTTTTGTTACGGTCCAGAATATGCTGCACCCGTTCAAAAAGCTCGTCCTCCAAAATTCGGGGCATCCCATTTGGAGTTTCCACCCCTTTGTAGATGTAGTAGCCAATATACCGTCGGTTCCGCAGCAGACGATGCAGGCTATTCTTGTTGAACGCTTTTCCCTGGGAGGTCTTGATTTGTCTGGCGTTAAGGGACTGGATAATCTCCGTCACAGTCTTTCCGCTGGCATACTGTTCAAAAATTTCCCGGACGACCGCAGCACCCTCAGGATCAATATGAAACCGTCGTTCTTCATCCACACGGTAGCCAAGTCCCGGATTGCTGCCGTTGCTCAGGCACTTCTCGGCATTGATGTCCATACCCCGGCGAATCTTTTGGGAAAGTTCCGCCGAGTAGTATTCTGCCATACTTTCCAACACGCCTTCCACCAGGATGCCACTGGCATCATCGCTGATGTTTTCCCGTGCAGAGATCACTCGCACACCGTTCTTTTTCAGCTTGGCCTTGTTGATAGCACTATCATAGCGGTTACGGGCAAAACGGTCAAGCTGGTAAACCAGAACACCCTCAAAAGTATGCTTGTCACTGTCGGCAATCATCCGCTGGAACTCGGCGCGACTGTCTGTTGTTCCGCTTTGCGCACGATCAATATACTCTCCGACAACAAGATAGCCGTTGTTTCTCGCATACTCATAGCAGGTGTGGAGCTGACCCTCGATAGATTGCTCAGTCTGGCTGTGGCTGGAGTAGCGGGCGTAGATAACAACATTCATTGTTTCGCCTCCCCAAGCATTTGCAGTAGCGTTTCCTTGAGCCGCGCATTCATAGGAGATGTGGGGTCAAAGCACATTTCCACAAACTTCTGCATCTGGGGGTCGTTCTGCTGGATTTTAGGCTTGTACTCATACAGCTTGCCCTGAGGATTGTCCGTGCGTCCGAAGATATAGTCCATAGATACATCAAAGTAATCCGCATATCGGGTAAGTGTTTCAAATGTCGGCGAAGCCTGATTCAGCTCATAGCGGTTCAGGCTGGATTGTTTGACGCCGACAATCTCGGCCATTTTAACCTGGGACAGCTTGACACTTTCCCGCAAAGACCGCAATCTTTCTGCCACTTCTTTCAAGAGATACACCCCCATTCGTTAATATCATTTTATCAGATAAAAGAATAAAATTCAACCCTTTATTAGCATAATTGTAACGATAAAATGCTGTTTGCGCATAGTTGTCAAATACCACGTTTTTAAGGGAAGCATATTGACGCAAGCAATGCTTGTGGCTATCCACAGCCACAAACTTGCTTGTTGAGGGCAGCGCCCCCAATCCCCTTTGGAACACAAAATTTCATTCTGTGGCTGCGCGTTCTGCGAACGCTGTTTGTGCCCTATGCCCTGTTTGGGAGCATAGGGCATCACCTTGTTGTCACTTGATTATTTTTACAAATCTGACAACAGGACAGCCGTCAAATTACTTGCAAAGAAAATATCGCCAGACCCTTGTGATGTAACCACTGTGTTGCTGTCTTGAGTGTGAATGATATGGCACCTATGCAAAACAAGAAAATATGAAGTGGTACAGAACTATAATCCCTGAACAACCTCCAAATCCAGTTGTTTTTTTCTTTCCTTCCAATCTGGCATCTGTATGGTTAGGAAGTTATAGAAATCAGCATTGTGATATGGGTAAAGAAGGTGTGTTAATTCGTGCAAGACAACATACTGTATGCAGCGAAGATCTGCCTTAAGCAAATATTGGTTCAGCGTGATTTTATTTTTTGATGGTGTGCAACTTCCCCACAGCGTTTTCATTTTTCTGACATACAAAGCTGGCTTATCTATACCATACTTTTTGAAAATTCTGGAGTAAATTTCATCCATTTCTTCACCGTAAACTTTATAAGCAGTCTCACGCCACCATTTTTCAAGTGTTTGTTGGTGTAGCTTTTTTTCTTCATCAGCATAAACAAGAATATATTTTTCCTCCTCAACAACATAGTTCGTCTTGGAATGTTTTTTGATAATTCTGCGATCTTTCCCCAATAATTGAGTGGAAGAACCGCTTTTGACATTTGTCAAGTTGTTGTGCCCACTTGAACCCTTGTACTTTTGTAGTTGTTTTTCGATCCAACTTGATTTGCCTAGAAGGAAGCTGATTACCCAATCATCTGTTATTTCCAGTGGAACAGATAAAACAACATTTAGATTTCGAAACACTTTGAGGTGTACATTTTTTATATTCTTGTACTGTATATTGACTGTTACCTTTTCAAAAGACGGCGATAATTCTAAATCATAGCATTCCATTAGTATCTTGCCACCGCCACTTTCATTGTCTCATCAATGATTAAGTCGAGCATATCAATGTTCGACTTATCAATAACGACCCCCATTTCTTCGAACATATCAAATAGGCAGTCATCCAAGCTTCTATGCATTGCCTTGTGCACCACTTCGTTATGCTTCCAATCTCGCTTTGCATTATCGCTAATAACTTCTTTTATCTTGAAAGAATACTGTGCTATCAGTTCCTCCGTATCCGAGGTGATTTGTATTGCAGCATTCTTCTTCAGCTGGGTGAGAATGGCCCCGTAAAAAGCCTTAGAGTCACTGTCGTTCGCAATCTGGGAAGGATAATCTTGCGACGTAATTCCATTTCTGAAATCGTCTGCCATTATCTTCATACTCTCCAGATACGCATCTGCATCACGGGTTTCATTATACAAATCGATTGTCTTTTTTATTTTGGAGGAAAACTCTTCGAACAAAAGCGGGTCATCATAACGAATCTGCTTTAACTTTGACTCTATTCTAGTTTTGATTGCATCTGCTCTTGATTCATTGGAGTCCATATGTTCAAGCAGTTTTTTCATGGCCTTTTCATCGCCAATGGAAACAGGCTTAACAACGGTTGTAATATCTGTTGCGTTTACGAATGTGTCGATCAGATTTTTGATTCCTTGCTCGTACTTGGATAGATCAACCTCATCGTCATAACGCATCATAACGCTATCTTTCAGTTTTCTATAAAACAGATATTCTTTACGATACTTTTCAATTAGTTCAAAGCCGACCTCAACAAAGATATCTCGATTAGACAGTGCCAGATTTAAGAGATTGGCAAATTCTTTAAGGCGGTTATAAAACTCTTTCCTTCTTTTTTCGTCCGCAAGGCTCTTTTGCCAATCATCGGAAGAAGGAGAATCCTTAACAGCATCAAACATGGCAATCAGATTTGCATATGCTTCGGCCAGTTTATTTTTTTCATCTACTGGCCCGAAGATAGCGCCATCAATATCAGCCTTATCAAAGCCGTTCATTCCGGATTCCGCATCCTCGTACATATCGATGGCTTTATTCAGCTTTCCAAAAACACCCCAATAGTCTACAATCAATCCAAAATCTTTATCTTTGTAAACTCGATTGACTCTGGCAATAGCTTGTAAAAGGGAGTGTTGCTGAATAGACTTATCCAAATACAGAACACCTGCGACCGGTGCATCAAATCCAGTGAGTAGCTTATCTTTTACAATCAGTATATTGATTTCGCCCTCTGGATTTTTGAAGTCCCCGCAGACGTGGTCATCATACTTCTCATCGTTGTCACCAAATAAAGGTTTGACCATTTTCTGATGGTAAGCCTTTATCTTTTTGATGGCATCATCCGTTGATTCATCGTCATCACCCTCTCGTTTATCTCCAAATGTAATGACAACACGAGGGTTGATTCCCGACACGCCCTTTAGTACTTCATACATTTCGACCGCAGCTGCTCGAGAGGAACACACAACCATTGCTTTTAGTCCTTTGGGAATGCAGTAACTTTTAAAATGATCTGCAATATCAAAGCCGATTAAGTTTATCCGGCTTCTGGCTTCCGAAATTGCTTTGAATCTACTGAATTTATCTGAAAGCTTATCTTTCAGTTCCTGTGGTAGATCTTCCGTCAAACTATCAAAATAGTTATTGATCGTCAGCGATGGCTCTTCCTGTTTGACTTTGCGCCCTTCATAGACAAGCGGAACTGTAATTCCGTCTTCAATGGCCCGTTTCATGGTGTAGTTATGAATCGGCTCACCAAATGTTTTATAGGTGTTCTTCTTTGCCTTGGCAATAAGAGGTGTGCCGGTAAAAGCAATTAGAGTCGCGTTGGGCAAAACCTCTTTCATATAGTTGAACATCGCCTTATACTGTGAGCGATGCGCTTCGTCTACCAGTACATAAAACCTATCGCTGTCCGGTTCAAGATACTTATTGCGATACACTGTTTCGAACTTATTGATTAGAGTTGTAATCACGATATTCTCTTTGTTTTTTAGTAACACATTAAGTCCCTTACCAGTGGCTGCACGAACAGGAGACATCTGAGAATTTGCAAAGTTATCTCTAATCTGCTTATCCAGATTTACACGATCTGTCACGATAATAAATCTCGGGTTTTCTTGTCCTTTTTCAGCTTGAATCTTTTTCACAAGCATAACCATGGTCAGCGATTTTCCGCTGCCCTGCGTGTGCCAGATGACTCCTCCTTTAGAGGTGCTGCCGTCTTTTCCATTGATCCGGTCCATAGATTTGTTAATGGCAAAGTACTGCTGATGCCGGGCAATTTTCTTGATATTGTTGTCAAAAAGAATGAAGTTTTGCACAAGATCAAGAAGTCTGTGCTTGCTGAGCATTGATACGGCAACTTTATCCTGCTCTAAGATCGACCCATCAGGCGAACACTTTTTGCAAACCTCATTCTGCCATTCAATATCATCCTCACGCCATTCTACAAAATAATCCGAGCCCGTCCCTCCTGTGCCATACAGCACCTTTTGCGGATTGATGGCCATTACAATCTGAGCAAACTTAAACAGCTGCGGAATATAATCTGGCATCATATTACGGACATTCTGCTGCACACCCTCTGCAACATCTACACTGGATTTTTTGCATTCGATTACAACAAAAGGGATACCGTTGACCATTAAGACAATATCAGGGCGGGCATAGCTGCCGTTAGGACGCTGAACGCTGAATTCTTCGGTTACTTGCCAAATGTTATTTGCGGGATGGTCAAAGTCGATATAATGCAGATCAAAGGACTGTTTTACCGGAATGTCGCTGTCTATTGCAATGCTTTCCTCCAGACTGATTCCCAGCGTTAAATGGTGATAGATTTCCTTGCTGGCCATAGAAAGCCCCTGCAAAAGAGAAGCGTCCAGTTCCTTCACCGCTTTAGTGATCGATTCTCCTGAAAAAAGCAATTCGTGACCATTATAAGTATAAGTTTGCTTTTGCAGAAAACGAATCAGCTCATCCTCAAACAAAACGGAAGACAAATTTCTTCTTTTACTTTCTGCTTCGCTGCGCGAAACATAGTCGTATCCCATATTGATGAGAAACTGAATCAGGCGATCCTGACATTCCGGACGCTCGTTAAAAATAGTATGACTCGGCATAACTCCATTCCTCCCGTATAAGCAGCAATAGCCGGACTGAAAAGTCCGGCTTTTCTGCGCTTATTTTTCTTTTGTTACACCTTTAAAAGGCTTATCCGAAGATGTTTTGACATCCATAAATCTCCCGGTATCACTGTCTCTTTTTACCCACAATCCGGTTTTAGGGTTCTGCACCTGCGTTCTGTTTTTCACTGCACCTTTGCGTGCATTATCACCATAAGGCTTATTCTTAGCCATAATAGATTCCTCCTTACATTCTCACAATTCCGGTCATGAGCAGCTGCTGTATCGCCTTCTGCTGTTGATTAAGTCCGGTAAATATTTTGCGCTGTTTTTCTGTATAATCATCGATTTTATGCAACATATTACCGATATGTTCCTGCAGTTCCAATGGGGGCAAGGCAATCTCAAAATTTAAAAAATCCTTTTCAGACAATTCTTTTTGTCCTGTTCCATTTGCTAAATTTGAGTGCTTATTCATAAAGTCAGGCTGAGACAAATATTTAAACACAAAATAAGTGTTACATAATTTATTTACAGAAAAGCTCATGATAGCATTTGAGCAGATACACCCATCAAATCTTTCGTCAAGAAGCGCTATACTTCCATTAAAATAGTTCTGCTTTCCGATTATTATTTCGCCTGCTTTTCTTAAAAAGAAGGGTCTTGTATCTGCCATTTTCCTTTTAATTTCTGCATATTCGATACCGTTAAAGTTTAATTTGATGGTGATTTTTTTGTATAAAGAAGTGTCTTGAACTGCTTCTTTTGATCCTGGTATGAGAATAGTGTTTAATTTAACTTTTTTCCATCCTTTTTTCGGGCTTAGCACCTTTTGCATCAATGTTCGCTTCTGTAGATCCAGTTTTTCAATCAATAGCTTCTGTAGTTCAATGGCTTTGTCCCATTTTAAGAGCACTTCACCAATACGCTGCTGTTCCTCCTCGCTCGCAAGGCAGACTCTCACTCTTGCGAGGGAATCCTGACTTACATTGATGTGCTGAGATCCGGCTGCGTACTTGATAATCTGCTGGCGAACACCAGTGGTTTTCAAAAGTTCATTCAGATAAATGGGATCATAGTCTGCAATTTTCTTTCCTCTGATGACGAAACCGCTATATGTTGCGGTTTTGTCCCGATCCAAATAAACATTTGATTTTCCGGCATCTTCCACAGTTTCGGAACTTCTTTGAAAAAGAATATCTCCGTAGGTTACGCTATAGTTGTTCAGTGCCTTTTCATCTATATCTACCTGCCCTCTGATTGCATCATAGACGATAGGACGCTCGTCCAGAATGTCCATAACGCTGATCATTTTGATACCGCTGTTGAATTTTTCCTTCTCTGCATTGACACCATTTTGGAATCTCAACAGGTCTGATAAGCGTTTTTCTTGCCATTCGCTCGGCACAATTCCTACAACAGCTTTTTTATAGCCGTCAGGAACTTTTCCAGCTTTGATTGCTTCAATCCTTTTCTGTATTTCTTCGGTCATACGCCGACCTCCTAAACAATGATTCCTATTACAATTCCGGCAATTCCGATAATGGTACCGACAGCAAATGAAACCCATCCAAAAATCTTGTTTTGCTTTGCTTCGTTTGCGCTGTTCTCTGCCTCTGCTCTGGTCATTTCATAGAGCTCTTTGAGGGTAGAATAGTTTTCCTTTAACGCAGCATTATTTTCTTTCAAAAGGTTATTCTGCTCTTTTACTTCTTCCAGCTGCCGCTCAAGTAATTCCTTTTGCGCTCGACTTGCCTCGGCAGTTTCAAAAAGTGCCTCGTCTTTTTTTCTGTTATAATCGGCTATATCATCCATAACAGCAGATATCTCGGCTGCCTGGCGAGCGGTATTGGCTAAGCCCAAATCAAAGCGGGGGAGATCTGAAAAATTGAATCCTCCAAAATCACTCATTGTTTTCCGTTCTCCAATTTTTTCTTTTCCATTTCACGCTCTATCTGCTTGATGCTCTTTTCGGGAGTGGGCAAATCTTCCGGCATTGTGCCGCCCAGCTCCTTGATGGTCTTACGCACCTTTGCACCAACTTCATAGTGCGTTCTGTTGGCATTTTCCTTTCCTTGAATGTTTTCACGACGGAGCTTTTCTTCGGTCTGCGTGGCACGGAACAGATTTGCTGCAAGCTCCGTACTGCCCATGTGGTCAAGGATCTTCTGGCTCTTTTTCAGCCCCTTATGCTTATGGATTGCTTTCATGTCCATTCCGCCGTAAAGGCCTTTATATCCATAATTCTGGAAGATGGCGTACTCCAAAGGCTCCACTACGCCCGCTTTATTCGCAGCGTCTGCCAACAGTTTGTTGTGCTTGATCATCTCGTTGCGGATTGCCAATCGGCGCTGTTCTTCTGTCAGCCCATCAAAATCATCAATCATTTCCTGCTGCCTTGTTTTAACAGCAAAATAGGTCTGACCTATAGCAATAACTTCCTTCTTGGGATCACCGTTCATTACGATCAGATAGCAAGCATAACGGGAAAGCATGATGTCATCAATTTTACGCTCTGCACCAGAGCCGATTTCAACCATTTTGTTGACATCAACAAAATGGTCATGCACATCAAATCCACTGGCTTCGCACGCGGTTTTGGCTTTCTCAATGGCATTATTGAAATTGCGCCACTCGGAATATTCCAACGTAAGCTGTAGTTCTCTGGCATACCAGAATTCCTCGCCATATTCATTGGTATGTTTGATATCTTCAAAAGTCCTCTCGCTATACTTTACAAGATCATTCATAAGCCAAGCTCCTTCATACACTGCTCCATCTCTTTTTCGAGCGCAGCGATCTGTCCCTTAATATCGGCAATTTCCTTGTTTACGCTTTCAAGGTCAATCAGTTCCTCTTCTTCAAACGTGTCAACATAGCGAGGGATGTTCAAATTGTACTCGTTTTCCTCAATCTCACTGAGAGACGCAACGTGGCTGTATTTCTCCTGCTCGGCATTTTCTCCATTCACAAAAGCTCTGTAGGTATCAACAATTCTCTTAATATCGTTGGGTTCACCGTTGGTCCCGTCGCGCAGTTTGTTCTTTGCCTTTTCCTTTTTAAATTCCTTCGAGGCATCGATGAAAAGGACATCTGTTGTAGTACGGCCTCGCTTAAATACTACAATGCAGGCCGGAATGGATGTGCCATAAAATAGGTTTTCCGGCAAACCGATAATGGCATCAATTAGATTTTTCTCAATGACTGCCTGGCGAATTCTTCCTTCGGATGCGCCTCTGAATAAGACGCCGTGAGGAGCAACAGCGGCAACTCGTCCGTTTCCGCTCATGCTATGGATCATATGTAGCAAGAATGCCCAGTCACCTTTACTGGCAGGTGGGACACCCATATCGAATCGATGGAAACGGTCGAGAGACGGTTCCATCTTGAATTCTTTTTTCTTGCCCTTCTTATTTGCTTTGACTGGCGTTTCATCCTCGTCAACGGAAACCTCTCCACCTGGATTGAAGCCCTCCGCCCATTTGTCCTTGCTGAATGGCATATTGGCAACGATGCATTCAAATTTCATCAGGTTTCCATCGCTGTCAAGATGCTGGGGATTGGCAAGGGTATCACCCCAGGCGATATGCGCATCTTTAATATCGTGAATGAACATATTCATTCTCGCCATAGAGATAGCCGAATTGTTTACTTCCTGACCATAGATAGAGACCTTGTCCAATCCACCTTTTTTAGCGGCTCGAATTAGCAAAGATCCAGAACCGCAGGTCGGGTCATAGACGCGATCCTTTTCTTGGGGGGCTACGATTTGTGCCATTACCTCCGAGACTTGCTGCGGAGTAAAGAAACTGCCGGCCTTCTTACCCGCCATAGTGGCGAATTCACCGATCATATACTCGTAAGCATCGCCAACAACATCGGCAGGCACCTCATTATCTTTTGTTTCAATGTGGCTGGGTCTTAAATCTAAATCTGCGAAATCATCGAGTAATGTCCGCAAAAGAGGGTTTTTCTGTTCTTTTTTTCCTAAATTATTCTCGCTGTTAAAGTCGATACCTCTGAAAATTCCGGAAAGGATTGCATTAGAGCTTTCAATACCAGTCAGAGCTTCGCTGATTTTGGAACCGATATCAACAGCATATTTGTTTTTTAGCAGATAATTAAATGTGTACTCTTCCTTCAATACGAAGGGAAGATTTGCAATCTGACGTTCAAGACGAATCCCCTCATAATCTTTTTTTAAGTTTTCAACACTCTCATCAAAAGTATCGCTCAAATACTTCACAAACAGCATGGACAGCACATAGTCTTTATAGTTTGATGCATCAATGTTGTCTCTAAATGTATTTGCACCTGCCCACAATGCGTTTTTGATATCTTCAAACGTGGTTTTCTTGATCGCCATTTCATTTTCCTCCGTTTATCGCGTTCTCCAAGATGCCTTTAGCCTGGGTTAGTTCTAACTCATCTAGTTTCCTTTTTAATTTATAGAGCTCTACACTTTTTTGCCAAAAATCACCTATCGCTCTCTGCTTTTCTATTGGTAGAATCGGAATCTGAATTTCTTCCAAATCGCCTCTCCCGACCGATGGAATTTTTGAGCCAGATAGCGACTGCGTGATTTTGGGAATCTCTGTGTTTAAGATGTAGGCGAGATACTTCGAATCAACCGCTTTCGCGGTAATAATTATCAGATTCCCTGCGGCATAGACATCATCCTCAATCTCATCAATATAGTTTACAAACCAAGGACATATGCGTTTTATGATGATGTCTCCGGTACAAACTTTTGTGGCATCATCAGCTCGTACTTTGTTATCTAAAATAAAGCCATCCACGACATTGTTCTCGAGTAGCTTAATTGGAGTTAGTGCCTTATACATCTTGTTAGTTGTCGCCCTTTGCGCTAAGCACAAACGAATTTCGGCTACATCTTTCAATCTTTTGTTCATAAAATCACCTTCGAAAAAAAGGCCAACGAATGCTGGGCTTCGTTGGCCTTTTCATTAGAATCGGGGGAGTGAGCCGAGGTTGTCCGCTTTAGTATTATTGGAATCAGTTCGGAGATAAGTGTTATCAACCACTCTGACGTCTTCGCCTTCACGCCATCCCCAGATTGGACTATTGTACTTAGTTTTGGTGCAATCAGGGTTGTCATTGATAAAGGAAATCATCTGCGCCTTTGTGCAAATGTTGGTTGCCTGCTCAGTCAAGGTGTTTGTCCACTTCAGCTGAGAAATCACTTCGCAACCGTGTGAATCCGTTTCGTAATGTACCGCATCAATATAGACCATATATCAAGGTCCTCCTTTAAATTTATTGACAAATACGGCATCTTACGTTATACTATTTTTGCGAAAGAGCATCGCAAGATGCCGAGCCCTATGTCCTTACCCAGCGTTAGGACATAGGGCCTTTTTATTTGTCACGAACATTATAACACATCTCTTTTTGCGTGTCAAGTTTTTTTGGTGTAAGCGATTTACATCAAAGTATCGACGAGAATATTCAAGTAATTTTCTCGCTATCTATATTTTATTTTACGAGTATACTCCTTCTCTTGTCTAATCTAAGCTGTGTGTATGCTGAATCTGTTTCATGTACAAATTAATTAATGGAAGCAGAGGATTCGTTTAAATAAAATTCACCAATCACAAAAAGCAAGCATCACCAAGGCGCAAATCTTGGTGATGCTTGCTTCATTCTTATTTTTTCCGGAACTCGTCACATAGTCGCTTCGGCAATTTTCGCAGATAAGAGTTCAGTACGCCAATAGCATTTTCCATGTGGACTTGGGAAATTACATCATTCTCAACCGGAAAGTAACCATATTTGTTCATCAACAGGCGGGCTTCTTCCAGTTTTTCATCATCTCTCTCACGCCGTTTTGTTCCAAAAGCATCACTGCTCAGTGCGTACAGATAGTACGAAAATAGGCTCTGCTTGATCTTCTCCATCACAATTTCAAACTCCATACTGGTGAGAAAATCATTTAGAATTGCCGTATCCTGCTGTGCATATATTTTTGGATCTTCCTCACTGATAGAATCTTCCTTGCAGCGAATCAATTCTTCAATCGCCCCATCGCACAGACCCAACTGCTCAGAAATATTGTGGTATTCCTGTTTGCGAGAGTTAGACAGTCCCAGCAGATACTCCACCGACACATCGTAAAAATCCGCAAAGGCGACCAGATACTCGATGCTCATGCTGCGGGTACGGCCATACAGAGGATGGACAGGATCGTTGATTTCATAATTTTTGAGATTTGTATGGCTGATGTTGACGCCACGCTCTGCAAGCTGCTTGGAAAGCTGTTCAAAGGACAGCTTTTTTTCTTTACGAAGATCTTCCAGCCGCTCTTTGGTCAGCGCCATCTGTGCTTCCTCATACAGCATGAGTATATCCTCCTATCCGTTTATAAACCATAATTTACAAACGCGTGTTTTCTGAAACCAAAATAATTTGTGGTTGATATACCGCATTCAGGCTTTTTCTGCGGTATAATTCAATCGGAGTTTACGGTTTACGTTTATTATAAACCATAAATCTCACAAAATCAATTCTCTACATGAAATGGAGGAAAGCGCATGGAAAAATATCTGCATAAGCTGCAACCACAAAGCTGGGAGGAAAAACAATTTGTCGATTCAAATGACACCCAAGCAAAGGAGAAAAGCCAATGCGCTGATTCGAAAATCTTGCTGCAATTATGACGGCGGCAATTGTATTGCGCTGGATGATGGCGAGCTTTGTGTCTGTGTACAGAGCATCTCTTATTCTCTGTGTTGTACCTGGTTCCGGGATTGGGTTCTGCCGGGTGCTCCGGCTTTACAAGCTGAAATCACCAGTCCCAAAGGATTGAAGCAATGCGCAGAATGTGGTACGCCGTTTCTGGCAAAATCCAACCGTGCCAAGTATTGTCCCGATTGTGCCCGCAAGGTACACCGCCGTCAGAAAACAGCAAGTGACAGGAAACGGAGGTTGAATACGGACAAATAGAGCTTCTAAAAGCCGGATATATGCTCGGTTTCCAGCCTGGCAATCATGGAGGTGAATAGCAATACCCCTTATCACTCAGAAATCACGTTCTAATTGTCCGCATGGAGGTACCTGTCATGGCTACAAAACCCTTTTACATTCATCAGAAGCCACCGGCCCAAAGTTTTACACGACTGCCCAATTTTCTGTTTGAGGCACCAAGTTTTTGCTCCCTGTCAAGCGAAGCCAAACTGTTGTATGCGATGATCCTGCGTCGAACGGATTTGTCCCGCAAAAACGGATGGGCCGACGATTATGGCAAAATTTATCTGTATTACCCCATCAACGAGGTGTGCGAGCTGCTGCACCGTGGCCGTCAAAAAGCGGTGGACACGCTGCGGGAGCTGCAATATGCAGATCTTGTATCCATCAAAAAACAGGGGTGTGGAAAACCCAACCGTATCTACCCAAAACACTATGAAGCGGTTTCGAACACCGACTTCAAGAAATCCGGTTACGGAACGCCAGAAGTCTAAATAATGAATTCGACAAGTACGGTAATCCGCTTTCTTGAAGTGCGAAAACCAGACGGAATATAAAAAGAAAAAGATAAATATACCCAGTTTAATTAGATTCATTCCCTTCCTATCCGAGCTATTTTGTGCGGGCTTTTCCGGTGAAAACCCCGGAAGGGAAGGGATGGGAAAGGAGCTCTATGATAATTATCTCAGGTTTTGAAATTACCTGTTTCCCCTCTGTGTATGGGAACAATCTTTTGCAGCTGTGTATCGTTGAAAAGGAGCGTGAGATGGACTGAGTTGAGCCGAAAAGGTTTTGCTGTTGGGGCAATACACTATGGCCAGCCAAGAAAAACGTCAAAATCCATATGAGATCGAACTGCCACAGTCCATTATTGATTCCTTCGCCCGATTCCTCGCACCTGAAATCCAGAAATTATATGCCAGCGAAGAAGGGCGGAAGGAACTGGAAGCATGGAAAAAGAAGTATTCTGATAAAAGTGAGGAGTGAAGTGAACTTCAAGATAATACGCAAAGGGATGCCCTGTTTTGGGGCATCCCTTTGTTTGGTACAGTAATGGGGGAGGAATGATTTGTTCTATGGGGGGTACGTCGCATTTTGCGACATACCAGTTAGAATTGAGGGTGCAATATCCTTACGAAGTAAAGAGGTGCGAAATTTGAGCACCCCGTTGGCCCCCTTTTTTGGGGGAAATTATATCGCCGGATGGGGTGGTATATTGCCACCCCATCTTCCAAGATGAGTCTTTTTATTAAAGCACACCAAACACCCCCGCCCTAAAATGGGGGGAAGGGGCAAAACTAGAAAGGTGTGCGATGAGGAGGCGTTTTAGTACCCTCCAAAAAAGCGTTTGCAGAACGCGCAGCCGCAGAATGAATTCTGCGTTCGGCGGGGTTTGGGACATAGTCCCAACAAGCAGAAAAGGTGAGTGTGTATTAACACTCGCATTGCTTGCGGCGGTCTGTCTGTTATGATTGGGTGCTGAATCCCAATCAGGCACAAGTATATAAAAAAGAGGGCCAAGGCACATCAGTACCTTGGCCCTCTGGTTCTGTTTTGACATCACAGCCACACTCTTACGGCAAAGCCGCCTTTGAAAAAGTAGGTGTTCGTGTAATGTCCATCTGGTGGACCTAGGCAAACCAAATACAAACTTGATATGTTTCGCCGGAGGTATGGTGTTCCAGTATTTCTTTGATAATGGAGGACGGACAAAACCGGCATAAGAAGAATTTCTCTTTTGAGTTTGCACCTGTTGTGTTACAATGCGAGTAAGGAGGCTGAGAGTATGCCGAGTATGAAAGAGTTTGAAGAACGGATAGAATCTGAAGCCCAGTCTGGAGCACCTATCAAAATGGAAGACCTTGTATGCAAAGACTGTTTCCATAGAGGTGGGAGAGTGGATATGTGTGGGGCATTTCCATACTTGAAACCCGGAAGAGTCTTCAAGGGTGGGGATTGCCCTGAGTACAGAAAGGAGAAAAAGTGAACTATAAGTTTGAATGGACAGAAGAAACGGCCCCGAAGCCGATACGTATAGAAGTCCTTGTTTGTAAAGACTGCTTCCATAGGAGCGGGCGAGTTGACATCTGTGCTGAGTATCAGGAATTAAAACCTTACTCGGTTCTTGATGGCGGAAAATGTGAACATTATAAACAAGACGCTTAAGTCCCCTCATTTGGAACTCAGATGTCCGCTAGTGTCCTGTTAGGCAACGACAGGGGTAAACTACTGGCCTAGGCCCAGGGACAGCCTTAGGACGAGTGCGGTTCCGAAAAAACATAGCGGTGTCAGTTATCATTTAGGCCAAACTGGATCGACCACAATTTTCTTTTATATAACTGTTCATACTGCAATATTTCATGCTTGTCCCTCTTAATCGGGAATATTTCTAAAATAGAATACTGGAAATTCTTACAATACTCAGGATCGGCGGCAATGAGTTCCACAAGGCGCTTATTGCCGCCGTGCTTTGTCCTAGCATAATCACTCCAGCGGCCCCAGATACCGCCTTGCTCTCCACTGGCGGAGCCGACATAGTGCTTACCTGTTTTCATATCTGTAATAAGATATACTCCAGCCACAGCAGATAACTTTTCTTCCCATACTTTGTAAGCCGCTTTATTGTAGACAATTTTATGGAGCGCCTCATAGGACAGCAAAACTTTGTCATAACTGGTAAAGTTGATTTCCGATACGGCTGGGCGTATCGCCAATAATTCTTTCTCTGTCGTCCCGTTCTGACACCAGTTAATGGCACCCTTGCCCCAATCGATGACAAGCCGATCTTTTAAATCCGCAAGTAAATCCGTTCGGGTCAATTCGTAAATGACGGATGTAGCGGGACTCATACCGCTGTCTGGTGTGAAGTCCTCTGGCAGTTTTGAACGCTCATAGGGCATAAAGCCGCCCACTTGGTAACACCCTTGGAAGACCCCGTTTGTTCCCTCTGTTCCTAAAAAACTAATGACCATATCGCAGTTTTTAAAACGGTTAGGCCCTTGGATGGCTTGGTATACTTCCAAATACCCATGTGCATAGTTTTCGGCCACAGACTCATTTGTCAGATTGTGGCGAATAAGTTTTGTCCGTTCAAGGTTAACTCCTTTTCCTACTAGCAATTCTTGCAGTTTCATAGTGAACCTCTTTTTGTTTTTGATAGGAGATATCTCATTGTATCTCATTTTTACATTACACTCAATATTTAATGTGTAAAAACAGAGTGTATATAATACACAAATTATCAAATATACTACCCTATGAGGTGAGTATATGTTTAAGGTCAACAAGCCCGAAATGGTAAACAAGACCTTCCGAATGCCAGTAGAATTAGTTGAGCGGCTGAATAGAGTCGCCCAATCCCAAAAGGTTTCTTTGAACAATCTAGTATGTCAATGTTGCGAATATGCGCTGGATAACCTGTCAGAGCAAAGAGAAGAAAACGAATAGCGGCTATGCCACGATCAAGGTGACATAGCCGCTGTTGTTTTTGGCGGTATAAAGGTTTTAAAGGCTGAAAACTTTTCCCCCTAAATAACCTTTATACCATACAAAATATTTATTTATCAAAATAAGTTGGGTTGAGCAGATATCCTTTTGCACGAGGCCGCCCTCCCGTTGGGGCTGAGTATGTGCGCTCACGCAAATACCCATGTTCAATCAGTAGTTCGATGGCTGGTGTGGCATCCTCTACACGGGGAAACTCCCCCCGGCACAGGCGATGAATCTGGTATTTGGTTAGTTCTCGCTTGTTTTGGGTCTTAAGTTTCTTGATGATATACTTTGCCCCTCGTAATGCTTTATCTGTACCCATAAGGGAGTAGGCACATAGTGCGTGTTGTAAGAAATATTTTCCGATCTTAATGGCGCTTTCTGCGGTATCTGGTGATATTGCGATTTTAGCCGCTGAGTTTGTATGCTGAGCACAATGAAGCAAACCTGCTATGCGTAAGGTATTCCCGATAAACTTTGCTCCCCAGCCCTCCATGTGTTCCAAGCCGTCAACTAGTTGGGGTTCAAGCCAATCAAAGAAGGTTTCAATATGATGATAAGCCTCTGGCGATAAGCAAATCTGTTGCGGCAGGGCATTCTCGGGGGTCGGAATCTCCAATAATGTAGACATCAACTGCGTATATTCCGATTCTAACTCGTGAGGCAGATCGGGTGTATCAAAATGTCTGCTCCCCATCTTTGATTTTGGTCTGCAATATAAAAATCTGGCTGTCAGCCCTCGTGCCTTAAATATCTCATTCCCCATAAGCCCAGCCAATACATTATCTTGTGCTGTCAACAGCATCGTCAAAGCCGGGTCACGGATAATTTCACTTTCACGGCCTTTTCGATCTACTTGAATACGGTCCCCACTATACGCTTTTAACAGCGGGTCAATGGAAACACTGTTGGAGTATCGGCCAGCAAGCGTATCAAATAAGCCTCCCTCTGTCGAGATGATAGTCATAAGTCCTTTATTTTCGGCCAATAGAGAGGTCAGCGCCTCAGATGTAACATCATCGGCAATCAAGCGGATTGGCCTAATATGAGTACGCTCCAACTCTCTGTGTTTTACTCTAAGTTCGGTGGCTTTGTCCGCTTTTCCCTCCCGCTCCAGTATGTCGATTTGCTTTTTCCAACTGCTCAACTTTGCTTGTTCGGCCTCTATCATTTCCTGCCGCCGTTTGTTTTCTTTGTCCTCATATCCATAAATCGGGCGTGTCATCAGTTTGACAATTAGGCTTTTCCTCTCGCCGGAATTTGCTATGAGAAGAATATAGAGGTTAAGCGGTTCATCGTACCCGGATTTAGGATGGACTTTGAATTTTCCCTGTAAAGCACAAGACAGAGCGGCAAGGACACAGACCGCCGCCATATCAACCGGCGTTTCTGTATTCTTGGCAACAGCCTTTACCCACTCACAGAGGGGAGGCGGGAGATATTTTACTGGAAAAGATGGTAGTCTGACTTCATCAAACGGTATCGGCAGATTCCACTCTGGTTTGCATAATTCATATTTTAGTTTATGAATTGCCTGTTCTTTTGTCAAACCCTCTGCGTAAATCAGATAATCAATGATACTCCCACCTGCTTTTTGAGAGTGGCAGTAAAAGGTATTGGTTTCTTTCACATACATTAGATTATCGTGGTGTCCGCAGATTTCACAGTCATGGAATACAACACCTTTATTGGTACGGCGAAAACTACCGTTCCGCTCCTTCAGATACCCGAGCAAATCAAAACCTTTCACAAGTTCGTCCAATTCGAAGTTACTTCGTCTAATCCTATGGAAGGAATGACCATCAAGATGTTTCTCTGGAGTAGTGGTAGAGATAGCCTTGATGTCCTCTAATGAGATATGTGCATTTCCATCCAGTAGTTTTACATATTTGTTTGTGCCGTGGAAAATCCGGTCAGCGTTTACACAACTCTTATCACTTTGCGGAAACAAATTTACCAACGTTTCCATGATATATTTGCGCATATTTTCATCTGTAACAGGCTTGTCCATCACAAAGGCCAACCGAAATTTAGGATGCTCTTTCGTGTGGCTGAAAGTCTGGTAGTAGAAGGCGAGCGGGAGATTGTTGTCACGGCAGATGGTCTTTGCACCCTTCGTACTGAGTCGAGGCCCATCTTCCTCATTATCAATATCCACCAGAAATAACTGTTGTTCCATCCAATCCTTTGCAGACATACCCCCCATGATTCCAGGACTGATAGCGTGGCCGTTTTCAATTTTCCGCACCAGTTCTTCCACGGTAACAAGGGAAGGGCTGGTGCCTTTTTGTAATCGGGCTTTGATTCCTCCAATTTCTTTGCCAGAGGGCTTTTCATCATAACCCTTTGGATCAATATGGACCTTGATTTTCTTCATGTGCATCATTACCTTTCTGCTCTAATAGAAATTGTTCATATTCCTGTTGGTGGGCCTGAATGTAAGCAGACACGCTTTTGTAAATAGCCCTTGCAAAAATTCTGGCCTGCATTTGGCTAATTATAATATCTGACTGCTCCATTCATATCACCACCTCATTTTGGAATTATGGTGATAATTATATATTATATTTTCTCCCTTTACTTCTAAGAAAAACAAGTTTATAATTCAACTTGAAAAGAAATATTTTAGGGGTTGAAAATATGCCTTATAAATTAGTCATCATAAGAGAGAATGGAACCGTATCAGCAGAATTTCAAGACCCAAAATCCGGTTGGAGGAAAGAGTTTGATATTACCACTGTTATCGGAGATTATCTATCTGCGAAACACAAGCAAAAAGGGGTAAGAGGCCGTCCTCAAATCTATTATCGACTGAATGGGCATATTTTTGACGAAGCGTGGAGCCGTACAAATTCAGAATGGATGGAGGACTACATGGATGATATTAGAATATCTTTTAAGTTCCTAAGGAGAGCCGTGGAAATTCTCAACACCTCAGACGTCTCCTTCATAAAAAAAGGAGCCCTATTGGATGGGCTACGAAACGAATGCAAACTGCGAATAAACTTTCATGCAACTATGTGTGATATAGATAGATTCGAGATAGACGGCATCAAATACTTTGACGGGCCAATTGGTCGTTTTGACACGTTTTCGAAGCCCAAAAGCAATACAGAGGACATTGATACTTGGTTTGAATATGAGTGTCATTCTGTTTCTGATATGGTAGCGGCTATCATTCACTATTACATGGTTTATGGATTCAAGGTAATACCCTGCAAACATTGTGGCCGGATATTTGCAACACAGAGCCTCAAAACCGTGTATTGCAATCGAATCAGTCCTTACCAGAATAATTTTTCTCAGAAAAAAAGCCGTCCAGAGCCCTGTAAAGATACGGTCAAACGTGAAATCCAATTTTTACGAAAGAAAAAAGACCGGTTGCTTGACCGTGTCCGGAATAGTTCTGATGTCATGCGGGGATATACAGAAGACATTTATGACAACCTTCATCGGGAATGTACCCAATACATGGATTTAGTTAGAAAATCCCCGACCCCGGAAAATTTTGAAAATTTCAATTATTATCTTGAATCTGTGGCTCAGAATAAGGAGTGGAAAAAATGAATGTTGTCATTTATGCCCGATACTCTTCTGACCGTCAGACAGAGCAGAGCATTGAGGGCCAGTTAAAGGAGTGCTATGAATACGCACGACGCAACGACTACACGGTTATTGGCGAATATATTGACCGGGCTATCTCCGGCACAACCGACCACCGTCCGGAGTTTCTACGTATGATTGCCGACGGCGATAAAAAGACCTTTCGGGCAGTATTGGTCTACCAACTTGACCGCTTTGCCCGTAATCGCTATGACAGTGCCACTTACAAGGCAAAACTCAAAAAGAACGGTATCCGTGTTTTGTCTGCTCGTGAGAATATTTCCGATGACGCCTCTGGCGTACTGATGGAAGCAGTATTAGAAGGAATGGCCGAATATTATAGCGTTGAACTCTCACAGAAGATTCGCCGGGGCATGAATATTAACGCCGAGAAATGCCTATCTACTGGTGGAAATGTGGCACTTGGTTTTTGTGTGGACGGAGAAAAACGTTTCCAGATTGACCCGGACACGGCTCCTGTTGTGCGAAAAATCTTTGAAATGTATGCTAGCGGTTATACTATGGCCGATATTATCCGATACCTCAATACAAACCACATCAAGACCTCCTATGGGAACGAATTCAACAAAAACAGTATCAATCGCATTCTCCGTAATAAGCGTTACATTGGGGTCTATACCTATCGGGGGACTGAGGTGCCAGAGGGCTTACCTCGGATTGTCAGCGATGACTTGTTTTATGAGGTGCAGGACATGATGAGTAAAAAGAAAAAAGCCCCTGCTCGAGCAAAGGCTTTCGAAGGGTACATATTGAGTACGAAACTATTCTGTGGTCACTGCAAGGCGGCTATGACCGGGATCAGCGGAACCAGCAAGACGGGAGCCAAATACCATTATTATCAGTGTGTGACTAATCGCCGGGACAAATCCTGTCCCAAAAAGATGGTTAGAAAGGACTTCATTGAGGATTTGGTAGTCACAGAAACCCGAAAATTACTGACCAAGGAAAACATTGACCGTATTGCGAAAGAAGTTGTGCGGCTCTGTGAGCAAGAGAAGGACACGGACAATCTCAAGCGCCTCAGGAAACTCTTAAAAGAGAATGAGCAGGCCACTGAAAATCTCTTTAAGGCCCTTGAAAGCGGTCAGATCGTCGATGTGATTGCGGAGCGTATCTCACAGAAGAAACAGGAGCACAACGAGTTGGAGCGGCTGATTCTTGAGGAAACCTCGGCTCATCCCTTACCTACGGTCAATGAGGTACGATTCTTCCTAAATCAGTTCCGCAAGGGTGATGTCAACGATACAAAATACCGGCAAGCTCTTATAGATACTTTTGTCAACAAAATTTACCTCTATGATGACAAAATGACTGTCCTGTATAACACACAGGACAGCCATTCTGACGTGACCATTGACAATCTGAGTTTGTCTAGGGTCGCTTTGGTGGACCAGAGGGGAGCTTAAACGAACACTCCGCCTGTGCGGAATTTTCGATATTATCTACAGCAGAGGCGTCCATTGGAATTCTCACGGTATTCTTTTTTCCAGAGAAGCTGAAGACGATCTTCAACTCGTCATCATAAACATACACCGCGACGAGGAAGGTGTCAAATAGGCGCGCCTGATATTTTTTGTTGCAGATGTCGCCATCTCGGTACATTTCCAAACCGGCAATCAAGTCATCTCTGGAAATTTCCACAATATCGCTCTTGGCGATAGCGATTTTCGCCTCGATGGATGAACGATCCGCCTCAAGCTCCAGCAGCCGGCCCTTGGTCGTCTCAGTGATAATGCCCTGCTCAATGGCAGCCATGATGTTCTTGATACTGCGGTTTGTATCATTGAGCTGATCCTGGAGTATGCTGATGTGCCCGTCCGCTTCCTTGCGCTTGTTATAGGCAATCGTGCTATCTGCGATCCATTCGATAGTTTCGTCTTGCAGCACATATTTTCTGATCGCCTCTGCAACGATCATCTCAATATCATCTCGCCGCACATTTTTCTTGTCGCACAAACTTCCTGTACGGCGGTTCTGGCAGGTGTAGTAATAATGCAACGCCCCTGTTTTGCTGGTCCCGGATATGCCAACCATCGGGGCCTTGCACTTGCCACAGAAGAGCTTTCCTGTCAGCAAGTAATCCCCGTTGACACGGTGCCGGCCTTGCGGATTTTTTTTCGTAGTGACCACCTCCCGAACTTTGTAAAAGAGCTCGTCGCTCACAATTCTCGGCACGCCGCCTTCGATGCGAATATCTCCCCAGATATATACTCCGCGGTATCTTTCGTTGGCGAGCATTCGATGGAAGCTGCTTCTATTCCACGCCTTTCCGGTAGAGGTTTTTATCCCTCTGGCGTTCAAATCGTTGATAATATCCACAAACGGCTCGAGGGAGGCAACTCGCACAAAAATCTCGCGCACGATAGCTGCCTTCGGCTCGTCCAACGCATAGCGGCCATCCTCGCCCTTTTTGAACCCGAGCCCCAATGCCCCGTTTACCTTGCATTTCGATGCATTGTCCTCGAGACCGCGCTTGATATCCTCCGCCATGTTCTCGCTGTAAAACTGGTTGACATTCATCATGGAGCGGGCGGCGAAGCGGCCAGCTGCGGTGTCGTCAAAATCTTCCTCCACATAGAGGACGCGAACACCCAGCTCCTGAAGCTTGGCCTCGTTCACCAAGGCCTCCAGCATATTCCGACCCATCCGGTTGGACTTCCATGCGATCACATACTTGAATTTGCCCTTGGCGGCATCACGCATCATCCGCTGGAAGTCTTTGCGCTTGTCGGTGCGGCCGGTGACTGCGCGGTCACAGTAGTGCTCAACCAGCCTGATCCCGTATTCCCGTGCCAGCTCCTCGTTTTTGGCGATCTGCTGCTCAATGCTGAGATCCTTTTGGCTGTGGCTGCTATACCGGGAATAGTCGACACCGTCTCCGATGATTTGAGACTTGGCGCCCCTCTTTGGCTTTGCCGGCTGCTTCGTGGTACTTCTGGCCAACGGTATCGACCTCCCCTCTTCTACTGATAGTCTTCCCTATGTTGCACTCAGATTACAGATATACAGATACAGTTACAGGTACAGTAACAGATACAGAGACAGTGCGCGCCCGATCGCGCGCACACGCACGCGCGCACGCGAGGTATCGCTACGGTATGGATACGGTATAGATACCCTATCCATAGGGTATCACTTCTGAGCGGACTCGTCCGAATTAGATTCAGTATCTGAATAGGCGATATAGCTGTAGGTTCCGTCTTCGTTGGGCGCAATAACTCCATATGCTTCTGTTGAGGTTCCGTAATATGATATTTTCCCATAGACAGCATTTGACGGATCGCAGCCATAGTAGGTTATCCCGGTTCCATCATCAAAAATAAGACCAAACAGCTCGGCTCTAAAAGACGGAAGAACCTCAGAGACAAAAGCTGCATATTGATCTGCATCGGCTTCTTGTGCAGCTGATTTCTCCATGGTAGCAACTCTGCTCCAGCCACCTCCCGAAAGGGCTCGGCTTTCCACTTCGGCACGCAAAAACGGATTGCTTTCCTCTTCAACGGACGAGCCGGAAACTGTGTCATCGTTTTCTGGAGGCGGGGTTATTTCGGATGGTGGAGGATTTTTATGGGAACATCCAACAAGTGCGGCCATACACAAGAAAACTAATAATAGCCTTTTCATAAAATAAAAACCTCCTCAAAATCCAGATTTCCACATATACAGGATAACCTATGTCGTTGTCAGTCGAAAGTGATTTTATTTCTTTTCCGGCAAAAGTCACAACATCAGTGCTATAATAGGCACACAATGCCAGCAAAACATCAGCAAAGGGGTTGAGAAACATGAGGGGAACCGCAGAGTACGTGGCGATATTACGCATCCTTGCCAGCCTATCCCCAAAGGAAAAGTTGCAAATGATCAGTTTCCTGCGCGCTCTGAAAGGAAGCGAAGATAGTTTACCGCCTCACGCTTCTGCTCTGGAGATAAAGACATGATGAGAGAAGCAATTTCTACATCAAATTTGCTGGCCTGCCCGCCCTCTGACATGGGGGCGGGCTTTTCTTTTTCCTGATCGCCCGCAAGGAGATCAACCGGCATATCATCCACTTGGACAAACAGTTCTGTCAACGAAATGCCGAGCCCCTGCGCGATTTTCTGCAGCGCAGGCAGCGTCGGTGTGACCGGTGTCTTGGTCTTTGGATTTTCCCCGCGTTCCAGCATGGAAATATAGCCGTTAGAGAGCTGACAGGCAATGGCAAATTGACGCTGGGACATCCCGTGCTCTTTCCGATATTCCTGTATCAGCTCACCAAGAGTCATAATTCTTACCTCCTCGAAATGTTTAATCTATTATACACGCGCGCGGGAGAGCTGTCAATCACGAGTGTGAAATTTATTGAACATTTTTTGTTAAATCCACTTGACAAGCCCCAATGCTCGCTGTATTATGGCTGTGTAATCGGTTGAACAATCCGATGCAAAACGAAAGGAGGTGTCACAGTGGGTTACCGCATCAAGGAAGTTCGGGAGGCCAAAAAAATGACCCAGGAAGAGCTTTCCAAAAAGAGTGGCGTCAGCCGCGGCACTATCTCTGCACTTGAAAATGGGACGGTTCGCACGACCACAACCAAGACCCTGGCCAGAATTGCTCTGGCCCTCGATACGAAGGTAGAAAATATTTTTTTTGCCGATAGTGTGTAACCGGCTAAACACTTAACCGGAAAGGAGGCATTTTGTGAACGAATCGCGGCGCGCATCGCTTCCGGAAGATGATGGCCTGGCTGCTCAAATCAAAGTCGATACCGCTGCCATTCCTGACCATGTACGGGACGCACTCGCAGCTTCGACCCTGGATCTCATTCACAGCATTCTCGCAACCCCCGGAGGCCGTGAGGCGCTGGACGCGAGGATCGCCGCAAAGAAAGCGACCCGCACTGCCGGATGAAAGGAGCTGAACTCATGGCAGAGGAGCTGAGGGAGCTTCGGATCGAGAAGCAGATACCCGCCAAAGAGATGGTTGCCGTTGTGCAGACCCTCTACCCCAAGTACGACAAGACGGTCCAGTCCAAGTGCGAAAACGGTGACGCCTATGGGGTCAGCATTCGCCCGGACGCCATGAAAGCTCTGTATGAGCGGTTTGCCCCTGAGCGGCTGGAGCCGCCCAAGAGGACACGGCACGGCCAGCACCGGCTTACCTGTCGTATCTCGGGGCGTCTGGAGGATAGCGTCTACGCGGCGTTGCAACAGCACATGGAGGCCGATGGATATGCCACCGCCCAGGAATGGATCACAGCCATGGTCCTTCGGTATATCGCAGAAAAGGAGGACGGAACCAAATGAGCCTGAGATACCTTCCAGACCACCCCATCGTTCAGAACATGGAACGCACCGGCTACCCGAACGGGAAAGAGCCACAGTCCCCGCGCTGCCCAATCTGCGGTGAGGAATGCGAAACCATCTACAAAGACCGATACGGCGCATATATCGGCTGCGATGTCTGCGTGGAAACCAAAGATGCGTGGGAAGTTGAAGATTGCTTCCCAGAAAAGGAGCGAGAATGAGTAAGTTTTATTTCACCTACGGCACCGATGGCCAGCCGTTTGTCGGCGGCTGGACGGAGGTGGTGGCACCGAACTACGGAGCGGCCTGTGATGCATTCAGGGCTTACCACCCGAGCAAGACTGATGGCCTATTGAATTGTTCCGACGTATACGACGAGGAGCGGTTCATGCGGACAGAGATGTCTGCCAAGGGTAATTTCGGCGCCCGATGCCACGAGATTATTACCCTGCGGCGCGAAGCCGCCAACAACTGAAAAGGAGCACTTTTATGATTGTCAGTGTCAACTATCGAAGCCCCGCAACAGGACAGTTCCGCGGCAGAGTTTATAGCTATTTGTGTGATATTCCTGACATCAAGCCAGGAGATATCGTAATCGCCCCCACATCCTCCGGGGATAACGAGGCGGTCATCGTTGAAACCAACATCCCCATGAGCAGAGTTGATGATCGCATCATCCCTCTGCTGAAAACTATTACCAAGCGGAAGGATGAGCAGCCACATGCCGAATGAACTGATTGTTGTTAAACAGCTCCCCATCATCGAAGAGCATCTTCGTACTTTGGCAACCGAAATCGACGAGAGGGTCGCCGAAGCAAAAAGCCTGGTCTGCACAGAGGAGACCTACAAGGATGTAAAGCGGACTCGTTCGGAGCTGTCCGCCCAGTTCAAAAAGTTGGAAGCCCAGCGTATTGCCGTAAAGAAGGCGGTCATGGATCCGTATTCTAGCTTCGAGTCCATCTACAAGGCGTGCGTCACCGACAAATTCAAGGATGCTGATGCGGACCTGAAAGCGAAAATCACCGAGGTGGAGGATGGGCTGAAAAAGCAAAAGGAAGATGAAGTCCGTGCGTTCTTCAACGAGTACAAATCAAGTCTTGGCATTGATTTTGTCACGTTTGAAAATACCGGCATTGCCATAACAATGACAGCGTCCAAAAAATCGCTGAAAGAAAAGGCACAGGCATATTTGGATCAAGTCATGGATGATCTGTCACTGATTGGTACGCAGGAGTACAAAGACGAAATCCTGGTTGAGTACAAAAAGACGCTGAATGCGGCTCAAGCAGTAACATTCGTAATTCAGCGTCATGCCGCCGTTG
>UMES01022094.1_pt1 | contig 26730 bp, 20 predicted proteins | sample 1964791 | NCBI WGS metagenome assembly UMES01 (sample SAMEA4836024, study PRJEB28245) | human gut metagenome | biome: gut microbiome; material: fecal sample | place: Denmark | collected 2008
CATTGCCGCAGACTGTAATAATCTTCCGTTTAAAAGACCTTACCCGCCCCTGGGAAACGGCTTATTCTTCCCTTTGCTTGTAATATGACACTTAAATCCCCGAGAATAATAAGTGACCCGAATTTTCTCAAAATATTATGTCCACACACTTTTTTTGACTTGATCCGAAAAAAGTTTCAAAGCCTCAAAAAAAAACTATTTTTATTTTGTAATTTCAAAATAATATTCTAAATTTGCACCGCCTTAAAGAAAAAGAGAAAGGCCTGATTAAAAATGGCGGTATCGTCTAGTGGCCTAGGACGCGGCCCTCTCACGGCTGAAACTCGGGTTCGAGTCCCGGTTCCGCTACTAAAAAGCTAATAAGTTAATAACAAACTTATTAGCTTTTTCTTTTTTTAAACCGTCCTTGTCTTTGGGAGGTAACGTGCAAAAATGTGCTCTTTGACGCGGGAGCGATACGGTATCATGGCATTTCCATATCTGGTAAACTTTAGGGGTAATCTGAAGATTGGTTTAACTTAAAAGTATCGAGGGGGGCTTTGATAGCTTTCACACAGAATCCTTATGGATAGAAGGTTTCAATATCTGTTATGTGTGAAAGGAGATTATATTGACTTTACCGATGGGTAGAATTCCTTTCATCGACATAATATTACTTTCTCTTAGAAAGCTTTTTGTCTTTCGGAAAGCATGTTGTTTTTCGCTGCAATACTATAATAGGAACTTTCGAAGTTTTTGATTTAATTTCCCGGGGAGGATAAACGGAACCGGACAGAAGCTTTGGCGGTCCGGTCTTAAGGGCTGAATAAAAAAATCCGAGCTTTAGGAAAACTCGGATTTTTAAGCTTTTAGAAAAAAGTCTTTCTATGTGGTGTATAATTTCACAAACATAGATGGATGTGGAGGAACTTTTTTTCTTTTTACTTGCAATATTTCTGAATTAAGCTGTCCACTACAGTGTCTCCTAATTCTTTTGCTTTGGCAAAGTTCGTACAAGCTTCTTTGTTATTCTTTTGCTGCACCTGACAGTATCCCAGCATACGATATGCTGCAGCTGCTTTAGGATCGAGGGAAATTGCTTTCTTTAATGCTTCTACAGCTTCATTAAATTGTCCTACACGCAGATGTACAGAACCTTTTTCTATCCACATTTCTACATTTTCAGGAGACATTTCTACGGCTTTGTTGATGTCGTTGATGGCTTGTTGATACATTTTGCATTGAATTTCGGCTTGTTCGCGTTGTAGATAGAAAGCAGCGGTGACACGCGCTCCGATGGCATCGTAAAATTCATCATAGTCAACCACCGCTTCACGATATTTGCCTGTTTGTGCTTTCATCTCGGCGCGTTCGTAAAAATAAGGAGCAGCTTCGGAAGTGTAAGGAGGAGTGAAACGGGCAATGGCACTATCCATAAGAGCAATCACTTCATTCATCTCGGTTCCTTCTATTAACTGCTTTGTTTTGGCGGCCGAATAGAAAGTGGCGGCAGATGCTAAAGGAGTCTGATTTACTTGCTCATAACTCTTATACGCATCTGTATAGTTGCGCATTGCAAATAAAATATCGCCTTCCAATTGAATATAAACCGGTTGTGCATCTGTTGCGATAGCTTCGCGAATGATATTTAATGCTTTGTCGTAACTCCAGTCTCCGTATGCTTTTTTGCCTTCTTCAAGGTTAATGCAATAAGAGTAGATTATCTTAGCCACATTATATTGTCCTTCTGTTTTGTTGCCTGATACGTCCATAGCCTTTTTCAAATCGGCTTCGGCCAATGCATTATGTTCATCATCTCCGATGTTCATGTAGTAGCCGGCACGGCGTGTATACCCTTCGGTGCTGTTGGGGTATGCTTGTAAAAAATCGTTTAGAGTTGCCAGATAGTTTTTGGCATCCATCTGTGATGAAGACATATAAAGATATACCAAGGCCTGGTCTTCTGTTTCGGGTAATGCCTTTGCAATGCCTATTTTATTCAGATTGATGTCATTGGCAGATAAGGGGGAAATACTTAATGATTCGCCGTAAGATGCACCGATGGCATAGCTTTCTTTATCTTCTTCGGATGCACTTTTCTGAATCAGTCCCAGTACTTCGCCATTTGCATTCATGATGGGGCAGCTTACGGTTTTGTCACTTGTGGTCATTGTCAGTGTGTAGTAGTAAGCTTTGTCGGCAATAGTATCTACTTGGGTCACTTTACCGGTTTGGCAGGTAGCCGCTTTTTGTGTGGAGTAGGGGAGCAGATAAACAGTTTCTCCTACTGCGGCAGGTTGTGTGGCTACTTTCAGAGCGGTTATTTTTTTCTCGGTTTCTGTACGGAATTTAATGACATCATACATTGAATTTGCACCGGCGATGCGTGTTACCGGCAGTTCTTTGCCATCGGCGTTGATAATGACGGCACGTTCTGCGTCTTCAAACAAAGAGTAATCAGACAGGGCTGTACCGTTATTATCGATATAAAAACCGTTACCGGTATTTTTAATTTTGTTTTCTTTATCGTAAGTTACGATAGAAAAAACAGCTTTCTTAGCTTTGTCGGCCCATTTGGGAGTGTCTTGGGCATGAACCGATTGGATGGCCATGCAACACATCAGAATCAAAAGTACTTTCTTCATGATATAGTTTTTATTGTTATTCTTCAGTAGTAAAGCCACGCTGTTTCACGGCTTCGTAAATCAGGATACCGGCGGCAACAGATACGTTCAGTGATTCGATTTTGCCCAGCAATGGAATTTTAATCCATTCGTCACACAATGACAAGTGCTCGTAGGGCACACCCGTATCTTCTGCTCCCATAATAATACAAACAGGGTCTTTGTAGTTTGCCTTGGTATAGTCATAGTCGCCTTTTTCGGTAGCTGCGACAATCTTGAAACCGCTGTTCTTCAAGAATTTGATGGTTTCGGTCAGGCTTTGTTCACGGCAGACGGGCAGCGTATGCAAGGCTCCCGCAGAAGTCTTCATGGCATCTGCATTGACACTGACACTGTTTTTGGCAGGAATGATAATCGCATCTATTCCGGCACATTCGCAAGTGCGGGCAATGGCACCAAAGTTGCGTACATCGGTAATGCCGTCCAGCATGATGAGCAACGGATTTTTTCCTTGTTCAAAAAGGTAAGGAACAATATCTTCTGTTTTTTGATAAGTAATGGCTGAAATAAAAGCTATGACTCCCTGATGGTTTTTGCGGGTGATGCGGTTGATGCGTTCCACCGGCACGCGTTGCACAGGAATCATCCGTCCCTTCAATTCGGCAAACAATTCTTTGGAGAGTTCGCTTTGTATGTCTCTTTTTACTAATATCTTGTCTATCTCTTTTCCGGCTTGAATGGCCTCGATAACGGCACGTACACCGAAAATCATTTCATTTTTCTCTGTCATATTCTTTATTTATATCCTAATAAAACTTTTGCATTGTTCAGTGCGGCATCCGTCAAGGTAGCTCCACTCAACATATTTGCTATTTCTTTCACTCGTTCTTCGTTGGTCAGCCGGCGTATGTGGCTGTTGGTTCCTGTATCGGTATCTTCTTTATATACCTTGTAATGTGTGATGCCTTTGGCGGCTATTTGCGGTAGATGGGTAATGCTGATTACCTGTCGGTTTTGATTTCCCATTTTTTCCATGATGAGTGCCATCTTTTCGGCGATGGAGCCCGATACTCCGGTATCTATTTCATCGAAGATGATGGTGGGGAGTTTCACGGCTCCCGCTATCATGGCTTTCAGGGATAGCATGACACGTGCGATTTCACCGCCCGAAGCAACAGAGGCTACATTTTGCAATGTCCCGTTTTTATTGGCCGAGAAAAGGAAAGTAACACAGTCCATTCCTTTGGAATCCGGTTCTTTTCGGGGAGTAAGCTCTACCATGAAACGAACGTTGGGCATGCCCAAAGGGACCAGCAGTGATTGCATTTGTTTTTCAATGTCTTTGCCGGCCTGTACACGCAGTCCGGTCAGGACTTTGGCTTGTTCCAGTACTTTGTTGTACAAGGTGTCCTTTTGCGCAGTCAGCTGCGCAATGCGGTCATCAAATGAAGTAATGGCGTTGAGTTGTTCCCGATAATCGTTTGTCAGGGCGATTAACTCTTCGATGGTCTGCATACGATGTTTTTGCTGCAAAGAATAAATAAGATTCAGCCTTTCGTTCACAAAGTCGAGCCGGTTGGGGTTGAATTCTATTTCTTCCTGTGCACCGGCGATGTCGTGCGACAGGTCTTTCAGTTCTATATAGCAGCTGTCCAGCCTGTTTATCCATTCTTGTGCCGGAGCATATACTTTGGCAATGTTTTGCAAGGTCTGCATGCACTCTTTGGTGGCAGAAAGAAGGCTTCCTTCATCTGAGGACATGATTTGGTCTACCTTATACAAGCCTGCTTTTATATCTTCGGCATGGCTTAATGTCTCAGCTTCCTGTTCCAGTTCCGCTTGTTCTCCTTCCCGTAATTCCGCTTCATTCAGTTGCTCCAATTGGAAACGGATATAATCTTCATTCTGACGGCTTTTTTCAGCCTGAGCGATAAAGTCTGCCAATTGCTTGCAGATACTTTTATACTTTGCATACAGGCTTTTGTAGGAGAGGAGTTCTTGTTCGTCATGTGCCAGTATGTCGAGTACGTTCATTTGAAACTCTTCGTGGTTCAGCAGTAAGTTTTGGTGCTGGCTGTGCACGTCTATCAATTTCTCTCCCAGTTCTTTCATTTGTACCAGTGAGGCAGGGGTATCGTTGATAAAGGCGCGGCTCTTCCCCGAAGCATAAAGTTCGCGGCGTATGATGCATTCTTCGGGGTCATACTCCATGTCGTTTTCAACAAAGAAAGGCTCCATTTGATAAGTCGAAATATTGAAACGGGCTTCTACGATACATTTATTGGCACCTTTCTTGATTGCTTTGATATCAGCCCTTTGTCCGAGCAGCAAGCCGATGGCGCCCAAAATGATAGATTTACCTGCGCCTGTCTCTCCGGTGATGACCGAAAAACCGGGGGTAAAACTGATATCGAGCGTATCAATTAATGCATAATTTTGTATATAGATAGATTGCAGCATATTCTTTTTTTAATTCCTTACCAGTTTATCTATAATGTCACACGCCACTTCCCGCTTGCTTTTCAGGGGATAGTCAGTGTATCCTTGGCGGTCGATGATCGTTATTTTGTTCGTGTCACAACGAAAACCGGCACCCTTGTCATTCAGTGAATTGAGCACAATGAAATCAAAGTTCTTGCGTTCCAGCTTTCCTTGTGCGTTCTGCCGTTCGTCGTTTGTTTCCAGTGCGAAACCCACCAGCTTTTGGCCCGGCTTTTTTTGTTTTCCCAGCGAAGCGGCGATGTCTTGTGTCGGTTTCAGTTGTAATACCAAATCGTCTTTTTCTCTCTTAATCTTATGGTCGGCCACACTTTCCGGCGTGAAGTCGGCCACGGCAGCGCATAAAATGCCTGCATCGGCATCGGTAAATTCACGGCTGGCGGCTTCATACATTTCTCCGGCACTTTCCACATCAATGCGGCGGATGTGCGGATGCTGTGTTTTCAGTGTGACAGGACCGCTTATCAAGGTTACATGGGCGCCTCGTGAGGCGCATTCCTCTGCCAGCGCAAATCCCATTTTTCCCGAAGAATAATTGCCAATGAATCGCACCGGGTCTATTTTTTCATAAGTGGGACCGGCTGTGATAATGATTTTCCTGCCCGCCAGATCCTGTTGCTGTTCAAAGAACTTTTCCAGTTCTTCTATGATTTTTTCCGGTTCTTCCATTCGTCCTTTGCCTACCAAATGGCTTGCCAATTCTCCTTCTCCCGGTTCTATGATATGATTTCCATACGAGCGCAATGTCTCCAGATTTCGTTGGGTGGAAGGATGTGCAAACATATCCAAGTCCATGGCCGGAGCCACAAAGACAGGTGCTTTCATTGACAGGTAAGTCGTAATCAGCATATTGTCGGCTATTCCGTTTGCCATCTTTCCGATGGTGGATGCTGTTGCCGGAGCTATCACCATGGCGTCAGCCCATAAGCCTAAGTCCACATGGCTGTTCCAGGTGCCGTCCCGTTGTGCAAAGAATTCACTGATGACGGGTTTGCTTGTCAGTGCCGACAAAGTGATGGGAGTGATGAACTCTTTTCCTGCCGGTGTAATGACTACTTGCACTTCCGCTCCTTTTTTGATAAGTCCTCGAATGAGTATAGCCGCTTTATAGGCGGCTATACTTCCGGTTATACCTAATACGATTTTCTTTCCTTTCATGCTCATTTAGTAGTCAGTCCTGATTCGCGTAGTCTGATTTTAGTCAATACGTTTTTGGTGTTCAGCGTAAAGTCACCGTTTAAAATCCAGCTATAATAGCCGGGGTCTTTTTGCAGCACTTCGCTGACCGACATTCCTTTGTATTTGCCAAAGTTAAATACTTCCACGCCCTTTTCGTCATATACGATGCGGCCGGCAAAGTCTACATTTTTGTTGAAACTGGAGTATTCAGCCAAAAATGCCATATCATTCTGTAATTCTTCGGGATAACGGTCTAATTGTGCTTTCAGTACTTCATATGTAGCACGGGTGTCGGCCTCTGCAGTATGAGCGTCTTCCAGGTTTTTTTGGCAATAAAACTTATAAGCAGCCGATAAAGTCCGTTGTTCCAGTTTGTGATAAATTACCTGCACATCAATAAATTTGCGTTTCATCATATCAATATCCACTCCGGCGCGAAGAAATTCTTCTGCCAAAACAGGTATATCGAAGCGGTTGGAGTTGAACCCGGCCAAATCGCATCCTTCGATATCGCGTGCAATGTCTTTAGCTACTCCCTTGAAAGTAGGACAGTCGGCCACGTCCTTATCATAGATACCATGAATGGCCGAAGACTGTTCAGGGATATGCATTTCTGGGTTGATGCGCATGGTCTTGGTCTCTTCATTGCCGTTTGGATACACTTTCAGATAGCAAATTTCTACTATTCTGTCGGTGTTTATATTAGTACCTGTTGTCTCTAAATCAAAGAAGACAATCGGGTTCTTCAAATTCAATTTCATTTTGTTTCGAGTTGTAATTTATTATATTTAGTCATTCAGCATCATAGGCATCAGCAGCATCAGCACGTCTTCCTTCTCTTCCTGTTCGGCAGGAACAATGACACCTGCGCGTGATGGGTCTGCCAATTCTATAATTACCTCTTGGGCAGTCAGGTTATTCAGGATATCTATCAGGAAAGTCGATTTGAAACCGATGCTCATGGCATTGCCTGCATATTGGCAAATCAGTGTTTCTTCTGCTGAGGTTGAGAAGTCGATATCCTGTGCCGAAATCTGTATCTGGTTTTCGCTGAGGCGCAATTTAATCAAACTACTTGCCTGCGAAGAGAAAACAGAAACGCGGCGCAAAGCGCTGATAAGCATCTGCCGGTCGATAGTCACTTTATGCGGATTATCTTGCGGAATGACAGAATTGTAGTTCGGATAGCGCCCTTCAATCAGACGACATACCATTCTGTAGTTCTCCAGAGTAAATATAGCATTGCGGTCATCGAAGTCGATTTGTACATCTCCCTGTTCTTTGGGCAGGAGGTTCTTCAGCAAAGTTGCCGGTTTCTTGGGCAGGATAAATGCGGCCTTTTCATCGCCGTGAGCCACAAAAGTCTTGTTACGTACCAACTTATGGCCATCAGAAGCTACGAAGGTGATATCTTCGGTAGTGATATCAAAATAAATACCATTCATCACCGGGCGAAGCTCATCGTCGGCTGTTGCAAACAGAGCTCGGTTGATGCCTCCCAACATTACAGGTGCTCCTATAGTCACATGGACAGCATTGGCGCCCAGTGCAGGAGCCTGAGGATATTCATCTGCATTTTGTCCCATGAGACTGTATTTACCGTTTTGATATTGTACGGTGATTTCCAGGTTATTTGTATTCACTTCGAATGTCAGTGGCTGTTCCGGAATTTCTTTCAGGGCTTCGAGTATGGTTTTGGAAGAAACAGCAAAGCGTCCGTCACCGTCATTCTCAATCACTTCCAAAGAGGTGGACAGGGTTGTTTCACTGTCGGATGCAGTTAAGAACAGTGTCCCATCCGTCAGCTCCATCAGGAAACAATCAAGGATGGGCAGCGAGTTCTTAGAATTGATAACGCGGCTAATAGCCTGTAAATGACTGAATAATCCAGTACTTGAAACGATGAACTTCATAGTTTTATATTATTATATTTATATTCTATATATAGGTCTCATTTAACTGCCAAAGTTACGAAAAGATTATGGTTTGCACGCAAAAAATAGCGAAAAAATTAGTTTACTCGCCGGGAAAAGCGTAATTTCGTGCCGAAAATTAAATTTTATCATAATGGAATTAGCAGGAAAAGTTATAGCGGTTCTCGAACCGAGAAGCGGAGTCTCAAAAACTGGAAATGAATGGAAAGTGCAGGAATATGTGATTGAGACACACGATCAGTATCCGCGTAAGATGTGTTTTGATGTATTTGGTGCAGACAAAATAGCGCAGTTTAATATTCAGGTGGGTGAAGAATTGAATGTATATTTCGATGTTGATGCACGTGAGTGGAACGGGCGTTGGTTCAATAGTATTCGTGCTTGGAAAGTGGATCGTGTGAGTGCTCAGGCTCCTGTAGCACCTGATGCTCCGTTCCCGCCGATGAATGCAGCCCCGGCAGCTCCGGTAGATTTTGCTTCAACAGACGAGAAAGACGATTTACCATTCTAAATTCTACTAAAATATTAATATACAAATCCGGTTGATCCTTGATGAATTGACCGGATTTTTTATTGTATAATGTTAATGGAGTTTTTATTGGGGATATGATTTTATGATTTGGAGGTAATAAGTGTTACGGACTAGCACCGAATGTCTAAATCTAATCAAGGTTATATGTATTTTTTTAGCTTTATATTGGAAGGAAGATTGTTTTCGATTATGGATTGTGGGTATGGCTGTTATTTGTAGGAAAAATGTATAGAAAATTAGTATGCATATATTGTTGTTCAAAAAACTATTTGCAAAATAATAGAAAGGTTTGTGTTGGTATTATTATAGATAAATAAAAAGACCACGTGCTCTGCAGGAGGTGCACGCAGTCTTTTTATAGTGTATATTAAACTATGATTTGTTTATGAGTTCATGCTCATTAGGAATTCTTCATTGTCACGCGTATTTTCCAAACGGCTTTTTACAAAATCCATAGCTTCGATAGGATTCATATCTGCCAGATATTTACGCAGAATCCACATGCGGTCGAGTGTAGTCTTATCAAGCAATAAGTCATCACGGCGGGTGCTGGATGCAACGATATTGACAGCAGGGAAGATACGTTTGTTGCTAAGGTTGCGGTCGAGTTGCAACTCCATGTTACCTGTACCCTTGAATTCTTCGAAGATTACTTCATCCATCTTAGAACCGGTATCAATCAATGCAGTAGCGATAATGGTAAGTGAACCGCCGCCTTCGATGTTGCGTGCTGCTCCGAAGAAACGTTTGGGTTTATGCAATGCATTGGCATCTACACCACCCGACAATACTTTACCCGAAGCGGGGGAAACAGTATTGTATGCACGAGCCAATCGGGTGATGGAGTCTAGGAATATCACGACATCGTGACCACATTCTACCATGCGTTTTGCTTTTTCGAGCACGATACCTGCAATTTTAACGTGACGTTCTGCCGGTTCATCAAATGTAGAAGCGATAACTTCGGCATTGACACTGCGGGCCATGTCAGTTACTTCTTCAGGACGTTCGTCAATGAGCAGCATAATCATGTAGACCTCGGGGTGATTGGCAGCGATGGCATTGGCAATATCTTTCATCAAGATAGTCTTACCGGTTTTAGGTTGAGCCACAATCAGTGCACGTTGTCCTTTGCCGATGGGGGCGAACATATCTACCACACGGGCAGAAAGGTTATCACTGTAACCACCTTTGCAAAGTTTGAACTTTTCGTCGGGGAACAGCGGAGTGAGGTGATCGAATGGAACGCGATCGCGCACTAGTCCGGGGTCTAGACCATTGATTTTTTCTACTTTCACCAGCGGGAAGTATTTTTCTCCTTCTTTGGGTGGACGGATAGAGCCTTCGACTACATCGCCTGTCTTCAGACCAAATAGTTTGATTTGTGACTGTGATACATAAATATCATCTGGCGAAGAAAGGTAGTTGTAATCTGATGAACGAAGGAAACCATAACCGTCAGGCATGATTTCTAAAACACCGGTTCCTGTCAGAATACCTTCAAATTCGTAAGGCTTTTCTACCGGCTTACGCTCGGGAGCCGATTGTTGGGGTTGCTGTGGAGATTCCAGACCTTCTGCGTTGTTATTGTTGGTCGGACGCTGGTTGTTATAATTATTATTGTTGCGTTGATTGGGGTTGTTGTATCTCGGGTTTTGTTCGCGTGGTTGGCGAGGCTGGAATTTAGAAGCTGGAGTGACAGTGGGAACAGGTGCCTCATTTTTGGTTGCTTCAAACTTTCCAAGTAATTCAGTAGGAAGTTCAATCTTTTCCGAAGGGAGATCTTCAATTGGAATGAAGTCGTCTGTATCGCTATCGAAATCCAATTCGGGAAGAATTACCTCTTTTTCTTTCGGAGTATTGGTTGCCGAAACTTTTTGAGGAGTAGTGTTATTGGTTTCTTCTGCTGTTGTAGCAGGTTGTTCTTCTGTCTTGGCAGCAGTTTTATTCTTCGTACCCGGCTTGCGGCCTCTTTTCTTCGGCTCAGACTTCTCAACTGCTTCTGTTACTGCTTTTTCTTGGATGGGTTGAGCTGTCTCAACTGTGGGAACTACTTCTTTTTCAGCCTCTTCTGCGATGTGTGCAGCCGTTGTTGGAGTAGCTGCTTCTAGCTTTTGTGCTTTATCTTTGGTGGCAGTATATACCTTGTCACCTTCTTTTTTAACACTGATACGTGATCTCTTTTTAGGCTGGTTTTCTTTGCGGTCTTCATTTACTTTGGCCGCTGCTACTTTTTTGGTTGCTCCGACTATTGCTTGTTCGTCCAGAATCTTATAAACGAGTTCTTCTTTTTTCAGAGACTCTGTTTTAGTGATACCCAACTCTTTGGCGATTGATTGTAATTCTGACAAGTCTTTGTCGTTTAATTGAATGATGTTATACATATAGTATATGTTATTAGTAAAATATTTTTTTATTGTGTAATCAAAGAACGCAATCGGCACATGAAATGTCTTGAGATCGCAGTTCATAATTTATGATTACGGGATTTAATATGTTATAGATATTATATCGGAACGTAAACGAAACTTGCCAGATTGGCAAATTCTGCGTTTACTGATGCAAATGTAGCTGTTTTTTTTGAAAAACTCTTCAAATAGGAGAAAAAAATACCATATTTTTAAAATTAATAAAAAAAGACGCTTCAAAATATCGGCCTATGTTTCTCTCGGTACCGATGTTAAATGAACGTAAAAAAAAGTCAGATTGTTTAGGCATATCTGTGTTTTATAGCGGAAAAAGTGCTAATTTAGCCCATGAAAATTTGATTTTTATTATTAAAACATTGAATAAACATGAAAAAAGTGATTTTTACAGAAAAGGCTCCTGCAGCTATAGGACCTTATAGTCAGGCGATTGAGGCAAATGGTATGGTATTTCTCTCAGGTCAGTTGCCTGTAGATCCTGCTACCGGTGAATTTGTTCCGGGAGGAGTTGCCGAACAGACTGCTCAGGCTTTTGAAAATATCAAGCATGTATTGGCAGCAGCCGGTTTGACTACTGCAAATATTGTAAAGACTACTGTTTTTTTAGCGGATATGTCCTTATTTGCAGAAATGAATGCTGTTTATGCCAAGTATTTTGAAGGTGATTTTCCTGCCCGTTCTGCAATAGCAGTTAAGGCATTGCCGAAAGGTGCATTGGTGGAAATCGAAAGCATCGCTGCAAAATAACAGCTGTTATTTTGTCTATTGTAGGGGAGGAATATATCCGACCCTATAGTGAATATAAGTTTTAGTCTGGTGACGGTTATAGACTTCGGTTTCATGTCGGGCAAATGGATTAATGAACATGAGGAAAGTAAATTTGAAACAACTCGATAGATGGCAGTGGTCAACTATTGTGCTATCTATCATTTTGGTGATGGCATTTTCTGTATTTGTTTATCGCTATGAACCGTTTCGGAGTGGTTTTGAAATAACAGATCAATTAGGGGGGAATGTGTTTCCGGCTACTATACTTTCTACAGCTACTACGGATGGAGACTTGATTGTTCCTGCCGATTCCGATTATATTGGTAATCCGAAATCAGGTATTGCTATTCGTATAAAAAATAGCTATGCCAATAGTAAATTGCGTATTGAAGTGGCTGAAACTCCTTTCTTCTCTGAATCTGTTTCCGAATTTATTTTGCCTAAGCCCGGTAAGGAATATCTTGTTTTCCCCGACATCATTTGGAACTATCAAGCTTTGCGTGACAATAATCAGGCAGTGCCCGTTAGTATATCTGTCAAGGTGGAACTTAACAGAAAAAAAATGCCTCAGCGATTGAAAACCATTTCTATGCGGAGTATCAATGAGTGTCCGCTTGGTTATGTAGACGATAAAATGAAATTTCACGATACAGGTGAGTTTTTTGCCGCTTATGTGAACGAGGAACATCCGCAGATAGACAAACTTTTGCGTGAAGCATTGGACGCGCGCTTAGTCAATCGTTTCCTGGGGTATCAGGGAGATACAAGTCAATCCGAAAATGTGGATAAGCAAGTTTATGCTTTATGGAATGTATTGCAAAAACGTAACTTTAAATATAGTTCCACAACCAATAGCAGTTTGTCGTCGAATGTGGTTTATACTCAGCGTGTGCGTACGTTGGATGATGCATTGGAGTCTTCGCAGATAAACTGTGTAGATGGGAGCGTGTTGCTCGCCTCATTGCTCAAGGCGATAAATATCAATCCTATATTGGTACGTATCCCCGGGCACATGTTTGTGGGTTATTACACAGACAAGACTCACACCGATATGAATTTTCTGGAGACAACAATGATTGGAGATGTGAATTTGGACGATTTCTTTCCTGATGAAAAACTGGATTCTACCATGGTGGGGAAATCGCAGAATCAAATGTCGAAACTTACTTTTGAGAAATCAAAAGAATATGCCAATAAGAAATATAGAGAAAACGAATCGCTTATCCATTCGGGAAAAGTGAATTATATGTTTCTGGAGATAGACAAGAAGACGCGTGCGCAAGTACAACCTATTGGTAAGTAAGTTTGTTATAAAAGGTATGGAATTAGTTTATATTTATCATAGCGGATTTGCCCTGTTGGGCGATGGGTATACTGTTATCATGGATTATTACCGTGACACAGAAGACAAACAGGCGGAAGCTGCTTTGCGCAGGTTGATGAATGAACAGCCTGAAGAACCGGTGGTGGCACCTGAACAGGGAAAGGTGCATGATGAACTTTTGCACCGCCCCGGAAAGTTATATGTGCTGGCCAGTCATTTTCATCCAGATCATTTCAATAAGGAAGTATTGGACTGGAAAACACAGCGACCAGACATTATCTATATCTTTTCGAAGGATATTCTGAAACACAGAAGAGCGCAGAAAGAAGACGCCGTCTGGTTGAAAAAAGGAGAGGAATATGCTGATGAAACCTTATCGGTCAGGGCATTCGGATCTACGGATGTAGGAGTATCTTTTCTGATAGAAGTAGAGAATAAGAAATTTTTCCATGCCGGCGATTTGAATAACTGGCATTGGATGGAAGAAAGTACGGAACAGGAATGGAAGGGATATGAAAAGAATTTCCTTCATGAAGTGGATAACCTGTATGATTATACGCATGAACTGGATGTAGCAATGTTTCCTGTAGATCCGCGTTTGGGACGTGAATATATGAGAGGTCCCGAACAGTTTGTGAAGAGAATAAAAACAAATATTTTTGTACCGATGCATTTCGCGCCCGACTATGGGAAAGCAAATGCTTTCCGTGCTTTGGCAGAAACCCATGGAACACATTTTATAGAAATAAAGTATCCCGGACAGATTATAAAAATTTAAAGAAATATGAAAGTAAAAGGAAGATTTGATCATTTTAATATTGATGTAACGAATTTGGAACAGAGTATTCGATTCTACGAAACTGCATTGGGGCTGCATGAAGCCAATCGAAAAGTAGCTGCTGATGGTTCTTTTATTTTAGTATATATGGCTGATGATCATAGTAACTTCTTGCTGGAACTGACTTGGTTACGTGATCATCCGCAGCCTTATGAATTGGGCGAAAATGAAAGCCATCTTTGTCTGCGTGTAGAAGGAGATTATGACGAAGTGCGTAAATTCCATAAAGAAATGGGATGTGTATGTTATGAAAATACAGAGATGGGGCTATACTTCATTAATGATCCGGATGATTATTGGATTGAAGTATTACCGGTGAAATAAATAAATATAAAAAATAGGAACTATGAAATACATTGCTCCCGGTGGCTGGTTCTCGCTGGAATATCCTGCGGGTTGGCGTGAGTTTGAAGATACAGAAGAGAGTTTTTTATTTTATGACCCCGACAAATGGAGTGGAAATTTCCGTATCTCGGCTTATAGAGGTGCTGACACAAACTATGGAAAAGAATGTGTCAGTTATGAATTGAAAGAAAATCCGGCTGCTGAATTGACCCTGATAAGAGGTGTGCAATCGGCTTACAGTGTGGATAGCTTTCAGGAAGAAGGCATTTGGTACACCTCTCATTTTTGGGTTATTGATTGTCGTGATATATGCGTGGAATGTTCTTTTACGGTAGCTAAGGGTGGTGATAAAACTGTTGCCGAGAATATTATCGCCAGCATAGAAATACGCCGTGAAAATAAGGCTTATCCTAAAGAGATTATTCCTATTCGAGTGCTTGAGATAGGCGAGGTGAATAGTGCTTATGAATGGGCCTCAAGTACGATAAAGAAACAGCTTACAAAAGACTTCTCTTCACAGGAAGAGGATATCGAAAAGATTCAGGAAGTAATGGATAGCGGGCGTTTCCAACCTCAACAGCGTATGGCTTGGGAGAACTTCGGTGTGGCTTTTGGCACAATTCTGGTTAATGAGATGGAAGGCATGGAATGGGTGACAGTGATAGACGGAAAGGAAGAATATCCGGCTTTGCAGTTTATGAATTCCGATATGCTGATTGATCCTGCCGCCATAGTATGGAATAAAGCGAAGAAAAACCTTCCTTGTGACCTGAAGGCTGAATTTAAGAAAATTAAGCGCGAAGCGGAAGCTGTGTTGGATGATATTAATTAAAAAAGAGAATGGTTCCATATTTACAGATAGACGGACTTACAAAATCGTTTGGTGATTTGGTTTTATTTAATCAAATTTCTTTGGGGGTAGCCGAAGGACAACGTATCGGTTTGATAGCCAAGAACGGTAGCGGTAAGACTACATTATTGAATATTATAGCCGGAAAAGAAGGTTATGATGAAGGCAGCATTGTGTTTCGTCGTGATTTGTGTGTAGGCTACTTGGAGCAAGATCCTCACTATCCCGAAGAACTGACTGTGCTTGAAGCGTGTTTCCATCACGGTAATACTACCGTGCAACTTATTAAGGAATATGAAAGGTGTATGGAAACCGAAGGTAATCCGGGAATGGAGGACCTGCTGGCACGCATGGAACATGAAAAAGCCTGGGATTATGAACGAAAGGCAAAACAGATTCTTTCGCAACTTAAAATCCGTGATTTCAATCAGCAGGTGAAGCATCTCTCGGGAGGACAGCTCAAACGTGTTGCTTTGGCGAATGTGCTTATCACAGAGCCTGATTTCCTGATTTTGGATGAGCCTACCAATCACCTCGACCTTGATATGACGGAGTGGTTGGAAGATTATTTGAGACGTGGCAATATCAGTCTTTTGATGGTGACTCACGACCGCTATTTCCTTGATCGTGTCTGTTCTGAAATTATCGAAATAGACAATAAGCAGGTTTACTCTTATAAAGGTAATTACAGTTATTATTTAGAAAAACGCCAAGAACGCATAGAGGCGACAAACGCCGAAATAGCCCGTGCCAATAATTTATATCGTACGGAATTGGAATGGATGCGCCGTATGCCACAGGCACGCGGACATAAAGCGCGTTATCGTGAGGAGGCTTTTTATGAGCTGGAAAAGGTGGCAAAACAACGTTTCAATGACGGTAATGTGAAGCTGGAAATGAAGGCGTCATATATCGGCTCGAAAATTTTTGAAGCAGACCATCTTTACAAGAGTTTCGGTGACTTGAAGATTTTGGACGATTTCTCTTATATCTTTGCCCGATACGAGAAGATGGGAATTGTGGGAAACAACGGTACGGGAAAATCCACCTTTATCAAGATTCTGATGGGCGAGCAGAAGCCGGACAGCGGTACGATAGATATTGGCGAGACGGTGCGTTTCGGATATTATTCGCAGGATGGCTTACGGTTTGATGAACAGATGAAAGTGATAGATGTGGTGCAGGATATTGCCGAAGTAATTGAACTGGGCAATGGTAAGCGCCTTACAGCTTCGCAGTTTCTTCAGCATTTTCTTTTTACACCTGAAACGCAGCACAGTTATGTGTATAAGTTGAGTGGGGGAGAGCGGCGCCGGCTTTATCTCTGTACGGTGTTAATGCGTAATCCAAACTTTTTGGTACTGGACGAACCAACCAATGATTTGGATATTATTACTTTACAGGTGTTGGAAGAATATCTTCAGAACTTTAAGGGTTGTGTGATTGTGGTGAGTCATGACCGTTACTTTATGGATAAGGTGGTAGACCACTTATTGGTATTCAAAGGACAAGGTGATATTCGTGATTTTCCCGGCAACTATTCTGATTATAGAGATTGGCGCGAAGTGAAAGAGCAACGTGAGAAGGAAGCCGAGAAGCCGAAAGAGGAGAAAACGGCACGTGTACGGTTGAATGATAAACGCCGTATGACTTTCAAGGAAAGGAAGGAGTACGAGCGGTTGGAAAAGGAAATAGGAGAACTGGAACAGGAGAAAGCAGATATAGAATCTGCCCTTTGTAGTGGAACCTTGAGTGTAGAAGAGCTGACCGAGAAATCGAAGCGATTACCGGAACTGAATGATTTGATTGATGAAAAATCAATGCGTTGGTTGGAACTGAGTGAAATAGAAGGGTAATGAGGTATTGTTTAGTTTGTAGGGGCAGGGTTTGCCTGCCCCTACAGCTGACGATGGGATAGACTGGTTTGGTTTTGACACACTCCTACAGTTTATAATATAAGTGTAAGGAACTGTTGTAACTGTCTGCCTGAATATATCTTATACTTATTTTTTATCCTCTTTCCCATACTTACTGGGACTTACATTGAAGTGCTTTTTAAATACCTCTCTGAAATATTTGCTGTCGCAAAATCCTGTCATTTCTGCTACTTCTGTAATTGAGTACTTTTTTTTCTGCAACAATTGTGCAGCCGTATTCAGACGGAAGTCTCTGATATAATCGGCGGGAGACTGTCCTGTCAATGCTTTCAGTTTGTTATAGAAACTAGTGCGGCTCATGTTATGTAATGAGCATAAAGAGTCTACGGTAAAATCTGTATTATCAATATTATTTTTTATATTGTTTTTTACGTCGGTTATGAACTTCCAGTCCAGTGTGTTGGCTTCAGCAGGCAACAATCCCGGCTTTTCTGAATCCATTTTAGTGGCCATCGCATATCTTTGCCGTAATAAATCTCTGTTGGACAGTATATTGGATATTCTTGCCTTTAGCATTTTGATGCTGAATGGTTTGGTGATATAACCATCTGCACCGGTTGCCAATCCATTTAGAATATTCTTCTCATCGTTTAACGCAGTGAGTAATACGATAGGAATATGTGATGTTTCAATATTTGTTTTAATAGCTGTACATAGTTCATCTCCGCGCATTTCGGGCATCATAATGTCAGAGAGGATTAAGTCAGGCCAAAATTCTTTAACGATAATCAATGCTTCTTTTCCGTTGCTGCAAGCTTGTATGGTATAAGCTCCTGCAAGTGATGTGGCGAGATAACTGCGCAATTCATCATTGTCTTCTACGATGAGAATGCGTTGTAATAATGCGGCTTCAATCATTTCCTGTAGCTTTTCGGGCGTTTCTGTAACTTTCGCTTGTTCGACAACTTCTTTGGCCGGCAGTTCTTGATTCGGCTCTACGATGCTGTAATGACGCAGATGCTCATAACCTTTATAGAAAATAAGTCTGATGTCTGTTCCCTGATGTTCGGTACTGTCGATATTGATTTTTCCTCCATGAAGCTTTACCAATTTCCATACCAACATTAGTCCGATTCCGCTACCGGTTATTTTAGAATTGATGGCATTGCTGCCACGGAAGTGCAGTTTGAATATTTTCTTTTTTTCTTTGGCAGGAATGCCAATTCCTGTATCAGATACCTTGACTTTCCAAGAGTCTTTGGTTTCGGTGACGCAGACGTTTACATGACCATAATCAGGAGTGTATTTCAAGGCATTGGATATGATATTCTTTAAGATGGAGTCCATCTTTTCTTTGTCAAACCATACTTTTGTTTCCTTGAAATTACTTTCGTAAGTAAAATCTATATTCTTTGTGGCTGAATAAGAATGAAAACCATTGCATAGGTTTTGCATATAAGTATTCAGCTCAAATTCAGCTATGTATAGCTTAGGGGAATAGACTTCGGTATGTTCGAAGTTGATAAGATTGGTGGTCAAACGTAACAAAGCGTCCACATTTTTCAGAGCAGTTTTCATACAGTTGAGTCCGCTTGCCGTCAACTGTGCTTTTTCACTCAACTCTTCTAATGGAGCTTTGATCAGGGTTAGCGGCGTGCGCAAGTCATGTGCGGTATTGATGAAAAATTGAGTTTTTTCATCGGAAATCTTTTTCTGTTTTTTAAAATAGATAATTCTGGTAATGATAAAAAGCAAGAGTATCCCTAGCACTATATAGCATAATATAGCCCAAAAACTGAGCCATGCCGGATGTGCGATTATGACATCGATGGTGCGTTCTTCGAATATGACATTCTGTTCCTCTTTGGACACAGCACGAATATACAGTTTGTATTTTCCGGGTTTCAGATTGGCGAAATGGATTATGTTTTCTGCTCTCGGGGGACTCCAGGTAGTATAAAAGCCTTCCAGTTTCCAACTGTAAAGCACATTGGATGGAAAGTCGTAGTTGATGGTCGATACTTTTAGTGAGAAAGTATTTTGATTGTGAGACAGTTTCAATACTTTTATATCATCGATATCTTCCGTCAATGGAGAATTTTCTTCACCGGAGAATACAGGCTGATAGGATAGTCGGAAATCACTTAGAATAATTTTGGAAAATTGATAATGAGGAAATTTAATATCCTTGGGAAACTCGATGGCACCGTCTATGCTGCCGAATATAAATCCTTTATCTTTGAGTAATACACCGGCAGAAGCATTGAAGTTGGCAGACATAAGCCCTTGCTCTTTAGTCCAGTTATAGAATAATTTATCTTTGCTGGAAAAGCAGGTGATACCGTTTTCTGTACTCATTATGATATTTCCGTTCACTTCGGGCAGTATGGTAAAGATGCTGTTGGTGAGTAGTGCACAATTATCTGTGTGGAATTGTTTGAAGGTATTTTTGTCGGGGTTATAAATTATTAGACCGGAACCACTGGTACCGACGTACAATAATCCGTTGGGAGCTTGATAAAGAGTATTGATGTAAGTAGACTCTCCGGGAATCTCTATATATTTATATTGGCTTGTGTTCTTATTTAGCAGATACAAACCGGTAGCAGTGCCAATCCACATGTGGTCACTGTCTTTTTCTCTGATAGATGTAATTGAATTTACCCCGGGGTATAATTTTACCTTATTATTTTTTAAGTCAAAGCATTTTAGATTGTAATATCCTCCGGACCAGATATTTCCTTCGGAATCTTTTATCATATCTCGGATGTATTTGTCAGGGCGCATATTGATGGGTGTCAGCAATGAAGGAGAGAAGTACTCCACAGAAAGTGCTTTCTTGTTAATTTTGTAAATACCGGAAGTATATCCACCTGCCCAAATAATTCCGGGAGTAACTTCGCACAAAGCAATGAATATATGGTTCTTATCTTTGAGTTGTTTGTCAAAAGAACTCAGGAACGAATGCCATTGACGTGTTTTAGTGTTGTAAAGACTGATACCGTTGCCGGTACCAAACCATAAGTCTCCTTCGCTATCTTCGATGATGGTATGCACATGATCATTAATCAGAGATTGCTTGTTGCCGATGGAATGTTTTATCCAGTGGTAGTTTTGATATCGGTTGTCGACTATGGTGATTCCCGTAGGATAATTGGCAAGCCATATTCTCTTTTCTTCATCCACATAGATATCATTGATGATATTTCCCATCATCTCGTTATTGCTTTCGTAGTTGGTGGTGAGATAAGGATGTATCACGCCACTGTTAGCCTGAATTTTGTAAATCCCCATACCTTCGGTAGCAATTAAAAGTTCATTCTCGTTCAGGGCACTGATTTGGGTAATATTGACATCGCTTAAATCTGTTTCGGAATGAAGAATTTGGCGCGTGGGCAAATCATAGGCAAAGATGCCCTTTTCGAATGTTCCGATAAACAGTCGTTTCAATACTCTGTGATAATAGAGTTCGCTGATTTGCCCTTTGATTTCATCCAATGGAGGAATGGGAATTGGCTGTAACTCATTGTCATTTATACAGCAATAGCGTATTCCCTTTTCTGTCGCAATGAAGAAATGGGAGTTGTCTGATTGTACCATAGAGGTAATGTTGCTGCTCAGTGGGTTGTAAATACGTGAAATTTGATCACTCTGCGTATTATATAGTATAATCGAATCTTTGTCGCACAGCCATATATTGCCTCGATTGTCTAAATAGCTGTATGAAATAGACAAGGATAAGTTGGCAGGTTTATAGGTGGGTATAAATCTGTCAAACTGATGATGATATTCAAATATTTTTCCGGTTTTACCTACAATCCATAAGTTTTCTTTCTCTCGAAACAGCCATGTAAGATGATTTTGGGCATTTCTTTTATTTTCTTCGTCAGCTAATTTATAGTGTTTTATTTCTTTGCCATTATAGCGGTCCATTCCCTCATTGGTAAGAAACCACATATATCCTTTTGAGTCTTTTTGAATGTTGAATATTCTTCGGTTGCTCAGTCCGTCTTCTATCCCTATATATTTGTACGTTTGCCCCATAGCGATAAAAGGCAGTAAAAAGAACATGAATAATATATTCCTTTTCATGCTAATTTTGGTTTTCAAATATGTAAACGCGATAATACTGATATGTTAGTTTTACAAAGTAAGAGAAAAAGAATAGAAGATACAACTAAAATGTATTCTAAATTAAGAAACAGTTTTGATTTTCTTATTTCTTTACTCAGTGACAAAAGTATGTGGCAAGTATTGGATATGTTTTTTACTTCGAAATCAAAAATAGGCTTTTCCTTTAAAGAAAAACTGGGTGTAAGCCACATTCTAAAAGATAGAGAATAAGCCGAGAAATAGGTTGAAAATATAATTCTTTGGCAGAAAAAAGTGTAATTCTGATTGTTAATGAATTACACTTTTATTATTTTTGTATACATATTATTTCATAATAAAATGCAACTACAGAGTTATGAAAAAGATTATTTTATTATACTTCATATGTTCTTTTTCTATATATGCGCAAGGACGGAATTTTCTTGCAAATGAAAAAACGAATGGAACAAGTACTATAGATAGTTTGTTCTCTTCGGTTAACAAACAATTGTCTGGTTATCCTTCAGAGTGTATATATCTGCAAACAAGCAAAGGAATTTATGAAGCCGGTGAAGACCTTTGGTTCAAAGCTTATCAGCTGGATGTACAAACCTTCGGCTTATCGGATAAAACTAAGACTCTTTATCTGCAAATGATTAATCCGAAAGACAGCGTAGTCTGGCAAGAAAAGTATCCGATAGAGAATGGTATCGTATCCGGTCATGTTTACATCGACGAAAAACTTTCGGAAGGCGATTATTTTCTGGAAGGCTATACAAAGCACTCTTTTTACAAGAATGATACTATCGGAATAACTCCTACCCGCAAAATAAGGATAGTAAAGAATATAGCCCGTTCGGAAGTAACGGAGAGCCTTAAAGATACAGTCTTTCGTTTTGAAACATTTCCCGAAGGAGGGAATCTTGTGTCCGGCCTTTTCTCCAAGTTAGCTTTTAAAGCAACCGATGGTAAAGGGAATCCGGTAGCTGTGGAAGGAGCCATCTATGAAGACGATAAGTTCCTGTGCGGAATAAAAAGCGTGCACGATGGAATGGGGGCTGTTTCCTTCACTCCCTTAGTGAATAAAAAATATAGGATTGAATTGAAGAATGGAAAAAGCTATCCGTTACCCGAGATTCATTCACAAGGAATGGTTCTGAACCTTCGCGGGCAAGATAAAGAGCACCTGGATTTTGTCCTTTCACAAACCGAAGGCTTTCCACACCGGCAAATTTATCTCTTGGGGCAAATGCGCGGAATGATTTGCTGTATGGCGAAAGGGATATTAAAGGACAGTCTTAAAATCTCCATCCCGCTCGATAATTTCCTGTATCAGGGCATAGCGGAGTTTACGCTTTTCGACAGTTCCATGCAACCCGTTGCAGAACGATTGGTCTATGTTCATCCTCAAAAGAGACTGTATATAACGGCCGAACCCACGAAGACAAGTTTTGCCATTCGGGAAAAGGCGTCAATAAAAATAAAAGCGACAGACGAAGAAGGCAAACCGGTAAGGGCAAATCTGGGTATTAGCGTATACGACCAAGCATATAACAATCCTGCTGACCCTGTGAATATCTTAGCTTATTGTTATCTTTCATCCCAGATACGAGGCAGAATCTGTAACCCCACTTATTATTTTGATGAAAAGAACAGTGACAGAAAAGAAGCATTGGATTTGTTGTTGCTTACTCAGGGCTGGAGGCGATATGTATGGAATGCAGTAGAACCTGATTATCAAGGACAGCCTTTTTTGACGGACGAAATCAATGGCATACAAACTCTTAAGAGTAAGAAAAAGGCCAAACAAAATGAAGGGGCAGAACAGCTTATTCAGATTTTCGGTGCAAAGGGAAACTCTCAGTTTATTTGGACAGATTCCACCGGACATTTTATGGTTGACTCGGACAAGATGAAAGCACTTCAGGGAGGATATGTGTATTTGAAGCCCATGTTGTCGAAAGAGTTCAAACCAACATTGGAATTAGTGGATTACTTTCCTTTGATTGATAGTGTAAAGAAGAAGAGGCCTTATTATTATCCGATAGCGGAACTGTCACACCATAAGAGGGAACAGCTTCTAGATTTGCCTGTGATAGGCAGTGACAGTACTATACTACTGAGTGAGGTGACTATAACAGCAAAAGGCCATAAACCGTTTAGAGATAAAATGATGGGGCGACTGGATAGCTTAACACAGATGAATTTGAATAAGGCATGGGTATGTGAATGTTCACCGGTGTATCTGAATGATTATTATCCAGGATATACCCATCATCCAAATGGAAAATATGATAAGGTTAAAAAGTTACCCGTTGAAGGTAAAGGATATAGAATAATTAAATATAGCCCCATGATGGTGGTAGAGGATATACAAGAAATTATTTATAACGGACCTTTATATTCGGATGAAGAGCTATTAAAAATGAACAACCTCTGGCGTACCAAAGGATATTACACCTCTCGTGAATTTTACCAACCGGACGAAATAGACATGCAGCTCTCCACCCCTGATGCTCGCAATACTTTATTATGGGCTCCGTCAGTTATTACAGATGAAAAAGGAGAAGCGGAAGTTCATTTCTATTGTTCTGACATCAATACCGGATTTATCGGGGTCGTAGAAGGCGTTGATGGTGATAGATTGGTGGGGACTACAAAATGTGAATTTAGAGTATTAAGAAAATAAGAATTGTATATGAAAGAAATAAGCATATACAGAACAATTATTTTCCTGTATAGGAATATACCTAATGGCTCCTATGACCTATTCTCAACAATCCATAGATTCCGTAATCTGTAAGATGAGAGAAGATATTTTTTCCCGTCCTTCTGAATTAATCTATCTTCAAACCGGTAAAGATATCTATGAGACCGGTGAAGACCTTTGGTTCAAAGCCTATCAGCTGGATGTACAAACCTTCGGCTTATCGGATAAAAGTAAGACTCTTTATCTGCAAATGATTAATTCGAAAGACAGCGTAGTCTGGCAAGAAAAATATCAAGACGATATCGCCAATGGTATCAAAGGCGGTATCATAATAGGTGAAAATATCGGTAAATACTAGTAAGATTTTGGTAAATATATACTTAATTGGGATTAAGTCAAAAAGTGTGTGAGCATAATATTTTGAGAAAATTCGGGTCACTTATTATTCTTTGGGGGGGGTAAATGTCATACCACAAGCAAAGGGAAGAATAAGCCGTTTCCCATGGTCGGCCAAGGTCTTTTAAACGGAAGATTATTACAGTCTGCGACGGCAGACTGTACAGTCTACTGCAATGGACTGTACGGTCTACAGTAGCGGACTATACAGTCCGCTGCCGAAGACTATAGTAATCTGACGGACAGACAGGCATAATAGAAAGGATGAAAACGCTTAGTCCGGCTAATGAAACAACGTAGGGAGGGCGCCTATTTATGTAGATATCTTCGGCTTAACGAAAAAAGGAACCCGTTTTTAGCGGATCCCTTTTTAGCGGTGCGTACGGAAGATGAACCTTATTTCTACCCCTCACGTACTCAATATCTTAGCAAGCTCTTAATTCTTTCTCCCACTAATAACCCCACGTGTGTAATTCTTTAGATTGCTTGGTGTTGCGGTGGTTGTTTGAGTTGGTGCAAAAATACGAAATAGTTCATATAATAATCATCAATAGCCTATAATTTTTACAAGAAAATATTGTATCTTTACTGCAAATAAAGAAACTTAGTATGTTTGAACAGATAAAGTTATACATATCCAACAAATGGGAGAAATTATATCCATTACTATTTTCTTCGATGATATGTTTGCTATTGTACTTTTTTAAAGATAATGAAATAATAGATAAGTGTTATTATAAATGTTTTGATAAAACATTTATATCAGCTTTAGTTACAGCGGAAAGTATTGTTTTTGGTTTTTTATTGACAACGATGGTAACTTTGATGCAGTTAAACAATTCCGCTATTAAAAATTTAATTGATACTAATAGATTTCCAGAGTTAATACAATACAATAAGACAGCGGTAATATATTCTTTTTTATCTGTTATCTTAACTTGTGTGTTTTTATTAACATTAGAAATTCAAATACCTTATTACAATATATTTGTTGCAATATGGATATTTGTTATGAATATGGTCATATTCCTAAGTTATAGATTTTTGAATATATTTTACTCCTTTCTTAAACGCTGAATACTATCTACCACAGTAGAAACTTCTTTATAAAGTTTCATATAAACCGTATTAATACCATTTTTTCTATCCATAAATTGAAGGTTTGAAGCTATAATAGGTTCTTCTATTGAAAAACGAAAATCAATTTTGTTTAGTAAAAAATCTACAACATCCTCTATTTCAGCTCCATCTTCATCTAAGATATTTCCTTTAATTATAAGTTTATTACCTTTTTCTCGCCCTAATTCTGTTGCCTCTGAATGAATACGTCCAAAACTGTCTATAATATTTAAGATTTCCCCTTTCTTTAAGCTTTTTACTTTATCCGCAGTAAAAGAACATTGCATGTATTTATCTGCATTAAGCTGATCGGATATACTTGCCAATCCTCTTAATGACCCTTTAGACAAATTATTTCTAAGAAGCCCGGTTGGTTTAGCTAATTTCAAATTTACATATTTTATTCTCACCATGTTTTCAACTCTTTCATACGCCTCTTTTTTTAAAAGAGGACTGATTTCAATCCAAAAAGTAGGAATAGAGTCCCTAATAGCCCTCGCCTCAAAATATGCACATATTTTTGACGGACTAACTCCCATTCTATTTGTTTCTAAATATAGTACTTTAAATTGGGGATCATATAAAAATACATTAGGATAGGCTAAGCCTTGTCCATCATCTAAGGGCAATGCTGTATAATCGTCTCCATTTCTAGGTTTATGAGCCGGTGGAATATTTTTTCGACTTGTAGTTACAAATAGACCAACAATACTTCCATTTTTCTGTATTTGAGTATATTTAAGTTCGATTGTTCTATATTGATCAAGAACAAAGGGTTTTAACGAAGATTCTTCGTTATCTAAAAGGAGTTGTACAAAATCCATGCTTTCTGGAATATTCACTGAATAGCATGTTACTTTTTTATTAACCATAGTATTATCGTCTTTTGTTACTTACAAAAGTATTACGTTACAACGAATTAAGCAAATTTTTAAATAGAAAATATTAATAATATACACAATCAAACTTGTCCTTTATTCATTTTTGGGTATGGCTAATAAGAACGCAAATTTATAAACGCCATTATATTATTGGTTAATTTTCTAAAGTTCAAATGATTACAAAAATATTTTTTTGATAAAGTAGGGCACTACCCTTTTATTTACTCCTAATTTGCTTTATATTCTTTCAATAATTCTATGGCAAACAAAGATTAAAAATCAATTCTGATACATTTTTCTATTAGCTTTTAGGGCTTTTTTGTTAGAATGTCCCTTTTTTACACCTATTATCAATCT
>UMES01047529.1_pt1 | contig 26326 bp, 28 predicted proteins | sample 1964791 | NCBI WGS metagenome assembly UMES01 (sample SAMEA4836024, study PRJEB28245) | human gut metagenome | biome: gut microbiome; material: fecal sample | place: Denmark | collected 2008
GAAGAAGCTGTGAAAACATTGCGTACGAATATTCAGTTTTCGGGGAAGCAAGTCAAAACGATTTTGCTTACAAGTTGTTATCCAAACGAAGGAAAGAGTGATATTGCGTTCACACTTTCTACAGAGATGGGAAAAACAGGAAAAAGAGTTCTTCTGATTGATGCAGATATCAGAAAATCCAGTTATATCAGACGGTATTATATCCATAAATCCGTAAATGGTTTGTCGCAATATTTAAGTGGACAGAAAAATCTAGAAGAAATCATATATCGGACGAATTATGAAAATCTTGATATGATTTTCTCAGGACCAATTGCACCGAATCCATCTGAATTATTGGGAAATCCTGATTTTGTTAATTTGTTAGAAGAAAAACGGGAAAAATATGATTATATCTTTATTGATACTCCTCCGTTGTTAAATGTAATTGATGCGGCAGTGGTAGGGCGTTTTTGTGATGCGGGTATTTTAGTGATTGAGAGTGAAGCGGTCAGTTACAAGGCTGCACAGAAAGCAAAATCTCAGCTTGAGAGAAGCGGTTGCCATATTTTGGGCGCAGTGCTTAATAAAGTGGATGTGAAGAAAGATAAATATTATCGTTATCATTCTTATAAAGAATATTATAAGAAATAACGAAGAGGGAGAAAAGAGAAGTGGTGGGATTTAGAAATCGAGAAAAAAAGTGGAATGTATTTTTCGCTTTTATTTGCGTACTTTTATTTGTTTTTCTAGCTGGAATGTTGGTGTTAGGTAAGAAAACAGAGAAAGAAGAGCAGGACAGACTGAAAGAGCTTGCAAAGAAAAAACAGCAACCGGTACAGGAAGAATTACAAAAAAACGAAACGACAGATTTTTTGGAAGGAGAATTGCCAGAAGAAAATGGAAATCCGGAAGGAGTTGTGTGCTGGGGAGATGAATTCCTCGGTGGGGAGGAAGCATTAAACTATTCATACAAATCTGTGCTTCAGAGAATTTTGCGGGAGAATGGATATTCGCTTTCAGTACAGGATAAAACATTGGAAGGGGCTGGAACGTTATCCATGATGACAATGGCAGGGGTTCCGGGAGAACAGGTTCAGCAATTTGTAGAGAAGCATCAGATAGCTGCTGCAGGTGCAGAACTGGGAGTGACAGAAACGGAGATAAGAGAATTAACTCCAGAACAGATGGCAAGAACAGATGTCAACTGTATTCCGATCATCTTCATGGGATATTATGGTGGATGGAATCATGATCCTGTAGAACTTGCGGAACAACAACAGAAGATTCTGGATACTTTTTCCAATCAGGAGCGATTCCTTATTATCGGAACAGCACCATTCGATGGAAGCGCGGACGTTGCGGGTATGGATACTGTGTTGAGAGAACGATGGAGGGAACATTATATCAGTACCGCAGAAGTCTGCAGTGCCCCAATATCTACTTATGAAGCGCAAGAACAGCTGGCACAGGTAATTTTTCATAAACTGGTAGAATTCAATTACATACAAAGAGAAGGATAATACATGAAGAAGACTGGCAAAAAGAAAAAACGACAAGTGAAAAAAATACTGACAGTGTTGGTTGTAATTCTTGTAGTTGGAATTGTGGGAGTGGTAGGAGTTGGTATCTGGAAAAATCGAGGGATTTCCAAAGAAGAACAGGTAGCATCAACGGCAAAGGCGAAAGAGTTGAAAAAAACTTCTTCTTCAAGGACCATTACCTATGAAGGAAAAGAATATTGCTATAATGAGCATTTAAGCAATTTCCTTTTTATGGGAATTGATTCCCGGGAGAAAGTAGTGACTACACAAGGCCAGGCAAATGCAGGCCAGGCAGATGCGATTTTCCTTGTTTCATGGGATAGAGTGACACATGAGATGAATATGATCTCGATACCGCGAGATACGATGGCAGAAATAGAAGTTTTTGATCAGGCAGGAGATAGCCTTGGGAAAACGCAAGATCATATCAACCTGGCGTATGCGTATGGTGATGGGAAAAATGTCAGCTGTGATTTGATGAAACAGGCAGTTTCCAATTTGCTTTATGGTTTACCGATCCAGGGATATTGTTCCTTAAACATGGATGGCATCCCAATTATTACCGATGCAGTTGGTGGTGTAACCGTCACGATTCCGAATGATAGTCTGGCAGAATTGAATCCGGAATGGATAAAAGGAAATCAAGCAGTTCTTACGGCAGAAAATGCAGAGAATTTTGTGCGATATCGAAGTACAGAAAAAAGTCAGAGTGCGATGGAACGCTTGGATCGACAAGTTGCTTTTTTGGAGGCATATGGAAAAAAGGCAGAAGAGATTTATACACAGGATTCTTCACTGGTAACAGAACTCTATGAAAAGTTAAATAATTATATGGTAACTAATATCGGAACAGATCAATTCGTTCAGATTTTAAAAGATTTTTCACTCGATGAAGATCGACAAGTGTGGCGGATTCCGGGAGAAGGTGTATCTGGACCAGAATTTGATGAGTTCCATGTCAATGATACAGAACTGTATGGGATGATAATAGAATGCTTTTATCAGGAAGCAGAATAGGAGCCACATATGAAAAAGAAAACATGGATTGCATTATGTTGCCTTTGTGTGGGGATCCTCTGTGGGGGAATAGGAATATACAAATATTTTCAAGAAAAGCAGGCAGGTAGCGAGTACGAGAAATTAAAGGAAGAAGTCACAAAAAAAGAACCACAGAGAGAAGAGCGGACAGAAGGCAATGCGACAGAGGAAGTACCATCAGCAGGTGTAAATGTTCCAATTGACTTTGCAACACTTCAGCAGCAGAATCCAGATGTATATGCGTGGATTACCGTTGGACAGACTGCAGTAGACTATCCGATTTTACAACACAGTACTGATAATAGTTATTATTTGAATCATACAATCGATGGTGAAGAGAAACCGGAAGGTGCAATTTATACAGAAAATTATAATACAAAGACTTTTGAAGATCCTAATACGGTAATTTATGGGCATGATATGAAAAATGGAACGATGTTTCAGAGCCTTCATAAGTATATGGATCGCAGCTTCTTTGATGCAAATCGGGATATTACGATTTACATGCCGAATCAGATTTTTCATTACAAAATTTTTGCGGCATACCTTTATGATGACCGCCATTTGATGATGCATTATAACTTCTGGAATCCAGAAGATTATCAACAATATTTAGACAGCATTTTCTCTATAAGAGATATGAATGCATTTATAGACACTTCTGTGAAAGTGGATCACGAGGATAAAATAATTACTTTATCCACCTGCTATGCAGGAAACTCAGCACAGAGATATCTGGTACAAGCTGTACTGGTATCTATAGAAAAATAAGAAAGGAAAGGTGAAGACCAATGAAGAAGAAACTTTTGGGAACTCTTTTAGCTGTAGCTTTATTAGTTACACAGTCCATCGGTGTATTTGCAGCAGACAGCAAGACAACACAGGTAACTCTTTCCGGAGACTCTGTTGGAAAATACGAGATGACAGAAGGTACAAGAGAAAACTTTTCAGAAGTAAGTTCTCCGGAAGTTCTGGAGCAGATTTTGGCTGTAAATGAAGGAACAGCTACTTTAGAGAGCATCGCAGGACAGTCAGAAGAACTGAAAGCGGAATTACAGGGAAAAACACTTGTAACAAAGTTTTTTGATTTAGTACCGATTGATGGTGGTGTAAAGACAGAGGATGGAAAGTACAAAGTTACTTTTACAGTTCCAAATCTGACAGAAGCTTTAAAAGATGTAAAATTACTTCATTACAGTACAGTACGTAATGTCTGGGAAGTAATCACACCATCTGATGTAAACTATGAAAGCAAACAGATTACAGCAGAATTTGAAGATTTATCTCCAATAGCTGTAATTGCTACAAAGAGTGGAGCAGGGGATTCTGCTACTTCTGGATCAGGGACATCTCCTCAAACAGGAGTGGGATCTGACTGGGGCATTTATGTAAGTGCAGCAGTTGTACTTCTTGGCGTAGCAGTTGTTCTTGGAAGAAAGAAAAGAGCATAAAGGCGTATCAAGAAAAAAGGGAACTGCCTAAAAAAGGCGGTTCCCGGATAAAGAGGTAAAGGGGAATAAGGAGGAAGTGTATTGGAAGAGAAAAAGGTGGATGAAAAGAAGAAACAGTTGATTCGTACAACGTATTTTGTTGTATGTTTGCTAGTTGCGTTTGTGTCATCAGCCGTGATATGGGGAAGTTATAACTATAATATATGGAATGAAAAAACACAGATTGTGAAACAAGTTGTACTGGTCGGAGGCTTGTTTACATTTACATATTATTTTTTCGCAAAAATGTATCAATCTAACAAAATAGGGGTTTATCGCTTGACAGAATTAACCTATTTTCAATTATTATCATTTGGAATGGCAGATGCATTGATGGCATTCACATCTATGTTTTGGTTTAGAAAAGTTTCACTCCCGTTCATTGTCATTGCATTATTGGCAATGGTGGTACAGTTGATATTTATTTCAATATGTATTTTTATATTCAATCGCCTTTGGAGAAAATATGATGCGCCACAGAAAATTGTCATTGTATATGGTGATGAAGGGTATAAATCTATTTTAAATAAAATGAAAACGCAACCGTATCGTTATAATGTAAGATATTGTTATGCAGATACGGAATTAATAGAGAAAATTAAACAAGCAGTGTCTTCATGTGACCGTGTGTATTTATATAGAGTAAATGATATGGTAAGACATGAATTGATCATGTATTGTGGCCATATTAAAAAAGATATTTATTTGAGTCGTGAAATTGAGGATCTGATTACGATGGGATATGACATTTCTCATTCCTTTGATACACCGTTCATTAGAACGAGTAGAAATGGAGTGAAATGGTATTATCCAATTATAAAAAGAACAGTTGATATTTTATGTTCGGGAATCGCTATCGTTGTTTTATCACCAGTTTTTCTGATTGTTGCATTAGCAATTAAGCTGTATGATCGAGGACCGGTTTTATATAGCCAAATTAGATTGACGGAAGGGCATAAAGAATTCAAAATTTATAAATTCCGAAGTATGGTGACAGATGCAGAGAAGCATGGTGCAAGATTAGCTTCACAAAACGATAGCCGAATTACCCCGATTGGGATAGTGATTCGTGCAACACGTTTAGATGAGTTACCGCAGTTGTTTAATATTTTCCTTGGAGATATGACAATAGTAGGCTGGAAGGATATAATAGGGCTAACCAGAGAAAAAACAAGTGTTTATGCGGTTTCTGCATGCTAGTTGTTTTTGCGGATTTTCTTTTTTCGTGTCTTGGAATAGCGGGCATGTGAATGAGCATAAGCAAAGGAAAGGTTCTTTGGATGCTCATTTTGACCCAATCACTGAGCGTGAAAAATTGAAAAAAGGAGAAGCGACTATGCCTGTGTTCTGTATTAGAATAACAGGCTGTTGGTCGTTGCTCTTGGATATAAGATTCGCAATTGATTCTTTCTGAATAGAGAGTTCATTTATTGCTGAGATTACTGAAGCAGTAGAAGAAAAGTGACTTACTGTTTTAAATACAATCGTAGAGAGAAAGGAAAACTTTTAATGAAATCCAAAGAAAAAGATATATTGTTTTTGTGTCAGTTTTTTTATCCAGAATATAATTCATCTGCAACATTACCATTTGATACAGCAAAATACTTAGCGAATAATGGCTTTTCTGTAGGTGCTTTGTGTGGTTATCCAAAGGAATATAATGTATCGGGAAATGTACCATTAAAAGAAACTGTTGAAGGGGTGGAGATTGAACGAATTCGCTATGTTGAATTAGATCGTAAAAAGAAAATAAATAGATTGATAAATTATTTTTCGTTTACATTTTCAGCTTTAATGAAAATATGGAAATTAAAAAATTACAAATCAGTTATTGTATATTCAAATCCGCCAGTACTACCAATTGTTCCAATTATAGCAAAAAAGTTTTTTGGTACAAAATTTCTTTTTGTAGCATATGATATTTATCCAGAGGTGGCATATGCATCAAAAACTTTAACTTCTGGAGATCTTATTGATAGAGTGATGAAATTTATTAATAAAAGTTTATATAAAAATGTTTCACATGTTATTTCGTTAACGGATGAAATGAAACAGTTCTTATTAGATAATAGACATACACTGACATCTGATAGAATTACAACAATAGCCAATTGGGCGCATGAAAAGAAACTGATGCCTGATCGAGAAGCTTATGAAAGATTTGGATATAGAGAAGGACAGTTTGTCGTATCTTATTTTGGGAATATGGGAACATGTCAAGATATGGATACACTAATTCATGCTGCGGAAATATTAAAAGATGATGATAGAGTTAAATTTTTGATAGTAGGTCATGGAAATAAAAAGGAAAAGGTGAAAAGTGATATTCTAAATAAAGGATTAAAGAATGTGCAACAATTGGATTTTTTACACGGAAAAGATTTTGAGCAAGCCGTTGCAATTAGTTCTTGTTGCGTTGTGAGTTTGGAAAAAGGACTGAAAGGAACATGTGCTCCAAGTAAGTATTATAGTTATCTTCAAGGGGGACATGCAGTACTTGGAGTTGTAGAAAAGGATTCTTATCTTGCCAAGGAAATCAATGAAGAACACATTGGTTTTGCAGTAGAAGTTGGAGATAAAGATGGTTTGAAGGATGCTATTTTACAAATGGTTGAGCAGAGAGATGAAACTATAAAGATGGGTGAAAAAGCATTATGTTTGTACAACAATCAATATGATTACGATATAGCAATGGATAAATACAGAAATGTAATGGTAGAATTAATGGAGTAATATAAGTATGAATAAAAGAAATCCAGGGATTGACTGCTTAAGATTGATATGCATGTTGATGGTGGTGTCAATGCACTATTTTGGTTGGGGGGGGTAATCAATTCTCCTACAACAAGTAGATTAAATTTCATAGTTGCAAGTGGAGTGAGTGTTTTTTGCAGAGTTGCAGTAGATTGTTTTATTCTAATATCAGGGTATTTTATTTGTGAGGATGATTCAGAAATTCATATAAAGAAAATCTCAAATTCTATAAAGAAGCATTACAAAAAGATGTGGTTTTATTCAACAGTTATATTTTTAATAGCGTGTATAGTTCAAAAAGATTTGTTTTCTTTAAAAGGGATACTACAAGCTGTTACTCCAATAATGTCAAATCAGTGGTGGTTTATGACAATATTTATATTTTTATTATGTATAAAACCTTTTGTCGCTAAATTATTATTTTATTTATCAGATAAGGAATTGAAAATATTATTGTCGAGTTTGGCGTTTTTTGATGTTATTCAAAGTATACTGGGAAAAAATGGATTTTCTGAGAGAGGGACAGGGGTTCTTCATTGTACATTTATGCTTATATTAGGATATGGAATACGAAAAATAGATTGTTTGAAATTCGAAAAGAAAAAAGCTTTAATGATATATGTTTTTAGTTGTTTGATTGTTGGTGTTGTTGCATTGTGTGAGAAAAAGATATTACATTCTAATGATGCTGTTTCTCTCTATTATAATTCGCCATTAATTGTGTTAGCAGCCATTAGCTTTTTCAATTTTTTTATATCTTGTAAATTAAATGGAAAATGGGTTAGTAAAATATCTCCTCATATTTTAGCGATCTATTTAATAAATGATCATCCACTTGTGAGAGAAAATGTTTGGATTAAGATTTTACATTGTGATAATTTTTATAGTAGCAATTTTATGATATTACATTGGATTTTTTCTGTATGTTTGTTTACAGTTGTAGGTATAGGTGTGGATTATTTAATATCAAGTGGTAATAAACTAATTAGAATAAAGAAAGGATAAATGCGATGAATGATATTACAGCAATTATTTTAACAAAGAATGAAGAAGTGAACATAAAAAGATGCATTGAGTCAATTATAGGACTGGCTGATAGAATAGTTGTCGTAGATAGCGGAAGTACTGATAGTACTGTAGAAATTGCAAAATCTATGGGGGCAGAAATATTTAAGCATGAACCATTTGAGCACTATGCGAAACAATTTAATTGGGCATTAGATAATGTAAATATAAAGACAAAATGGGTATATAGAATAGATGCAGATGAAGTAGTTACCCCAGAATTGAAAGAAGAAATAATAGAGGCATGTAAAAAACACTATAATGACGACGTAAATGGATTGGTTATGAAATTTAAAATCTTTTTCATGGGACGTTTTCTTAAGCATGGTGGAATTTATCCTTTTTATAATTTGACAATTTTTAAATATGGATTCGGTCGGTATGAAGATAGAGCAATGGGAGAGCATATTGTTTTATCTGCGGGTAAAACTGTAGATTTAGTAAATGATTGCTTACACTATGATTTTAAAAGTCTTTCAGCATGGGTAGATAAGCATAATTGGTATGCAACAAGAGAAGTTGCTGATTACTTAGCAACGTTATCTGATCAGCAGGTTGATGCGTCTTTGTATCATGAAGCTGAAAAAACTAAAAAATTAAGGGATGAATTGTATTATAAATTACCTAAATTTTGGAGAGCTAAATTTTACTATTGGTATCGATTCTATATTAAATTAGGCTTTTTAGATGGACAGGCAGGAAGGGTACATGCATTTCTACAAGCGTATTGGTATCGATATTTAATTGATGCAAAGATTATGGAATGGGAGATTAATAATAAGAAAAATGAAGATTAATGTTGGTTTTTTTGTATCAAAATTTTTAAGAATTATAAATCGTCCTGCGCTTCGAAATTGTGAAATTGAGAAAACAGCAAAAGTAGGAACAGGTTCTAATTGCATTAACGTTAAGATGAATCGTTACAGTTATATGGGAAAAAATAATTCGGTATGCAATACCAAAATAGGGGCTTTTTGCTCTATTGCAAGTTATTGTTCTATTGGTGGGGGTGCACATAATGTCAATTGTGTATCTACATCTCCTATTTTTAACTCTGGGAAAAATATATTTAATCAGAATTTTGCTGAAATAGATAATGAATTAAATAAAGAGGTTATAATAGGAAACGATGTATGGATAGGTGAAAAGGTTTTTATTAAAGATGGCATAACTATAGGGGACGGGGCAGTTATAGGAGCGCATTCAGTTGTTACGCACGATATACCACCATATGCAATAGTAGCGGGTACTCCAGCAAGAATTTTGCGTTATAGATTTACGGAGGATGAAATTCAACAATTGTTGGAGATTAAATGGTGGTGCTTACCAGATGAAAAACTAAAGGATATTGGTCATTATTTTGGATCAATTCAGGATTTTTTAAAAAGAACGGAGTAATATACATATGAAAATTCTACATATTTGTTTAGGGTGTTTTTATATTGATAATTTTTCATATCAAGAAAATATGATACCAAAATTTCACAAAAAAATGGGATATGATGTGGAAATTTTAGCATCAACATTATCATTTGATAATTCCGGTAATGCGTGTAATGTTGAGGATAAGGTTTATGTAAATGAATATGGCATTAAGGTTACGAGATTACCTTATAAGAGAGGAATTCCAAGTAAGATCGGAAAATTTTTTAGGCTATATGAAGGGGTAGATAAGAAACTTGAATTAATTAAACCGGATATATTATTTATTCATGGATGTCAATTTTGTGATATTAAATATGTGGTTAATTATGCAAAGAACCACAAGGTTAAAATATATGTAGATAATCACGCAGACTTTTCAAATAGTGCTCGAAATTGGATTTCTAAAAATATCATGCATAAAATAGTCTGGAAACATTGTGCTCAATTAATTCTACCATACTGCACTAAATTTTATGGTGTATTACCGGCAAGAGTAGATTTCTTAAAGGAGATGTATAAGATCCCTAAAGATAAAGTGGAATTGCTTGTTATGGGAGCTGATGATGACATGGTTAATGAGGTTCAAAGTGAAAATAAATGCAATCAAATTCGTACTCAATATGGAATAACAGATACAGATTTTTTAATCATTACAGGTGGTAAAATTGATCATGCAAAAGAACAAGTTATTAAATTATTAGATGCAATAAAGACTTTAAATTGTCCTAAAATTAAATGTATAGTATTTGGTTCTATAGTTGATGATATGAAAGAAAAAGTACTTTCATTTTGTGACAATGAGCAGATAATATATGTAGGATGGTTGAACAATAAAGAAACATATGAATTTTTGTATGCAAGTGACTTAGCAATTTATCCGGGAAGACATTCTGTTTTATGGGAGCAGACAGTTGGCTTAGGTATTCCAATGATTGTTAAGTATTGGGAAGGAACCACACATGTTGATGTGGGTGGAAATGTTAAATTTTTAAAAGAAGATTCTGTGGAAGAAACGCAATCGTTAATTACTGATATGATTAGTGGAGAAGAATATCTGAATATGAAGAAAGTTGCAGAAGTAAAAGGGATAAAGGAGTTTTCATATGGGTATATCGCAAGAAAGTCAATTGAAGAAAAGTAACACTTTAAAAATAAAAAAGACTGAATTGCTCGATATATTGCTTCTTGTTTTTTTATATACAAGCCCTGTTATTAATTGTGTTTTATATATATTGAATAGGGAATCAGCTTCAGGTCAACTTGCATTGGTATATATTTTTGTAGCATTGTGTTTATTGGGCATAATAATATTAGAATTTAAACGTAATATATCTAAGAAAGCCGTTGTATTCATTTTATTTTGGATAATTATCACTTTTAGTTTTATATTTACGGGACAAAAAATGCAAAACATAAATTCTTGGTATGCTTCAGAATTAAAGGCATATTTGGCTGTAAGTTTTACAATTATATTATTTATGATAATTATAGGTTGGAAAAAAAAGACAAGTATTGACAATAGGGTGATATTATTTTTGGATATATTGATAACGATTATTACATTTTTAGTAGTCTTAAACAGTAATGATGTTACTTCAGGTGGCCTTATGAAAGATTCCAGTGGATTTCTATATCAAAACACATCATATTATGCGGCTTTTGGAATGGGAATGACAGTATATCTATGTTGTGAGCTAAAATTGAAAAATTGTTTTTGTAAATGGAAAAGACTGGTATTATTTTTTTTAATAATATTACAAATGCTAATATGTTTTATGGCAGGAGGAAGAGGAGGAGCTGTGTTATCTATGTTCCTTTTGCTGTATGGAGTTTGGAGGATATATGGTGTAAGAGGGGTACTATACAGTAGTATACCCGCTATAATATTGCTTCTATTTTTACCGAGTATTTTTAACTTGATTTCTGTTAACTTGGGGGTTGATACAAAAGGATTAGAAAGAGCATTAAGTATTTTTGGTGATGGACTTAAGGATTCTAACAGAAACATTTTATGGGTTGGTGCGATAGATGCCTTTTGGGAAAAACCAATTTTGGGGCATGGAATAGGTTCTATCTTTTATTTAATTAACAGTTATGCTCATAATATGTTTATTGATTTATTAGCGGAAACTGGGGTTATAGGAACAGGCTTATTTTGTGTTTTATTAGTGATTTTTATATTTAAAATAAGCAAATTATATAAAAGATCTTCTATGTATCGGTTTTTAACAATGACTTTCGTATGTGGTTTTGTTATGAATTTGTTTAGTGGATATATTTGGGTTAATCAGCAAGTGTTATTACCATTGGTGCTTGTATTAACGGACAACACAAAATATTAGAATAATTTATACCTGTTTGTTAGAAAGAGAGAGGATTAAAAGTTGAAAAATGATATTTTAAAGAAGACAAAACGGATTTCTTTAGATTTTATATATAATATTTTGGCATCTATTATTTTGACTGGAACTATGCAAATATTGATATATCCATTCTTAGCACAGCGTTTTTCAGCTGCTGAATATGGTCAATTAGTCACAATTATGGGAGTTGTTAATACAATAACTGTTGCGTTAGGTACTTCGTTAAATAATACTAGATTGTTGATGGATATAACATATAAGGAAAAAAAATATGAAGGAGATTTTAATATTATTCTAGTAGGTGCTTGTGCTGTATCCGCTATCGTATTGTATATTATTTCCACAAAATATTTTCATTATTTACAAGGAAATTCATTAACAATTGGTTTTATATCAATATTAATGGTATTTCGTTCATATGTAACGGTAGAATATAGATTAATTCTTAATTTCAAGAAAATACTATGGTGCAATGTATTTGGAGCAATTGGATATGTAATGGGTGTTGGAGTATTGATATTTGGAGGAGATAATTGGACTATTCCATTTTTATGTTCTGAAGTAGCGACACTTGTTTTTATATTAAAGTCAACAAAAATATATAAAGAAGTATTTCATAAAACACCATTGTTCTCTACAACTTTTTTAAAGTATCTTATTATTATTATATCAGTAGCATCAAGCTCCATTATGACATATTTTGATAGATTTTTTTTGTATCCAACCGTAGGAGGTGAAGCAGTATCAATTTATACGGTTGCTTCATTTTTTGGAAAGACATTATCTGTGGTTATGCTTCCAATATCAAGTGTTTTATTAGGCTATTATTCTCAAAAAGGCTATAGAATGGATAAGAAAAAATTTAGAAGTATGAATTTAATTACGATAGTAATTTCATTTGTATTTTGGATGGGAGCTATAATAGTAGGACCTTTTATAACAAAATTGTTATACCCAACACTTATTGATTCAGCGAGAGAATTTATTCCACTAGCTAATGCTGCAGCAGTACTTTCGGTTGCATGTAATATGATACATCCTTCTGTACTTAGATTTGCCCCAACATATTTTCAAATAGTGAAAGAAGTTTTATATGCAGTGGTTTATTTTGTGTTAAGTATGGGATTAAGTTCGAGATATGGAATTATTGGATTTTGCATCGCTGCAGTATTATCCAATTTATTTAAGTATATCATTATATGTTTGTTAGGAGAAATAACTTTTAAAGAACAAGTAAAATAGAAATGAGGTAAATAAAATGAAAATAGCAGTAGCAGGAACAGGTTATGTAGGACTATCAATAGCAACACTTCTATCCCAGAATAACGAAGTTGTGGCTGTTGATATTATCCCAGAAAAAGTGAAACTTATTAATGAGCATAAGTCACCAATACAGGACGACTACATAGAGAAGTATTTAGTAGAAAAAAAATTGAATTTAACAGCAACATTAGATGGAGCATCAGCTTATAAAGATGCAGAATATGTTGTCATTGCTGCACCTACAAATTATGATAGCAAAAAAAACTATTTTGATACCAGTGCAGTTGAGGCCGTTATCAAATTGGTAATAGAAGTTAACCCTGATGCAATTATGGTTATTAAGTCAACAATTCCTGTAGGATTTACCGCACACATAAGAGAAAAATATCATTGTGATAATATTATATTTAGTCCAGAGTTTTTACGTGAATCAAAAGCATTATATGACAATCTTTATCCTAGTCGTATAATTGTTGGGACAGATATTGAGAATGCTCGTCTTGTAAAGGTAGCAAAAACTTTTGCTACCTTATTGCAAGAAGGTGCAATTAAAGAAAATATTGATACATTAATCATGGGATTTACGGAAGCAGAAGCAGTGAAGTTGTTTGCAAATACATATTTAGCACTTAGAGTTTCATACTTTAATGAGCTTGATACTTATGCAGAAATGAAAGGATTAAATACTCAACAAATTATAGACGGTGTATGTTTAGATCCACGCATAGGTTCACATTATAATAATCCGTCTTTTGGATATGGGGGATACTGTTTACCGAAAGATACAAAACAGTTATTAGCAAATTATGAGGATGTGCCTCAGAATATGATGTCTGCCATTGTTGAGTCAAATCGTACAAGAAAGGATTTTGTTGCAGATCGAGTTCTTGCTATGGCTGGTTACTATGATTATTATAATCGAGGTGATTTTTCAGCAGATCAGGAGAAAGAGTGTGTAATAGGTGTATTCCGATTAACAATGAAATCTAATTCAGATAACTTTAGACAGTCTTCAATCCAAGGCGTTATGAAGAGGATAAAGGCAAAAGGTGCAGCAGTAATTGTCTATGAACCTACTTTAGAAAATGGTTCTACATTTTTTGGATCAAAAGTAGTGAATGATTTGGAAAAATTCAAAGAGCAAAGTCAGGCGATTATCGCTAATAGATATGATAGTTGTTTAGATGATGTTCAGGATAAGGTGTATACTCGAGATATTTTTAAGAGAGATTAAAATTATTATTTAAATGAGAGGAACAGACATGAGTTTATTTAAAGGAAAAACGTTATTAATTACAGGTGGTACAGGTTCATTTGGAAATGCGGTTTTAAATCGATTTTTAAAAACTGATATTGGAGAAATTCGTATTTTTTCACGTGATGAAAAAAAGCAGGATGATATGAGACATGAATTTCAGGTAAAAATGCCAGAAGTAGCGGAAAAAATAAAATTTTATATTGGCGATGTACGAGATCTTCAATCATGTAAAAGTGCAATGTATGGTGTTGATTATATTTTCCATGCGGCTGCTTTAAAACAGGTACCATCATGTGAATTCTTTCCAATGGAGGCAGTTAAGACAAACGTTATTGGTACAGACAATGTTCTTACAGCAGCAATTGAAGCAGGAGTAGAAGCAGTAATTTGTCTTTCTACAGACAAAGCTGCTTATCCAATTAACGCTATGGGTAAAACAAAATCTTTGGAAGAGTCAGTTGCAATTGCAAAGAGTCGCTATAGTGGAAAAACAAAAATTTGTTGCACGCGTTATGGGAATGTTATGTGTTCTCGCGGATCTGTTATTCCACTATGGATTGATCAGATTAAAGAAGGAAATCCGATCACTGTTACAGAGCCATCTATGACACGTTTTATCATGTCATTAGATGAAGCAGTTGATCTTGTGTTGTTTGCATTTGAAAATGGTAAGAATGGAGATCTTCTCATTATGAAAGCTCCAGCTTGCACAATTCAGACACAGGCTGAAGCTGTATGTGAATTATTTGGCGGGAATAAAGATGATATTAAAGTCATTGGAATTCGTCATGGAGAAAAAATGTATGAAACATTGTTAACAAATGAAGAATGTGCAAAAGCTGTAGATATGGGGAATTTCTATCGTGTACCAGCTGACAATCGTGGATTAAACTATGATAAATTCTTCAAAGAGGGGGACGCGGAAAGAAATACTTTAACAGAATTTAATAGTAATAATACTAGAATGCTAAATCTTGAAGAAACAAAAGAGACGATTTTAAAGTTAAAATATATTCAAGATCGTTTAGAAGAAAATTAAAATATTTCACTAAGAAGAGCGGTAAAAATGGATTATTTATATCATTATACAAGCTTAGAAACATTGGCACTTATTCTCGCTAATCATACAATATGTTTTAATAATTTATTATACGTGGATGATGTTGAAGAAGCTGAAACAAAGGATATGGGAAGATTTGGAAGGTTTGTCTATGTAAGTTGTTGGACCGATGATAAAACAGAATCTATACCATTGTGGAATATGTATACTCCAAACATGCATGGAGTTCGTATTAGAATGAAGAAATTTCCGTTTAAAAGATATCATTTCTCTAAAAATGAAATGTTTTGTACGGAAGATGTTGATTCATTTATTAATTTAAAAAAAATATATGATGAAAACAAAATGTCAATTGTTGCGGATTTACCTAAATTAGAAAAAATACAATATTCAGACCTAGAAGAAGATTTATTTCCTCAAGTAAAAATAGAATCTTATAATGGAGCTACCGAAGATTTTCTTAAAGCAAAATGTATAGAAGATGTTGCAAGATGTGGGGCAAATGTAGAATATTCATTGAGAAAATTGGGAAAATATAAGCGTACAAACTGGAAATTTCAAAGAGAATGGAGATATATTATAACAGCATTACCTATGGGCATGCAAGATCAAAGCCCAGTAACATTTGAAAAACAAAAGGAATATATTAGAAGAATTGAGGATTTAGAATTAGATCCTCCATATAAACAAATATTCTTGGAATTGTCAGAAGATGTATTTAAAGATATTGAAATTATGTTAGGACCCAAAATGACTTTAGCTGAAAAGATAATTACAAAGGCTTTAGTCGAAAAATATTGTCCGAAAGCAAGATGTGTAGAAAGTGCGTTAATGATTAAATAGTAATTTATTGTTGATATTATGCGAAACAGAAAGAGGAAATTATAATGAACCATAATTTTAAATGGAAAAACAATGGTCGCACAAAGGTAATGATTGGATGTGGCACACGTCCAGAAATCATTCGTTTAGCAGCTGTGATTAAAAGATGTCGTGAATTTTTTGATACCTGTGTTGTGTATTATAACCAGAACTGGGATAAAAATCTTTCTACTGTATTCTGGGAAGATTTTGAATTAAGAAATAATGAGGGAGAGTTTGGACCAGATATTCTCGTGCCAGTTGTAGGAGAAAATCTTGGTGTAACCTGTGGAAATATCCTTGGCAGAAGCTATGAACTGTTAAGTGAACTTCAACCAGATGGTTATCTTGTATTGGGGGATACAAATAGCTGTTTGTCTGCTATTTCTGCTAAACGTATACATATTCCTCTATTCCATATGGAAGCTGGAAACAGATGTAAAGATGAGTGTCTTCCTGAAGAGACAAATCGCCGTATTGTTGATGTTATCTCGGATGTTAACTTGTGTTATTCAGAGTTTGCACGTAAATATCTTGCAGATACAGGACTCCCAAAAGAGAGAACATATATGACGGGATCTCCAATGGCAGAGGTGCTTCGTGGCAATCTTGATAAGATTCAGGCATCGAATGTATTGGAAAGAATGGGACTTGAAAAAGATAAGTATATTTTGTTGTCTGCTCATCGTGAAGAAAATATTGATACCGAGAAAAACTTTACAAGTTTGTTCACAGCAATCAATGCCTTAGCTGAAAAATATGATATGCCAATTCTGTATTCTTGTCATCCTAGAAGCAAACAGCGTTTAGAAAAGAGTGGATTTAAACTCGATTCAAGAGTACGAGTAAATGAACCACTTGGATTTAATGATTACAATTGCTTGCAGATGAATGCATTAGCTATTGTAAGTGATAGTGGAACACTTCCAGAAGAAAGCAGTTTTTATTTATCCATTGGACATCCGATCGCTGCGGTATGTATTCGTACATCTACAGAACGTCCAGAAGCATTAGAAGCAGGAGATTTTATTCTTGCAGGTATTACAACAAAGGAACTTTTGAATGCGACAGATATGGCAATCGAAATGAAACAAAAAGGTGTTTTTGGCAAACCATGTCCTGATTATGTAGATGAAACTGTTTCTATGAAAGTAGTTCGCATCATTCAAGGTTACGTTAATGTTGTAAATAAAATGGTATGGAGAAAAGATCAGCAGTAGGATCAAAAAGAGGATATTTAAATGAAAATATTAGTAACGGGAGCAAAGGGCATGGTAGGAACAGCCCTTTGCAATAATCTGAAAAATATTAGAGATGGAAAAAACAAAACAAGACCTAATTTACAGATTGATGAAATTTATGAATATGATCTTGACAGCACAGAAGCTGAATTAGAAGAATATTGTGAGAAAGCAGATTTTATTTTCAATCTTGCTGGTGTAAATCGTCCGGAGAATCCGGAAGATTTTATGAATGGAAATTTTGGTTTTGCTTCACAGCTTCTTGATACATTAAAAAAATATAATAACAAGGCTGGTATTATGCTTTCGTCTTCTGTTCAGGCAACATTGGCAGGAAGATTTGGTAATTCTGAATATGGAAGAAGTAAAAAAGCAGGAGAAGAGCTTTTTTTCAAATATAGTGAAGAAACAGGTGCTCCAGTATATGTGTACCGATTCGTAAATCTGATGGGACATTCCAGACCAAAATATAATAGTGCAATTTCTACTTTCTGCTGGGCAGTTGCCAATGATGAAGAATTTACTGTGAATGATAGAAGTACAGAGTTGGAAGTACTTTATATTGATGACCTTGTAGAAGGTATGTTTGATCTTTTAGAAGAAAAACAGCAGCATTGTGAATTTGACGGTGTTGAGACAGTGATGAAAGAGAATGGAAGATATTGTTGTGTGCCTGTGACACATAAGGTTACTCTTGGAGAGATTGTTGACTTATTAGAACAGTTTAAGGTACAACCGATGAATTTGATGATGCCAAAATGTCCAGATGGTTCTTTTGCAAAGAAATTATTTAGTCTTTATCTGACTTATTTGCCAACGGAGAAATTTAAATATGCAATGAAAATGAATTGTGATAGCAGAGGATCATTTACAGAGCTTGTTCATACTGTCGATTGTGGACAGGTAAGTATCAATATTAGCAGACCAAGAATTACAAAAGGGGAGCATTGGCATAACAGTAAATGGGAACAATTTATCGTTGTTCATGGACACGGCTTGATTCAGGAACGCAATATTAACACTGGTGAGATGGTTGAATTTGAAGTAAGTGGGGATAAAATCGAAGCAATTTATATGATTCCAGGTTGGACACACAACATTATCAACTTAAGTGATACAGAAAATCTTGTAACAGTAATGACCTGTAATGAAATTTTTAATCCAGAAAAACCAGACACATTTTTTGAAAAGGTGAAGCTATGCGATTAATTATTTTAGGTTCTGGTGGACATGGAAAAGTTGTAGCTGATATTGCAGAACAAATAGGAAAATATGATGAAATTTTTTTCTTAGATGATGCAATTGATGATAATCCGCAGATTCTTGGGAAATGCGAAGAATTTGAAAAATATAACACACCAGATACAGAAATGTATCCTGCTTTTGGCAATAATTTAAGAAGGATTATATGGGAGAAAAAAATTGAATATGCAGGAATTAAATTAGCCAAGATTATACATCCGCTAGCTTATGTTAGTCCGAAAGCTGAAATAGCTGATGGATGTGTTATTATGCCATTTGCAGTTATAAATACAGGTACAGTTTTGCGACAAGCATGTATTATTAATATCGGTGCACTTGTAGACCACGACTGTGTGTTAGATGAAGGATGTCATATCGCTCCTGGAGCCATTGTAAAAGGTGAAAATAATCTACCAAAAGGAACGAAAGTAGATTCAGGAGAAGTAATTGCATTGCAGTTATATAAATAGTATCTATCAATTGAAATTTACAAAAGAAGAGGGTTTGGAAGGATGAGACGAAGGAGAATCCCGTTTTCAATTTTAAAATTTATAAATGTAATATTGATTTTTTTACCATTTGTGATATGCTGGCTCAATTATTATGAACCAAAAACTGTCACGGTGAATTCAAAAAAAGTAACTGTCTTATTATTTTGCTTGTTATTTGTTATTTGTTATGCGTTATGTTTTCGAATGGATGGATTCAGAGTGTCAATCTTACAAATCCGTGACATAGCATTTAGTCAGATTATAGCAATTGGAGTTACTGATGTCATTGCTTATATATTAATATGGATGCTTTCCATACGTATGCCCAATTTGATTCCTGGATTGTTGTGCTTTTTAGTTCAGTGTTTCATTGCGATTGTATGGTCATTTGTTATTCATCAGTATTATTTTGCAACACATGATCCATTACCATCCATTGTAGTATATGATGTGCGACATGGAATGGAAGATTTGATTTATCAGTATGGACTTGAAAAGAGATTCGAAATACTGGAAACATTTCCTGTGGAGGAAGTATTAGAAAATTTAAATAAGCTTGATGCTGCAAAAACTGTATTTCTTTGTGGTGTGCATAGTCATGATAGAAACATCATTTTAAAACATTGCATTTACAATAAAATAAAAGTATTTCAGATTCCGCGTATAGGTGATGTTATGATGAGTGGAGCGGAAAAAATACATATGCTCCATTTGCCAATTCTAAAATGTCAGTATCAAGAAATGTCTCTTGAAACAAGGGTATTAAAGAGATTAGTGGATATTATCATTTCTGGTAGTGCACTTATTAGTTTATTACCTGTTATGTTACTGGTAACATTGCTTGTAAAATCAGATGGAGGACCAGCTTTTTATAAACAGAAGCGTCTTACAAAAGATAATAAGGTGTTTGAGATTATCAAGTTCCGTAGCATGAGAGTGGATGCAGAAAAGTTAAGTGGTCCAGTATTGTCTGCAGGAGAGAATGACCCGCGTATTACAAAAGTGGGAAGATTTATCAGAGCATGTCGCTTGGACGAGCTTCCTCAGTTGATCAATATCTTAAAAGGAGATATGAGTATTGTAGGACCAAGACCAGAACGTCCGGAAATTGCAGAAAAAATTCAGGAAACCATGCCGGAGTTCCAGTTAAGAACACAAGTCAAGGCGGGATTAACAGGATATGCTCAAGTATATGGAAAGTACAATACTACATTTTACGATAAGCTTATAATGGACTTAATGTATATTGCAAAGCCAAGTATTGTAGAAGATCTTTTAATTATGCTGGCTACTGTAAAGATACTATTTAGCAAAGAAAGTACAGAAGGTGTTGGAGAAGAACAACCAATGATGAAGTATGAAGAGAGAAATAAAAATTAATGTGAAGTTACATATAATTTGATCCCTTGTATTTATTAATCCCGCAGGCGGGAAACTGCCTGCTGGGAAAATATAAATACTAATTTGAAGCGTTTTAAGAAAAAACATTTGAAATTAGCATTTATAGGTAGATATATAAATGTACTGTAGATGTAATCTGCAGTTGAATACATTGTAAAGATTTCACTGAATGAAATTTATGGGTGGAGGTATTATGTGGAGTTATTGATTTCATAGATGCCATTAAAAAAATAATGGAAAATGAATTTGGTCAACAGTATTCTATTTTAGATGAAACCGAAAAAGAAATCATAGACAGATATAGGATAAGAGAAAAGCTCTTTTCTTTGGTTGAACAGTTGGATAACGCAAGACAAATTAAACGAATTATTAGAGAAGCGTTTAGTGCTGCGTTGATACGAGAATTACTTTAATCTACGAAATAAGTAATTCTGAAAGATGTTAAATAGAGGTGAATTATGTCGCTTAGCGGTAAGAATAGAAAAGTATTTAGTTATAATAACAAGTGTAAGAGAGAATGTAATTTTCGATATAAAGATTTTGAGAAAACAAAATCATATCATTCGGATTTTGGAAAAGCAAATTTCGATTTTGTATCTTTTAGAGCAGCGCATATGAAATTTTGTAACTTTAATGGAGCCTCTTTTGTTTGAACGGAGTTTGTAGGAAGTAATTTAAGAGGAAGTTCTTTTAAAGGTGCAATATTTAAGGATTCTATATTTATGGGAACTGTCTTAGACAAGACAGATTTTTCAGGTGCATCATTTGAAAATTGTGTTTTTTATGTAACTAAGCATGATGGACTAAAAGGGATGGCTGGACATGAAGATGGAATCAATATTATTTTTCAAAAGCCAGCAGTGGATGCCTTCTCCCCAGAACTGATTAATGTGATTCAAGAATTAAGATCAAATGACATTATACGCCGATCGCATACTTTGCATACAAAAAAGAACGGAGTTAATATAGTCTATCTTAATGAATTGTTGAAAATATATAAGGAAGATGAATTAATAAAGCTTTTACCCAATATACCTGATTATGTTAAAACACAGTTTTATACTTTATCATATTTACAAATTTTATTGAAAAAAGTAAGGAACAATGATAGTATTTAGATGCCCGGCACAGCCATCTGAGAAATCCAAAGCTAAGATACATGGGTCTACGGACTGTTTGCGGGTTAATTGTATCTAGAACAGTGGAGGTGTTGCCTATGGTAGCAGACAGTTTAACAATTATATCTTTCGCGTTTTTTTGTATGTGTAAGATGTTTCCAGTTATTTCTCAGAAAAGTGGTTGTGTGTATAAGTACTCTAGCAATAGGGGATGTTCTTACTAAAAATGTAGTGTTTTACAGATTGTGATACAGGAATAATGCGTTACATATCCTCTTAAGAAGTAAAAAATATATTTAAAATCTTTCAAGAAGCTACATATTAGCTTCTTGGATAGTTAGAAAACTGATTAGATTACCGCGAAATAAGTTTGGCGAGGAGAGTGGGAAATAAACAATTGTACATAACATATTAAAAATAGTACATAAATATGTCTAAGAATAGTCAAGAAGTGATAATGTTGAAATGATATTTTAAAGTTTGAAAGAAATAAAAGTTTATGTTGATTAGTTTAACATAGAAAAGGAGGAGAGTATGTCAAGACCAAAAAAGAAACCAAATTACAATGCAGAAAATATCATGAATGAATTATTAAGTGATGTTGTAGAATATTATGCTTCATCTCCTAAGATTTCTCTTCGTGATGTAGCTACAGAGTTTGATATTACTCTTCTAAAGGCTCGGAAGTTATTGATTACGGCAGGGGCTTATGCCACGGAAACATCGGCTGAAGTACAACAGTTGAGAGAGGATGGAAAAACAATCCCTGAGATTATGAATCTCACTGGATTAAGCAGAGCATCTGTACATTCCTATTTACCGTATAAGAAGGGTATTTATAATGCCAAGGAGACTAGTCTTGACACGGATCGGTGTAGAATCTATCGACAAAGAAAAGCTGCGGTGGAAAGGTTAAAAGACGATCCAGATGATATAGAGCTTCTTTGGAATGTAATCCAACTCTTTGCAGATTATCCATTTCAAACGTATTCTAAGGGACTTCACTTTCGGTATGAAGTGAAAGGAAATGAAATCTTCGTAGCAAGGAAGAAGAAATCCATTACAAAGGCAACAGTCATCTTAGCTTACCAAAGAATGCGAGAAGGAGAGAACATCCAAAAAGCAAAGGATCTTGGAACATTTGGAGCATCTTATTTGTATGCAATGTTTCAAAGATTTGGAGCAGGAAATTGATTTGTGCAATGTGCTAAAAATAGACGTTTAAGTTTTGTGAAAAAAAGTTTCTCAAAACCAATAGACGAACAAATATTCGAATGATATAGTGTAGATACAGAGCTGATTGGAGTGGTGAGATCAGAGATTTGCGTGAGATTCAACAAAGCAGGATCTTGAAGGTAGTTCGTTGACAAACAGTATTGCTTTGATACTTCGGAATGGTTTGTCAAAGTCTTATCAACGGTTCACTTTCCCTTTCCGTTTGGGTAATGATGCAGGATGTTATTACTTGGAGGGTTCCGGATGAGAGAAGATAATTTCAACAGTAGTAGATTACAAAGAGGTGATGGTGTTTTCATGGCTGATCCGCTAGAGGATAAGCGATTGCTGTTACAAGCAAAGAGTTTATGGCTTGCCGTATCTAAGATAATAGAACGAGGGAATAACGCGGAAGTAAGACGAAAAAAGGATGGAAGCCTAACCGTATATGAGGTAAAAAAGAATATTGTAACTGCACAATAAATCGGTATTGAGCAAAGGACTAATAGGAGTCAAGAACATTCATAGAAGATATGTAAGCGATGTATAATCACACGGTTTGTCGCCACCAACTTTTCATGAGATAATCACTTCAGGAGTGAGGATATCTCTGGAACAGTTGCGTTTGTATTTGGAGCTGTTTACTCTAACTGTGATTGATTCCGGTTGAATTCACTCTGAATAACCTTTAGGAGTGAATTACTATGAGTTCAAAAAGACTGCACTACTCTGATGAAAAGTGGCTTGACCTGATTAGCGAATGCCGATCAAGCGGGCTTTCTGACAAGGACTGGTGCATGGAGCATCAAATCGGTATCAGTACTTTTTATTACCATGTCAAACGACTTCGCAATAAAGCATGCAGTATTCCGGCAGCTACTGTCGGTACCGTGATTCCCTGCCAGAAGCAGGAAGTTGTAGAACTGAATTTCAATCCTGTATCTGAATTACCAATGAATTGTAGTTCAGAGGAGATTACTGCAACTGCTATTAAAATCTCAATGCATGGGATTCAGATTGAAATCACCAATGCTGCGGCAGAGTCTACAATCGTTCAAACACTAACGGCTCTGCAAAAGTTATGTTAGGCGACCTGTCCGGTGTTTCCAAGATTTTTGTAATCACCGGCCGCACCGATATGAGAAAGAGTTTTGATGGGCTCATGGCTATCGTGCGGGACAGCTACGACCTCGACCCATACTCCAATGCTCTGTTTCTTTTTTGCGGAAGAGACTGCCGGAAAATCAAGGCTTTGCACTTCGACAAGGACGGTTTTGTCCTGATACAAAAAAGATTAGATGGAAGCGGTCGTTTCCAGTGGCCGCGCAATGCCTCGGAAGCACGCCTGCTTACAAGGCAGGAATTCCGATGGCTCATGGAAGGTCTGTCAAGCGATCAGCCCAAGGCAATCAAAACAGGAAGCAGGAAAAAAGATTTCTGAGTTTTGTACAAAACAGAGAAAAATAAAAACTTTTTTCCGGTCATAAAACGACGCTTTCCAGACTTATCAACAGCATTTTTTCTATTTTTGCTCCACCTGTGGAATACCGGACGGATTCCTTCCGTTTTCTTATTCCACGGTGGATATCTGACCTGAAAATCCGGAATTATCCATTGAATTACAGGTTCTCAGGTTAGATATCCACAGGTGGTTTCAAAATTTGCTTGAAGCGATTTAGCGATTTTTACGAAAATGTAGCTTCTATCTATATGTTTATGTGAAAATAGAAAAAATATGTATCGAATTAGTGGAAAAGAATGTTATCGTTATTTTATAAATTTTTAATTATAAAAATTGTCATATTCTTTTTTATTTGTTATGATTATCTCATAGGATTCTTCTGTAAAAATGAAGGAGAAAAATGAGAAGAAAACACCGTTTAAAAGCACTTACAATTAAAGATAATTTCATGTTTGGCGCAGTGATGATGGATGAGAATAACTGCAAGGGACTTTTAGAAAGAGTGTTGGAGATACCAATCGAGCGGGTGGAAGTCAGCCGAGAGAAGAGTATCGTATATCATCCGGAATACAAAGGTGTCCGGTTGGATGTCTATGCGAAAGATGAGTGTCAAAGTCATTATAATGTAGAGATGCAGGTGAAAAGAAAGGCAGCACTTGGGAAGCTATAATGGTCTCATAAATTAAGACACTTTTTCGGACATTTTTTAATGAATCTGATATACTAAATTCAGTATGAAAGAGAGGATTCATAATTATGTCCAGACAAAGAAGAAACTTCAGTGCCAAATTTAAATCAGACCTAGTGATCGAGCTGCTTAAGGGTGAAAAAGATCTCAACACTCTTGCAACTGAAAATAATATCCAACCAAACTTGCTTCGCAATTGGAAGAAAGAATTCCTAAACAATGCTTCTGCAGTATTCGATGACAAGCGTGAAGAAAATATCAAGGAAAAGCTTGCCGAAGAACGTAAAGAGAAAGCAGAGTATGCGAAAAAAGTTGGTCAGGTAACAATGCAAGTTGACTGGCTCAAAAAAAATCTGAAGAAATTTGCGGACCAGACTACGAGAGTAAATTTAGTCCGAAACCTTTTGACGACTAAAGAAATCCCTGCTTCTGTTGGAGCAAAACTACTCGATATTAACCGTACAAGCATTTATTATAAAAGCTTACCCATCTCAAAAGAAGAGTTGGAGTGCAAAGAGATTATTGATCATCTGCATACAGACAATCCAACTTGGGGAGCAAGGCAAATGTCAGCACAACTAAAAAACAGAGGTTATCAAGTGGGACGCCGTAAGGCTCGTCGATATATGAATGAAATAGATATTCATCCAATCTATCCTAAGATGAATCTTTCTAAGCGAATGCAACAGGCCAAGGTATGTCCATATCTTCTGCGAAATGCTGTCATTGATGCTCCAAATCAGGCATGGTCCATTGATATTACCTACATTCCAATTAAGCATGGATTTCTTTATTTAACTGCTGTAATTGATTGGTACAGTCGATGTATCGTTGGTTGGGAAGTTGATGATACCCTAGACACCAGAATGGTTATTAATGCTCTTAAAAAGGCATTTAAAACAGCAAAACCACAGATTTTGAATTCAGATCAAGGCTGTCAGTTTACAAGCCAGCAATACATTGACTTTTTGAAAGAAAACGGCATCTGTCAAAGCATGGATGGAAAAAGTCGCTGGGCTGACAATATCATGATTGAGCGTTGGTTTCGCAGCTTCAAGTATGAGGAGGCATATCTGACACAATACAACAACATCAAGGAAGCACGAGATGCCATTGATCGCTATATTTACACATACAACTTTGAACGATGCCATTCTGCTCTTGATTATAAAACACCAGCTGAATGCTACTATCCGGCAATGCTTCTGCCTTATGTAGCTTAATGCATATATGTATCAGGGAGCTTTTCCTTGATTCCAGGTAACTACCAATCATATCAGTTCATTATAAAAACCTTAGATTTTTGTCTTGACAACTGAGCCATTATAAGCGAAGCCGTTACTATCAGAGTCAGATGGATATGGAACT
>UMES01043873.1_pt1 | contig 26212 bp, 22 predicted proteins | sample 1964791 | NCBI WGS metagenome assembly UMES01 (sample SAMEA4836024, study PRJEB28245) | human gut metagenome | biome: gut microbiome; material: fecal sample | place: Denmark | collected 2008
AATTAAAATGTTTTGTAAACAAATAATTGCAATTTATAGTTATAGTTATACGTAAGATGGAAAAAATGAAAAGATGCAAAAAACATAACCAAAAAGCGTAAGGAAAAAGCTTTTCGCTTGTCTTATTTCGAGAGACATTTTAATATCAAAATGTTTTGTCTGGATAACACTACCCGATTTGATACGACAGATATAAAAAGGCAAAATAGAATCATAGTGGAATTTATTGACAAATTTCGTAAATACTTATAGACTAGTATTAGCGTAATAGGTCTTTTTGTGACCTTTTTTAGCAAATAATTAAGAAAGATGGAGGTCGTTTTTGAATGGACAGATACATTGATATGCACTGTCACATTTTACCTGGTGTGGATGACGGAGCACAGAATCTTGAAGAGACAAGACAGATGTTGCAGATTGCCTTTAATGAAGGAACCCGTTTAATCATTGCAACTCCACATCATCATCCGCGCAGGGGACATAAAAGGCCGGAGATACTTAACAAACAGTTAAGGCTGGTACGGGCAGAGGCAGCGAAGATAAGTGATAAATTCCGAATTTATCTGGGAACCGAGGTTTTCTTTGGACAGGATGTTCCGGAGAAGATAAACAGGGGAGAGATTCTTACAATGAATAAAAGAAACACTGTATTGCTAGAATTTTCTCCATCCGATAGTTATGATTACATACGTCAGGGAGTGCAGCAGGTTCAGATGACCGGGAATCAAGTGATTATTGCCCATGCAGAGCGTTATCAATGTCTGCTAGATGATATTGGATACGCAGAAGAATTATGTGACATGGGCGCAAGCATTCAGGTGAATGCAGGAAGCATCATTGGCGATGGCGGTCGCAGAGCCAAGAAGTTTGTGAAAGAACTGATGGATGAAGATATGGTGTTCGGAGTAGGAACCGACGCACATGGAGTACAGACACGTGCTCCAAAAATGAAAAAGGCGGCAGATTACGTCAAGAAAAAATATGGAGAAGAATACATGAGGAGGATTTTCTTCGATAACGCAGCTACGTTATTGAGAAAGAGAAAGTAGTTATGAATCAGTACACAAAAAATACAAGAATGAATCCAGAGTCAGATAATGACGAATTAACAATTGACCTGACAGAAGTTATCGGTGCTTTGTTAAAAAAAGCACACATCATTATTTTGACAGGAATTATCGTAGCTTTGTTGGCATTTATTGGAACAAAGCTTTTTATTACGCCTATGTATACGGCAGAGACAAAAGTATACGTACTGTCCAAAAGTGATGGAAGCACCGGAATTTCGGCAACAGATTTACAGGCTGGTTCATATTTGACAAAGGACTACACAGAACTGGTAAAGAGCCGTACAGTGATGGAACAGGTTATCGCAGTATTAAACCTGGATGTGAAACCTGAAGAGTTAATGGAGATGATATCAGTTGAAGCTGCAACAGACTCACGAATCCTTACTATTAAAGTAGAAAGCGATGACCCAAAACAGGCGAAAGAGATCGCCGATGCAGTCCGCGAAGCTGTCAGCGTACAGATTACAGAGATTATGGATGCCGATGCAGTTAATACAGTTGAGAAGGCAGACCTTCCAAGTGAACCATCTTCACCAAATACAATGAAGAATACAATGCTCGGTGGAATTCTTGGTATTATTCTGGCAATGGGAGTAGTCGTATTAATCTCCATCTTGGATGACACAATTAAGACACCGGATGACGTAGAGCGTTATCTCGGACTGAATACATTAACTTCTATTCCAATCGCAGAAGGAGCAAAGAAGAATAAAAAAGCGAAAGGATTGTCAGCACGTCAGTTCACAAAGACGATGAACAGATAACAAAGAGGGGATAAAGATGCAGGAAATAGAATTAAAAGAAATAAAAAAAGATTATCGAAGTAATGAAGCATACAAGTCTCTCCGTACTAACATCGAATTTTCAGGAGAGGATAATAAAGTATTAGTATTCACAAGCTGTACACCAAACGAAGGAAAGAGTACAGTCACACTTGCATTGGCACAGTCACTTGCTGAGGCTGGGAAGAAAGTACTGTTTATCGATGCCGATTTAAGAAAATCAGTATTAGCAGGACGACATAAAGTACACGGACAACTGAAAGGACTGTCACACTTCTTATCAGGACAGACAGAGCTTGGAGAAGTTATGTATCGTGTAAAAGATACAAACATGGTTATGATATTCGCAGGTGTAGTACCGCCAAACCCTGCCGAGCTGTTAGGAGGCAAACGATTTGAAAGTCTCCTTACAAGTGCAAGAAAAGCATATGATTATGTAATTATCGACGCACCACCGCTTGGAAGTGTTATCGATGCCGCTATTATTGCAAAACAAAGCGATGCATCAGTGCTTGTGATTTCAGCAAACACAGTCAGTCATAAATTTGCAAAAGTTGTAAAAGAGCAGCTGGAAAAATCAGGCTGCCCGATTCTCGGCGTAGTATTGAACAAAGTAGATATGGCACAGAACAAATATTATGGAAAATATTACGGTACATATGGTGATTATGGACGTGTGGAAGAGGGAAAGGTATGAAACAAGAAAAGTTAGTAGCTGTGCTGATAGCAGGCTGTCTGATACTTGGAGGTGCAGCACTGGTTGTTCGTGGCAGTCAGGATCGACAGGCTCCGGTTATTAAAGTGAAGAAAGCCGACCTCACATATCAAGAGGGAAAAGGATATGGAGAGCTTTTAAAAGGTGTCAGTGCAGAAGATAACCGAGACGGTGATCTTACCGATGAAGTGTTTGTAGACCGCGTTGTACAGATTAAAGATGGTAAAGCAATCGTATATTACGGTGTGATGGACAAGGCAAAGAATGTAGGGACTGCCAAGCGAACAGTTAATTATGTAGAAGATGGAAATGCACATCCTAAAACAGAAGATACAGCGGTAGAAAATACAGAACAGTCCCAAGATGCATCGGCAGCACAGAACGACCCTGCCAAAGCAAATGAAAAGAACGATCTGACACCGGTCGGAGAAGCACCGGTAATCGCACTTACAACAGACCAGGTAACAATTGCAGCCGGAACAGAGTTTGATCTTATGAGTGTAGTAAAAGGCGTTGCGGATGGCAGTGATGATGCAGATTCACTATCAACTCGTATCAGCGTAGATGGTCAGTATGATGTAAATACACCGGGAAGTTATTTACTACATTATTATGTAATAGATTCCGATGGCAACACATCTGAGGTAAAGACATTGACACTGAATGTGCAGTAAGATATGTAAATTAAGGGGATACAAACAGCAGGATAGAAGGAGTATATCAATCAGATGAAAGAACAGAAGAAGACACTGCATATGGCAGGAAAGTTGATTACATTAATACAGTTGATTCTTGCAGTCGGTTTGATTGCAGTTATCTGGAACAGTGGATTGGTACCAACGAAATATCTGGTGGCAATTATCATTGTATTATTAATATTATTTGGAGTAACATTCGGATTACAATATGTAAAAAATAAAGTCTACATCGTAGGAATTGTACTTAGTATTATACTGAGTATCTTACAGGCAATCGGGATTGTCTATATGTTGAAGGCAGACAAGCTGATGGCAGATGTAGGCGGAGCAAATTATAAGACAGATAATATGATCGTAGTTGTTAAAAAAGATAATCCGGCGTCAAATCTTATGGATGCTTCGATGTATCGCTTTGGTACACAGACTGCTGTAGATCAGGAAAATACACAGATTATGGTCGACAACATTAACACATCCCTTGGCAGAGAAGTAAAAATAGAACAATACGGAACCGTTCAGGAACTTGCAAATGCTTTGTTAGAAGGAAGAGTGGATGCGGCAATTTACAATCAAGCATTAGATGGACTGATCACAGATACAATTGAAGACTATTCAGATCAGGTACGTGTGCTGTATCAGTATGGAATAGAAACAGAGATAGAACAAGAAAACGTAGATGTTGAAGAACCATTCAATGTCTACATTAGTGGTATTGATGTATCAGGACCAGTCGCAACAAACAGCCGAAGCGATGTCAATATTATTATGACAGTAAATCCAAATACAAAAAAGATTCTACTGACAACAACACCGCGTGATTATTATGTACAAATACCAGATATCTCAGGTGAGCAGAGAGATAAATTGACACATGCCGGTATTTATGGCGTAGATGCCTCTATGAAAACATTAGAGCAATTGTATGGTATCGACATTTCATATTATGCAAGAGTAAACTTTTCGTCATTGGTTAAAATTGTGGACACACTAGGTGGCGTGGATGTGGATTCAGATTTTGAATTTGATGCGCAAGGATATCACTTCCAAAAAGGAATGAATCATTTAGATGGAGATCAGGCACTCGCTTTTTCAAGAGAGCGTTATAGCTTTGAAGATGGAGATAATCAGCGAGGAAAAGATCAACAGAAGGTTCTGACAGCAATTTTGAATAAAGCAATGTCACCTGCAATTCTGGCTAATGCAAGTGCTTTGATTGCAGATGTCAGCGACAGTGTACAGACTAATATGACACAGGAAGAGATGGCGAAATTTATTAAGATGCAGTTGAATGATGGTGCAAGCTGGACTATTGAATCACAGGCAGCATCAGGAAACGGAGATACACAAGCATGTTATTCGTCAGGAGACCAGCCACTGTATGTGATGTGGCCGGATGAGGCAGTTGTACAGAGCATTAGTGCAAAAATGAATGAGATATTAAATGGGAATTAAAGGATAAAGGTAATAAGGTTTAAAGGAAGAGAAGTAAAAATATGAGTGGAGTATCAAATCAAGATAAAGAAAGAAAGATGAAAAAAAAGAAAATTGAACACTGGCAGATCATCGCATTATATTTGATAGTATATGATGTAATTGCAATTAATTTTGCCTACTTTTTTGGACTGTGGCTGCGTTTTGATTTGCACTTTACAAATATTCCGGCAGAGTATATGAGTGCATTCTTAAAGTTTGCACCGATATATACAGTATTTACGATTTTTGTATTTGCACAATTACGTCTCTATAACAGTTTGTGGAGATTCGCAAGTTTTAGCGAACTGAACAGAGTAATTGTTGCATCTGTGATTACAACTATCTTTAATATAGTAGGAATGACAGCATTCATTCAGCGAATGCCACTATCTTACTATATAATCGGAGCGGTTTTACAGTTTGGACTTACATTGATGATTCGTTTTTCATATCGATATATGAATTTAGAGCGTGGCAAACGTGAGAAGGATGCGAAACCATTACATAACGCAATGATCATCGGTGCCGGTGCGGCAGGACAGACTTTAATCAAAGAACTGAAAAGTTCAGGAGAGGTAAAATCAAAGGCTTGCTGCGTGATTGATGATAACCCAAATAAATGGGGACGTGTTATGGAAGGTGTGCCGATTGTCGGAGGTCGTGAAGATATTCTCATCAATGTAAAGAAATATAAGATTGACCAGATTTTGTTTGCGATACCGACTGCAAGTGCACAGGCAAGAAGAGAAATCTTAAATATATGTAAAGAAACAGATTGTGAATTAAAACAGCTTCCGGGAATTTTTCAGCTGGCAAATGGCGAAGTGTCCATGAGCAAAATGAGACCGGTTGCGATTGAAGATTTGCTAGGCAGAGATACAATCAAGGTGAATATGGAAGAAATCTTCCAGTATCTTAAAGGAAAAGTAATTCTTGTAACAGGTGGCGGCGGTTCAATCGGAAGCGAGTTGTGCCGTCAGATAGCAGCACACGAACCGAAGCAGCTGATTATCTTCGATATTTACGAGAACAATGCATATGACATTGAGCAGGAATTAAGAAGAAAATATCCAGAATTGAATTTGAAGGTTTTAATTGGTTCAGTACGTGACAGTAAGAGAATCAATCAGGTGTTTGAAACATATAAACCACAGATTGTATATCATGCGGCAGCACATAAGCATGTACCGCTTATGGAGACAAGCCCGAATGAAGCAATTAAAAATAATGTAGTAGGAACTTACAAGACAGCCTACGCAGCACTGAAGAACGGAACAGAGAGATTCGTACTGATCAGTACAGACAAAGCAGTAAACCCGACAAATATTATGGGAGCGAGCAAGCGTCTCTGTGAAATGGTCATCCAGAGTATGGATAAAATCAGTAAATCCGGTCATACAGAATGGCTTCCATTCTTACATGAGCATGCAGATAAACATGTGAATGGGCAGATGGTTCCGGACCCGGAAGACCATATGGCTGTGAATACAGAAGAAAATGCGGTTGCACAGGGTAAAGGAAAAACAGATTTTGTTGCCGTTCGCTTTGGAAATGTACTTGGAAGTAATGGTTCAGTCATTCCGTTATTCAAAAAACAGATTGAAAATGGCGGTCCGGTAACGGTTACACATCCAGATATCATTCGTTACTTTATGACAATCCCAGAGGCAGTCAGTCTGGTACTTCAGGCAGGAACTTATGCAAAAGGCGGAGAAATCTTCGTGCTGGATATGGGAGAGCCGATGAAGATTGATACATTAGCGAGAAACCTTATCAAATTGTCAGGATACAAACCAGATGAAGATATCCGAGTTGTATACAGCGGATTACGTCCGGGCGAAAAACTGTTTGAAGAGAAGTTGATGGCAGAAGAAGGTCTGGAGAGAACAGAAAATGAATTAATCCATATCGGTAAGCCAATCCCGTTTGATACAAAAGAATTCTTCGGGCAGTTGGAAGAACTGGCGATGGCTAGTTACGAGAACAGTGAGGAGATTGTAGAAATGGTGGAAGGTGTTGTGACAACGTTTAAGCCAGCGGGAGAACATCCGAGTGGGAAGTAGTAATGTGTAGATTAAAAAGGTAAGGAGTAAAAATATGGCTTTCGTAAATAATGAAAGATTTGAAAAGTTTGAAAAGAAGGTATGGCTTTCTTCTCCGACAATGTACCCAGAGTCAATGCGCTATGTAATGGAAGCGTATGAAACAAACTGGATGTCTACTGTTGGAGCTAATATAAATGAGGTAGAGAAGGTTGCAGCAGAAGTATCTGAGACAAAATATGCGGTAGCACTGGCCTGCGGAACAGCAGCACTTCATCTCTGCATGAAGCTTGCAGGTGAAAGATTGTACGGCAAACCACCTGTAGGTGTAGGAGCACTGAGTGGAAAGCGCGTATTCTGTACAGATATGACATTTAATGCGACATTGAATCCTGTTGTTTACGAAGGCGGTATCCCAGTATTTATCGATACAGAGTATGACTCTTGGGGAATGGACCCGGTTGCTTTGGAGAAAGCATTTGAAATGTATCCAGATGTAAAACTGGTTGCTTACGCAGAATTATATGGCTTTCCAGGAAATGTAAAAGAGATTAAAGAGATTTGTGAAAAACATGGTGCTTTATTGGTAGAAGATGCTGCAGAAGCAATGGGAGCATCATGGGAAGGAAAACAGTGTGGTTCATATGGTGATTATGCTGCAATATCTTATAATGGAAATAAGATTATTACAGGATCAGCAGGAGGATGCTTACTTGCAGATTCACTTGAAGATGCAAATCAGGCACGTAAATGGTCTACACAGGCAAGAGAAAATGCAGCATGGTATCAGAACGAAGAAGTTGGTTACAACTATCGTATGAGTAATGTGATTGCAGGGGTAATCAGAGATCAGTACAATCATTTGTCTGACCATATTGCTCAGAAGAAAGCAATCTATGAAAGATATAAAGAAGGATTAAAAGACCTTCCAGTAGTGATGAATCCATTTGATGAAACAAAAGCAGAACCAAATTATTGGTTGAGCTGTTTAGTGATTGACGAAGATGCTATGTGTAAACAGGTGAGAAGTGAAACAGAAGCACTCTATATTTCCGAAGCAGGAAAAAGTTGCCCGACAGAAATACTGGATGCACTGAACAGTATCAATGCAGAAGGAAGACCAATCTGGAAACCGATGCATATGCAGCCGATGTACAGAATGCATGAGTTTGTGACAGTCAATGGTTCAGGAAGAGCAAAAACGAATGCATATATCGCAGGAAGTATCAAAGATGTTGGAGCGGATATCTTCCAGAGAGGTGTTTGTCTGCCGAGTGATAATAAGATGACAGTAGAAGAGCAGGATAGGATAATTGAAGTTATTAGGGCTTGTTTTGAGTAGGGAATATTTAGAAATGTAGGAGAGCGTTGTGTCTAAGAAAAAAGTAATAGGGTGCGTTGCTGCTGGGGCAACTATTGCAACAGCAATCACGGCAAAAATGATGAAAAATAAAGCTAAAAAATCTACATATAAGGTTGAGATTATCGAGCCGATTATTCAGCGTAAAATGGGAGTTTATGAAAAATATGTAAAGAGAGTGATAGACATAATATGTGCAACTGGTGCAATCGTAGTATTCAGTCCTTTATATCTTGGTGTCTCATTCCTTGTTAGAGTAAAACTTGGATCTCCTGTTTTATTTACTCAAGATAGACCAGGTTTGGTTGGAGCAGATGGAAAAGAAACTGTATTTAAAATGTATAAATTTCGTTCTATGACGGATGAAAGGGATGAAAATGGAGAATTACTTCCAGATGAGGTAAGATTAACTAAGTTTGGTCAATGGCTTAGAAATACTAGTTTGGATGAATTGCCAGAAGCATTTAACATACTTAATGGAACGATGTCTGTAATAGGTCCACGTCCACAGCTTGTTAGAGATATGGTATTTATGACAGAAGAACAAAGAATGAGACATACTGCAAAGCCGGGGCTTAGTGGTTTGGCTCAAGTTAATGGACGTAATGCAATATCATGGGAAGATAAGATTGAGTGGGATTTGAAATATATTGAAAAAGTAAGCTTTAAAGAAGATCTGAAAATTATCTTTGCCACTGTAAAAAAAGCATTCATCAAGCAAGAGGGAATCACACAGGATGATATGGCTACGGCAGAAGATTTGGGAGATTATCTGTTGAGAACGGAAAAAGTAGATAAAAGCGAATATGAAGAGAAGCAACATATTGCGAAAAGAATTTTAAATGGAGAAGACGGGATAGAAAGAGTGGAAGGATTAGTGTCCATTATCATGCCTTCTTACAACACAGCTCTCTATATTGAAGAAACAATACAGTCAGTATTAAATCAGACCTATTCGAATTGGGAATTGATCATTGTAGATGATTGTTCAAATGATAATACAGATGAAGTACTTGAAAAAATAAAAGATCCTCGTATTCATTATTTAAAAAATGAAAAGAATTCCGGTGCAGCAGTAAGTCGTAACAAAGCATTACGCGAGGCAAAAGGCCAGTGGATTGCATTCTTGGATTCTGATGATTTATGGATGCGAAATAAATTGGAAAAACAAATTCAATTTATGGAAGAAAATGGATATGCATTTTCTTATACAAACTATGAAGAGATTGATGTTAATGGAAATAAAACAGGTGTAACAGTTACCGGACCCAAAAAAATAACCAAAACAGGAATGTTTAATTACTGTTGGCCGGGGTGTCTGACTGTTATGTATAATGCTGAAAAAGTTGGATTGATTCAGATTGCTGATATTAAAAAGAATAATGATTATGCAATGTGGCTGAAGGTGTGTAAGAAAGCTGATTGTTATTTACTTGATGAAACATTAGGTCAGTATAGAAAAGGACGTGTAGGAAGCGTAAGTACACATAGCATTAAGACAATGATTGGATGGCATTATAAGCTTTATCGCGAGGCTGAAGACATGAGGCTGATTGAGAGTTTGTTTAATACTGGGAGAAATTTAATATTTGGATATTATAAGAAAAAGAGGTATGTAAAGCAATAATGAAACAAATTGAGCTGTTTCAAAAAAGAACATGGGCCGAAATTAATTTAGAGGCACTTAAATTTAATTTTCAACAAATAAAAAAGCAAATAGGAAAAACAAGAATTTGTTGTGTTATAAAGGCAAATGCTTATGGACATGGTGCTGTACAGTTATACATGTTGGAATATGTTCTATGGTGTATTAAAGAAAAAACTATGAAAAAAAGATATAATTGGAGAAAAAATAAATGGAAAGAAAATCATTATTATATAAAATATGTATCATAGGACATTTTGGATTTGGTGAAGAACTTTTAAATGGTCAGACTATAAAAACTAAGATTATCACTAATGAATTAGAAAAACAAATTGGGAAAAATAATATAAAAAAAATAGACACTCGTGGTGGAATAAAGATACTTTTAAAGGCACCATTTCAGATTTTTTATGCCTTAAAAAATAATAAAAATATAATAATTCTACCAGCACATAATGGATTGAGAGTATATGCACCGATACTTGCTATAGGACAATATTTTTTTAGAAATAGAAAAATTCATTATGTAGTAATTGGCGGATGGTTACCTGAATTTTTAAAAAATCATCGCATTACAAAAAAGAGTTTGTATTCATTTGATGGGATTTATGTGGAAACAAATACTATGAAAAAAGCAATGCAAAAACAAGGTTTTTCCAATGTTTATGTAATGCCAAATTGTAAAGAACTTCAAATTCTAAAAGAAGACGAATTGATTTGTTCTTTTGAAAAACCATATAGATTATGTACGTTTTCACGTGTAATAAAGGAAAAGGGTATTGAAGATATTGTACAGGTAATAGAAGAAATTAACAGTAAAAATGAAAAAAACATTTATTCATTGGATATTTATGGACCTATTGATTCACATTATGAAGATCAATTTTGCAGGATGAAAAAAAAGTTTCCTCCCTATATAAAATATTGTGGGACTGTTTCGTTTGATAAAACAACAGAAGTGCTTAAAGAGTATTTTGCACTTGTCTTTCCGACCAGATTTTATACGGAGGGAATTCCTGGTACAATTATAGATGCGTTTGCATCTGGTTTGCCTGTCATAACATCAAAATGGGAAAGTTATGAAGATTTAGTAGATGAAGGTATTAATGGAATAGGATATACTTTTAAAAATAATGAGGAATTGAAAAACTTACTTTGTGAGATTGCTAAAAATCCAGAATTCATAATTCAAATGAAAAAGAATTGTATTCGAAAAGCAGCAGATTTTACAACTGAAAAAGTAATTTCTGACTTTATTAGAAATCTTTAAAAGATTATTAAAGAGTAGAGAGGTAAAAATGGAAGAAATAAAAAGAGTTCTTTGCCTTGTCAGTGCGATGAATACGGGTGGAGCTGAAACATTTTTAATGAAAATATATAGAAACTTGGACAGAACAAGATACCAGATGGATTTTTGTGTAAATGTTACTGAAAAGGGATTTTATGATGATGAGATTAAAAGACTTGGGGGACGGATTTTTGTTATTCCAAGCAAATCTGAGAATATTAAGAAATTCAAATTTAGACTATCTGAAATAATTCGGTCATATCAATATGATTATGTGTTTCGTATAACTTCTAATGCAATGGGATTTCTTGATTTAAAGATAGCAAAGCAAAGTGGAGCAAAACGGTGTATAGCAAGATCCAGTAATTCGAGTGACGGAAAAGGCGTGAAAGTATTGCTTGCTCATAAGTTAGGTCGACTTTTGTATGATCGTTATGTAGATGTGAAAATTGCTCCTTCTGATTTGGCAGCGGAATATACATTTGGGAAAAAAGCTTTGGAACAGAACAAAGTAACTATTCTACATAATGCAGTAGATTTGAAACAGTATTCATATAAAGCAAGTAATCGAATTAAATTTAGAGAAGAATTAGGTATAAGTGAGAAAACTTTGTTAGTAGGTCATGTGGGAAGATTTTCTAAACAAAAAAATCATGAGTTGCTTATAGAGATTTATAAAATGATTTATCAAAAAGTACCGGATTCTCGCCTTGTACTCGTTGGAAATGGGGAACTTCAAGAAAACATCAAAGATAAAGTAAAAAAACTGAATTTATCAGAAAATGTGATTTTTATGGGAGTAAGAGCAGATGTTCCTACTATTTTGTCAGGAATGGATGTATTTGTATTTCCGTCATTTTATGAAGGAATGCCAAATACTGTAATTGAAGCTCAAGCAACAGGGTTGCCGTGTGTTGTATCAGATACAATAACCAAAGAAGCAAACATAACTGGATTAGTGAAGTACAAATCTTTGCAGGACTCCCCTGATGAATGGGCAAAAGAAGCTATTGAAAGTGTGAACTTAGATAGAAAAGATACAAAAGAAATGTTTGTTCAAAATGGATATGATATTAACACTGTGACAAGAAAATTTGAAACAGTGATTTTTGAATAATATTTCAAATAATGAATGTTAATATTTTTATAAAGTAAGAGGATGTATTGTACGAGGAAGAGAAGATATGAGCAATTTTATTAAACAAGTTAATAAATTTATTACAAATCCAAAAGCGAGATTTGTGTTTTTAAATTCATTGGGACTATATAATAGAATGTCAGACGAGAAGTTTTTAAAAAAAGCATATAAGGTTATTATGAATCAGAAATTAAATCTTGATAATCCACAGACCTTTAATGAAAAATTGCAATGGCTTAAATTATATAATCGTAAACCAGAATATACAATGATGGTGGACAAATATAAGGTGCGAGAATATGTTGCAGAGCAATTAGGGGAGGAATATCTAATTCCTCTTCTGGGTGTGTGGGATGATCCGGATGAAATTGATTTTGATGCATTACCGAATCAGTTTGTATTAAAGTGCAATCACAATTCTGGTCTTGGTATGTACATTTGTAATGACAAGTCAAAGTTGGATATTAGGCAAGTAAAGAAAGAACTTTGTAAAGGCTTGAAGCAAGATTATTATTTGACAAATCGGGAGTGGCCGTATAAGGATGTACCACGAAAAATTATCTGTGAGAAATATATGATAGAAGAAGTAGAATCTAAAAAAGGTAATAGTGAATTAACTGATTACAAGTTTTTTTGTTTTAATGGCAATCCGAAGTTTATGTATATTTCACATGATCATGCGACGGATGCTACGACCGATTTTTTTGATATGGAATTTAAACGATTAAATATGAGAATGAAGGATCCTAACTCAAATATTATTCCACCTAAACCAGCTTTGTTTGAAAGTTTAAAGGAAATCGCAAAAAAATTATCTGCAGGTATTCCGTTTGTAAGAGTGGATATGTATGTTATAAATGGGAGAATTTATTTTGGGGAATTAACTTTTTTTCATAATGCTGGATTTACTAGAGTATATCCGAAGGAATGGGAAAAAACATTAGGAGATTGGATTGATTTAAGTAGGGGTTAGGACAAGTACCTAATAGTATTTAAAGGTCGAAAAAGGATTTGATATAGAAAAAATGAGTGCATATATAGTATTTCTATTAATAATTGTAATTGAATGGATACTTCTTTTTCCTAATGCGAAGTTGACATTTGGAAAAAATATATCATATAAACAAAAGAAAATATTTTTGGTCATTGTGTGTATTGAAATGATATGTTTTGTAGGATTAAGAACCACAAATCTTGGAGCAGATACGACTACATATTTAAATGCATTGGAATATTATAGTTCCTTGCCACATGAAGAAATTTTAAAGGCAAAACTAGTATGGCCATATGATTTTGAAGTGGGGTATTTTTTATTGACTAAATTTTGTGCATGGTTATCATTGAGTAAAACAAGTTTCTTATTCTTGATTGCAATACTTATTTATGTTCCAGTGTGTTGGTTCATTTTACAATATTCAGAGAATCCGTTATTAAGTGTTTTGACATACTTTGCATTTGGTTGTTTTGAATATAGTGTTGGAATATTTCGTCAAATGATAGCATTGTCAATTGTATTGATCGGAACGAAATATATAAGAGATAGAAAAATTGTTAAATATTTATTAACGATAGGATTGGCAATGACATTCCATACAACGGCAATTGTTATGTTGCCTTTATATTGGATGTATCAAGCAAGATTAGAAAAAAGAATAAAGTGGATATTTGCAGCAGAGGTAATTTGTTTTATTAGTGCTAGAACATTGGTTTTATTAGCAATAAGAGTGTTCCCTAAATATTTAGGCTATGTTTCAGGAAGATATGATGTTCAAGGTGGAAGTTATTCAATGCTTGTGTTATTAAATTTAGTTTTTATAGCAGGTTGTATTATAGAAAAGAGAGATGAAAATCAAGATAATGTAATTTTGCGTACATCTATCAACGCAACTGTGATAGCGTTGTTTTTACAAATTTTGGGATATTCAATGGGAATAGTTGGAAGAATTGTTCCGTACTATTCGATTTATTTAATGATTTTAGTCCCATTTTTAATGAATAGATATTTTAAGAAAAATATTATCTTTGTATATTTTATAGGAACTATGGGATTGATTATATTGTTTTATTTCCTTACTAAAAATTCTTATATAAATCCATATAGTTTTATATTTATGAATAGATATTAAGAGAGTGTTATAATTTTATAGAGTAGAAGGAAGGAGTATATAAAAACTGCTTACAGTGGTGTTTATAAATATTATGAAGAAAAAAGTCGTGCATTTTATTCATGGTTTAAATACTGGGGGGGCAGAGACCTTGGTAAAAGATTATGCAATAGGATTGGATAAGAATAAATATAATGTTAGTATTTTGTGCTATGAACATCGAGATTCACCATATGAAGATATTCTGAAAAAGCAAGGTATAAAAATAATCTATGCATGCGATAATATGAGGTTTTGGAATAAGAAAGGTATAATTCCGAAAATAATCAATCATTATCAGTTGTATTTTGTAATTCGAAAAAACTTGAGGATGCTGAATCCCGATATATTACATACACATCTGCCTGTTAATAATTTTGTAAAGTTTGCTCATTTGCGAAAAAATATCAAACTATTCCATACGGTGCATAACGAACCTCAAAAAATATGGTTTGATGGTGATTCTCAAGGAAAAAAAGATTTTCGGGCTGCTAAATGGCTAGTTAAACATCATGATCAAAGAATGATAGTATTACACGATGATATGAGAAAAGAGGTAGATAAATTATTCCAAGTATCCGACTCTATTGTTTTAAATAATGGGATTCCATTTTCTAAATTTGAAAATTCAAAAAGTAAAGCTGAAATGAGAAATGAATTGGGTATACCAAAAGACAGTTTTGTAATTGGTCATGTTGGAAGATTTTCAGAGCAAAAGAATCATATATTTTTGACAAAGATTTTTAGAGAAATATATACTCGTGATAAAAACACATTTCTTTTGATGGCTGGAGCAGGCGAAGAAAAGAATAAAATAAAGAGCATTATGGACAATAGTCCTATGAAAGATAGTTACTTGATTCTTTCGAATCGCAGTGACGTAGCTGATTTAATGCAGGCAATGGATGTGTTTGTATTCCCATCAAAGTATGAAGGATTGGGGATTGTCTTGATAGAAGCACAAAAAAGTGGTTTACCATGTTTTGCATCAGATATTATTCCTGTCTATGCTAAAGTCACAAATTTAGTGAATTTTTACTCTTTAAATATTGATGAAAAAGAATGGGCAAAGGAAATATTAAAATTCAGAAATATGGAATATCGTAATGAATTTATAAAACAAAGTGGAGAAGTTCCATCAGAGTGGGAGATGAAGAATGTTATAAATAAATTGGAGCAAATATATGAAGGAGTAATATAAGTAAACAATTATGGCTGACAGTAGAACAAAAAATACAGTTAGAAATATAGGCGCTGGACTAATAAATCAGGTGGTATCAATAATTTTACCATTTATTAATCGAACAATAATTTTATGGTCATTGGGAGTGGAATTTACAGGACTTTCAGGATTGTTTTCCTCAATATTAAGTGTTCTTGGAATAGCAGAATTAGGATTTAATACAGCAATTGTATATAGTTTATATCGACCGATGTCTGAACATGATGAAAATAAGATATGTGAGATTGTGTCATTATTTCGAAAAATCTACGCGATTATAGGTACAGTTGTTTTGGTTTTAGGAATGGCAATTATGCCTTTTTTAAAATATCTTATTCATGGCTCCTATCCAAGCGAAATTAACTTATATGTAGTGTATTTTTTATATTTGCTTAATTCGGTAATAAGTTATTATATGTTTGCATATAAGGAATGTTTGTTGATTGCGGATCAGCGTCAGGATATGGCGCAGAATATGAGAACTATAGTTAATATTTTGCGATATGTTGCTCAGTTTGTGGTATTACTGAAATTTCGTAGTTTTTATTATTACTTGATTGTAGCAATTATAGGAACAGTTGTTACTAATCTTGGAATACAATGTATTACTGTAAGAAAATATCCATATTTTAAGCAAATTAAAAAGAAACAACATATTCCAAAAGAATTGATTACACAAATGAAAGGATTAATGATAAATAAGATATGCGATACTTTTCGCAACTCTTTTGACAATCTGATTATTTCTAGTTTTATCGGGTTAACAGCAACAGCAATATATGGAAATTATTACTATATTTATTCTGCAGTTTACGGAATTATGTTGACGATTTGTAATGCAATGTCTGCAAGTGTAGGTAACAGTATTGTAGAAAAAGATGAATATCAAAATTATGGTGATTTATTAACATTTTCGGCTTTATTTGCAGTTATTCTGGGTGTTTGTACTGCTTTATTAGCTTGCTTATATCAACCGTTTATGAGACTTTGGGCTGGAGAAAATTTGTTGTTATCGACGTTTAATATGTTTTTATTTTGCGCATATTTTTACGTGATAAATATGAACAATATTAGAAATCAGTATATATCAGGAACGGGAATATGGTGGAAATTAAAAATATCTTATATTGTGGAAGCAGTAGCAAATTTAATATTAAACTTTATTTTGGGAAAATATTTTGGTATAACTGGTGTTTTATTAGCAACAATAATAACTATTTTTGTATTTAATTATTTACAAAGAAATACTGTTTTGTTTAAATGTTATTTTAAAAATTCAAGTTATATCAAATATTTATTAGAACAGTTCTATTATGCTATATTTGCTATAGTTGCTGTTGTGATATCATACTCATTGTGTGAAAGAACAAAAATGAATGATATTTGGGGGCTGATAATTAGAGGGGGAATTGCACTTGTTGTATCAGGAATTATATTAGGTATAGGATTATTTCTATCAAAAAGACGTTATGCAACAATTAACTTTATAAGGCAGATGATTGGAATAAAGAAGTAAAGAGAATCAGGCACCGGTGATTTTTCATGCCTTGTCCATTTATGTATTGGCTGAAAATATTAACAAAAACATTTTACAAAATAAGCGATAGAAGAGGAGTTGACAGATGAGAAGGGGGAGTCTAAGCTTTGACAGACAGACAGACAGACAGACAGACAGACAGACAGACAGAATAATTGTATAGATTTATTTAAATTTATCATGGCTATTGCTGTTGTGGCAATACATACACATCCGTTAGAAAATTGTACTAGCGGTGATTTGCTTAAAATATATGAGATAATGGTAAATATGGCAGTACCGTTCTTCTTTTTAGCATCAGGATATTTTTTGGGAATGAAAATGAGCTGGCCATATTCTGAAAATGTGAATGATATAAACAGGATAATTAAACAGTTAAAAAGAATCATTCAAATGTATCTGATATGGACAGCGATATATTTACCACTAGCTATTTATCATTTTATATCATTGAAAACAATACCGATTAAAGCAGTGTTGATTTATATCCGAGGTTTTATTTTTATAGGGGAGCAATATAATTCATGGCCGTTGTGGTATTTGTTATCGACAATATATGCATTGCTTATCATATATTTATTATTTAAATTAAAGAAAGCCACAGAAATAAATTTAATACTATTAAGCGTAATAGCAAGCATAGTTTCTATTGGACTTACCGAACTCGTTAATTATGAAGGGGATTTATCATTTACATTACAAAACATTCAAAAACTTGTTGTTTATAGTATAAGTAGTGGTAGGATATTTAGAGGAATGATTTATATTCCTATTGGGATGCTTTTGGCAAATAAGAAAGTTTCATCTGCAGTAAGTAGTTTAGTTTTAATTATTGGTTTTGTAGTTGCTTTCTTTACAAATAATAATATTATTAGCAGTTATTTATTGATAGTTATATCGATTGCATTTTTTGAACTTGTGAAAAGTGCCAAGTTAGAAAATCGTAAGATATATCTTAAATTGCGTAGTTTGAGTACGACGATATATTTAGTACATATGTATGTATGGACATTTTATTATAAAATCGTCTATGGAGAAAAAACGTATGGATTAGATTCCTTTTTGGCAACACTAATAATATCAATTTTAGTGTGTTTAGTGATTAATTTAAAGTCAAAGATAAAAGGAACAAGACTTTCTCAAGTAATAAGACTATGAAGAAAAGTCTGTAAATAAGATTCTTTTATAATAAGTAAGAGCGAATGAACATTTAAAAACGAGGGCACCAGGCAATGCCATTAAGCTAGGTGTTCGAGGTTTTGTTCGAATTTGCATTGAAACATGTGCAAGAGGATGTTTTTGTGCTTGGAAATACAGATTTAGAAAAAAGGACATGCTGATAAGACAGATGCTGTTCATCTGTCAAAAATGACAATCTTCAGTGGTAGAGTCTAAGGCTATCGATATCCGAAATGGATTAAATCTACCAGGTGACAGGCACTATTAAACTTTTATAAACAGACAAATTCGTTTTAACGGAACTGTGAGACGGGAGACCACATTGGTGTCAGGCACCATTAAATTTCTATACATCACAGCTTCTTGACACGTTACAAAAACATAATAACAAAGCAGGTATCATGCTTTCTTCTTCTGTTCAGGCTACACTTGCAGGACGTTTTGGTAACAGTGAATATGGAAGAAGTAAAAAAGCCGGAGAAGAGTTATTCTTTGAATATGGAAAAGAAACAGGCGCACCGGTATATATATACCGTTTTGTAAACCTGATGGGACACAGCCGTCCAAAATACAATTCTGCAATTTCAACATTTTGCTGGGCAGTAGCAAACGATGAAGAATTTACAGTAAATGATAGAAGCACAGAACTGGAAGTACTTTATATCGATGATCTTGTAGAAGGAATGTTTGATCTTCTGGAAGGAAAAGAGCAGCATTGTGAGTTCGATGGAGTGGAGACAGTATTAGACGAGAATGGTCGTTATTGCTGCGTGCCAGTTACACATAAAGCTACATTAGGTGAAATCGTAGACTTATTAGAAGAATTCAAGTCACAGCCGATTTCATTAATGATGCCAAAATGCCCGGATGGATCATTTGCAAAGAAACTTTTCAGTCTTTATTTAACATATTTACCGACTGATAAGTTCAAATATGCTATGAAGATGAATTGTGATGACCGCGGATCATTTACAGAGCTGGTACATACAGTTGATTGTGGACAGGTAAGTATTAATATCAGCAAGCCGGGTATCACAAAAGGACAGCACTGGCATAATAGTAAATGGGAACAGTTTATCGTAGTACACGGACATGGACTGATTCAGGAACGTAACATCAATACTGGCGAAATGGTAGAATTTGAAGTTTCAGGAGATAAGATTGAAGCGATTTATATGATTCCGGGATGGACACATAATATTATCAATTTATCAGAGACAGAGGATTTGGTGACTGTTATGACTTGTAATGAGGTGTTTGATCCAGCAAAGCCGGATACGTTTTTTGAACCAGTATAAAAGTATGGTAAATTACATAGCAAAAAGTTTGCTGTTTTGCATTATGCTATTTTTTTAAAGCACTTACTTATTAAAAAGGCTGGAAGAATATTGCATTTACGAATAAAATCGAATTTTGCATCGTGCAAAATTCGATTTTATTCGTAAGGACGTTGAATTTCTATTCATTCAATAAGTGATGTAGTTTATTATCTTCCTCAGGACTGATAGTATAAGAGCTAGGATTAGATGAATAATGTAGTAATCTGGCAATTGCCTCATATGTTTTTTGTGAATTAATCGGTGAAGAAGATTCTAAAGCTTTTATAGGTAATAAGTACGAATCTGAATCATGCCATTTAGAGTAAGTAGAAGTCTTTTCTGCAATGGTGGAGCGGAGTTTGTTTTTGAAGGCATCGTCCACATCTTCTGATTTAAAAAAAAGATCCAGATTTTTTGCTGAAATGATGATATGTTCACTATGAAGGCGGAGTAAATCTTTAGTAAGTGTTCTCGCTTCAAGTGATAATTTTTTTGTACTTAAATACGCAAAATGAATCGTAGGGTAGCGATGTCCCTTTCCGCTTGATAATGTAACAGCGCAACCGAGTGAACAGGTTAAAGGATTGGTGTTTAGGTCACCATGATTGAATATCAAAGACCAAACATCTCCGGAATCACAGGAAAGCAGATGGATAAAGATGGATGCGTTATGATAAATAATCATATTTCCTTGATATTTTTTGTAGTTAGGAGTATGTTCATTTTTATTGTGCTGATTTGTGTCGATTTGTAAGCGAACGATACATTCGTTGGTGTGATAAAAGTCTCCCATTTCTAATTCAGCACAGATTAATTCATCAGCATGGTTGCTTTCTGTAGAAAGAAAATAAATATACATTTCCGATTCAGAAGAATATCCTTTGAATGCCGGATTGGATATATCATATATTAGAGCATTGTTATTTGAAGCAAGAGAATTATTGATTGAACGGAAAATTGCAAATAAACTCAAATCAAGACCATCACAAATCTTTAGAAGATTTGACAGTGTGGCAGAAGAGGGTTTCTTTAAAATATTTGAAATAGAACTCTGCGAGATTCCTTTAGCATGGGGATCTTTTTCTTTGATTTTTTTTGTGCAAAGATTTGCAAGGTCTTCTTGAGATAAATTTTGTCGTTTCATTTCTTGTTTAATCTTGTCGATAATGGCTTGTAGGATTTCTTTGTTTGTCATATGGAAATTCCCCCTCCCTTAGAATTATTAATATTTCGTAAATAGTAAGTAACATCTATATAAATAGTATCAAATTTGAAAAAGATGGTCAACCAGAATATTGGTGAAAGGTATAACAAGAAAATATTATTTTATTTGAAGTGAATAAAAATAGTAAAATAAACATAAAAAAACTATGCATATTGACAAGTATGCATAGTAATGTTATAATCTGTAGCAGAGAAATTGCCTTGCGAGATTCTCTGTAAAAAATTGTAAAATCATTATCAACAAATTGTAACATAATGATTTGAAATTATAATGTGATAAAATACCGTATTTTAATTGGCACTTAAAATACATCGTATTTTACAGCTAATCATAACCCAAGTGGAATGCTTAAGTTTGAAGATAAAACATTATAATAGTAAAATTGTTATTTTCTAAACAACTTAACTTATTATAATTAAATTTATTTTGTTTGTCAAGTACAATTTGCGAAAAAAAGGAGGTAGAACATTGCTCTTCAGAATAGATTGCGTAGAAATACATACAGAAAAAGACCAAAATAATAGGTTACAGACAGACAGAAGGTGATGATGTGAAATGTGGGAGGGTCCGAGACTATATAATTACAGCTATTGCAATTTTAGTTTTGGAAGAAATACTGTTTAATTTACTCCCATTAGACCAAATTATAAACAAATTTAAAATCGTTTTTTTTGCTTTTAAAGTGTCCGTAGACATATCAATGCTTGCATTGATAGTGCGTAATCACGGTAAAATCTATGCAGGTTTAGAAAAAGTATGTAGGAAAATAGAATATAAGCGAAGATATGAAGAACAAGAATTACCACTTTATTGGGTTGTACTTTATCGTGCAGTATATAGCCTGTTTTCTTTTATAAAACCATTATGTACAAGATGGTGGATTATGCTTATTAGTGTTGTATTTGTGCTGATATCTCCTGGAGTTGCATATTGTCATCCGACTCGGGGAGCAATTCTTGGGTGTCGGTATGTGTCAAATGTGATAGGAACCAATTTTTTGAAGCTGGATGAAGGCGGAAAAGCAGAGAATTCAGAAGAAAAAGATACAGAAGAGATAGTAGATACTTCATCGGATAAAGAATATGACTCAATGCAGCGTAAGATGACGATGCAAGAGTCAGAAATTGATGAATCCGAAAACTTGCAAATGGATGAGAAAGTGGATAGCAGTCGAGAGAAGAAACCGGAGGGGTATTTGTTTGTTCTTGCAGAGCCGGGAAGAAAATCGGAATTGGAAGAAAGTGTTGAAAAAGCTGTTTTTCAGACCAAGCTGGATAAGAAGTGGGTAAAGCAATATTGTGCAAAAAAAAGTGATTGTATTAAAGACAAAAAGATAAAAAAAGAAGATAGTGATACTATGGCAAGACTTTCAAGAATGCAGGAGACATTTCAAGATAAAGTAAATGCAACTGCTTCCATGGAATATTTGGATGAATGGAACGTGATGGCTCCAAATTCGATAGCATTAGATGATCGAATGGAGCAGCGTATGAAATTAATTGAGAAGATGGAAAAAGAGGAAGGTTGCTATGAAAATTGGTGGCGCATAGCAAATGACGCCCAGTATTACGCAATTGAGTATCAGAAACAAACAACAAATCAAACTGCAATTTTGTATTATTACACATACAGTATTTATTATTGTATGAAATCGTTGGAGTATGAAATGGATGATGAGACGCAAGATATGATCTATAAGTATATGGCAGAACGATATCATGATATTTCATCAGCTCAGGGGATGATTCAAGAGGAATATACAGAGAACGCACAGAAGAAGTATGAAGAATTGTTAAAAAGTAGGGATGCAGGATGAGTATATATGAAAACATGAAGTTTTTCATGAAAAAATATAAGAGGTTGTGTCTAATGGAATAGATATAGAGAAATGAAAAAGAAAGATAAGCTGCTGTGAAATAGATTATGGAATCTGTGGAGCAGCAGTTTTGAGTTGAAATGAAAATCTGCAAATGGTTGTTAGGCAGCAATTTTAGTCGAATATTCTGAAAAGCAGAAGGCATCAGTCCAAGGGAGTACAAAAATCAATAGAAGATAAAAAATGTTTTAAGGAGAACGTGTAATATATGAACGAAATAATTGGGAAATTAGCGGAAGAATCTGGCGGCGTTTTGAAAAAAGCATATACAGATGTGGTAGAACCATCAGCAAAACCAGTAGGAATAATGCTTAGTTTTTTGCCAAGAACAATACGGTTAGGACTAAGTAAATGGGAAAAATGGATTATTAATGGAGAGGAAAGTTTACAATTAACAGCAGAAGCACTACAAGAAAAAGTAGAAAAGATACCGGAAGAAAAACAGTGCGAGCCGGAGCCTTATGTTGCTGTTCCAGCAATACAACAAATTGCATATTGTTTTGACAGTGAAGTGCTAAGAGATATGTATGCCAATCTTTTGGCAGCTTCGATGAATATAGATAAAAAATGGAGAGTTCATCCTAGTTTTGTTGATATAATAAAACAAATAACACCAGATGAGGCAAAATTATTAAAAATTTTACCGAGAAGTTCAAAGGAGTATATTGCTGTGATGAATTTAAAAGTGGATATGGGCAACGGTAATGGGGCCCGAATGATTGCGCGTAATATAGTGGATGAAGAATATTATGATATCTGCGATGCTCCAGATAATATGAGTAGTTATTTAGAAAATTTATGTAGATTAAAAATTATAGAAATTCCGGAAGATTTACATATTCTGGATGATAAAATTTATTCGGTGATTGAAAATGCATTGAGAATACAGCAATTGAAAACAGTAGCATTGGAAGATGGGGAAAAGTATACATGTGAAAAGAAGTTATTATATGTTACAGACTTTGGGGTTGAATTTGCACAATGTTGTATTGATTAAACATTGTGTGTCAGGCGCCAATGTGGTCAACCTAATGTCAACTTAAGACAAGTGCCTGCTCAGGTTAATGACTAACGGTGCGAAATTGAGAAAAGAGGAAGATAGATTTGAAAAGAAGACGCATTTTAATAGAGATTTACAGGAATATGCATCTGATGACAAATCATGCTTTTTGAATCAACATTGGTGTCAGGCACTATTGAGTTTTTATAAACATATAAATTCGTATTTACAAATAAGGTACAAGTAATGAAAACAACATTAGTAATCATGACAGCATGAAGAACTTGACGGTACAGAAAGGAGCACCTAAATATGAACCAAAATATGAACCTAAATATGAAACGTTTGGAAAAAATACCATGGACATTAATTTTTTTTGTTGTTGGTATTGTTATTAGTATAATTTGTAGAGCTAATCTGGGAATGGGTATTATACTGACCAGTTTATCTACTCTGCTTGCAGCATTAGTGGAATGGTATATAAAATATGAAAAAGATAAAACATTTTATAATAATGAATTATTAAAATTGGAACACAGATTAGAGGAGATAAGCAATCAGATCAGTTATACAAATCAGATTACTACTGTGAAACATCCGTATTTTAAAAAAGTGATCGACGAAAAAATGAAAGAGTTCCTGTCTGATAATCAAGAACTTTTATCGGGTATTCATGTTACAAATCCTCATGCGGATGATACATTTGGAATAGAAGGAATAAGTTATACAAAAGAATTTGGAAGTATTAAAGCGGTAAGTTCTATACCGGACTATTGGGAAGATGATTTTACGAAAGAATATTTGAAAGTGCAAAGTGAACTGATTGATCAGAAACATGTTACGATTCAGCGAATTTTTATTTTTGAAAAAAAAGAGTGGAAGAAAAAAGAACAGCAGATGAAGGAACAGGTGAAGTGTGGAATACAGGTTTTTTATATTGATAAAGATTCTGAATATTTTGATCCACAATGGATGCAAGAGGATTTCCTGATTCAGGATAACGAATTGCTTGTTGATATTGCGGGGAGAACACATAAATTTAGCAAAAATGATAGTGTGGAAGAAAGAATTACAATGAATAAGAATGAGGTTCAGCAAAAGCTGCAACGTTTTGACCGGCTATTAGAAAGAGCAACAGAATATAAATGCTAACTTCCCAGGAATTGTCACAATCTACCATTGGTGTTAGACTGTGAACTTCCAGAAATTTTAAACCTAACCACTTGAATTTGAACCTCTGGGAAAGCATTGGGCAATGCCATTAAGCTAGGTGTTCGAGGTTTTGTTCGAATTTGCTGAATATTACGGTGCGGCAGAGCCGCCAGTCCGGTGTGGCGAGAGCCACCTGTCTGGACTAACATACGATATACGATCCATGATGGCATCAGCAAGAGTACTTTCACCATCACAGATTGGCTGGTACCATTCACTTTCACGGAACTGAGAACAAAAGATCGTTGAAGATTTTTTTCGTCTTTTATGTATCAGTTCAAAAAGATTTCTGGCTTCAACTTCTGTCAGTTTAAGCAGCAGCCACTCATCAATAATCAGTACTATTGGCTTGGTGTATTTCTTCAGGGCAGTCGAGAAAGTTCCATTGTCCCTGGCAGCCTGTAAGTCCAATAATAGATCAGGAAGCCGTATATACCGTACTGAGTAATAGTGCTTGCATGCTTCCATGCCAAAGGCACAGACCATGTAGGTTTTACCGCTTCCAGTTGCTCTAGTAATAAAGATGTTCCAGTATTCTGTAATGTATTCACAGATTGCCAGACGATTAATCAATGCTTTGTTCAGTTTTCGCCCAGAATGATAATCAATTGCTGCAATGCTCGCATCTGGCTGCTCAAGTTCAGCTTGGCGGATCAGCCTTTTCAGACGATTGTTTTTACGGTTGCTGTATTCGACATCAACAAGCATACCGAACCGATCCTCGAACGACACTTCCTTCATTGTAGGATCATCCATCTGGATGCGGAATGCATCCGCTATAGCAGTCAGACACATTTCAATAAGTTTATCGATTGTACTTTGATTTGTCATGATTGTTTACCTCCATAGTATCTGGCTCCTCTGGTTATGCCGTGTGGTGTTTCTGCGGCATATGTTCTGTCACAGTAGAATACTGACCGCTTCTTCCATAGAGTCGTCTGTGAGAGGCAATACGATTGTGATTATAAAATATTTCAACCGGTGTATCTGTTATACGCACATCCACCTTATTTTTGATATACTGATAAGGCACGGAGTAGAACATTCTGTCTACTGCGATGTGATAGTTAAACTGGACGGTGGCTTGTTTCCACTCAGCCAGTTCAAAAGGTGTAGCAGGCAACGGAGCCAGTAATGGCATTTCTTCCTCAAGAAATAAACTGAGTCTGCTACATTCCTTTTTCTGGAATTTATGAGCGTTGTAGGCATCCAGTTTTTCACGGATTGAAGCATTCAATTCCGCAAAAGAGAAAAACTGCTCATTGCGAAGGGCTGCTGTTATCCATG